>WNGJ01000986.1_pt1 | contig 41575 bp, 41 predicted proteins | sample 5400611 | NCBI WGS metagenome assembly WNGJ01 (sample SAMN13153375, study PRJNA577476) | soil metagenome | isolation source: 40 cm soil or saprolite under Garry oak tree replicate 1 | place: USA:California | collected 2016-06-15
CGCGTGGTCGACGAGCTCGTGCGGCGCGGACGTCTCGCCCGACCCTACCTGGGGGTGGGCACGCAGCCGGTGAGCTTGCCCGAGGCGCTGCGCCAGCGCTTCAACCTCGAGCAGCCGACCGCGGTCATCGTGGTGGCCGTGCAGCCGAGTAGCCCTGCGGCCAGCGCCGGTCTGCTCATGGGCGACATCGTCGTCTCGCTCGGCGGGACGAGCATCACCGACCCCGGCGATCTGGCGAGCGTGCTCCGACCCGATCACGTGGGCGAAGACATGACCGTGTCCGTGCTTCGGGGCGGCGAGCCGCGGGACATTCGGATCACCGTCGGCGAACGCCCACGTCGCTCCTGACGCGCCATGATCGAGCTGGCCGACCTCGCGGATAATCTCCGTCGAGTGACCGTCGAGGTCATGGACGGGGGCACGTCTCTGGGAGCCGGGGTGCTCTGGCCGCGGGGATGTGTGGTCACCAACGCGCACGTCGCGCGCCGATCGGTCATGGCGGTGCGCCTGGTCGACGGTCGCCGCCTGGAAGGACGCCTCCTCGCACGCGATGGGAGTGCCGACCTCGCCCTGCTCCGCGTGGCCGGCATGGGGGTGCCGGCGGCTCCCATCGCCGATCTGGATGCGGCCAGGGTCGGCGCGCTGGTGGTGGCCATGGGCCACCCCCTCGGCGTTCGAGGCGCGCTGACCGCAGGCATCATTCACGCGATTGGACCGATCACGCCCGGCGGTCGCGCCTGGATCCAGGCCGACGTGCGACTGGCGCCCGGGAACTCCGGGGGACCTCTCGCCGACGCGTCGGGCCGCGTGATGGGGCTGAACGCGATGGTGGCGGGAGCCCTGGCCCTCGCCATCCCCATGGCCCACGTGGAACGCTTCGTCCGCGCGGCCGGCGTGGAGCCCCCGTGACCAGGTTCCGGGAATCGGCTCCGGGGCAGGGCAGCCGGGCGCCCGCGCGGCGTGACATCGACACCGCGTCGACGCCCGTGCTCGTGATCGCGGGCAGCGACCGACTCGCCGCGGCCATCGAAGCCATGCTCCGGGGCCACCCGGAATGGCGCGTGGTGATGGGCTCTCCCGCGGAGCTGGCGCATGTCGTCGATGACCTCGAGCCCGCGAGCGTGGTCATGGCCTTGCCGCCCCCGGCCGCGGCAAGCGCGCTCCAATACCTCGGCAGCCGCCCGCGGGTCCCCCCCGTGATCCTTCTCGCCTCGGAGCCGCTTGGTGCGTGGACGGCCCAGGCCCGCCGCGCCGGCGTTCGCGGCGTGCTTCGTGACGACGCGACGGCGGAGGAACTCACCGCCGCCGTCGCGGCGACGATGGCCGGTCTCGTCGTGCTCCACCCTACCGCCGTGATCGCCCGTCCCATCGCGGCGGCGAGATCGCGGAAGGTGAGCGAGAGGACAGGGCTCACCCCGCGAGAGCTGGAGATTCTCGAGATGATGGCGGAGGGTATGAGCAATCGCAGGATCGCCGCTCGCCTCGGGATCTCCGGCTACACGGTCAAGTTCCACGTCGCCTCGGTCCTCGGCAAGCTGGGAGCGGCCACCCGCACGGAAGCGGTGACGCTCGGCGTACGCCAGGGTCTGATCTCCCTCTGACCCACTAGAGTTCCAGCCCGGGCACTGGCCCAGTGCCTTGACAGCTTCGAGGCGCCTCGCCTACTATCCCCGCCATCGATCGTCCACCCATCGTCGGGCTCCGAACTCTCGAGACGTGGAGGCTTTCCCAATGACGACCCGTCGGGAATTTCTCACCGTGACCCTCGCCGGCGGAGCGGCCGCCGCCCTCGCCCCTGGACTCGCCGCCGCCGCGCCGAAGTCCATGTCGGTCGTCCACGAGAGCTCGTTCATCAAGGCCTTTGACGAGTTCTTCGTGAAGAAGCTGGCGCCGGACTACGAAAAGATGACCGGCATCAAGATCAACTACGAGCCGGTGAGCGTGGGCAGCATGCTGACGCGGCTCACCACGATCGTCGAGACGAAGTCGGGGCCCGAGATCGTGCACACCGGCATCAACTGGCCTCACCTCTTCGACCAGGGCCTCGTGGACGTCAGCGACGTCGCCGGCGAGATCGGCAAGAAGCTCGGGGGCTGGCACGACAACGTCCACGACGCGGTGGTGGTCAACAAGAAGTGGAAGTCTCTCCCCTGGGGCAACATCGGCCAGCTCGAGAACTACCGGACCGACTGGTTCAAGGAGGTGGGCGTCAACAAGTTCCCCGACACCTGGGAGGACCTTCTCGCGGCCGGACGCCTGCTCAAGAAGAAGGGCCACCCCTTCGGTTTCGAGCTTGGCCACGGCTTCGGCGACAATCACGGCTGGCTCTATCCGCTCCTCTGGTCCTACGGCGGTCAAGAAACCGACAGGAGCGGCAAGACCGTCACCATCGACTCCGACGAGACGGCGAAGGCCGTCGATTTCTGCCGCCGGTTCTACAAGGAGACGATGTTCGAGGACGTCCTGGGCTGGACCGACGTCAACAACAACAAGGCCTTCCTCGGCGAGCAGATCTCGTGCACGAACAACGCCTCCTCGATCCTCGTCGTGGCCAAGCGCGATTTCCCCGAGATCGGCAAGGTGACCGACCACGCGCTCAACCCGCAGGGCCCCAAGGGCCGCTTCCACCTGCTGAACGTCCAGGGCCACGCCATCGCCGCCCACGCCCCGGACGTGGCCGCGGCCAAGGCCTTCCTGCGCTGGCTCTACGACGACAAGCAGCTCTCCGCCTGGCTCACCGCCGGTGACGCCTACTACGCGCCGTTCCTTCGCGCCTACGACAACCACCCGATGTGGGAGCCGGAGCCGCGCAATCTGCCGTACAAGGAGTCGCTCAAGACGTCGCGGCTCCATGCCTGGCCCGGTCCCCCCGGCCTCGCCGCCTCGGAGAGCGTGGCGAAGTACGTCATCGTCGACATGTTCGCCAAGGCGTGTCGGGGCGATTCGACGAAGGACGTCATCGCCACCGCGGCCAGCCAGCTGAAGCAGATCCACAAAGTGAAGTGATGTAGGGATGTCGGTCCGCCCGGCGCCTCTCGCGCGGCCGGCGCCGGTCGCGGGCCGGCCCTTCTCGCTGCGCGGCCTGCTCGAGCGGGAGGGCGCTTTCAGCTGGATCATGCTCGCGCCCGGTGTGCTGTTCCTGCTCGCCTTCGTGGCCTATCCCTTCTTCTACGGCATCTATCTGAGCCTTCAAGATCGGCCCGTCGCCCGCGCGGGGGCGTTCGTGGGGCTGGCGAACTTCGCCACGCTGCTGGGCGAGGGCGTGTTCTGGCAGGTCACGCGAAACACCTTCGTCTACACGCTGGTGACGACCGTCCTCAAGCTGATCGGCGGCCTGGCCATGGCCCTCGTGATCAACCAGAGCTTCCGCGCGCGCAACCTGGTGCGCGCGGTCCTCCTGCTGCCCTTCATCGTGCCGACGGTCCTCAGCACGATCGCCTGGATGTGGATCTTCGACCCGACCTTCAGCGTGATCAACTGGACGCTCGTCAAGACGGGGCTCGTGAGCAGCGGGGCCATCGACGGCGCCAGTACCACGCAGCGCTTCTGGCACGTGACCCTGCCCATCATCAAGCCCATCCTGATCATCGTGACGATGTTCTCGGTCATCTTCACCTTCGCGGACTTCCAGATCGTTTACTTGCTCACCCACGGCGGCCCCGCGAATGCCACGCAGGTGTTCGTCACGTACGCGTTCGATCTCGGCATGTCGGGGGGCCAGCTCGGCATGGGCGCGGCGGCGGCCCTCACGTTGCTGCCCGCCCTCGCCCTCGTGATCGTGGTGCTCACGCTGTACCTGAGGCGCGAGTGATGGTCGGCGGGCGGGGATTCGGCGCGCGGCTGCTGCGGCTATATCTGCCGCTCGCGTTCTTCCTCGTGGCCATGCTCTTTCCCTTCTACTGGATGCTCATCACCTCCATCAAGCCCAACCGCGAGCTCTACAACGCGCGCATCATGCCGCTGATCGTGCACCAGCCGACGCTCAAGCACTACGTCGACCTGCTCACCCAGACGAATTTCCTGACGTGGACGTACAACACCATGCTGGTGGCGGTGGTGACCACGGCCGTCTCGCTCGTGCTGGGGGCGATGATCGGCTACCCGCTGGCCCGCCTGCGCTTTCCCGGGGCCGCCGTGGTGGCCATCGGGGTGGCCGCGACCTACCTGGTGCCCCAGCCGCTCCTCTTCATCCCCATGGCCGACATCATCAACCGGCTCGATCTCGGGAACACCCTCACCGCCGTCATGCTCACGTATCCGACGCTCCTCATCCCGTTCTGCGCGTGGCTGCTCATGGGCTACTTCAAGAGCGTGCCCCGCGAGCCCGTGGCCATCATCTACTCCTTCTTCGTGGAGCACTACGTCGCCGGCCTCACCGCGGGCGCGGTGAAAAGCTAGGCGGCAGTAGGGGAACTGCGACACGCTGAAGCGGCCTCGAGGGCCCCCTCGAGGCGGTGCCCTTCGTGCATCCGGACGACACTCGTGACGTCACGTGTTCGCTCCGTAACACAAAGCAGCGATGGATTTGTGGGCGGTCATTTTACGAAGCCACCAAAATCTTGGGCGGTCATGGGCGATCGAGGGGGCGGCATGGCCGAGTGATCGAGTTCCAAAGTAAAGCAAGCACAGGACATCGGCCCTCCAGAAGAGCAGACGGCTCTCCGCATACAGCCGCCGGGGTAGATCTTGGTACCGCTCTTGCCAAACAGAACTGGGTACATCCTCGGGCCCTTGGATGATCTGACGCCCCCATGGAGGAGATAGCCCGGTCATGACGATCAGTGCGGGACGCGCCGGCAGGCGATTCGCGAGCATCAGCTGCGCTGGCTACAGCGTGACAGAGCTCGTCGTCGTCTGCGCCGTCATCGGCCTCCTGGCCGTGATGACCCTTCCGTTCTTCGTCACCTACTACCAGGCGGCGGCGGCACGGGCCGGCTCCCAGCAAGTCGTGGCGCTCCTCAATCAGGCGCGCGGGCTCGCCGTCAAGGAGAACGACAGTATCTGCGTGCAGCTTTCCTCGGCCACCCAGATGCGCATGCGCCTCGCCGGGTGCGGCGGCGCCATCTGGGTGGGTCCGGGGACCGACGCCGGCGGCATGATGACCCTGCCGCAAGGATTCACGCTGGCCGCCCCGGGAGATGTCGTCTTCAGCTATTTGGGCGCTGCCCTTCCCGCGACAACCTTCACGCTCACCAACTCGACGACCGGCGCCACCACCACCATCTCCGTCGCCCTCACGGGACGAGTCACGAGCCCATGACATGATCCATCGGGTGTATGAGTTGCTGCGCGACCAGAGGGGAATGTCCCTCGCCGAGATCCTGGTAGCCTCGGTCGTGATCGCCATAGGCTTGGTCGGGCTGCTCTCCGCCGTGCCGCTCGCGAGCTACGGCATCCAGGAGGGCAGGAACCTGAGCACGGCGACCTTCCTGGCCAACCAGCGATTGGAAGAGGTACGCAACGCGGCGTGGACGCAAAATCCAGTGGCGGACAATCTGGGCATCTCGGCCTCCGCGACGGCAGCACCCGTGGCCGCGGGTGTCGGCGTGACCTTCCCGGATGAAACGCCCATGGCCGCGCCCTACGCTGGCTACACACGAACGGTCCGCGTCGTCGACTGCGGGGTCGCGCCCGGCTGCAACGCCATCGTCAATGCCGGTATGCGGCAGGTGATCATTCAGGTCAGCTACACGCCGATCACGGGGGCCGGGCAGGCCGCGGCCGGGACGACCAAGGCGGCCACCGTCAGCATGATCATCGCCCAGCGATGATGGCCATGAGATCCCTCCTCCTCGATCAGCGCGGCTTCAGCCTGGCGGAGCTGCTCATGGTCGTGGCCATCCTCGGCCTGATGCTGGCGGGCCTGGTATTCGTCCAGCAGCAAGGTCAGCAGAGCTACCTCATGGGTGCGCATCGAGTCGAGGCCCAGCAGAACGCCCGCGTGGCCCTCGACCTCATGGTACGCGAGCTGCGCTCGGCGCAGACGATCACGGCCGTCCCGAGCGGGACGGACATCACGTTCGTCGACGAGAATGGCGTCACGATCCAATATCAGCTCTCGGGGGCCACGATCAATCGCATCACGGGAGGAGTGGCGACGCCGCTCATCGGCGGCGCGCAGACTTTCCTCATGACGTATTTCTCCGCCTTCGATGGCCCGACCAATACCGGGACCGTCACCGCCACCGCAGCCGGTGTGCGACTCGTCCGGATCCAGCTCGTCACCGGCACCGAGGAGCAAGTGGCGAGCTATTCCGATTCGAACCAGCGAGCCACGATCGAGTCGATCGTGCGCCTCCGGAACATGTAAGGAGACCTACATGCATCGCCTCATCGCGCTCACCAAGCTCCGCTGCCAGCGGGGCATCGCGCTGCCCATGGCCCTGATGATCCTGATGATCCTGTCGGTACTCATCGCTGCTTTCTCGATGCTCGCCGCCTCCGAACCGGTGCTGGCCACCAACCAGCTCCAGGTCGCCCAGGCTCGGGCGGTCGCCGAGAGCGGCCTCGAGCGGGCCATCTGGGCCCTCAACAATCCCGGCGACCCCGCCGGGATCCCCAACCCTCTGGTGACGGCCGCCGCCCCTGACGACGGCAGCACGGCCGTTCCGGTTGTCGTGAACGGCGCGCAGATCGGCACGTTCACTGTGTCGGTCACGAACGGAGCCACCTCCAACGAGCGGAACATCGTGGCCACCGCGTGGGGAATCGCCGGCTCTGGCAGCGTCCTCAAGGCCAAGCAGAAGATCACCGCCACCGTGTACCAGATCCGGTTCCTGGACCCGCCCGCCGCCCTCGTGGTACGCGGCGAGATCTCAGCGGGCGGAAACTCGAACGTTGACTCGCGCTCGGACACGAGCTGCGGCAACAAGGCCGGCACCTGGAGCAACGGCGTAACCACGATCGGCGGCTCCGCGACCATCTACGGCCACGACGGGGACAACGTGGCCAATCAGGGCGGGGATGCCGTACAGAATGTTCTGAACTCGGCCTTCGATCCCTACACGTACTCAAACTCCGAGCTCAGTGCGCTCAAGGCCCTCGCCAAGGCCCAAGGCACCTATTACCAGGGCACGGTGAGCTTCAACGCGAGCACCAGGATCCCCAACGGCATCATCTATGTGGATACCGTCAGCGGTCAGAACATCGATCTCAACGGCCCGACCACGACGCCGACCAGCGACTTCGCCTCGGTGGACATTCACGGCAACGCTCCCGCCGACGCGAGCGGGATCTTCAGCGGATGGCTCATCGTGGCGGGGTCGCTCTCGATCAGCGGAAATTTCCAGATGCACGGGATGATCTACGTGCAGAACGACCTGACGTACACGGGGACGGGGACGGGTCAGATCGACGGCGCGATCATCAGCCAGAACATCCGGGATGTCTCCGCGACCACCATCGACACCAACACGGGTGGCAACGCGGCCATTATCTACAATTGCAACTATGCGAAGTACGGCGGCGGGCAGGTGCCCCAGACCTGGACCATCGAGTCCGGAACGTACAAGGAGATCTCTGGCTGATATGAAATCGCGCGCCATAGCCCTGATCGGACTTCTTGCCTTGAGCGGTGTAGCCTGCCAGTCGCGGGTCTCCCCCCCTCCACCACGCGCCGAGGAAGGTCCCGCGACGCGCGCGCGGGCGGCCCTCGAGCTCCAGCGCTACCCCGAAGCAGCGGAGCTGTTCCAGCAGGCGCTGGAACGGACGCCCGAGAGCGTGTCGCTGCGCTACGGGCTCGCCGTCGCCCTGTCCTATGTCGACCGCGCGGCAGCGGGCAGGGAGTTCCAGTGGGTGCTGGCCACCGCCCGGCCCGGCTCGCCCGAAGCCAGCGAATCGCGCCAGTGGCTCGCCCGAGCCGGCCTCCTCCCACGGGGGCCTTCCGCGCCTGTCGGATCCACCCAGACGGAGCGCCAGGTGGGCCACGCCGTCCTGACGGGGCGCGCCCTCTTCGCCGAGAACGGCGGCAAGGCGGAGCCCATGCGGCGACTTCAGCTCTTCCTGGTCGGCCAGCCCGACAGTCCCACGAAGGAGGAGCGCTACAACCTGCGCACGGCCGAGGATGGCAGCTTCACGTTCCCGAGCGTCGTGCCGGGCTCCTACATGATCACGAACCGGGTGGCGGGCCAGCCCATCTGGCGACTGCGCGTCGAGCTCAGGCCCGGAGAAGAGAAGCAGCTCGATCTGATGAATGACAACAGCGTCGCGGCCCGCGACGATTTTCCTCAGCCCCGCTAGATTCTCTTTCGATCGACCTCTCCGCGGGTGCAGTGAAGAGCTAGGGGGCACCTCCCTCCGAGAAGGTGCGTGTGTTCCTGCCCGTCACGTTCTTGACCGCTCCCGCGTATCAGACTAGGCTTCCCGCATCTGATCGACCGATCCGCCGCCGTCCATGGGTGAGAGAATCCGGCATGCAATGTCCACGCTGTCAGGCTGAGAATCGCGAGGGTCGGCGCTTTTGCGGCGACTGCGGGCTCTCGCTCGCCCTCCCGTGTCCGTCCTGCGGCTTCGTGAATGAGGGGAGCGTGAAGTTCTGCGGAGGCTGTGGATCGCCGCGGGTCGAGGCCGGGGCCGCTCCGCGACCGAGGTTTGGGCCGCCGACGTCCTACACCCCGAAGCACCTCGCCGAGAAGATCCTCAGCTCTCAGGCCGTGCAGGACGGCGAGCGAAAAACCGTCACCGTCATGTTCGCCGACCTCAAGGGCTCGATGGAGCTGCTCGCCGATCGGGATCCCGAGGAGGCCCGCGGGTTCCTCGATCCCGTGCTGGAGCGGATGATGGAAGCCGTGCACCGCTACGAGGGCACCGTCAACCAGGTCATGGGCGACGGAATCATGGCTCTCTTCGGCGCGCCGCTCGCCCATGAAGACCATGCGGTGCGGGCGTGCTACGCCGCGCTGCGGATGCAGGACAGCGTCGCCCGCTACGCGGAGGATCTCCGCCGTCGCCATGGCGCGGACGTCCAGATCCGCATTGGATTGAACTCCGGGGAGGTCGTGGTTCGCTCGATCGGCAGTGATCTCCACATGGACTACACCGCGGTGGGGCAGACCACGCACCTGGCCGCCCGCATGGAGCAGCTGGCCCGACCCGGCGTGACCCTGATGACCGAGATGACCCTGCGCGCCGTGGAGGGATATGTGCAGGTGAGATCGCTCGGGCCGACGCCGATCAAGGGCCTGACGGAGGCGGTGCCCATCTATGAGTTGATCGCTGCCGGCGCGGCTCGCACACGTCTCCAGGCCTCCCTGGCGCGCGGGCTCACGCGCTTCGTCGGGCGAGACGCGGAGGTCGATCAGCTCCGCGAGGCGCTCGAGCAAGCCGCGGGTGGCCGCGGCCAGATCGTAGCCGTGGTGGGGGAGCCGGGGGTCGGCAAGTCGCGACTCTTCTACGAATTCATGCACTCCCATCGGACGCAGGGCTGGCTCGTGCTCGAGTCAAGCTCGGTGTCGTACGGCAAGGCGACGCCGTACCTTCCCCTGATCGAGTTTCTCAAGGGCTACTTCAAGATCTCCGAGCGCGACGACACCCGCGGGATTCGCGCGAAGGTGACCGGCAATCTCCTGACCCTCGACGAAGCGCTCAAGGACAGCATCGCCCCAATACTCTGGCTGCTCGACTCCCTCACGGAGGACCACGACTTCCTGAAGCTCGACCCCGCCCAGCGGCGCGAACGGACGCTGGATGCCGTCCGGCGGGTGCTGCTTCGGGAGAGCCGCACTCAGCCCCTGCTCCTCGTCTTCGAGGATCTCCATTGGATCGACGCGGAGACCCAGTCGCTGCTCGACGCCCTCGTGGAAAGCCTCCCCACCGCCTCCGTCCTGCTTGCCGTGAACTACCGCCCCGAATATCAGCACAGGTGGGGAAACAAGAGCTACTACCGGCAGCTCGGGATCGATACGTTGCCCCCCGAGACGGCCGAAGCGCTCCTGGAGACCCTGGTCGGAGACAACCGCCAGCTCCAACCGTTGCTGCGTCTGCTCATCGAAAGGACGGAGGGGAATCCCTTGTTCCTGGAGGAGAGCGTGCGCTCGCTCGTGGAGACCGAGGTTCTCGTCGGCGAGCGTGGGGCGTACCGGCTCGGCAAGGATCCCGTCGCTATCCAGGTCCCCGCGACCGTCCAGGCAATTCTCGCCGCTCGTATCGACCGTCTTCCCCCCGAGGACAAGCAGCTCCTCCAGACGGCATCGGTCGTCGGAAAAGACCTGCCGTGGGCCCTGCTCGTCGAAGCGGCCGAGCGGCCGGAGGACGAAGTCCGTCTGGGCCTGGCGCGGCTTCAGGCCGCCGAGTTCGTCTACGAGGCCAAGCTCTTTCCCGACCTCGAGTACACCTTCAAGCACGCGCTGACCCACGAGGTCGCTTACGGCAGCCTGCTCCAGGACCGGCGGCGCGCCATCCACGCGCGGATCGTCGGCGTCATCGAGCGCGTCTACGCGGACCGGTTGGCCGAGCGCGTCGACAGTCTCGCCCACCACGCTTTTCGTGGCGAGGTGTGGGACAAGGCCCTTCACTATCTTCGCCAGATCGGCTCCTCGGGATCGAAGCCGAGCATCGACGCCGTGCTCGGCGGGCCCGAATCTCCGGGTCAGCTGTGGTTCCGTGGGGAATATGAGCGGGCCCTCGCCCTCGCGCTCCGGGAGCGAAACCTCTCGGCGAGCTTCCGAGATTTCGGAATGTCGGTCACGACGAGCTATCGGCTCGGGCAGATCTACCACTCGCTCGGCGACTACGCCAAGGCGGCTGACGTTCTCACACGCAACATCATGCAGCTCGAGGGCGACCTTCGACGGGAAACCTTCGGGATGGCCGGTTTACCCTCGGTCATGTCGCGCGTGTGGCTGGCGCTCATCCTGGCCGAGCAGGGGGGCCTCGACGAGGCCGTCGCGCATACAGAGGACGCCTCGGCGATAGCGGAGGCCGAGAATCACACCTTCAGTCTCGTGATGGCCCATGCGGGAACCGGCATGGTCCACCTTCTCAGAGGGGATTACGAGAGAGCCACCGGACCTCTCGAGCGCGGCCTGGTGATCGACCGCCTGTCCGACATTCCGCTCCTCTTCCCGCTCGTGGCCGCGCCCCTCGGCTTGGCGTACGCGCTTGCCGGCCGGCACGACGAAGGTCTGCGCCTCCTCGAGGAGGCCATCGAGCGCGCGGAGGCCATGGAGTGGGTCAGCAACCACGCGATCCGGCTCGTGTCGCTCGGCCGGGCGCACCTGCGAGCGGGCCATGTGGATACCGCGACGCGAGTGGGGGTGCGCGCGCTGGAGCTGGCAAGAAGGCTCGGCGAGCGGGGACATGAAGCCTACGCCCTGCGGCTGCTCGGTGAGCTGGCGGGGAAAGCCGTCCCGCCGGATGTCGAGCGGGCGAGCGAACACTATCGCGCCGCGCTCGCCCTCGCGGAGGCCCTGGGTATGCGGCCCCTGGCGGCCGCGATTGCTAGCTCCCTTCCTTCACCTCGATGATCTCGTCCGCCACGAGGCCGTGCGCTTCCCGGTGGACGGCCGCGGCGGCTTCCTTGCTCGGGGCCTCGCAGAGGCAGAAAACTTTACCCGTTCCCTCGTCGAACCAGTACCTCAGGTACTTGACGCCGTGCTTGTGCTGGACCTCGAGATCCTTCGCGTGGGCACCCGCCACGCCGTCGGCGGTCAAAGCCTCGATCTTGTTGTGCACGTCCAGATAAAGTGGCATGTCTTCATCTCCTTGATGTCGAAGTTGCTGTAACGGTCGAGGATCGAAAGTCTACCTCCAATGTGGCCGCTCGCCAAGACCGATCGTGTGGAGCTCTCTTGACAGAGCCTGCGCGCGCGGCGAAGGTGGCGGGGTGTCGGCCGAGCCGGACCCCTTCGAGGTGCTCTACGCGCGTGGCGTGACCGACGGGCTGCCCGTGGTGCCGCCGACGGCCACGCGCGTCGCGGCCGCGGTGGAGGCGAGTCGGCGACAAGGTGACGAGCTGGTTGCCCTTGTCGCGCCGCGGCTGGGGCGCGCCACCGTCGAGAAGATCGCCATCAATGCCGTCATGGCGGGCTGCCGGCCCGAGTACATGCCGGTGGTGATCGCGGGCGTCGAGGCGATCTGCGATCCCGCCTTCGCCCTGGTCGGCGTGTCGGGCACCACGGACGCGGTGGCGCTCCTGCTCATCGTGAACGGGCCCGTCCGCAAGGCGCTCGACGTCAATTCGAGCACGGGCGTCTTCGGCCCAGGGTGGCGCGCCAACGCGACCATCGGCCGCGCCGTGCGGCTGATCTGGCAGAACATCGGCGGCGCCACGCCGGGGGGAATCAGCATGTCCACGTTCTCCCAGACCGGGCGGTATTCCTACTGCATCGGGGAGAACGAGGAGGAGAGCCCGTGGGAGCCGCTCCACGTCGAGCACGGGTTCGGCGCGCTCGAGAGCACGGTGGCGGCCATCGCGGCGGAGGCGCCCCAGGTCGTGGCGAACACGCGCAGCCGGACGGCGCGCGAGATCCTGGCCACCATCGCCCGGAGCGGCATCGTCATCGCCAGCGACGCGCATGCCGGCCTCGGCGACACCGTGCTGATCATCGGCCCCGAGCATGCGCGGACGATCGCGGCCGACGGCTGGTCGAAAGCGGATGCGCGGCAGTTCGTGTGGGAGCAGACGCAGGCAGACACGGGCGGACACGGCGTCACCAAGTTCCGTGAGCCCGGCAACGTGAAGATCGTCGTGGCGGGGGGCACGGCGGGTCGCTTCTCGGCCTGGATCCCCGGCTGGCCCTTCCCCGACTCGCCGTCGAGCCTGGTCCTCAAGCGCATCGCGGATCTCGGTTGAGGAGCCCAGGCCCTTCGCCGGAAGTGGCGCGACTACTCCTGGAAGCCGTCGGATGCCTACCTGAGACGTAATTGACGGCGGGTTTATCGTGGAGGTCGCCGGGGGCAAGGGGTTCCGTTGCTGGTCACCGACCACTTCGCATCAGGAGGAGGAGAACATGGGAGCGCGTGCCGAGCAGCTGGCCAAGAAGTACGACGAGACGTGCCGGGAGATGCACACGACCGTCGAGAAGCTGAGCGATGCTGACTGGAAGAAGACCACGTCGGCGGAGAAGTGGACGGTAGGAGTCGTGGCCCATCACGTGGCGCAGAGTCACGCGGGGATCGCCGGCCTCGTGGACATAATCGCCAAGGGGAAGCCCCTGCCGAACATGACCATGGACATGATCCACGAGGGCAACGCCAAGCACGCCAAGGAGCACGCCAACACCACCAAGGCGGAGACGCTCACCCTCTCGAAAGAGAACAGCGCCAAGGCCTCCAGCATCGTCCGCGGGCTCAGCGACGAAGAGCTCGAGCGGAGCGCGCCCCTTCTGGGCGGGCCGCCCATGACCTCCGCGCAGGTGATCGAGGGAATCCTGATCAATCACGTCAACGAGCATCTGGGAAGCATCAAAGCGACAACGGGCGCCAAGTAACGACCCCCTGTACGGGCTGCCCCCTCACCCTGCCCTCTCCCCCGATGGGGGAGAGGGATTTGTTTATAGGGCCTGCTAGCCTTTTACTGAGCCGGCAGTGAGGCCCTCGACGAGATATTTCTGGAAGAACAGCACGAGGAGGACGGCGGGGAGGGCGCCGAGAAAGCCGGAGGCGGCGATCACCGAATAGTCGATGTTGATCTGCCCGTTCATGCCTGCGATCACCGGGGGCAGCGTCGTCGTTCCCGGCTTGGTGTTCAGGACCTGGGCCACGATGAACTCGTTCCAGCACAGCATGAATGTGAAGGCGCCTCCCGCCACCAGACCCGGCCCGGACACGGGCAGCACCACGCGCAGGTAGGCCTGCAGGCGATTGCAGCCGTCCACGAGGGCGCTCTTGTCGAGCTCGGCGGGCACCGTCTCGAAGTACGCCTTCATGATCCACACCGTGAACGGCAGGGTGAAGGAGCAGTACGCGACGACGAGCCCGGTCAGCGTGTTCTGGAGGCCGAGCGCGCGCAGCATCAGGAAGAAAGCGGGAATCAAGACCACGGTGGGGAGCATGCGCGTGAAGAGGAGCGCGAAGAGCGAGAGCGTCTTCAGGGGAAAGCGGTAGCGGGCATAGGCGTAGCCGGCCGTGGTGCCGATCACCAGGTTGAGCGCGGTGACGACCGACGCCACGACCAGGCTGTTGAGCATGGAGGGGATGATCTTCGCAGCCTGGCCTTCGGCGTGGAAGCGGACGAGCCCGAAGATCATCTTGTAGTTGTCCAGGGTGATCTCGGGCGGAATGAAGGACAGGGGTCGGGCCATGAGATTGCGCTGGTAGGAGATGCTGGTGATGAAGAGCCAGACGAAGGGGCCGATCAGCCAGATGGCCACCGCCACGAGCAGCCCGTACAGCACGAGCCGGCTGCCCGTGGACCGCCGGCGGTAGCTGCCGCCCCGGTATCCACGAGTTGTTGCCACGGCCCCCTCATTCACTCAGCACTCACCTCGTCGCTCGAAGCGAGCGAGGAGCCGCTGGTAGACGAAGGTGAGGAGGAGGCAAAGGGCGGTCAGCGTGTAGAGGATCGCGGTGCCCGGGCCGAATTTGAAGAATGTGAAGGTCGTCTGGAATCCGAGCCACGAGACGGTCGTCGTGTCGTGCCCGGGGCCGCCCATGGTCAGCACGTAGATCAGGTCGAGCATCAGGAACCCGTTCACCGTGGCGAGCACCAGGACGAGGAACACGATGGGCCGCAGCGCGGGCAGGGTGACGTGGCGGAAGCGCTGCCAGTAGTCCGCCCCGTCCACCTCCGCCGCGCTGTAGAGATCCTCCTGCACCGATTGCATGCCGGCCAGGAAGAGCAGGGTGGCGAACGGGGCCTGGTTCCACATGTAGACCGAGACGAGGACATTCAGCGCGCTGAAGCCGTCCTTGAAGAAGGCGATGTAGCCCTGGATGAGGCCGAGCTTCGCGAGCAAGGCGTTCAGCGCCCCGAACTCGAAGTCGAGGAGTCCCACCCAGAGGAGCCCGACCACGACGCGCGAGAGCGACCAGGGAATCAGGAGGAGGCTCCGCATGAGCGGCCGCCCGTTGAACCGCTCGTGCAGCACGAGGGCCATGCCCATGCCGATGACGGTGGCCTCGAGCACGAAGGCCCCGACGAAGTAGAGGGTGCGCCAGAGCGAGCTCCAGTAGAGCGGATCGTCGAGGATCCTGACGTAGTTCTGAATCCCGATCCAGCGGAAGAGGGGCACGCGCACGCCGAACAGCTCGATGGCCGGGCCCGTGGTGCGGAGCAGGTTGACGTCGGTGAAGGAGAGCCAGAGGGAATAGAGGAGCGGGAACAGCACGACGAGGAAGATGCCGAGGATCGCGGGCAGGACGAGGAGAATGGCGAACCAGCGCTCCGAGAGCCGGATCGATGGCAGGGGAAGCCGGGGCGCCACCGCCTGGCCCGGAAGGGGCTGAGGGAGCGTCGAGCGACTAGGCTCAGTCACGGGGGAATCCGCGCTAGGCTCGCCCCCTCACCCTGCCCTCTCCCCCGGTGGGGGGAGAGGGATCATATCGGTCCGAATCCCTCGCCCCCGGAGGGGGAGAGGGCAGGGTGAGGGGGCGCGTGTGATGACAGACACCCGTTCTTCAGCCGCGGCTTATGCGAGTGATTTCTGGAGCGCGACGAGCTCCTTGAGCCCCTTGGGCACGGTGGTGACGCCGCGGATGATGTTCTGGACGGTGGCCACGGCCTTCGTGTCGTATTCCCCGTACCACGGCTCCTTGTAGGCGGCGATGACCTTGCCCTTCTTGTACTGCTCGCGCAGGAGCTTGAGGTCGATCCACCGGTCGTACGACTGGATGATCTCGGCATGGTCGTACATCTCGGGGTAGGGATTATCGAGCCCCGAGATCAGGCACCACTGGCGCTGTACGTACCAGTCGCCGTGCAGGTTCCCCCCGAGGAAGCGCGTGAGCTTCCACGCGTCCTCGAGGACCTTGGTCTTGGCGTTGACCACGTAGGAGTCGGTCCACATGTAGCTGCTGCCGTTGCCGGGGTACATGGCCATCTTGGCCTTCTTGGGGGCGAGCTTCGAGTTCTCGGGCTCGCCCGCGATGGTCTTGAGATAGTAGGAGTGGTTCGTGTGGTACGCGTAGCGACCCGTCCAGAAGAGGCGGTGCGTATCCGTCGAGGAGGTCTTGGTCAGCACCTCGGGATTCACCAGCTCTGCCTTGTACACCTTCTGCCAGCGCTCCATGGCCTTCGCCGCGCCCGGCTCCTGGTCGACGATGACGCGGTTCTTGGCGTCGAAGACCTGGGCGCCCTCCGAGAAGCAGTCGCTCATGAACTGCGGCATCGTCCCCGAGGGGCTGTTGTTCCAGTTCGGCAGGTAGGGCGTGTCGCTGATCTTGTCCTTCTTGAGCTTCATGCTGTGCTCGACCAGCTCGTCCCAGCTCTTGGCGGGGGCCTTGATCCCCGCCTGCTGGAGCATGGGCTCGTTGTAGATCAGGATGAAGAGACTGGTGAAGTACGGCAGCCCGAGCAGCTTGCTGCCGTCCTTGCTCTTGAGGCTGTCGAGATTGGCCGGGGTCATCTTCTTCTTCAGCTCGTCCGTCCCGGGAAGATCGTCGACGGCCCGGATCAGGCCGTTCTCGAACCAGCGCTCGCGGTTGTTGTGATTGCAGTACATCACGTCGACGACTTCGCCGGCCAGGGCGCGGGTCTCCATGGTCGGGTGGTACTGCGCCCACGGAATCGCCTCGTACTTCACCTGGCCCTGGTACTTCTGGTTGTAGAAGTTGACGTAATCCTTGACGGTGTCGGGCTTGAACACCCAGCCCGAGAAGCTGATGGGCTTGTCCGCATGGGCGGGGGCGCGCAGGCCCTCGCCGAGCACGGCCGCGGCTCCGAGGGCTCCCGAGGTCTTGAGGAAGGTCCGCCGGCTGATGGTTGTCATGAATCGTGTCTCCTCCGTGTTGGCCGTCGCTGGTTCTGGCGAGCGTCCGCGCTGACACATCGACCGGGATGAAAAACTGGCGTGATTGTGGCGAGGGGGCCGGAGCTTGTCAAGGGTGCCAGCGCGGCTGGCCCAGAGGGGCATTTCCGGCTAGCATTGCTGCGATGCGCACGCGGGTTCTCGTTCACGCTACGTTCATCGGGATGCTGATAGCGCTCACGCTGGTGCCGCCGGCCGAAGCGCAGCGGGGCCTCGGTAGGGGACGGAACCGTCCGCCCGAGCAGGCGCCCCCGGAGACGCCCGCGCCTGGCGAATATTCGCTCGATGGCCCGCAGGCGATCGAGGCCGTCAATCGTGGTGAGGGCCGTCAGGCGCTCGCCTACTACGAGCGCACCGCCACCCAGGCCGAGCAGGAAGGCAACCAGGTGCGAGCGGCGAGGGCCTGGCACGCTGCCGCGGTGGTTGCCGTTCGCCTCGGGCGTTATCAGAAAGGCATCCAGTCGGCGAGCCGAGGCATCGAGCTCTTCAAGAAAGCCCACCCCCGCGACCTGAAACAGGCCGACCTCGGTGCGTGGGCTTCGTGCTATTCCCATCTCGGCTCGGCGTATCGGTCGGTGCGCGACTTCGCGCAGGCGACCAAGGCGCTCGAAGAGGGGCTCGAGTTCGCCAAGACTCGCCTGAGCGGCCGGCACGAGGAGCAGGTCGAGGGCTTCCTCCTGAACAATCTCGCTCAGGTCGCCTATGCCCAGCAGGATTTCAAGACGGCGCTGGCCCGCAATACCCAGGCCGCCCAGTACTTCGAGGGCGCGGAGTCTCGGCTCGCGCCCCTCGCGACGGAGCGGAGCCGCACGAACCTGCGTCGATGGGCCGCCAGCTCGTTCCTGGGCATCGGGAGGGCTCAGCTCGCCCTCGGCCATTCCGACGAGGCAGACGCGGCGTTCGACCGGGCGCTCAAGCATGCGCGGCTGAGCGGGCTGGGTGAGGTCGAGGTCGATGTCCTCGGCGGCCAGGGGAGCCTGGCCCTGTCGCGCCAGGACTGGTCGAAGGCGCTCGGGGTCTACCAGCAGTCCATCGCGCTCTCCGATCAGATGAGCCGTATCACCGACCACCCGTACCTCTACAACGGCCTTGCCCGCTCGCTGGCCAGGCTCGGCCGCACGGAAGAGGCGTTCGCGGCGGCGCGGGAAGCCGTGCGCTACGTCGAGGAGCTCCGCGCGGATCTGGGAGACTCCGCGCTGCGCAGCGGATTCTTCGAAGGCAAGCAGGGTATCTACCACTACGCGGTCAACCTTGCCCTCCAGGCCCAGCGTCCGGAGGAGGCCTTCTCCCTCGCCGAGCGGAGCCGATCCCGGACCTTCCTCGATCTCCTGGGCAGCCAGACCACGCTCTCCAAAGGCCGCACGCGCGCGCTGGTCGACGAAGAGGTGCGGCTCCGGGCCCGGCTGGCCGAGGCCAAGGCGGAGGCCCAGGACGGGAGCGCATCGGCGGAGTCGAGCCGCGCCCGCGGCCAGCTCGAGGCGCTCGACCGCGACTACCGCGCCTTCCTCGATCGCGTGAAGAAGGCGAATCTCGAGCAGGCGTCGCTCATGGCGGTGGAGCCGGTGACGCTGGCCGAGATCCAGGGACTCCTGCCCGAGGGCACGACGCTGCTCGAGTACCACGTCGACGAGAACGGCGTCGTCGTGTGGGTCGTGGACCGTCAGCGTTTCAAGGTGGTGCGGGCTCCCGGCGATCGCCAGTCGCTCGTCAACCAGATTCGCCGCTTCCGGGGCGCCATCACCAAGATGGCGCCCATCAAGGACGTCCAGTCCCAGGCCCAGGCGCTCTATCGCCGGCTCCTCGAGCCCGCGCGGGCCGAGATCCTCGGGAGCCGGCTCGTGATCGTGCCCCATGGCGCCCTCCACTACCTGCCCTTCACCGCGCTTCGCTCGTCGTCCGGCAAGTGGGTGGTGGAGGACTTCGCCGTGAGCACGCTGCCCAGCGCGAGCGTGCTCCGCTATCTCACCGACAAGGGCGTGGGCGCTTCCGGCCGCGCGCTCGTCGTCGGCAATCCCGACCTGGGAGCCGACCTCGCCCTGCCGTGGGCGGAGCGCGAGGCGCGTATGGTCGGACAGCGCGAGCCCGGCGCGACCGTGCTGGTGCGCGCTGACGCCACTGAAGTCGAAGTCAAGAAGGTGCTCGAATCCGTGGGGCTCGTTCACTTCGCCACCCACGGCGAGTTGAACGAGAACGACCCGCTGTCGTCGGCGGTGCTCCTGGTGCCGGGTGGCGGTGAAGATGGACGGCTCGAGGTCCGCGAAGTATTCGGTCTGGATCTCCACGCTCGGCTCGTCGTGCTCTCTGCCTGCGAGACGGGGCTCGGCAAGCTATCCCGAGGCGATGAGCTCATGGGGCTCCAGCGGGCATTCCTCTACGCGGGCACGCCCGCCGTCGTGACCACGCTGTGGAAGGTCGACGATCGGGCGAGCTACGAGCTGATCCGCGCTTTCTACAATCGCCTGGCCGGGGCGGGTCCCGTGGAAGCGCTCCGGCAGGCGCAGATCGAGACCATGGCCACCTTCCCCCATCCCTATTCCTGGGCGGCCTTTGGCCTCAGCGGCGCTCCACGATGAGCCGGCGTTTCGAGCAGACCGGCGCACCGGCGACGTAGGGTTGGAATCCCGGTTGCCGATCATGCACACACTCGCCTTCCTCGAGCCCGGCCACTTCCACGCCGCGCTGACTCTGGGCACGCCGCATCCGAACGTGCGCGAGGAGATCTTCGTCTACGCGCCGCCTGGAGCGGAGCTCGACGATTTCCTCGCCCTCATCGACGCGTTCAACCGCCGCGCGGAAAACCCCACGGCCTGGAAGCCGGTCGTCCGGGCGGGCGATCGCTCTCTCGAGCGGCTCATCGCGGACCGGCCGGGTGACGTCGTCATCCTCGCGGGCAGAAACGATCGGAAGATGGCGATGATGCGGCGGCTTCACGACGCGGGCTTTCACATCCTGGCCGACAAGCCCTGGCTGGCGGGGCCGGATGGGCTCGACGATCTCCGCCACACGCTCTCCGGCGGTCCCCTCGCCGTGGAGATCATGACGGGGCGCCACGACATCACGTCGAGGCTCACGCGAAAGCTCGTGGGCGAGACCGAGGTGTTCGGTGGCTTTGATGAAGACAAGGAGGGGCAGCCCGCCATCGAGATCTCGGGCGTCCATCACCTCGAGAAGATGGTCAACGGGGCGCCGCTCCGGCGGCCCGTGTGGTACTTCGACGTCCGTGTGCAGGGCGACGGGATCGCCGACATTCCCACCCACATGGTCGATCAAGTCCAGCGTCTGGTGGCGGCGGCCTCGGGCGCCGCCGCGCCTCCGTCGAGGCTGGAGCTGATCGCCGCGCGGCGCTGGGCCACCCGCGTGCCCCGCGCCCTGTTCGCGCGCGTGACCGGTCGACCAGACTTCCCTTCCGAGCTGGCCGAAGCCGTGGCGGGCTCGGAGCTGGCGTACCGCTGCAACGCCGAGCTGTCGCTTCGTCTCGGCGCGGTCACCGCGGCGCTGGCCACGCGATGGGATCTCTCCGAGCCGCGCGGGGGCGGAGATACCCACCGCTCGGTCATTCGCGGGACACGGGCGGAGATCCGCGTGGACCAGGGCGCGGCCACCGACTACCGTCGCCGGCTCCTGGTTGTTCCACGTGGCGAGGCAACACAGATCAGGGCCGCTCTCGGGCGCGCGCTCGCGAAGTGGCAAGATGAGTTTCCCGGCCTTGCCGTGTCCGAGGCTGGGTCCGGCTGGGAGATCAGCGCGCCCCCTGCGCTCGCTTCAGGGCATGAGAGCCACTTCCCGCTGGTGCTCGCCGATTTCCTCGCCCTCGTCGAGGGCGGAAGGTGGCCGCCCGGTCTCGCGGCAGACACGCTCGCCAAGTACACACTGCTCGCCCACGCCTCGGCAGAGGCGAACCGTCACGCGGGCTGACGGAGGTTCCACGGCGCCCATGTGCCCGGTCGTGCGCCGGATTCGGGCCGACGAGGCGCTTCGGCTGAGAGCCTTCCGACTTCGCGCCCTTGCCGATGCTCCGACGGCATTTGGATCGACCCTCGCTCGCGAGGAGGCGTTCCCCGAGAGTGTCTGGCACGAGAGAGCCTCGGCGGGGGCGGCGGGAAGCGACCGCGCCACCTTTGTCGCGGAGCAGGATGGTCAATGGATCGGCCTCGCGACCGGGTTGGCCGAGGACCCGGAGGATCCGAAACTGCCAGGGCCCGTGCTTGTGGGCATGTTCGTCGACCGCGCCGAGCGCCGTCGCGGTGTCGGTGTCGCGCTCGTCGAGGCCGTGAGCGACTGGGCGCGGCAGCGTGGAGCGGCGCGCCTGTCGCTCTGGGTCTTCCCCAGCAATGAACCGGGGATCGCGCTCTACACACGATGCGGGTTCCGCCTCACGGGCGAGACGAAATCGCTCGATCGCGCGCCCACGCTGACCGAGCTACGCATGGCACGCGTCCTCCCACGAGGCCCCGGCCCGCTTTGATCTGAGCCCGCAGGTCGCTTATAGTTCTCGCCGTATCGGCGGCAGGGGCATTCAGCCTCGCCCCCATCAATCACGTCTCTGAACAGGAGCGCTCATGGCACTGCTCGACGGGAAGACCGCACTGGTAACGGGAGCCGGCCGGGGCATCGGTCGGGGGATCGCGATGGCGCTGGCGGCGGCGGGGGCCAAGGTCGTGGTCAACGACCTCGGCACGGGGCTCGACGGCGAGGGCGTGGGCACGGGCCCGGCTGCCCAGGTCGTCGAGGAGATCAAGAAGCTGGGCGGCACCGCGGCCGCCAATTTCGGCTCCGTGGCCGACTACACGCAGGCGACCGCGATGGTGGATCAGGTGATCAAGACGTGGGGCCGCATCGACATCCTGGTGAACGTCGCGGGCATCCTGCGTGATCGCATGATCTTCAACATGACCAAGGAGGAGTGGGCCGCCGTGCTCGCCGTGCATCTCGACGGCACTTTCTATTGCACGCGGGCCGCCTCCATCGCCATGCGTGAGCAGAAGTTCGGCCGCATCATCAGCATGTCGTCCGTCTCGGCGCTCGGGGCGCCGGGCCAGCCCAACTACGCGGCGGCCAAGGCGGGCATCATCGGGCTGACGTGGTCGACGGCGAACGCGATGGCGAAGTACAACGTGACGGCCAACGCCATCATGCCGAGTGGCGCCACGCGTATGATCGACTCGACACCGAGAGGCCGCAAGGTCTTCGAGGAGACGGGCAAGTGGCCGAGCGAGCAGGCGGTGGGCACCGAGCGCGACCCGGACAACGTCGCCCCCCTCGCGGTGTTCCTGGCCAGCGACGCCGCCGCGCGCGTCAACGGTCAGGTCTTCCACTCCTTCGGCTATGGCTATGCCCTCATGGCTCCGCCCCAGCCCATTCGCCGGCTCGAGGCCGATCGCCGCATCGATCCCGAAGAGCTGGTCAAGCTCTTCCCGGAGACGCTCGGCCGCGACCTGCAGGATCCGATCGGCACCAATTTCGGGAAGGGCCTGGAGGAGCGGCCAAAGGCGGAGTGGAAGTCGGTCGCGGGAGGTGTACGGTTCTGGCAGGCGCCCTGGGAGGGCAGGTGAGGACAGTCCTCCTCGTCTGTCACGCCAACACATGCCGCAGCGTGATGGCGCATGTCCTGCTCGAGAAGATGCTGGATGAGCGCCACGCGCGCTCGGGCGTGCTCGTGCGCTCGGGCGGGATCGCCAACCACGCGCGCGACGGGATGATTCCCTCGCTCGACGCGCGCATCGTGCTACGCGAGGACGGGATCCATCTGCGCGAGGACGAGATCACGTCGACGGATCTGCGGCGCCACCGCGAGCTGATCGCGGAGGCGCACCTGATCGTCACCATGACGGAGCAGCAGAAGGAGATGCTCGCCGTCTACGAGGAGGCGCACGGGCGGCCGATCTTCACGCTGAAGGAGCTCGCGGGCGAGGAAGGCGACATCCACGACCCGTTCCAGCAGGGCGAGGATCGCTACCGCGCCTGTCGCGACGAGATCAAGCGCTGCCTCACCAAGAGCGTTGACCGCCTCCTCGCCACCCTGTCCGGATGACCTCCTCATCCCTCTCCCGCAGAGGAAAAATTTCTCGAATCCCTCTCCTCCGTCTGGGGCGAGAGGCTTCTTGAATCCCTCTCCCCCGCCTCGGGGGAGAGGGCAGGGTGAGGGGGTCCTACGCGCCGGCCTCCTCGCCGCGTGCCTTCTCGTGCTCCTCGGCTGTAGCAAGGGCTCCGACACCAAGGGCCCGCTCACCATCGTCCTCAAGCACGCCAAGATTCTCGGACCCGTCGATCCCATTCCCGCCCTCCTCGCCGAGTTCGAATCGGCGCATCCCGGCATCCGGATCAAGGCCGAGGTGCTGCCCTGGACCTCGGACGAGCAGCGCCAGTTCCTGGTCATCAATCTCGAGGGCGGCCAGCCGGGCTTTGACCTCATGATGCTCGACTGCATCTGGGTGCCCGAGTTCGCGCGGGCTGGCTGGATTCTCGACCTCAGTGCCGCCGGCGTCACCCCAGACGAGCTGGCGGCCCATTTTCCCTCGGCCGTCGAGGCCGGCACGTATCGTGGCCGGATCTGGGCGCTGCCGTGGTTCATGAACGTGGGGCTGCTCTACTACCGCAGCGATCTGCTCGGCCGCTACGGCTTCAAGCCGCCCGAGACCTATGGCGCGATGCTCGAGCAGATCCGCGTGATCCGGACCGGCGAGAGGAATCGCAAGCTCGAGGGCTATCTCTGGCAGGGCAAGCAGTACGAGGGGCTCGTGGTCAATGTGCTCGAAGGTCTCTGGGCAGACGGCAGCACGCTCGTGGGTGAGGACGGCCGCGTCTTCCCCGACCCCCAGCGGGCGGAGGAGGTCTTGCGCTTCATGCGCATGCTCATCGACACGGGGGCGAGCCCCGGCTGGGTCACGGCGGGAGACGAGGAGATCACGCGGCGGGCCTTCGGCAATGGCGAGGCCATCTTCCTCAGGAGCTGGCCGTATGCCGTCGACATGTTCGAGAAGCCCGGCTCGCCGGTGCGGGGCAAGGTGGGCCTCGCCCCGCTGCCGAGTCATGAAGCCGGGCGGCGGGCGCCGGGCTCCACGGGCGGGGCGCACCTCGCGATCACGCGGCACACCCGGCACCCCGCCGAGGCGCTGGAGCTGGCGCGCTTTCTCACCAGCGCGCTCGCGCAGCGCGCGATGACGGCGAGCGGGGCCACCAAGCCCACACGGATGGCGCTCTACCACGAGCCGGAGCTCGTGCGGGCTTCGCCCAACCTCCCGCGCATCCACGACCTGACGCTGGCGGGCCGTTCGCGGCCGGTCACGCCGTACTACGTGATGATGTCGACCACGCTCCAGCCCGAGCTGTCGGCCGCGCTCGTCAAGGTCAAGACGCCGGCGCGCAGCGTCGCCGATGCGCGCCGCCGGCTCGACTTCTTCCTTCGGGATCTGCAGGAATGAGCCCGGGCGGGTCGGCCGCCACCGTCATGCGAAGCCAGCGGCGCGCGACGGGGCAGGGCCTGCTGCTCGTCGCGCCGGCGCTCCTCGCGCTGGGCGCGCTCACCCTCTATCCCACCCTCTGGGTCGGCTGGCTCTCGCTCCAGCGCCGGATCCCCATCTTCGGCGTCGAGCGCTTCGAGGGCCTCGGCAATTTCTTCTTTCTCGCGACGGACCCGCGCTTCTGGAAGGCGGCCCAGGTCACCCTGGTGTTCACGGTGGCCTCGGTGGCTCTCGAGCTGGTCGGAGGCGTCCTGGTCGCTCTCGCGCTCCGCGGCCAGCGCGCGGGCGCGCGGGTGAGTCTCTCGTTCCTGCTCCTGGCGTGGGCGCTCCCCTCCGTGGTGACGGCCAAGCTCTTCGAGTGGCTCTACAATCCCGCCGCGGGCCTCGTGAATTTCCTGCTCGGCGGCATCGCGCTCAACTGGCTGGGCGATCCGCGGCTCGCCCTGCCCGGGCTCATCCTGGCCGACGTGTGGCGCACGCTGCCCTTCGTCACCGTGCTCTGCTACGCGCGCCTCCTCGCCATCCCGGTCGAGCTGTACGAGGCGGCCCAGATGGACGGGGCAGGCGCCGTGGCGACCTTCACGCGCATCACCTTGCCGCTCCTGCGCCGCATCCTGCTCATCGCCGTCCTCTTCCGGACGCTGGACGCGCTCCGGTCCTTCGACCTGATGTTCGTCCTCACGGGCGGCGGCCCCGCCGGCACCACCGAGACACTCACGGTCTACGCCTACCGCAGTCTCTTCCAGGCCGTGCAGCTCGGTCTCGGCTCCGCCGTCGGGGTGGTCGTCTTCGCGCTCGTGATGCTGGTGGCCTGGGGCTACCTGCGCGCGCTCCGCCACGAGGGGCTCGCCGCGTGATGGCGCGGGCCGGCCTGCCACGTTCCCTGCGGGACTGGGCCGTGCTCCTCGCCCTCCTGGCCTACGCGACGCCGTTCTTCTGGCAGCTCCTCACCTCGCTCAAGCCCGAGGCGGAGCTCATGGTGCTGCCCCCGCTCTTCCCGAGCCGGCTCACATGGGAGCACTACCGGGTGGTCCTGGGACAGAGCGTGATGCTCCGCGCCCTCGTCAACAGCCTCGGCGTCGGCATCATCACCACCGTGCTCGCCCTCGCCCTGGGGATCTTCGGCGCCTACGGCATCGCGCGCTACCCGATCCCGGGCAAGGCGCTGCTCCTGCTCTTGATCGTCGGTGGCACGGCGTTTCCGCAGATCGCCACGGTGAGCCCGCTCTATCTCTTGATGCGCGCGCTGTCGCTGCGCGATACATGGCTGGCCCTCATTCTGGCCAATACGTCCTTCGCCCTCCCGCTGGTCATCTGGCTCCTCACGGGTTTTCTCCAGGAGATCCCCGTGGGGCTCGAGGAGGCGGCCTCCGTGGACGGCGCGAGCCGTCCGCGCGCTTTCCGTTGGATCGTGCTACCGCTTCTGGCCCCCGGCCTCGCCTCCGCCGCGCTCCTGACATTTCTCTTCTCGTGGAACGAGTTCCTCTTCGCCTACACGTTCACGGCCACCGAGGCCAGCCGCACCGTCCCCGTGGCGCTCGCGCTCTTTCCCGGCGTCTTCGAGGTGCCCTGGGGCGATATCGCCGCCGCCTCCATCCTCGCCAGCATCCCGCCCGTCGCCCTCGTCGTCGGCCTGCAGCGCTACCTGGTCCGCGGCCTCCTCTCTGGCGCCCTGCGAGAGTAGGGGTCAGGTCTCACATTCCTACATTGGTTCGCTGGACGAGAGTATCTCCCCGAGTACGTCTTGAATCCTGGATCGCGCTGGCGCTAGCGTCAGCACATGGCACGGCCGCTTCGTATCGAGTTTCCAGGCGGGCTATATCACGTTACCGCTCGCGGCAATGGGCGCCTGGCCATCTTCGCCGACGACACTGATCGCGAGCGTTTCCTGCTGGTGCTCACGTCTGTCGTCTCGCGCTATCATGTTTTTTGCCATGCCTATTGCTTGATGGACAATCACTACCACATGCTGCTGGAGACTCCCGAGGCCAATCTGTCGCGTGCCATGCGGCAACTCAACGGTGTCTACAGTCAGGCCTTCAACCGTCGCCACCAGCGCCCCGGGCACGTGCTGGAGGGCCGCTTTCATGCGCGGGTGGTGGACAAGGACGCCTATCTGCACGCCGTGTGCCGCTATATCGTGCTCAATCCGGTGCGGGCCGAGCTGGTCACGCATCCAGGGCAGTGGCGCTGGAGCAGCTACCGGGCGACCGCGGGCGAGGCGCCGGTGCCGGCTTTTCTGACGGTGGATTGGGTGTTGTCGCTTGGCGATACGTCCGTGCGGGCGGCGGCTGAGCGCCGATACCGACTGTTCGTGGAAGCGGGACTGGCGGGGACGGTCACACCGCTCGAGGCTGTGCCCTCAGCCTTGGTGGTGGGCGATGCCGGAGGCCTGCCTCACGTGCGGGACCAACTCCGGAGCGCCTCCACGCTGGGGGAGATTCCACGGGCGCAACGCTTCGCGCTACGCCTGCCGTTGGCGACACTTTTTGCGGGAGTGAGCTCGCGCGAGGATCGCGATACACGCAGTGTCCTCGCGGTCCGCGATCATGGCTATACCATGCGCGCCGTCGCGGAGTTTCTCGGTGTCCATTACATGACAGTTAGCCGGGCCCTTTCCCGCAGCGAGCGGCTCCGCTCGGGCGTGTTGGATTGTGAGACCTGACCCCACGTCTGCTAGTGTGTTGGATTGTGAGACCTGACCCCAGAGGCAGAGTCGTTTATAGTCGGGGCGTGGCGCAGCGATTTCCTACAGGGAGGGACGCGTGGAGCTCTTCACCCGACGTCATGTCCTGCTCGGCGTCTCCTGCGCGCTGGGCGCGTTCGCGGGAGTGAGAGACGTGCTCGCCCAGACGCCGCCCGCCACGGCGGGCCCGGTTGACCCGAAGCTGATCGAGGACCTGGTCGCCGCCAACCGCATCCTGGCCGACCAGGGCGTGGTCGACGGGTACGGCCATGTGAGCGTGCGTCACGAGAAATCCCCCGACCGCTACCTGATGTCGCGCTCGATCGCTCCCGAGCTGGTGACGGCGGCCGACATCATGGAGTACGACCTCGACAGCGTACCCGTGGACGCGCGCGGCCGGACGAGCTATCTCGAGCGCTTCATCCATGGCGAGATCTACCGGGTGCGGCCCGACGTGCGCGCCATCGTCCACAACCATTCGCCGTCCGTCATCCCCTTCGGCGCCACGGCGGCCCCCCTTCGTCCGCTCTACCACATGAGCGCCTTTCTGTCGGGCGGCGTGCCCGTCTTCGACATTCGTCAGGCCGGCGGCATGACGGACATGCTGGTGCGCACCGCGGCCCTCGGCCAGGCCCTGGCCCGCACGCTGGGGGCACGGCCCGTGGCCCTCATGCGCGGTCACGGGGCGGTGGTCGTGGGCGCGAGCCTGCCCCTCGTGGTCTTCCGCAGCGTGTACACCGAGGTCAACGCGCGCCTGCAGTCTCAGGCCATGGCGATTGGCGGCGGTCAGGTCACCTACCTCGATCCCGAGGAGGCGCGCCTGGCGGAAGCGTCCGTGTCCGGGACCGTGACCCGGCCCTGGGAGCTCTGGAAGAAGAAGGCGCTCGCCCGCTGAGCCGAGCCCCGCGAGGGAATTCGCAGCGAAGGCGTCTGCTGTGATAGAAACTGGCTGCATGGGACTGGGTCCCGGGGAGGCTTCGATGCGGAAGGTCGTGACGGTCACACTCCTGGCGTGGACGCTGTGGTGGACCCAGGAGCAGGTGGGCGAGCCCGAGAAGTACCGGCTCCTCAGCACGCTGCGGCCGCTGTCGGTGCATGACAACCAGGCTGGGTGCGAGGCGGCGGCGGAGAAGGCGCGGGTGTCCCAGACCGACCTCTATACCCAGTCCCTCGTCTCATTCGGCTGGAAGAAGTTCCCGAGCTACATGCAGCGCAGCAACACCTTCACCTGCAAGTCCGCCTGACCCATCCCGCTCCTGTTCAACTGCCCGTTGCGAGGACCGAGCTCTCTTTGTAATCCGGGAGGATGAGATGCCGAAGAAGCCCCTGCCCACCGAACAGGAAGTGCGCTCCTACATCCGCGACCGCCGCAACTGGGGCCGCTGGGGCAAGGACGACCAGCGCGGCGCCATCAACCTGATCACCCCCGCCAAGCGCACGTCGGCGGCGCGTCTCGTCAAGACCGGGCGCTCCGTCTCGCTGAGCCGGCCTTTCCCCAAGGACCCCGGCATGAACAACGCATTACCCGCCCAGCACTACATGCGCACGCACGCGCGCGGCAAGGGCGCCTTCGCCGCCGACTACTACGGCATCTACTACCACGGCGTCGCCTCGACCCACATCGACGCGCTCTGCCACACCTGGGACGACGATGCCATGTGGAATGGGCGCGATCCCAAGAAAGAGATCACCTTCGACGGCGCCACCTGGGGCTCCATCGAGCACTGGGCCGAGGGGATCATCACCCGCGGCGTGATGCTGGACGTGCCGCGCCACCGCGGCGTGCCCGCCGTGACGCAGGACTCGCCGATTCACGGCTGGGAGCTCGAGGACATCCTGGTGGCGCGTGGCATCACCCTCGAGCCCGGCGACGCCATCTGCGTCTATGCCGGCCGCGAGGCGTGGCAGGCCGCCAATCCCGAGACGCCCTATGGCCGGCCCTTCGGCCCGCCCCTCGCCCGGCCCGGGCTCCACGTCTCGTGCCTGCCCTTCTTGCGGGACCACGACGTGAGCGTGCTCGTCTGGGACATGCTCGACCATCAGCCCATCGGCTACGACATCCCGTGGGCCGTGCACGCCTGCCTCTTTGCCTACGGCACCGCGCTGCTGGACAATGCCCTCCTGGAGCCGCTGGCCAAGGCCTGCGTCGAGGAGAAGCGTGACGAGTTCATGCTGGTGATCGCGCCGCTCAACGTCATCGGCGGCACGGGCTCCCCGGCGAATCCCCTCGCGGTGTTCTGAGCCGCGCATTCCAGGAGGCGACATGGCCAAGAAGCCGCCCGCTCGCGAGGTGAAGGACGCCACGCCTGACGCCCTCGACCCGCACCACCGCTGGGACCGGCCCATCCAGGCGCCGGGCCGCATGCAGGTGGACTTCGAGGAGCGCGTGGACTTCCGCCGGCTGCACGCGTATCGGATCGGCCGGACGCGCCAGGCCCTGGCGCGGTCGGGGCTGGGCGCGCTGCTCGTCTTCGACCAGCACAACATCCGCTACATCTCCGGCACGGTCATCGGCGAGTGGGCGCGAGACAAGCTGATCCGCTATTGTCTGCTCACGGGCCCCGGCGAGCCGTGGGTGTGGGACTTCGGCTCGGCCGCGCGGCATCATCGACTCTACGCGCCCTGGCTCCTGCCCGACCATTGCCGGGCGGGCATGGTCGGGATGCGAGGCGCCGTGCCCCCGACGGCGGGCCTCTTCGAGCAGGCCGCGCGCGAGATCAAGGAGCTCCTGACGCGCGAAGGCGTGGCGGACATGCCCGTGGGCATCGACGTCGTGGAGCCGCCCTTTCTCTTCGCGCTCCAGAAGGAAGGCGTCGTGGTGCGCGACGGCCAGCAGGTCATGCTCGAGGCGCGCGTGATCAAGAACGCCGACGAGCTCACCCTGCTCAACATGGCCGCGGCCATGGGCGACGGCGTGTACCAGGACATCTTCGAGGCCCTCAAGCCGGGCGTCCGCGAGAACGAGATCGTGGCCCTGGCCAACAAGCGGCTCTACGAGATGGGCTCGGACTGCGTGGAGGCGATCAACGCGATCTCGGGCGAGCGCTGCTCGCCGCACCCGCACAATTTCACCGACCGCATGCTCCGCCCGGGGGACCAGGCTTACTTCGACATCATCCAGTCGTTCGTGGGCTACCGCACCTGCTATTACCGCACCTTCAGCGTGGGGCGCGCCACGGCCGCCCAGCACAGCGCCTACAAGAAGGCGCGCGAGTGGATGGACAACGCCATCGAGCTGATCAAACCTGGCGTGAGCACGGAGCGGATCGCCAAGTGCTTCCCCAAGGCGCAGGAGATCGGCTTCGAAAGCGAGATGGCAGCCTTTGGGCTCAACTTCTGCCATGGTCTCGGCCTGGGGCTGCACGAGCGGCCCATCATCTCGCGCCTGAACTCGCTCGACGACCCCATGGAGCTCAAGGAAGGGATGGTTTTCGCCGTCGAGACGTACTGCCCGGCCACCGACGGCATCTCGGCGGCCCGCATCGAGGAAGAGGTGATCGTGACGCCCAGGGGCGCCCAGATCATCACCCTCTTCCCCGCCGAGGAGCTTCCCATTGCGAACCGGTACTAGCAGCCTGCTAGCAAAGGAGAGGACATGCGACGTGTGATCGGTGGCGCGATGGCGGTGCTCGCGGTGTACGGGCTTCTGGCGGTGGCCGCCCCCGACCGGGCGCCCGCGCAGGCCAAGAAGATCGTCTATTGGACCCACTGGGAGCAGAATCCCGAGTTCAACAAGTGGTACGAGACCAAGGGCAAGGAGTTCGCGAAGAAGAGCGGCTACGAGGTCGAGGTGGTGACCATCCCGTACCAGGGCTACGAGGCCAAGTACCTGGCTGCCCTCGTCGGAAAGTCCGGCGCCCCCGACTTCTTCAACGGCATCGTGCACCAGTGGTGCGGCCAGTACGACTTCTGCGACAAGATGCCGGCCGATCTCGAGAAGACCTGGAGCGAGAACCTGCCCAAGTACATGCTGGCCGTGGGGCAATTCAAGGGCGCGACGTACGGCATCCCCATCGAGCACGGCAACTTCCAGCAGATGTACATCGACGTGGAGCTCTTCAAGAAAGCCGGGCTCAATCCCGACAGGCCCCCGAAGACGCTCGACGAGTGGCTGGCCGCGATGAAGAAGCTGTCGGTCTACGACGCCAAGGGTGAGCCAACACAGGTGGGCTTCGCCCTCCGGCACAAGGGTCATCCGGTGGGGATCACGGACAAGTTCCTGCCCTTCGCCCACGCCTTCGGCGCCAGGATGCTCAGCCCCGGCCTCGACCGCGCCACCGGCTTCGCCAACGGCCCCGAGATGGTGGCCGCGTTGCAGTTCTACGGCGACCTGGTGACGAAGGACAAGGTGGCGAGCCTCGCTTTCGGCAATCCGGAAGACGCATTCGGGCAGAAGCGCGCGGGCGTGATCTTCCGTGAATCATGGTATTTCGGCTGGCTCAAGAAGAACGCGCCCGACGTCACCTTCAAGGTCTACGCGCTGCCCTGCGCCAAGGCCTGCCCCGGCGCCGGCAACCTCTTCCCGTGGAGCAATCTCGTCTACAAGAACAGCCCCCACAAGCAGGTCGTGTGGGATTTCCTGCGCTTCATCAGCAATGCCAAGGACGACCTCGAGCAGCACCAGCTCCAGGGCATCCTGCCCGTCTGGACGGTGAACCTCGAGACGCCGTACGTGAAGGGCCGTCCCGACTATGCCTCGACCCGCGAGATGCTCGCGCAGCCCGTGCCGCCGAACTACTACCATCCCAAGTCGAACGAGCTGGCCACGGCGTTCGGAGAGGCGGTGGTCGGCGTGCTCTACGGCAAGGGCCAGCCCAAGCCGTCGCTCGACGAGGCCGCGGCCCGGATGGACCGGATCCTGAAAGACTAGTGCCGCCCCCTCACCCTGCCCTCTCCCCCGATGGGGGAGAGGGATCCGGGCGGAGCCAGCGGGGCGCGTTTCAGCTGTCGGCGTGGACGCGGCTCGCGTTTCCCCGCACGTACATGGACCGCCAGCGGCGGGCGGGCTTTCTCTTCGTCCTGCCCGCCGTGGCCTACTTCGCGTGCGTGTACTTCATCCCGCTCGTCGAGTCCCTCATCGGATCCTTCTACCGGACGCTGCCGGGCGGGGCGAGCCGGTTCATGGGCATCGGTCTCTACGAGCGCGTGCTCACCGATCCGGTCTTCTGGAACAGCGTCAGGAACACCATCAAGCTCCTCGCTCTGTCCGTGCCCTCCACCGTGGTGCTCGCCCTCGCCGTGGCCCTCGGGCTGAACCGCCTGACCCTGCGCTGGCGGAGCCTCTGGGCCGCCATGTACTTCGTCCCCTTCGCCGTGTCGCTGGTGGCGGCCGCCCTCATCTGGCAGTGGCTCTACGAGCCCGTCTACGGCGTGCTCAACCACGGGCTGGTCCTCGTCGGGCTGCCGCCGCAGAAGTGGCTTCAGAGCCTCAACCAGGTGTTGCCCTCGCTGGCCGCGATCAACGTGTGGGTGCGGCTAGGCTTCGACACTATGATCTTCCTTGCCGCGCTCCAGGCGATCCCCGGGGAGTACTACGAGGCGGCGGCCATGGACGGCGCGAGCGCGCGTCAGCAGCTCTGGCACGTCACCCTGCCACTCCTGAACCCCCAGGTCGTGATGGTGTGCATCCTCGAGCTCATCTTCAACTTCAAGATCTTCGACCAGGTCTACGCCACGACCCAGGGCGGGCCTGCAGGGGCGAGCCAGACCATCATCCCGCTCCTCTACGACACCGCCTTCAAGTACTTCCGCCTGGGCGAAGCCTCGGTCATGGCCGTGTTCGTGTTCGTGGTGCTGCTCGTGGTGACGCTCCTGCAGTGGCGGATCTTCCGCAGGCCGGTGGACTATTGAGAGGGGCGGGGGCGCGGTCCGTTCCCCTGGCCCGCTGGCTCACGGCCGCCCTCGTCGCGGCGGGCGCGCTCACGGTGGTCTTCCCCTTCGTGTGGATCGCCCTCACGTCGCTCAAGACGCCGCCCGAGATCCAGCGCGTGCCGCTCCAGCTCGCCCCCGATCACTGGGGCAACCTCGAGAACTACCGCGAGGTATTCCGCCGCGCGCCGTTCAGCCGCTTCCTCCTCAACAGCGCGCTCCTCGCCACCGTGTCGGCCGTGAGCAGCCTCGTCGTGTCCGCCCTCGCCGGCTACGGCTTCGCCAAGTTCAGATTTCCGGGACACTCCGTGTTCTTCTTCGCCATCATCGGCATCTTGATGGTGCCGTTTCAGTCCGTGGTCGTGCCGCTCTATCTCTGGGTGAGCCGGCTGGGCCTGCTGGATACGTACCTCGGCATTCTGGCCCCCGACCTGGTCAGCGTCTTCGGCGTCTTTCTCATGCGCCAGGCCATCGAGGTGGTGCCGGACGACTACATCGCGGCCGCGCGGATCGACGGCTGTGGCGAGTGGGGCATCTTCTGGCGCGTGGTGCTGCCCGCGGTGACGCCGGCCCTGGCGACCCTGGCCATCATCAAGTTCATGTGGACGTGGAACGAGTTCTTCTGGCCCCTTGTGGTGGTGAACTCGCCATCCATGAAGACGGTGACCATGGGGCTGATCGGCTTCACCAACATGTACTTCATCGAGTACAACCTGGTGACGGCCGCTGCGGTGGTGAGCGTCCTGCCGATTCTCCTCATCTTCGTCATCTTACAAAAGTGGGTGGTGCAGGCGGCGGTGCTGACCGGTCTCAAAGGCTAACAACCTGGCGCCCTGTATCCCTCTCCCCCAGTGGGGGAGAGGGCAGGGTGAGGGGGTCGGTTCGACTACGCGCCGAGCGCGGCGAGCTTGGCCTGGATCTGCGCCTTCGGCACCGCGCCCACGACCTGGTCAAGAACCTCGCCGTCCTTCACGAAGAGGATGGTCGGGATGGAGCGGATGCCGTAGCGGGCGGCCAGGCCGGGCTGCTCGTCCACGTTGACCTTGGCGAGGCGCACGCGGCCTCCGGATGAGCGCGCCAGCTCCTCGAGCACGGGCGCGATGGTCCGGCACGGGCCGCACCACTCGGCCCAGAAGTCCACGAGCAGGACGCCGTCGGACGCGACGAGCGCCTCGTCGAAGTTCTGCTGGGTAAGATGAATCACCGCGGAATCAGATCTCACGTGGCTCTCAGTCGGGTTCATGTCATGTCTCCTCGGCATTGGGATGCGCGGGTAGGCCGAAGAGATGCGCGCTCGAGGCCGACTACTTTGCGGGCGTGGCCGCGCTCCATCCACGCGCGGCGAAAATCTCCTTGATCTGCTTGGCGAGCTGCTCCGCGGTCCGCTTCGCGTCGGCCTCCGCGGTGTCCTTCGGCTCCGTGACCGCCTGCAGGCCGCCCTGCACGGCCGTGGACACGGCGATGCCGGCGCCGATCGCGGCTCCCGCGCCCATGCCGACGGCGGCGCCGGGCTTCTTCGAGCTGGCGGCGTCGGTCTCGAACTCCTCCACAAGGCGGGGCCCGGCGCTCGTGCCCAGGTACATCTGGGTGTGCGTCTTGACCTCGCTCGCCCCCGCCCCGAAGCCGATGACCACGCGCCGGAGCCGGTTGCCCTCGTCGATCGAGACGAACTGGCCCTCGATGGCGAGCGTGCCGTCCCCCACCGCGGCGGCGCTTGCCCGCTCGATCGGCAGATCGAGGTCCTTGAGCGCCTTGACGAGCTCGACGGAGAGAGCGCCGGCGACCGAGCGCCCGACCTTCAGCTCTTCCTCGCTCTGGGAGCCGCCGAGCACTCGGCGCAGCCGCGAGAGCGGGGCATTGTTCGGCGAGACGTCATGGGCGGCGACGGCGAAGTCGTAGACGGCGATCCGCGTGGGGCGAGGCAGGGTGTCCGAGGCCGGGATCATCACCGAAGGCTGGACCTTGGTGGACGCGCATCCCGCGAGCGCCCCGAGGGTACACAGCACCATGAGCTGCCAGAGGTAACGCGATGGCGGGATCACGCGGGTAGGATACTCGGGCCACCGCCGTGCAACAAGGGCCGCCGTCTCGCTCCTCGCCCGGCATGTTAGAATGACGCTCCGCTGTCGATCCCTCACCGAAAAGGAGATCTTCATGTCCATCAAAGTCGGAGACAAGCTGCCTGCCGGACAGCTCTACGAGTTCGTCGAAGAAGAGCGGCCGGGCTGCACGGTCGGGCCCAATGCCTTCCCCGTGGAGGAGATGGTCAAGGGCAAGCGCATCGCCATCTTCGGGCTGCCGGGCGCCTTCACGCCCACCTGCTCGGCCAAGCACGTCCCGAGCTTCGTCGCCAACGCGGACAAGCTCAAGGCCAAGAAAGTGGACGAGATCTGGTGCATCTCCGTCAACGACGCGTTCGTCATGGGCGCCTGGGGCAAGGAGCAGGGGGCCAAGAACAAGGTGCGCATGATGGCCGACGGCAGCGCCGCCTACACGAAGGCGCTCGGTCTCGAGTTCGACCTGACCGCGCGCGGCATGGGCGTCCGCTCCCAGCGCTACTCGATGCTCGTGGACGACGGAGTCGTGAAGGCCTTCAATCTCGAGGCGCCCGGCAAGTTCGAGGTCAGCGGCGCCGAGACGCTGCTCGAGCAGACGGGCAAGCTCGGCGGCTGAGGGCTCTTCACCCCGCGGCCTCATGCTCGACACGCGGCAGCTCCGCCTGCGCCGCCTGGGCGCCGCCGACGAGACGCGGTTCGTCGCCCTGGACAGCGACCCGGAGGTCATGCGCTACATCGGGAGCCGTGGTGGCACTCCCGAGGAGATCGTGGCGCGCGTGCGTGATCGCATCGCCGCGGATCATGGCGCGCTCGGCTGGTGGGTGATCGAGGGCAGGGACGACGGCGCTTTCCACGGAGTGGCCGCGCTCCTGCGCATGCCCGACGGTGACGACATCGAGCTGGCGTATCGGCTGGCCCGCGCCTCCTGGGGCGCGGGCCTTGCCACCGAAGCGGCCTCTGCCCTCGCGCGCTACGCGTTCGATCAGGTGGGTCTGCCGCGGCTCGTGGCCGTGACCTTTCCGGAGAACGTCGCCTCGCAACGCGTCCTCGAGAAGGTCGGCTTCGTCCACGACGGCATGTCGACCTACAAGACCTTCCAGGTCACCCACTTCACCTGCGAGGCGTCGGAGTGGCGGAAGCGGCGCGCGGAAGCCGGTGACGCCGGCCGTCGAGGGCGAGGGCGGGGCCGTCGGGCCCCTCGCTGAGATAGGGCGCGAGCTGCTGCATGGCGAGGCGCCCGAAGCGGGCGCGGAAGGCTCCGCGCCGTACCGCGCAGGAGAGGTGCTCGCCGTCCTGCTCGAGGGTGGCGGCGTCGAGCGGCTCGCGATAGTCGCCGGCCAGGCAGAGCTCGACGGCGCGCAGGCGACCCCCGTCGACGCTCAGGCGCAGCCGTTGAACGATGAAGGGCGTCTCGTCGGGAAGCCTGCCGTCGGGCTCGAACCAGTTGCGCTCGCCCTGACAGACGGCGAGCCAGCGCCCCTCGGGTGTGCGCGTGAGGGCGAGCAGGAAGAAGCGGAGCGTCGCCGGATCCACGATCTCCGTGCCCTCGTGGTAGATCCGGCCCTCGCCATCCACGCGGTAGTGATACTCGCGTGCCACCTGCTCCACGTGGCTCTCCCGGCTATTTCTTCATCGGCTGGTTCGGAGCCATCAGAGGTGTCTTGCCCGGCGGCGTTGGCGCGGGCGCGCCCGCGGGGACGTGGGTGGGCGCGGGCGGGTAGACGATGGCGCCGCCATAGCTCGGCAGGCCCTGGATCTCCGACTTGAGACACACGGAGGCGACACCGCGCGCCGACCAGTCATTTGCCTGGGCCACGCATTGCTCCTCGCTGATGAAGGGGCCGAAGAGCTGCGGCGGGTAGGGGCCGCCCATGCCGTACGCGACGTAATACCAGGCCAGCAAGGTCCATCCGAGCCGCTGCTTCATGTCCGTTGTCCTCCTTCGAGCCCGATGCTCGAATTGTACTCCGGGGGACGCTCTTGACACCTGCGGCTCGAGCCCCTACGGTTCCGACGGGCGCGACCTGCCGCCCTGGTCTTCACGACCTTCACCTGACCACGCAAAGGGGCATCGGATGAGCGATCTCGTCGGATTCATCGGATTGGGCACCATGGGCATGCCGATGACGGCCAACCTCGCCAGGGCCGGCGTGGCGCTCGTCGTACACGACGCGAGCCCGTCCGCCACGGAGGCCGCCGGGAAGCTCGCAGGCGTCGCGGTGGCGGCCTCCGCCTCGGAGGTCGCGGCACGGGCCTCCGTGATCTTCACGTGCCTGCCCAATGACGACGTGGTGCGCGCGGTCTATCTCGGGGCGGGCGGCATCGCGGCGGGGGGCACGGCGGGGCTCATCACGTGCGACTGCTCCACGGTGAGCCCGGAGGCCACGCTCGAGGTCCATCGGGCGCTTCTGCCCAAGCGCATCACGCACATGGACACGCCCATGCTGGGCTCGCAGCCCCAGGCCGTGTCGGGCGAGATCTTCTTCATCGTGGGCGGCGACGAGGCCGCCGTCGAGCGCATCACGCCCTACCTCGACATCATGGGCAAGCTTCACATGTACGTGGGCGGCTCGGCCATGGGCAATCGAGTCAAGCTCGTCCACAATGGCCTCGTCGCTGTCACCGCCGCCGCGGTGGCGGAGGCGCTGGCCGTCTGCGTGCAATCGGGTGTCGACCCTTACACGTTCTACGACGTGGTGCGCAAGGGTGGGGGCATGGCGTACGGCACGTACTTCGAGCGGCGGGCCAAGCGGATCTTCGATGGCGAGTTCTCGCCCACCTTCATGTGCGAGCTGATGCGCAAGGACGCAGGTCTGGCCTTGGCCCTGGCGAAGGCCTCCAAGGTGCCCACACCCATCCTGGAAGAGACCAAGCGGACGTATGACGAGGCGGTGGACAGCGGCTGGGGCAAGGAGGACTTCTCCGCCGTCACCCACGTGATCGAGAAGCGGATAGGCCGGAAGCTCTCTCGCGGCTGAGCGCGGCGGGACGAGCGCTTGGCCCGAATCCGCGCCCTCCGCACGCGTCCGGCCGCCCGCCGCTGGCTGATCGTCGCGGCGCTCTTCATCGTCACCTACGGCATCTCGACGCCGCTCGCGGCCTACGGGGTCTTCCTTCCCGTCCTCGCCGAGACCTTTGGCTGGAGCCGCGGCGCCATCTCCTCGGCGCTCTCGCTGAATCTCCTCCTCGGAGGCCTCGCCTCCTTCCCCATCGGCGCTCTCGCGGATCGCCGCGGCCCGCGCCTCGTGCTCGTCCTCACGGTCATCCTGGCGGGCGCCGGCTTCGCCCTCGTCTCGACGGTCGAGACGCTCTGGCAGCTCTATCTCTTCGTCGGCGTTCTCGGCGGCGTCGGGATGTCGAGCTTCTACCTGGTCGCCGCCACGACGGTGACGCGCTGGTTCGAGGAGCGCCGCGGCATGGCGCTGGCCCTCGTCCTGGTCGGGTTCAGTCTCGGCTACATCTCCGGAGGCCCGCTGGCCGCGTGGCTCATCGCCACCCTGCGGTGGCGCTGGGCCTACGCGCTGCTGGGCGGCGGGAGCGGGCTCGTGACCGTGCTGGCCGCGCTGACCGTACGGCTGCCTGGCGAATCGGAGACGGCCGCCCTGCGCCGAGGGGCGGAGCGGAGCGCCGGCGCGGGCTCTGGTAGCGGCGAGTCGGGCATCAGGGCCGGCGTCACCCTCGGCGAGGCCCTCGTCGATCCACGGCAGTGGTGCCTGAACGTCGCCTGGCTGCTGTTCGGCGCCGTCGGCTTGATGATCTCCGTCCACATCGTGCCATACGCCCGCGATCAGGGAATCAGCCTGGCCGGCGCATCGCTTGCCCTCACGGCCTACGGCATCGGCTCGGTGGTCGGGCGCCTCGCGGCGGGCGCGATCTCGGACCGCATCGGCACTCGAAGCACCATGCGCGCCGGCTGCGCCATCCAGGCGTTGGGGCTGGTGGCCCTTCTCGTGGTGCCGTCGGGCGAGGGGCTGCTCGGCGCGCTGGTGGCGCTGGGTGTGGGATTCGCAGCCTCGGACACCATGGTCGTGAAGGCGATCCCCGACGTCTTCGGCGTGCGGGCCATCGGCGGCATCATGGGAGTGCTCGGGGTGGGATGGCGATTCGGGGCCGCACTGGGCCCGGCGGCCGCAGGGTTTCTTCACGACGTGACCGGCTCGTACGCGATTCCCTTTGGCGCCGCGCCCCTTGCCGTGCTGGTGAGCTGGACGCTCTTCACCGTCGCTACCTCGCGCCGCGTCAAGTAGGCCGTCACCTACCTTAAAGGAGACGAAGTCTCAGGGGCCGAGCTCCTGAGCTCTTCTTGATAATTCCGATAGACTTAGGTACTATCCGTTCCCACGGAGGCGGAATCAGGGTTTGCCGCCTTCATGGGGAGCGCAAGTGGCAGAGACAGCTAAGGAAACGAAGGCACAAAGGGCCGAGCGTCTCAAGGCGGCAATCAACCCTTGGGCCGCCCAGGCCGAGATCGAGCGGTTCGGGCGCGAGGGCTGGGATTCGATTCCCCCCGAATGGCTGAACACGTATTTCCGCTGGTGGGGCATCTACACGCACGGTGACGGCGTGGGTGCCGTCGGCGGCAAGGGCGGCGAAGGCAAGGCCGTGCCCTACCTCATGCTTCGCATCCGGATCCCCAATGGGCTCTTGACCTCGCGGCAGCTCACGACGATCGCCGACGTCGCGGAGCGGTACGCGCGCGGGGTGGCGGACATCACGGTCCGCCAGAACATCCAGCTCCACTGGATCCGGATCGAGGATCTGCCCGCCGTCATCCGGGCGCTCTCGGACGTCGGCATCACGACGCTCGGCGCCTGCGGCGACGTTACGCGCAACGTGACCGGCTGCCCGGTGGCGGGAGTGGACGCCGACGAGATCGCGGACGCCTCGCCCCTCGCGCAGGCCGCCACGGACATGCTCAACGGCAGCCCCGATTTCTACAACCTGCCGCGCAAGTTCAAGATCTCCATCACGGGCTGCCGCGTCTGGTGCTCGTATCCGGAGATCAACGACGTGGCGCTCACGGCGCTGCGCCATCCGTACACGGGTCTCCCCGGGTTTTCGCTGCGCGTGGGCGGCGGGCTCTCGACCGATCCGCACCTGGCGCCCCGCCTCGACGCCTTCATCCCGTGGCATCAGGCCCTGGCCGTGGTCAAGGGCGTGGCCGAGATCTTCCGCGACAGCGATGTCCTCCGTCAGAACCGAGAGAAGGCGCGGCTCAAGTTCCTCTTTCTCCAGCACGGCTGGACGGCCGAGCGATTCCAGGCGGAGCTCGAGCGGCGGCTGGGCGAGAAGCTCGAGCCGGGCGTGCCCGAGTTCGCGCCCGAGGACATCTACCGCGATCACGTGGGCATTCACCCGCAGAAGCAGGACGGCTTCGCCTATGTCGGCATCGCGGTGCTGCGAGGCCGGGTCCAGGCCGCCCAGCTCCGCGCCCTCGCCGCCCTCGCGCTTCGCTACGGCTCGGGCGACCTGCGGACCACGGGGATGCAGAACCTCCTCGTCCTGAACGTGCCGAGGCCCCGCGCCGAGGAGCTGGGGCGAGAGGTCGAGGGCCTGGGCCTTCGTCTCGAGGGCTCGCCCTTCTGGCGGGGCACCATCGCCTGCACGGGCAGCGAGTTCTGCAAGATCGCCCTCACGGAGACCAAGGGCTTCGCGCGCCACCTCGTGGACGATCTCGAGGCGCGGCTGCCCGGCTTCGAGCAGCACCTGAAGATCCACGTCACCGGCTGCCCCAATAGCTGCGGCCAGCACTGGATCGCCGACATCGGCCTCGAGGGCAAGAAGACCAAGGTGGACGGGCAGATGGTCGACGCCTACTACTTCTGCGTCGGCGGCGCCGTGGGGGCGCATCAGGCGACGGCGCGGCCCGTCGGCTATCGCACGGCGGCCACCGAGGTGCCCGCGGCCATCGAGCGGCTGCTGCGCGTGTACCTGGCCGAGCGGCGCGAGGGCGACAATTTCCGCCAGTTCTGCGCCGCGCGGAGCGACGAGGAGATCCGCACGATCCTGGCCGGCGAGCCCGTGGAGGCCGTGGCGCGCGATGTGGCGCAGGCGCGGACTCCGCACCACCTCGAAGGCTGAGCACGCCGCCGGCTGATCACCACACCGACAAAAGGAGAGACGAGATGTCGTTGAGACTGGGAGACACCGCACCCGACTTCAGCGCCGAGAGCTCGGAGGGCCGCATCGACTTCCACCAGTGGCTGGGCCCCCAGTGGGGCGTCCTCTTCTCGCACCCGCGGGACTTCACGCCGGTGTGCACCACCGAGCTCGGCTACGTCGCGCGGCTGAAGCCGGAGTTCCAGAAGCGCGGGGTCAAGGCCATCGGGTTGAGCATCGACCCCGTTGATTCCCACAAGGGCTGGCTCAAGGACATCCAGGAGACACAGGGACACGCCGTCAACTTCCCCATCATCGCCGACCCCGATCGGAAGGTGGCGAACCTCTACGGCATGATCCATCCGTCGCACGACGAGGTGTACACGGTGCGCACGGTGTTCGTCATCGACCCCAAGAAGAAGATCCGCCTGATGATCACGTACCCGCAGACGACGGGGCGGAACTTCGACGAGATCCTGCGGGTGATCGACTCGCTCCAGC
>WNGJ01000865.1_pt1 | contig 41542 bp, 40 predicted proteins | sample 5400611 | NCBI WGS metagenome assembly WNGJ01 (sample SAMN13153375, study PRJNA577476) | soil metagenome | isolation source: 40 cm soil or saprolite under Garry oak tree replicate 1 | place: USA:California | collected 2016-06-15
ACGTCAGCGCCCTGGCCTGGCTGGCCGGCTCATCCTGGTTCAGCAGCCAGTACGAGCCGCCGCTGTCGCTTGTCATGATGGCTCCGAGAGGTGCATCTGCTGGCGCCGGTGTCGCGCATGATGGCCAGGCCATCCCGGCGTTCGGGCTCCAAGATGGACTCATAGAGCATCGCCCGGCCGCCGCTTCAGCTCTTGTGACCAACCGTTTCCCTCTCTGTTCAAGATCAGCGTTACTGACCACGAGGAATGACGGACCCATCGCAGCGGGTGCGGGCGCGTCGCGCGCGTGCGGTGCGCCCTCACCATCCGGAACGTTGTGTTGTCGCGCTCATCCGATAACTGTCACGCTCATCCGATTACGGTCGAATCCCGACATGCGTTCACTCTGATGACCAAAACTGGTCAACGCACTGAAATCCTGTATCGGTTGTCATCTAGTGAGTCGTGAGGGGCTGCTGATTCGAGCGGCGGTGAGCGGCCTTCACCGCCTGCCGGCGCAAACCTCACTGGGTTCAGTGATGTCTCACGCCTCGCGGCGGGCACATGCTGGGTCCCACTCACTGCCTTAAGCACCCGCGACTCACTACCTGGGAGCCACCATGGCGTACGGGGCGGGCGCGCCGCCGATGACCGCCGCCGAACCCGCGTTAACCCAGCTCGAGGACACCAGCGAACCGGGCACAGAAGGCCCGATCGAGGCGATCTGCCGATTGCACAGCAGGTCGCTGTACCGGTTCTTGCTGCGTGTCACGCTCGGCGATCACCGGGAGGCCGAGGACCTGCTCCAGGAGACTTTGCTGCGCGCCTGGCGGTACCTGCAAGATCACACCGCCGACGTGGCGCACCTGCGGCCCTGGCTGTACACGGTCGCCCGGCGGGTCGCGATCGACGCCGCCAGGGCCCGGCAGGCACGGCCGACCGAAGTCACCGCCACCGACGTGAGTACCCTGCCGACGGCGCGCGACGACATCGAGCGGCTGCTGATCGGGATTACCATGCGGCGGGGCCTGAAGTCGCTGACCCAAGATCACCGTCAGGTGCTCTTCGAAGTCTTCTACCAAGGCCATTCCCCGCGTGAGGCGGCCAAGGCCTTGGGCATCCCCGAGGGCACGGTCAAGTCCCGGACGTATTATGCGCTGCGCGCCCTCGCCACCGTCACCGGTGCGGCCCGCGAGCAGTGAGCCGACCCCCCGGCCACCTGCTGGCCCGATGGCGTCACGACACCGGCCGGCCGGTGCGGGCAATACCAAAACGGTTTTGGGCAACTGTCCTTAACGGCTGCCGCGCGGCGCGCCGTCCACTGATGCGGGGTGCCCGGGGATCGCCCCCGGAAACACAGCCCTTGACGGCTGCCGCGGATACACGGCCGTATTTCTGTGTTCAACGAGTCATGCGACAGCCTCGCAGCCCTCCACCGGCGTTCCCGATCACCTCCGTCTCGGCCGACCCGGCCTGCGCTCCGACCAGTCGTTGTCCTCTCTCCTGGGCCTGTTTCCCCAGGTCCTGTGCGGTTGGCCGCCGGCGCACTGGCCACGGCAGCCCTCACTGCCCGCTTGCATCGCTCGGTATGGCCCGCACACCACCGGGCGCCGGCGCGTGGCCGCTGCCGAGACGGCCACGCGGCCGGCAGGCGCACCGACTGCGGGATCGGTGTGCCCGGCTGAACGCCCCGGTGTCGCCGCGCACGAACTCCGGTGGCGCTTGTGCGGAGTACTCACTTGTGCGGAGTACTACGGCCAGTTCGTACCGGGCGTTCAACGAGGCCGGCTGGGAAATGAAAATATCGGCTCGAACTCGACCCGCCGGCGGCGGCCTGCCTGGTCCCAGGTAAATGACCAATCGCCGCCCTGGACACGCCCGAGCGGGATCCATGCCGTCAGCCGGTCGGGGTGCCTTCCCGGGCTGCCGGATGATGGAGGGCCTCGCGGACGATCTCGACCCGTGATCGCGCGCTGAGCTTGCCCAGGATGTGGGAGACGTGGGTCTGGACGGTGTTGCGGGATAGCCACAGCTCCACCGCGATGTCGGGGTTGGACTGCCCGCGGGCGATCAGGTATGCGATCTTGGTTTCGGTGGGGGTCAGGGCTTCCCATCCGGTGGCCGGGTGTGCCTGACGGCGGCCGCGGCTGCCGGGGCGGACGCCGTAGCGGCGCAGGCGGCTGGTGGCGCGGCGGATGTCCCACTGCGCGCCCAGGCCACGGTACAGCTCGACAGCGTCACCGAATGCCTGGCGGGCCGGCTGGAGGTCTCCCCGGCCTGCCAGGAGCACGGCAGCGTCCTCCAGGGCCTGTGCGCGCTCCAGGGGCCGGCTGGCGGACTTGTAGTAGGCGGCTGCGGCGAGCAGCGCGCCCGAGTCGCCGTCCAGCAAGCCCCGGCAGGAGTCTGCGGCGGCGGTTTTGACCGGCAGCGACTCGCGTTCCGCCTCACGCGCGGCTGCCTGCGCGGCCGCCGCGGCCGTGGCCGCGTCGCCGGTGACGAGCGCCAGCCGCACCAGCGCCGGAAAGAACAAATACCGGTATGTCATGTCCCGTGCGACGGTGCGGTCGAGGCTCGGCAAGAGCACGGCCACCGCCTCGCTGGGCCGGCCCGCCTGCTCCGCGGCCAGCGCCTGCGCCAGCAGCAGGAAGTGCAGGGTCGCCCGGTGAAAGATGGAGTGGATCTCCTGGTCCCCCACGGCCGCGAGGTGCTCCTGCGCCGTCTCCCGGTCATCGCGGTGCCCGGCGATCAGCGCTATGAGCCCGTGCACCTGCATCGGGCTGTAGTAGGGCCCAGGTAGCGGCGTAGCCTGCTCCAGCACCGCCAATGCGTCATCCCACAGGCCCCTCTCGAAGTAATACTCCGCGGCGACGTTGCAGATCGTCCCCATCCGGGGAGTCCCGGCGCGCTCGGCGAGTGCCAGGGTCTCCCGGATCGCGGTGCCCGCATCGTCATGACGGTCCAGGTGTTCCAGCGCGTGTGCCCGGTACGACAGCAACAGCAGCCGCAGGTCTGTGGTCTGCGGATCATCACCGATCACGTCGAGCGCCTGCTCGATGTGATCGAGCGATGCGGCATGGTGCCGCCGGTAGAAATCTACGAGGCACAGCGTGTAGAGCGCGTACCCGGCCGCGAACCGGTCAGCTGCCCCCTCCGCGACCGCCAGCGCCTTCCTGGCGGCATCCACCGTGTCCGGCCGGCCGGCCGCGGCCATGGTGAACGCGCGCAGGGCGTGCAGCCGCGCCGTCCACACCTCGCTGGTGCCCGGTCGTTCCAGCGCCTTCTCCACCGTGCCCAGCGCCTCGATGGGCCGGTCGATCCGCATCTGGGTGTAGCCAACCAGCCAGGCCACCTCCGCGGCCCGGTTCGGGTCACGGGCATAGGCCATCAGCCGGCCGCCGGTCCGTTCCACCTCCTCGTTCCGCACGAGCAGGAACGCCACCGTGATCAGGGCGGCCTCCAGCGCCTCCTGCCGCGCATCACCGTCCGGCATCCCGCTCAGCACACCGCGCAGCAGCCCGGCCGCCACCTTTGGCGCCCGGTAGGTCAGCACGGGGGCGGCATCGGCCAGCCACCCCAGCACCCACGCCTCCGCCGGCTCGGGCACCACGGCCAGCTGCGCGGCGATCCGCTCTGGCACCGCGCCCGCCGAAGCCAGCGCTCGGGCCGCCTGGAGGTGCAGCGCCGCCCGCAACGCCACGGGCATCCCGTCATACAGCACCTGCCGGATCAGCCCATGCCGGAACGCCATCCGCGGCCCAGCCCTGGCCACCACCCCCTCCCCGGCCGATCCCGCGTCGGCGGCCTCCCCGACCACCCCCGCGGCCACCGCCTTCCCGAGCACCCCCATCAACTGCTCCGCGGTCCGGCCGGTCACCACCGCCAGGTCGGTGACCGTGAACTCCTGCCCCAGCACCGCCGCCCACCGCAGCACCCCGGTCATCTCCTGCGGCAGCGCGCTCAGCCGCCTCCCAATCGCCGCCGCAAGCGACGGCGGCGCCCCCGCCCGGTACGGCCCGACCAGCTCTGCCACCCCCGCCTCCACCCGCACCCGCCCATCCCGGGCCAGGGCATCCACCAGCTCCCGCGCATACAGCGGATTTCCCCCCGCCCGGCGCACCACCCCTGCCAGCCGGCCCCCCACCCTTCCCCCCACCAGCCGCCCGGCCAGCTCCGACAACTCCCGCGGCGCCAGCGGCGCCACAGCCGCTCCCATACCAGCAGGCTCGCTTCGTCCGCCCACTGCAGGTCCTCTGCCACCAAAACCACTGGCGACACCGCGCACCACCGGTCCACCCGCGCCAGCAGCCGCTCCACCCCCGCCGCCACCGGATCGCCCGGCGGCACCGGCCCCGCCAGAACCGCCAGCGGTCCCGGCGTTAACGCCTGCTCCGCGCCCTGCCCAGCCCCCCGGCCATCCCCACCCGGGCGCCCACCACCCCCGGCTGCCAGCAGCCCCCCCGCTCCGAGGCACTCCGTCATCAGCCACAGCGGGAACCGCTGCCCCAGCTCATCCGCCGCCCCCCAGGCCAGCGCGCACCCTGCCGCGCCCGCCCCGCCCAGGGCATGCCGCAACAGCGCCGTCTTCCCGATCCCCTGCTCCCCCTCCACCAAAACGGCCCCGCCCACGCCGGCGGCTACCCCCGCCAGCAGGCCCTTCAGCCGCATCAGCTCTTCGGCCCGGCCAACAAAGAGCTCACCAACCACGACAGCAAGCGTAAACCCGCAAAGCCCCGAGCCGATGGGGGCCGAGCTGCGGACTGGTGAACTCCCCAAGAGTGACCAGCCCGATGTTTAGCTCGGCCACGTCCGGCCGGCCCAGCGCAGCCGGGCTCACCGGCGCGGCCGGCGCCCCGTCCGGGGCGCCGTCGGCCGTGGGGCCACGGCGCTTACGCGATGCCCGCCGTTCCTTTCGGCGGCCGCGCTCAGCCGAAGATTCGGGTGCGGAGAATGACCACACACAAAACTGTTCTTACCGGCAACATCAGCGATGTCGCTTGTCACGCCATGTACGAGCGGTACGAGGGCAAGGACAACTTCTTCTGGACCGCTGACCGCCTGGCCCGCCAGAACGCCGGTGCCGAGAATGATCCGCGCACCTGCGCCTCGTTTGGAGAAATCATCGCAGGTTTGTCCGATCTGCGAGAAGCCGGCGACGCATCCACCAGGGTGCTGACCGGTCATCTCCTGGCCGAGGCCCGCCGGGTCCAGCGGGAGGCCATGGCCGCCAACGAGGAGGGCCTGCCGGACTTCGAATCGGTGATCAGCGCCACACCGGTGTCCGACGGCGCGATGCTGGGAGTACAGCTGGTCACCAAGCCGAGGCTCCAGCCCGAGCGCGTCAGCGGTGGCGAGCCCAGCGGCGCACCAGGCAGCCGGGTGACCTGATCAGCGTGGCCTCCCCGAACCGGCCGCCGGGCATCGGCAGGACGGTTCCGGGAGGCCGCGCTGATTGGCATTCCGCTGCGTCCCGGCCAGACGGGTCCTATGGTGCTGGCGGCGCGGAGGTCGGGCAGATAATTGTGGCGGGGGCGATTGTGTGGCTGTCGATGGTGAAGCCGAGCAGCGCCGGGCTGGTTGCGGAGTTCAGGCCGGTGCTTGCCTCGTTGAGGGCGGTGACCGTGATGTAATAGTCATGGGTTCCGCTGCCCACGGGCGGGGCTCCGCCGATATAGCGAGGGGTTCCGGCGTCAGCGTTGAGCTGGAATGCCCCGGCCGGCAGGAGCGTGCTGCCGACCGTGCCGGCGCCTTCGGGCAGGGAGGTGGCCGTTACCGGGACATCCGTTACGACCCAGATGCCACTGCCGGTGGGTGCCTCGGGATCGTACATGGACACCACGAAGCTCTTGGTCCGGCTGGTGGGCCTGGAGAAATCTCCCGTTGAATTAAGGCCGAACACCTGTTGAGCACATGTTCAATAAATCCTGATTCTCCTTGCGGTAAACCCCGTGCATGCGGTCACCCTGGATGTATGCGTACGGGTTCAAACCGGGCTGCGCCGACGGGTGCGGGCGGGGAAGAAGTCATGGGCACAGGCCTGCCGCCGCCCAAAGACATATGTCCAACAAATAGATATTATCGAAACGATAAGCTGCGTGCATGTATCCCGCGCGGAACCTTGGCAGGTGGTGCTGTTCGAGAGCGCCGGACGGTCCGGCTCATCTAGGCCGTGTCTCGCAGATCCCCGGGGGCGCGGACCGGCGCCCAGACGACGGCCGGCGGGGTCGCGGGACACACAGCCGTCGCCGACAGCTCCGCTACCGGCTCCTCGAAGACAAGCACAGCCTTGCCGGACGCCGCCTGGCCCTGCTGGCCCTGCTGGTCTTCGATGGCCACCCGCATCCACCGATCTGCGAGACACGGCCTGGCGCGCTGGCCCCCTCGGCGGGTACCACGGTGCCGTGGCCGGTCCGGTCATGAATGCCTTTCCAGCTCCGTGGCGATCAGTGACAGCACCGGCTCGGACGCCCGGTGCAGGAAGAAGTGGCCCCCACTGAAGACCCGGACGCAGCAGCGCGCACTGGTGTGCTCCTGCCAGGCGCGCAGCCCGGGAACGGTGATGAAGGCGTCGTCGAGACCGCCGAAGACCGAGATCGGACAGTCCAGCGGGGGTGCCGGCTGGTAGGTGTAGGTCTCCACGGCAGCGAAGTCTGCGCGCAGCCTCGGCAGCAGGCTGGCCAGCGCCATCTGATCCTCCAGGATATCTGGCGGGGTCCCGTTCAGCTCTCGCAGCCGCCCGATGAACTCGTGCAGCGGCGCGTGGTGCACGGGTTGCGTCAGGGAGGGCAGGTGCGGGGCCCGCCGGCTGGACACGAGCAGCCGGGCCGGCCCTGGCAGCCCGGCCCGGCGCAGCGCCCGGCACGTCTCGAAGGCGACCAGCGCGCCGAAGCTGTGCCCGAACCAGGCGTGCGGCCGGTCCAGCCATGGTCCGGCGTCTGTCACCACGGCCGCCACGATGTCGGGGATCGCGCGCAATGGCGGCTCGCCCAGCCGGCTTTCGCGGCCGGGCAGCCGGATCGCGATCACCTCGATATCAGGCGCCAGGCGTTCCGCCCAGTGCCGGTAGGTGATCGCGCCACCACCGGCATGGGGCAGGCAGAACAACCGCTGCCGCGGCTCGGGCACCGGCCGCCAGCGCACGAGCCCGCGGCACCCGCCGGCCGCCGGCGCAGACGGCTGGGTCAGCCGATCCATGCCGCCGCCCGCCGGGTGAACTGGGCCTGTCCGAACCCGGCCGGGCCGCGGCCAGCGGGCGCGATCATCGCAGAGGTAACCGCCATAACCTTTCTCGCAGCCAGGCGGCAGCGGCGTTTCAGCATGCCGTGCCGGGTTGCCCGACGGGGATCTCGACCTTCTTACCTGGCACCCGGATGGCAGTCATGCCGAGATAGGCGGCCAGCGCAGAAGCCGGGACGAGCGCCCACCAGACCTTATGCCCGAGGTGGACGAAGAGCGCGGTGCCCAGCGCCGGGCCGATCGCGGTACCGGCGGCGAACACGAACTGGAAGGCGCCGATGTAGCTGCTGCGCAGTCCGTCAGGCCCGGCGATAGCCGGGTAGGCGGTGACCGGCGGTCCGCCGACGACCTCGCCCAGCGTCCAGATCAGCGTGCCGCCGACGATCACCGCTGGGCCAAGGGGCAGTCCGTAGGTGGCCATGCCCAGGCCGACCAGTATGAACATGAGCCCTACTGGGATTCGGATCGGCCACTTCTGCACGATCTTGGTCAGCGGAATCTCGCATGTGATAACCACCAGGGAGTTCAGAGAGAGCGCGAAGGTGTACCAGAAGATCGGTACGCCCGTCGCCTTCACGTCCAGCGGGAGGGTGGACATGTACTGTGTATAGATCATCACGTTTATCAGGTTGCCAAGCAGATAGAGCAGGTAGCGCCGGTCGCGGAACATGGCCCGGTAACAAGCCATCGACGATGCGCTCTTCGCGCCTTCGCGGCCGGCGTCATGCTGGGCACGTGATGGGATCGCGATCGTGGCGAGCACCGCGTAGAACAGCGCGACGATTCCTTCCGCCCAGAACAGCAGCAGGTAGTTCTTGTGGTCGAGGTAGTACAGGGCGAAGCCGATCAGCGGTGCCGCGGTCGTGCCGACATTCAGCGCGAACCGGTAGAGTGCAAAGATCATGACTTGACTGCCCTTGGGGGTCAGCTCCGACATGAGCGTGGTCGCGGCCGGCCGGTAGATCTGTGCTGCCACGCTGAGCCCCAGGATCGCCAGCAAAAGCAGCGGGTAGTTCGGCAGGTAGAGCAGCGAGACGGTCAGGACGGCCGTGCACGACATGCTGATCACGGTCGAGTTCCGGGCGCCAAGCCGGAGCGCCAGCGCCCCTCCGATAAAGCTGCCCGCCACGGCGCCCACGCCATAGACGCTCAGCGCCAGCGCCGCCCGTTCGGGCGAGTACGCCCTGGATGTCAGGTAGAGCACGATGAAAATATTGAGAAAACCGCCGAGCTTGCTCAGCAGCACGCCGAATAAGATCGTCTTTACCGGGATCGGTGAGTTGTGGTACGTCGCCCAGACGCCGGGGGCCTTGGCCGGCTCGGTCTTCGTCGCCATGCGTTCTCACGTCCCTCTTACGGAGCCGATAGCGGAGCTATCGGCGGCGAGTGTGTGTCCACAACCCCGCCGACCGTCGTCTGGGCGCCGATCCGCGCCCCCAAGGATCTGCGCGGCACGGCCTAGCTTGCATTGCCCGGAGAGGACTCTGCCACTGCTCGCGACGCCTCCGCACGCACAGCGGACTCGAGCCCGTTCATAACCCGGTTCGAATCAGTAAGGAGGGTCACCGGATCGGTGCTGGTCAGATACACTGAGCCGGCATATCCGAGAGCACCCCTTCCGGGGTAGTAGGCAGGCATCGGGCTCCCATGGGGGATCATTTGACTCGGTATGACCTCCGCGCGGGTTCCTGCGGACATCAGAGCGGCCCAGTCAAGGTTTTCCCAGCAGAATGGCGGTAGCGAGGCCCATGGATTGCCCCGCGCGTCTGCGGCGAACAGATAGAGCGCCGCCGCTGCCCCGTTGCCCTTGACAAGCATGTCGTCGGGGTAAGACTGCTGCTCGCCCAGCAATTCTGCCGCTAGCAGGCCGACCAGGTCGATGCCGAAGACGGTCTCAGCCAGGGCCACGGCCATTGAGCCAGGGAAGCGGGCCGCTGTCTCAAGCAGGCGTAGCTCATTGTTGGCCATCAGCTTCATCTCGGTGTGTGTGCCACAGGTCTCCAGGCCGAGCGCGGTCACGGCCCGGCGGGCACAGTCCTCGATCTTCCGTTGCAGGTGCTCGGCGAGCGTGCAAGGACTGAGCGCTCCGGTCTCTGTGAACGGCGGGATCGACGGGGGCCTGGCGGTGATGCAGAGCGGGTGGTACACCCCTTGGGAAACGATGCCCTCGACGCTGAGAAAGTCACCGTAGCCGGATTCGTCGTACCAGGACTCCGTGGTCGATTCTATGATTTCCTCGGCTACGCAATGCTCGGTATCGAAATCGGTGCAGTAGTCTGCGAGCCCTCGCTCGGTTGCCTGGCCCAGCGCGGTGTCGAGGCTCTCCCAAGCCTGGGGCAGGGAGGTGTCGGCCCTGATGACCTGCTGGCCTATACCGCCGCCCCGTCCGGCGGGCTTGAGGAGGAACGGCCTGCCCAGGATGCTCGCGGCCGTCTCCAGCTCCTTGCGGCTGGCTACCTTCATGAATCTGGGTGATGGGAGTCCTGCATCGGACCACCGGTTGCGCATCAGCCACTTATCTCGCGCGTAGCGCGCGTTGGGTCCGGGACCGGGCAAGCCGAGCCGCGAGCAGGCCTCGGCCACGGCGATGACCGCGAACTCCGAAAAGGTAATAATACCGCTCGCACCAATTCGGCGAGCCTCGTTGACGATATCGTCACTAGCGTTGCAGTTGCCCTGATTTTCTCCGTGCTTCCGATGAGGCTCATAGAACCTCACCCCAGCGCACTCGCGGCGGAGCTCATCCGCTTGCTGTTTGCCAAGCGTGACGAAGACGAGCGCATGCACGTCAGCGTGCCGGCCGAGTCGCGGCAGGACGTACTCAAAGGGCGGTCCGCCAACGCCGACCACGTACAGCAGTCTTTTCTTCATCACCACGGGCGGGGACTCCTCATAGTCAGTCAACAGGGGCACCAAAAGTACCAGCCCACGCTGGCCGTGGGCAGCCACAACGACATCATCGTCCGAAAGTGAATTCTGCGCTCCGTCAAGGATCTTGGACGGTCGCCCGGGTCGTCGAGCATGGCGTAGCGGGACTGGGCCGAGGTCACGACTGAGCTGTGAACCTCCATGACGACGGGTACATCGTCTGCTCTCGCTCGCGGACAGCTTCCCGCTCCGGCACAGATCTGCCCGGGGGAACTCATCATCGACCCGAGGGCCGGGACAGGGCTTCGGCACAGCCCGCGTATTGACCGGTTAAGGCGGCGGGGCACTGCCCGCCCCGAGCCGACTGGACGGCCGGTCACCGCCGCGGTCTTTCCAGGTGCGCCTTCTTCAACGCGCCTGTGTCAACCTCGATGACCCCGTCGCGGACCCGAAACGGTAGCTGGGCGACCGGTATCGAATCGGCCGGGCATTGCGATTTCTCCAGCGCCAGCTTCAGTCCGTGCTTTGGGCACTCCACTGTTCCGCGGCCAGAGACGGCTGCATCATGCAGAGACTGGCCCGCATGAGGGCATCTACCGTCGAAAACATAAATGTTGCCGCCGATCTCCACCACGCCCACAAGCCGTCCCCGGACCCGCCTGGCCAGAACTCTTCCCGGCGACAGATCAGCGGTCCGGGCCAGGCCCCGCCAGCTGAATTTCAGAGAAACGAGCATCCCCTCTATCCCCGGAATCAGAGAGCGACATCGGCGTATGCGCCAACGCCGTGCAGGCCTGCCGGTGGCGAGCACGACAGCTTGGCCGGCGCGTGCGCAGCGTGGTCCCGGTCCCGTACAGGCCTGGGACGAAACCTTGTTCCGGGCGCCGGCCGAGCGCCGCAATCACGATCAACTGTTGAGCAGGGTTCCGGCCTTCAGCGGACCGGGAAGGGCATACCGTTGAACGTGCGATCGATGAGACGGTTGTGGCCAAACTCATCCTGGCCGGCGACGAGGACGCTGCCAAACCTCTCCAGGCTGGCCTCGCCGCCGAACTCGGAGATTGTGTCCATGCCGGGGTACACCTTCACCGACGTCGGCACGTAACGGCAGACATACGATAGCCGCATCTGGTCGGTTTTCCCCTGATGGGGATGCGATGCGTGCATGATTGTCGACCAGAATATGATGGCCTGTCCTTGGCGCATGACCATCGACTTCGACTTGGACTCGTCCGGGCTCCAGTCCGGGTCCTTCTGCAGCTGCCGGTAGTCGTAGCCGTAGAAGCCCCGCCGCACGCCGTTCTTCGTGTGCTTGTTGATAAGTTCGGCGTCGTATTTTATGACCTTGTTGTCGTCATAGTTCATCGTCTTGTGCGAGCCCGGCATGAGCTGGAGGCAGCCATTCTCGATCGTCGATTCCGTGAAGGCCGTCCAGCAGGTGAGGGCGCCGCCGAACTCCGCGTCCTCCGGCCAGACGATCTGGGGATGCACCCCGACGTTGGCGAAGTTGTCGGTCTGATGCCAGTCGGTTCCCTCGTCACCTGGGTACTTGGCGAACCACTCGCTACGCCAGCACAGCACGTCGGGCCCGAGAATGCTGGCAACGCGGTCGACGACTTCGGGACGGGTGATGTGCTTGGCCAGGAAATCGACGTCCAGATGCCGGTCATAGCTGGCGAGGTTGGTCGTTCCCGACATGGCCTTAGCTTGACTGTAGATGCCTCGCCGGCTGTCGATCAGCTTCGGGCGGATAGCCCACAGCGACCGCTCCATTTCCTCGGAGTCGTACAGATCAAAAGGACCGTAGTACCCGTCGCGGTGGAACTGCTCGAGCTCTTGCGCGCTCAATGCGTAGCTGAGGGCTGTGTCAGCAATCTCTGCCATGCGTGCGTCACCTCTCCTGTGACTTATGTGCTGCGAGCGGAGCCAATACACCAGCCGTTGACGTGCCCACGGAACAGAGGATCTGTCAACTGGTGTGCATAGTCCAAGGTGGTAGTTCGACGCTATGACGGAGTCCCGAGGCTCCGGAATAGCCCGCAGAACGCTGGATGGTGCGCTCGACTGGCGTAGCCAAGCGGCTACCTGGCAGCGCTCGTGCCGCTCTTGGCGAATCGGCCAGCCGCAGGCACCTGCGGGCAGGTCCTCGCAGGCAGTCGCGTTCCGGGACGCGAACCCGAGCTAGGTTACGCCGGCGAACCAGGGCGCAACCCTGGCCGCGCGGTTGGCTATGACGCTCGCGTTGACGGCGGTCCGCCCGCGCAGCCCGGCGCAGCCGCCGCGGCGCGACGAACCCGCGGGCGCCAGCCATCATAATGCCGGGTCATCCAGGGGCGACAGGAAATGAAAGATGACGTGCTTCGGTGCCAGTGCCGCGGGAAGTGACGAACCCCGGGGAGACGTGCCCTGGCACAGGCATACTGCGCGCCTGAACCTCCGCGCGCACGATTATATATCGGGGTAGTTTGAAGGCATCATTCCGGACCGCAGGATCTGGGAGACAAGGTGGACCCTGCTAGGTGAATGGAACTGGTTGAGCAGAGTCGAAACATGCCGCTTGACCCCGTGTACAGAGATGCGCAGCTTACTGGCTATTTCCTTGTTGCTGGCTCCGTCGACGAGCAGGGTCAGGACCTCAGTTTCCCGCGGGCTCAGATGACAGAACTGCGGACCCGGCACCGTGCCGTTGTTGCGCACCCGGCTCAACAGGTACGCCGCTATGGCGTCCGGAACGGCGAGCTGACCATCTAACACCTGTAAAAGGGCTGTCCGCAGCGAGCCGGGCGTGAGTTCGGTTTGCACGATGTAGCCGTTGGCGGGCCGCCGTGTCGCGATCTCGAGCTGCTGCGGCTGGGACGAGGGCACTATTACGATCATGGGACGAAGGCATTCGACGGTGGACCCGGCGCGCTCGGCATTCATGAGCGTCGACGTTGAGATCAGTGTGACGTCGATCCCCGCCAGCATCCCGATGTCGTCAGCGGAAACCCTCGCCACGGCCGAGGCGGCCACCTCGGGAATCGACGACGTGATGGCCAGCAGCCCGCGGCGGATCACCTCCTGCTCCTCCACGATGAGCACCCTGATATTGGCACGCGCGGGAGGTTCTACCAGGACTTCAGTCATGCGGAAGACACGCCCTCTAGATGGCCGGTGGTGCGGTCGGTACGTTGGCTGCCCCCACGGGGGCGGCGAAGGCCGCCGCGGCGGCAGGATTCCGGGTGGTGCCCGATCCGGGCCGGCCCGCAGCGGCGGCGACTCCGCCTGGCAGCCGGATTTCGCAGCGGAACGCTCCCATGCCGATCCCTGTCCCGGCGATCAGGCGTTCCAGGTACCACTCGACTGCTGCCCGCTGCGCCGACGGCAGGTCCGCGGGCACCAGATGGTCGATTCCTGCAAGGTACGGGTAGGGGCCAAAAGAATGGCTGGCGATCGTGATGGTGCCAGCCATCGCTTCCGCGGGCTGGCCGCAGGCCAGCGCGATCACCGTCCGGGGCTTTACACCAAGCGCCTTGGCCTGCTCGGCGGCTCCTGGCCCTCCCGCGTACGGCTCGCCGGAGCGTAGCCGTAAGTTCTCGCACACGCGAACGGCGACACCCGGGCTGACCCGTGCCACGGAAAGATCTTGATAGGCAGGTATAGAAGACACAATCGTCATCTTTCCCCGTCAGCCATTTGATTGGCAGCATACCAGTTGCACAAGATGCCGCAATAGGGGTGTGTCGTGAAATTTCATGTCATGGTATTGGAACGCCAAAGTAACTCGCCCCCCAAACGATCATTGGTCACCGGCCCGGGGTGAGCTTTCATCCAGATCTTGGACTGACCCGGCATATGACCTGATCATTGGCGGCGTGCCGGCCCGGGGCAGGGCGAAGGCCACACCCACGGGTGGAGTACGAGCTCGCAGCGACATCAACTGCCGGCCAAGGGCGACAAGCGCTTAGCCGGGATGGCTGGCCGATCCGTCGCGAGCGGCGATGAGCCAGTCCAGCGCCGCCGCGCACGAATTCAGGACCGCGATGTGTCCGTCGCCGGGCCGCAACCACAACTCCGCGGCATCGAGTTGGCGCGCGAGCCACTCGCTGTGGGCGCTTGGCACGATGCGGTCGCTTGCGCCGTGGACGAGAAGCACGGGCGCGCTGATCTCCGCTGGATGAAAACCCCATGGCGTGACCATGGATAAGACGTCGTCGACCGCGCCGCGGAAGCCGTCCGCCATCGCCTGCTCCGAGATTGCCGCCAGCCAGTGCCAGTCGTCGACGAGCGCGGTGAGATCGGAAAGGGGCAGGACGTCGCCGGCGAAGCCCATGGAGCTCAGGTGCGTCTCGATCGCAGCCCGTCCGCGGACGCCAGCGTGCATCCTGGCCGAAGCTGCATCCGCCATGTCGGCGAACCAGTCGAGCCCGTCGGCGCCGAAGGGCGCCGGCGGCGCCACGTTCACCGCGCCGGTGACGCGGCCGGGCAGAAGGGCGGCGCACGCGAGCGCGTGCGGGCCGCCGGAGGAGACGCCGATCGTCGCGAATTTCCTGATGTCCAGCGCGTCCGCGATGGCCGCCACATCCGCCGCCGCCGCGGCGACGTTCCTGCCGTCGTGGGGAGACGACCCGCCATACCCCGGACGGTCATAGGAGACGCAGCGCATGCGCCGCTGACCCAGCGCCGGGACAAGGGGCTCGGGTGGCTCGCCCGTCTGCGGGGTGCCGTGGTGCCAGATCACCACGGCCTCGCAGCCGGCCCCGGCGTCGCCAGTGTCGTACACGTGCAACGTACGGCCGCCGGAGGCGGCGATCTCGCAGGTTCTCACCATATTAAAAGAATACGCACATTCGGTCCCGGTGACCACTTTTGGCTGTGTCATTCCGTAGACGGCTTAGCACCGGGCAGGGCAAGGACAGCCTGTTCGCAAGCACATCCGATCGCCTGATATTACCGGCCCGAGGGTGCGAAATTGATGCATATTCCGACGTAGCAGGGAACTGGGAGGGTCTCGCAGTCCGCCGGCGAGGCACGCGGCCGGCGCGCACCCAGGAGCGCCTCACCGAGTATCTTCGCATGCTCCCGGTCGAGGACAAATTCGATAAAGGCACGTTCCTCCTGGCCCGTTCCAGAGGTGCCGATTACTAAATTAACCGAGATGCTGCCATCTTGGTCGACAGCCGCGGTGACCTGACCATCCACCAAGCCAGGAGCAAAAGCAGACCGTACTGACGCCCTGTCCCGGGCATTCTCAATATCGCCGTGCCTTATCATGTGATTCCTCTCACGCACGACTGCCTAATGCTCCCTTAACGCCGGGATCGGGCGGGCAGGCCGGCCGGCTGGAAAGTCTGTGCAGGCCACCGATCGCTTCAATGCCTCGACCAGGCGAGGCACGGCCGCTCGCCAGTCTCCGACAATGCCGACGTCCACCGCCTCGAAGAGAGGAGCGGCCAGGTCATTGTTGATGCCGAGAATAAATTTTGCCCGCCGCGCGCCCACCATATGGTTATACTTTCCGCTGGTGCCGATGGCCACAAAAAGGCGCGGAGCCACGCTGCGCCCCGTGATCCCCACTTGCCGTGCTCGCGGCTGCCACCCCTGGTCGGTTACCTTCCGCGTCGCCGCCAGCTCCGCTCCGAGCACGTGGAGGAGGGGGATGACGAGCGGATACTCCTCAGGCGAGACGCCGGCGCCGACGGCCACCACGACAGCCGCGGTAGCCAGGAGATCGACGTCATCATCGCGGGTCCGCCGAGTGGCCCATACCCGGCTGCCCGGCGGTTGCGCGGCTGATGTCGCCTGCGCGGCCACCGTGGACCGCGGCTTCAGCAACGGCAGGACCCCCATTCGGACGGTCGCCATCTGCGTGCGAGAAAGGCATGTCACCCCGGCGACGAGCGAGCCGCCGAAGGCAGGCTTCCAGCACGTCAACCGGCCACGATGATCCGCAACGAGCTCAATGGCGTCACCGACGAGCCCGGCGCGGAGGCGAGCCGCCATGCGGCCCGCGACCTCACGGCCCCACATAGTGGATGGGGCGAGGATCGCCCAGGGGCTGTGGCCGGCACACCAGGAGGCGAAGAAAGCGGCGACGTCCTCTTCCGGGTATCCGTAGTCATCGATCTCGCCCGCGCCGGGGCAATGCATGTTGACTACGACATCGGCGCCCCAGGAGCCAGCGAGTGCCCGGTCAAAGGGACTGCACGCCAGCGCCACCGTGTGGGTGCGCCGGGCCGACGCCAGCAACGCTGCGGCACCCAGCAGCTCCCGCGTCATCCTGCCCCGGTTCGGCTCGACCACGACCGCGACGGGATCCCCCACCCCGGCCGGGGCGCTGGCAGGCACCGCACCGGCCGGCTGCACCGGATCCAGGTTGACTGCGCCGTGCGCTGCCAGCAGGTTGACGGCCTGCTCCACCTGGGAGCCGACGTGCCCGTGGAGCCTGCGTCGCATACGGGCCAGGTCGAGCGCCTTGACCGATGACACCGCCGTCACGCTCGCCGCCTCCCCCCATGGCCCAGAACCCAGCGAAGTAGCGTTCAGCCTCGTAATCCGGCTCGCGCACACTTCGGCCCGCTCCTCGGGACCGGCCTTCGCGGGATGAGTGAGCCGTTCAGCGCAGGTGATCAGGGCGGGCATGCGAACGCGGGCGTCCATCCACCCGTCGTCATGCTCGCAGCGCACGGTAAGCACGTCCCCGAGAATCGTCAGGCTGCGCACACCTGCGACCATGGGGAGATCCAGCAGTTCAGCAACTTGCGCTGGCGTCTGCGCGGTGTCGGCGTCGACCGAGTTGCGCCCGCAGATGACGAGGTCGAAGGGGCCAAATCGGCGCACCGCGCTGGTGAGGGCCTGCGCCGTCGCCAGTGTGTCGCTGCCGGCGAAGGCTGGATCCGTGATCAGAACTCCGTGGTCTGCTCCGCACGCCATGGCTTCGCGCAGACAGTCTTCCGCCGTCGGAGGCCCGAGGGTAAAGACAGTGCAGCGCCCGCCCGACGCCCGCGCGAGCTCAATCCCTTTGCTCACCGCGCGACGACAGTAGGGGTTTAGCTCAAGTTCGATATCAGTACGCACCAGCCGGCCGCTGGCGCCAAGCCTCAGCCGGTCGAAACGGGGCACCTGCTTGATCAGCACGGCGATCGACAGAAAAGGCTTTTGCATCTCAATGAATTCTCATTGAGATCGGCTCGCCGGCCAATCCTGCTCGCCGCGACAGTCGCGCAACGATACGTGCAGGCATGAGATGCTCGAATACGAGGGCATCCACATCGCTCTCGTCACCGTACCTGCCTTCACCTGAGCCTCGGCACCCAGGGCCGGCCACGGGCAACCGGCCTGCGTTCAGACGTGGCCTCCCGGGAGAACAGGCCGGCGGCAGGCGGCGCGGCGGCATGACCCGGAACGGGGGGCTCGCCGTCAGGTGGAATGGCCCACCTATGGCGACGAGCCCAGCCGGAGCCATGTCGCAGTGGTGACATGGCGCGTGCAACTGCTCCGCTCAGCCCACTCCGGCCAGTTCCCGGGTGCTGCCAGATTGCAGCAGGGCCGAGTCGAGCAGGTCCCACAGGCTCGCGAGAGCGTCGAGGAACTCCGTCGCGCCCTGCCGGATCAGCGGCTCGGTCTTGTCGTTGAGCACCGCTCCGACGGCGTCGGCCGCGTTCTTCTCGTGCTGTTGCTCGGCGCCGGCCTCCCCCCAGTGCTCCAGAAGGTAGTGCATCTCGGGCTGGTCGATCGAGGCACCGTAGGCACCCGAGTCGATGAGGCAGGTCTTCTCCCCGGGAATGAGATGGTTGTTGGAGATCATTTCCAGCGCCAGCGCGGTCCCCAGGTTACGGTAGGTCGACTCGAGGTCGGTGAGCTTGCGGCGGTCGAACACGGCGATGGCGCGCCGCGCCTGAATGGTCAGCCCTTCATCCGCGGTGTAGCCCGGCAGAGCGCCCAGGAAGCGGTCGGACTGCTTCTTCAGCCGTGCCTCGACGTCCGCCTGGTCGTAGATGTCGGGGCACACCTGGTCCCCGGCCGCCTGGTTGACGATGAAGCCTGCCATCCGGGCCAGCTCGGGGCCGTGGTCCGCTTCACTCTCGACTATCTCCGTGAGAAGCTCGCTCTCCCGCAAGAGATCGTGCTCGGCAAGAGCATCGGGGAAGCTCCAACCGGGCCGGGTGGAGGCGCAGAACTTCTGGATCTGGTGGAACAGCGCGGCAATCACGTCCTGTGGCGGGCGGTTGGCCGTCCAGTTCTCGAAGACTGGATGGTTGTAGCAGCGATGCTGCCGGATATCGGTGACGAGTTGGTCGATGGTGCTCATCGGTAGCTCCTTGTCGAGATTCGAGATACGAAGACGAGGTCGTCGGTTGAGACTGCGGCGGGCAGGTGCCTGCGGACCCGCCGCCGAGCCGGCTCCGCGGCGCGGGAGGCCAGCTACATCCCGGCCGTTTCGTCGATGGCCCTGGCCACGCTGCTCAGCCTGGGGTCGCCATAGAGCGTGTCGGGTGACAGCGAATCTGGACCGAAATTCTTCTCCACGCGTTGCAGCAGCTTGATGGCGGCGAGCGAAGTGCCACCGATCTTGAAGAAGTCGTCTGTAGTGTCGACCTCGGAAAGGCTGAGGAGGTCACGCCAAATCTCCGCGAGAGCCACCTCCGTAGCGGTCATCGAGGGGGCGTTCGGGGCAGTCTGCTCAGTCACATTGCTCATTACGTAAACGCTCCTGAGGTTGTTGACGGGTCATTTGCGAGAAGGGCGCGACGGTCGATCTTTCCGTTCGGGGTCAAGGGGAAGGCGTCACAGAGATGAATCTGCGCCGGGATCATGTAGCGGGGCAACTTCGTGGCCAAGTGGTCGCGTAAGCTCTCCGGTGTGGTGCTGGGGCCAGCCGGCACGACGAAGGCCACCAGGGACTTGCCGCCGCGGTCGTCGCGCACCGTCACGTAACTCTGCTTCACCGTCGGGTGATCGTTCAGATGGTGGGTGATCTCGCCCAGTTCGATGCGGAAGCTGTTGACCTTGACCTGGTCGTCTCGCCGCCCCTCGAAGACCACGTCGCCGGTGGGCAGGAGATGGCCCCGGTCTCCGGTTCGGTAGAGCCGCTCCCGCGCACCGGCGATGGAGCGGTGAATGAAATGCTCTCGCGTCAGTTCGGGAAGGCCGAGGTAGCCGGCTGCCAAACCGTCTCCCGCTAAGCAGATCTCTCCGCTCTCACCTGGCCCGCAGAGCCTCCGGGCGTCATCGGCGAGAATGTAGACCCGGGTGTTCTGGATCGGCCGGCCGATCGGCAATGGCGCATCGCCCGGCGGCAGTTCGTCGACCGGATAGGACGTCGCTATGCAGGTGCACTCGGTGGGCCCGTACAGATGGACCACGCGCCCTGGGCCATAGGTCCGCAACGCCTTGGCCATGTGCCGGAGCGAGTACGCCTCGCCGCCGGTTGTGATGGTCGCCACGGTCTCGAGCGCCTCGGGGGCCTCGTCGATGATCGAGTTGAACAGCGCCGTGGTGAGGAGAAGGATGCTGACCCGCCCGGTCTTTATGACGTCGTCAAGATGGGACAAGCGGATGAACTCGGCGGGGTACATCACGGATGTCCCGCCGTTGAGCAGCGCAGCCCAGATCTCCCAGGTGGCGATGTCGAAGGTGACGGGTGTCACCTGGAGGACGCAACTGTGCTCGTCCAATGGCCCGTAGCTGGCGCTGTGCACCAGCCGGTTGATACCTCGGTGCAGGATCGGCACACCCTTGGGGTGACCCGTCGATCCCGAGGTGAAATTGATGCAGGCGATGCTTTCCGCGCCCGCCGGGCACACCGGGTTGGTGTCCCGGCCCGGCAGCGTTTGCTCGCTGATCGGCAGGACGCGGCACCCGGAACCGTCGAGTTGCCGCGCCAGCGCGAACGGCTGGTCACTGAGCAACCATGCGCAGCGGGCATTGGCCACCACGTAGCGGATTCGATCGCCTGGCCAGTCAGGGTCCACGGGGACGTAGGTTCCGCCGCATTTCAGGATCCCCAGCAGCGCCACCAGCATTTCTGGCGACCGGGCCACGCACACCCCGACGGCCGTGCCCGGTTCGACGCCCTCTTCCTGCAAGTCGTGGGCAAGCCCGTTGGCGAACCGGTTGAGCTGGCGATAGCTGAGCTCACGGTCTGCTTGGACAACCGCGCGGGCGTCAGGACGGCGCGCGGCCCAGAACTCGAAGCGCTCCGGCACACTGCTGTCACGTGGATAGGGCCTCGAGGTCTGGTTGATCTCCCGATGGATGGCCAACGCCACGTCCGAGCAGATCAAAGGCTGCATCGCGGGTTCTCGAACTCTCACCGGACTGGGAAGACAGTGCCGTTGACCGTACGATCGACGATGCGGTTGTGGCCGAACTCATCCTTACCGGAGACGAGGACGCAGCCGTACTTCTCCAGGCTGACCTCGACGCCGTACTCCGCAAGGGTGTCCTGATAGGGATACACCCGCACCGAGGTGGGCACATAGCGGGCGGTAAACCCGAGGCGCATCTTGTCGGTGCGCCCCTGGTGGGGATGGGACGCGTGCATCAACGTCGACCAGAACATGATGGCCTGTCCTTGGCGCATGACCATCGACTTCGCGTTGGACTCGTCCGGGCTCCAGTCCGGGTCCTTCTGCAGCTGCCGGTAGTCATACCCGTAAAAGCCCCGCCGCACGCCGTTCTTGTTCTGCGTGTTGATGATCTCGGCGTCGTAGCTGATAACCTTGTTCTCGTCGTAGTTCATCGTTTTGTGCGAGCCCGGCATGAGCTGGAGGCAGCCATTCTCGATCGTCGATTCCGTGAAGGCCGTCCAGCACGTGAGGGCGCCGCCGAACTCCGCGTCCTCCGGCCAGACGATCTGCGGATGCACCCCGACGTTGGCGAAGTTGTCGGCCTGATGCCAATCCGTCCCCTCGTCACCGGGGTACTTGGGGAAGAACTCGCTGCGCCAGCACAGCACGTTGGGCCCAAGAACGCTGGTGACGCGGTCAACGAGTTCGGGCCGGGCGATATGCATCGCCAGGAAATCGACGTCCAGATGCCGGTCATAGCTGGCGAGGTTGGTCGTTCCCGACAGAGCTTCCCCCTGATGGTAGACGCCTCGCCGGCTGTCGATCAGTTTCGGCCGCATTGCCGACAGCGACCGCTCCATTTCCTCGGGGTCGTACAGGTCAAAAGGACCGTAGAACCCGTCGCGGTGGAACTGCTCGAGCTCTTGCGCGGTCAATGCATAGCTGAGGGCTGTGCTGGCAATCTCTGCCATGCGTGCGTCACCTCTCCTGTGACTCATGCGATGTGAGCGGAGCCAATACACCAGCCGTTGACGGCCCACGGAATAGGAGGATTTGCCAGCTGGTGTGCATAGTCCAAGGTGGTTCGACGCTATGACGGAGCCCCGAGGCTCCGGAATAGCCCGCAGAACGCTGGATGGTGCGCTCGACTGGCGTAGCCAAACGGCTACCTCGCAGCGCTCGGCGTGTGTGCCGACGGCGCAGCCAGGACGCGGCCGCCATGGCCAGGCAGCCGCCAGGCTCGGCTGCGGCGGGCGGCGGGGGTCGCACCCGGGATGTGGACGCCCGGGATGCCGCCCTCCACCAGGGCACCCGCCGTCAAGGGCTACGCTGGTCAGGCTTGTGGAGCGGTGTCTGGCCAAGGACTTTTGAATACGCCTCTCAATGAGGAGGACTGTTACAAGCCATGGATAAATCCCTTCCCGCGGCCTCTCCGATCGTGTCGACGGTAGGATTTGAGGGCGAAGGGCAACTCCGCCGGTTCCGCCGCCTGAGCGTGACGGATGTGCTGGCACGCTACATCTCCCAGACACTCGGGCAGCCGGCGACGCTACTGGACGTGGCAACCGTGCAAGGCGCGGACGAGGCAGCGCGTAAGCGGCTCATTCCCGGCGCGATCGAAGCTCTCAATCAGCTACCACAGACGCGGCTCGTGATCTCTGGCGATCAGCTGGCGCTGAACAGCGACGACCTCTTAGAGCTTGTGCTCGAGCCAGGAAAGGAGCCTCGTTGGCCAGAGACGATCCTGTCGGCTCAGCGCGTCGCGATCGGCGGATCGCGTGGAGCGCTCGTCCGCTTTGTCCGCACAGACGGCGGCGGCGATATTGAGGTATTCACGACACGGCCTGACACGATCTTCGGCGCTTCCTTTGTCGCTGTCTCACCGAGCCACCCCGTGGCCCAACTGGCTGAACCGGCCCAGTTGGCGGCCTTTCGGGCGGAATGCGACAGGGTGGGCGACGATCCCAATGCGAAGGTCGGGGTTCCCCTCGGCCTGTCGGTACAAAATCCGTTCGTCCCCGCACACGTGCTCCCGGTGTGGCTCGCGAACTTCGTGGTGGAAACTTACGGCACCGGCGCGGCCGGCGGCTGCCCAGCCTGCGATCAACGTGACCTAGATTTCGCCCGCCGCTACGGCCTGCCCGTCTCCTCCATCATCTGCCCGCCGGGAATGGACCCCGCCACGTTCCAGGTGGGAGCCTCGGCGTACGGCGGTGACGGCACGATCATCAACTCCGGCTTCCTCAGCGGCCTGCCGGTGGCGAAGGCGATCGATGCGGCCATCGCCCGCCTGGAGGAAGCCGGCCGCGGCCGGCCAGCCGTTCAGTACCGGCGGCGCCCGTTCGTGGTGGCAGAGGCGGCAGCGGCGGCAGCGGCGAGCGATGGCGACGTGCGTCATCTCGACCGGTACTGGCGGTTCGCCGGGCCATTTCTGACCGCCGCCGCGCTCGTCATCCCGGCCGCGGCAACCCGGCGCCCGCATGTGCTGCATGTCACCGCGCCGGAGACGGCGACCCGCCATCTTCTCGACGCGCGAATTCTCCTGCACGCCCTCGGGGACGGGCGAGGACTGACGTATCAAGAACCCTGGGAGGAGATTGTTCTCATCGGCGATGTGCTGAGCTCCGCTGGGGACCGCGCCGTGCAGACGCCGGCCTGGGGGAGCGATGCGTTTCGCTTGGCCGTGCTGGCGGACACACCGCCAGACCGGGAAATCGAATGGAAGGACAACCGCTATCCGGCAGCGCTCAAGTTCGTCGAGGGAGCGGAGCGGCTATTTAGCCCGCGCGGAATGGCTCAAGGGATCGATAAGGTCTCCCTGGCCGGAAGGGTCGGCAAAGCTTCGGCGAGCCTGGAGAACGCCTTGCGCCGGCGGAGAACCAATACTGCCGTGGCCGCGGTACGCGAGATCGTCCGAGATGCGGCGGAGTCCGCGGAGACAACAGGGCTCGATAGTTCCGCGCAGGCATTCGTTGCATCTTTGCTCTACTCGATGTTGCCCGATCTCGCCGCGAAGGGGCTCACCATAGCGGGGTCGCCGCCTGTCACCCCGCCGGCCTGGCCCCAACTGGCGGAGCAGGGTGGTGACGCCGAGCTGACTGAAATCATCGTGCAGATCAACGGCAAGAAGCGCGGGGCTGTGCACGTGGCACGTGATGCCGACGAGGAAACGGTGATCGCAGCTATCCGCGCCGACGGGTCCTTGCACGCCCACCTGGGCGAAAAGCCCATACGCAAGACCATCGTCGTGCCGAATCGGCTGGTAAATCTCGTCATCTGACGGCGGTCGCGTCAACAGCGAACGCTCTTGGCTAGGGCGGCGTGTCCTGGGACCCCGCCAGGTCGGCGGGCTCGGCCGCCTGGGGCGGGGACGGTTGCGGCGACGGGTCGATGATCGTCAGCAGCGGCCCGGTCATCAGGGTGGTCACCAGGGCCATCAGGACCAGGACCGTGAACAGCCGGATGCCGATGAGGCCGGCCTGTAAGCCCACGCTGAGAGCGATCAGCTCGGTGAGGCCCCTGGTGTTGACGAGTGCGGCAGTGGTGGCGGACTGGCGCGGGTCAAGCCCACTGAGCCGGGACGCCGCGTAGGCGGGCCCGAGCTTGCCCGCGCTTGCGATCAGGCAAAGCGCGATGAGCAGGATGAAGTCCCGGCCACGCAGGGTGCCGATGACCACGGAAAGCCCGGTGACGACGAAGAAAAGCGGGAGCAGGACGCCGCCCGCCGACTCCATGAACCTGAGCACGTCAGCGTCGGGCGGCCGATTCCGCCCGCGCATCGCCAGGCCGGCCAGGAAACCTCCGAACACCGGGTGCAAGCCGAGCGAGGCGGTGACCCAGGCGCTGCCAATGGCGAGCGTAAGCGCGATGGACACCTGGCCGGTAAGCAGCGACCGCCACTGCGCCAGCCACCAGTCCAGCACCCGCCGCACGACCACGAGCATGAACACGACGAAAGCTGAGATCAGCAGCAGCGTCAGCGGCCACGGCCGGCCCGTGGTCGGCTTGGCCTCCGTCAGCGCCACGGCCAGCATCAGCCACGCTGCGACGTCCATGATCCCTGCGGCCGTGATGGCGATGACGCTGGCGGGAATTCCCGTGATGCCGCGTTCCCTGACGATCGCCGCCAGCACGGGAAGGGCGGTAATGGACATCGCCACGCCCATGAACAGCACGAATCCGGCTCCGCTGGGATGCGGCCCGAAGGTGGCCGGCCCCTTGCCGAATGCCCAGGCGAAACCCCCGCCCAGCGCCACCGGGACCGCGAACGCGGCCAGCGCAACGGCGGGAACCGCCTTCGTGAGGCCGGGGACCCGGTGAAGGTCGACCTCGTACCCGACCACGAACATGAAGATGACGACCGCGACCTGGGACAGCACGGTCAGGTACGGAACCACCGCGGCAGGGAACAGATGCTGCTCCAGGTGCCCGGGCAGGCGCCCGAGGAAGCTGGTGCCCAGCAGGATGCCGGTGATGACCTGGCCGACGACCGCGGGCTGGCCGAGCCGCCGGGCTAAGTTTCCCAATAACGCCGATGCTGCGACGACGATCGCGATGTCGCCAAGGACGTAGAGCAGAACGCTGTTGGTGCTCACAGTTACTCCAAGTCGCCGATCGCGCTCTCTCCGCGCACCCGATGGGGAGACTGCGCCAGTATGACCTGATGTGCCCGGCATGTCGATGCCGGCCCGGCCATCGGCAGCCGGCCACCGGCGTGCCGTTCATGTCGGCGAGCGGACCGGCGCCCGGCCCTGCCGGGGTGCCAGCACCCCATTCGGACAGGGCCTGCCGCAGCAGCGCCGCGGCCTGGGTGTCGTCATGTCCGGCCAGAGACTTGGCGCGGGGGCGTGGCGCCCTCCCGCACCCGGACTGCCGGGTAAGGCGGGACGCGCAGACGGCGCCAGCCGGGCCGGTGTCACTCCGCGCAGCCGTTCTGGATCATGGTCCTTAACGGCTGCGCAGGCTGGCGCCCGCCCGGGGCGTCAATAGGTGTCATTGCGGGGTGTCACGGTGCGTACAGCGGTCGGCGCATCCGGCAGGCCCCCGGCGGCCGGCGCGTACTCCGGCACGCCGATGCAGGTGAACAGCAGAGCGTCCAGCGGCTCGCCCAGCAGAGCGGGCACCTTGCCGTCGGCGAACGTCATCCCGGAGGCGCTGGCGCCGAGGCCGTAGGCGAGCAGGTGCAGCCTGCCCTCGACCAGGCCCGCGGCGAGGTGTGCCTCGCGGTACTCCCGGTCGCCGAGGGCGCCCACGTCGGCCGCGGCGATCACGACGAACGCCGCGTCGTGAGCGAGTCCCTGGTCGAGGCACACCCGGTAAAGCTCGTCCCGCATCGCGCCCGAGCGCACCGGGGCAGAAAGGTCCGGCCAGCGGAACAGACCTGGAGCCAGCCCTTCGACGTCGTGCACGACGATGCGGTGCGGAAGACCGACGCCGCGCAGCGCCACCCGCAGGCAGGTGCGCAGCACGCTCGCTGGCAGGCCCCGGGTGGGGTCCATGAGGCGCTGCGATCCGCGCGCCAGCACGACGGCCTCGACCGGCGCAGCCTGCCCGCAGGCCCCGGCCAACCGGGCCTTAGCCGCCGGCTGGGGGGATGACACCGGAATCGGCCGGCCGCGCTCCGGGTCGCCCGCGCCCGGTTACGCGCTCCCCTGCTGCCGCGGCGGCCGCCATGGTCCGGCTCGGGCGATATTCGCGCCCCAGCTCGCGCGGAAGTGCGAAGCTGACGCTTTCCCGGGTGGCGCAGATCTCCTCGACGCGGTCGAAGCCACGTTCTGCGAGCCAGGCGAGAACACCTTGCACGAGGATCTCGGGTGCCGAGGCGCCGCCGGTGACGCCAACCGTCCCAGCGCACTCCAGCCAGCTTTCGTCAATATCCCCGGCATGGTCGACCAGGTGGGCACGGACACCGGCCTCTCGTGCGACCTCGACCAACCGCATGGAGTTGTGTGAGTTCGCCGAGCCGACGACCACCACCAGGTCGGACTCGGCCGCGATCAGCTTGACCGCCGCCTGCCGGTTCTGCGCGGCAAAGCAGATGTCGTCGCTGGGCGGGTCGAGCAGTTGCGGGAATCTGCCCCGCAGAGCGCTGGCCGTCGCCAACGTCTCGTCCACTGACAGGGTGGTCTGCGACAGCCATGCCACCCTGGCCGGATCGGGAACGGTCACAGCGGCGACGTCGCCGCTTCCGCTCACGAGATGGACCCGGCCCGGAACCTGGCCGAGCGTGCCGGCAACTTCGTCATGGCCCGCATGGCCGATGAGCAGGATGTCGTAACCGGCGTCAGCGAACCGGGTGGCCTCCCGGTGGACCTTCGTGACCAGTGGGCAGGTGGCGTCGATGATACGCAGCCCACGCTCGCTGGCGCGGGCCCGCACGGCCGGCGCGACGCCGTGCGCCGAGAACACCACGACACCGCCCTCGGGTACCTCGTCGGTCTCCTCCACGAAGACGGCTCCGCACTTTTGGAGCGCGGCGACGACGTAGGAGTTGTGCACGATCTGCTTGCGCACGTAGACGGGAGCGCCGTGCAGCTCAAGCGCACTTTCCACGGCACTCACCGCGCGGTCGACCCCGGCGCAGCAGCCACGGGGGGCGGCCAGCAGCACCCGGCCTCTTGTCGTCACGGCCGCCACCTCGGCCCGGGTCTTTCCGGCGTGACCAAAGCCGGCTCGCGACAGCGGGGAGCCAGGTCACGGGTGCAGGTGATCCGGGCCGGGGTGGGAATCTGCGGTTACCTTTGTCCTATTTGCCGGTTACGCATGACTGTATACAGTTTTACCCCTTTACCGCCAAATGACAAGAGCAGCCCCGTGCCCGGGGCCGGCCACGTCGCTCCAGCCCGGGCAGCCATGGGCCGCCGCCGTCACGGGCCGCACCGGACACCGCGCCGGCGTCGCCCGGGCCGAGCGCCGGGCCGCCCCCGCGACGCCCGACGCTGGAGGTGGCCAAGCTGGTGCGCGCCGGACTGGAGCCTTACCCGTGCCGTTATGCGAAGCTGGCGGGGATGGCGCGCCACGCGGAGAAAGACGGCTGGGCCCGGCCAGGACGGTCGCCCTGCCCGGCGTACGGCGGCTCATCGTTCGCCGCGGGCGAGCAGGTGGAAAGCAGCGTCAGTACAGGCAGCACTGTCAGGAGGTGCGGGAGATGGCCGCAGGCATGCGGGGCGATCCAGCGGACATGGTGGCCCGCGTCGGCAGGCACTGGGGATGGGTCCTTGCGTTCGGGATTATCACGGTGCTGACCGGCATCGTGGCTCTGGTCTGGCCCGGCCGCACGCTGCTGGTCGTCGCGGTGCTGTTCGGCATTCAGCTGATCGTGACGGGCATCTTCAGGTTCGCGGGCGCCTTCGCGTTCGATGACGTGAGCGGCGGTACGCGGGTGCTGCTCGCGCTGCTCGGCGTGCTCTCGCTGATCATCGGCCTGTATGCGGTGCGGCACGTCCTGGTCACCCTGCTCGCGCTGGCGCTGCTGCTGGGCATCTTCTGGATCGTCAGCGGCGCGGTGGAGCTGTTCACGGCGCTGTCACACCGCAACATGCAAGGCCGCGGCTGGACAGCGGTGACAGGCATCTTGAGCGTCCTGGCCGGCTTCGTCGTCCTGGTCTATCCCGCCATCTCGCTGCTCGTGCTCGTGGTCGTGCTCAGCGTCTGGCTCCTGGTCCTCGGCGCGATACAGATCGTGCTTGCATTTCAGATCCGCTCCCTCGCCCACCGCCGCTGATCACTGTGCCCCACGAGGCCATGCGCTGATCGTGTCCACTGGCCAGCGGCCGCACGCCTGACGGGAGGCTGCACATTATGACCGATGCCAGCGACGCAGCACCGAAGGTCCTCGACCTGCCCATCGGCCTGGACGCCACCGGGACGCGGCGGGAGTTCGACAGCCTCGGCGACGTCGAAGTGCCCGCCGGCAGGTACTGGGGCGCCCAGACCCAGCGCAGCCTCGAACACTTCGACATCGGCGACGACCGGATGCCGAAGGAGGTGTACCACGCCTACGGCTACGTGAAGAAAGCCGCGGCCCTGGTGAACACCCGGGCCGGCCGCCTGCCCGAGTGGAAGGGGCGGCTGATTGCGCGGGTGTGCGACGAGGTCATCAGCGGCTCACTGGATGAGGAGTTCCCGCTGTACGTCTGGCAGACCGGCTCGGGGACCCAGTCCAACATGAACGTGAACGAGGTCATCTCCAACCGCTGCATCCAGCTGGTGGGCGGGACGCTCGGCTCGCAGCAGCCGATCCACCCGAACGACCACGTGAACATGGCGCAATCGAGCAACGACACGTTCCCGACGGCCATGCACATCGCCGCCTACAAGATGGCGTCGGGGAAGACCATCCCGGCCCTCGAACGGCTCCGCGACGCCTGCGAGCGCAAGTCCAGAATGTGGGCCGACGTGGTCAAGATCGGCCGGACGCATCTGGAGGACGCCACCCCGCTGACCGTCGGCCAGGAGTGGTCCGGCTACGCCGGCGCGCTGCAGGACGCCATCGCCGAGGTCGAGCACGCCACCGGCGGCCTGCTGAAGCTGGCCATGGGAGGAACGGCCGTCGGTACCGGGCTGAACGCGCCGCCGGGCTTCGGCGAGCAGGTGGCGGCGGAGATCGCGTCGATGACGGGCGCGGCTTTCGAGACCGCACCCAACAAGTTCACCGCCCAGGGCACGCTCGACCGCATGGTGCGCGCGCACGGTGGCCTCAAGTCAGCGGCCGTCACCCTGTTCAAGATCGCTAATGACCTGCGCTGGCTCGGGTCGGGCCCCCGCACCGGGATCGGTGAGCTGATCCTGCCGTCCAACGAACCAGGGTCCTCGATCATGCCCGGCAAGGTCAACCCGACCCAGGCCGAGGCCATGCTGATGGTCGCCATCCAGATCATCTCATCGGATTTCGCGGTCACCGTGGGAGGGGCCGAGGGCAACTTCGAGCTCAACGCCTTCCGCCCGATCCTGATCAGCAACCATCTCCACTCGGCGCGGATCATGGCCGACATGTGCGACCACTTCCGCGAGTTCATGGTCGAGGGCGCCAAGCTCAACGAGGCCAAGCTGAAGGAGAACATCGAGCGCTCGGTGATGATGGTGACCGCGCTCTCGCCCATCATCGGCTACGACCAGGCCTCGGTCATCGCCCACTACGCCATCGACCGCGGGCTGACCCTCAAAGAGGCTGCCCTGGCCAACGGCGTCAGCGACGAGCTCTTCGACCGGGTTGTCGACCCTCTCGCGCTGACCCGCGGTGGCTCGGCCGGCGTGCCGTCAGGCCCCAAAGAGGCCTGACATGCGCTCCGCGGACCGGGGGCCGGGACGGCGGCGAGGGGGGCCCGCAGCTCCGAGCCCCTCGGCAAGGCGGCCCTGATCGCCTCCGTCGGCGGGCAGCGGGACTTCGCCGACTGGGCCGACCCCGGCCATCGGCTGCGACGGCTGCTGGCCGAGCTCATCGGCGTGGCCGGACTGACCTTCGTCCTCTCCGGGGGCGCGGCCGTTCTCGTCCGCTACGGAGGTCACCCCTGCAGCACTGGCAGACGGTGCTGGTGCTGTCCGCCGTCTCGGCGCTGTGGCTCGTGGTGGCCGTCTTCTTCCTCGGCGACATCTCAGCCCACTTCAACCCGGCGATGACGCTGGCGTTCGCGCTGCGGCGGGACATGGGCTGGGTGATGGCCGGGGTCTACTGGATCGTCCAGTTCGCGGCCGCCGCCTGTGGGTCCCTGCTGGCCCGTGCCTTCTTCGGCGTGGGAGGGAACCTGGCGGCCACGGTGCCACAGCCCGGCCTGTCCTGTCCTGGCAGGCAGCGGGCTTCGAGGCGATCATCAGCTTCGGCCTGGTGCTCATGGTCCTCAACATGGCCAACGGGCCGAAGCTCAATGGCCCGTTCGTGCCGCTGGCCGTCGGCGCCTACATCATGGCCTGGGGCACCATGGGCGGGCCGTTCGACGGCGCCTCGATGAATCCCGCCAGGAGCTTCGGGCCCGATCTCGCCCTGGGGAACCTGTCCACCTGGTGGGTGTACCTGGCCGGGCCGGTGGCCGGCGCCGTGATCGCCGTGGGCGCGGCGTACGTGCTGCGTGGTCCGGCCAAAGCGGAGGAAGCCGTTGCCGCGATGGGAACCCCCATGGACCGGAGCGCCTGAACGTGGTGGCACGCCATCGACCCCGGCACCTACCGCAGCCTCACCCCCGGCCGCGGCCTCAGCCATCCAGCTTCGAAACCTGGCTCAGGAACTTCTACGCCAAAATGCTTCTGCGCTAACCCGGGCGCGGCCCCGCCGTGGGGCACCCCGGCGGGACCGGCATGGCACGGCAGAAGGTTCGCATCCCCCAAATAAGCTTGCACCAGGCCCGGGGCAAATGGTTCCGTAAGGGTGTTTCTACGTGGGTGCGTGGGTGCGTGGGTGCGTGGGTGCGTGGCTGCAGGGGGCGTCGATGAGCAGAGCAAGAAAGATCGCGGAAATTCCGGCCGGAAGCTGGACCAAGTGGATTGTCGTGGGCTTCTGGGTGGTCGCGTTCTTCGCCGCCTTCCCGCTGGCGGGAAAGCTCATGGGCGCGGAGAAGAACGACGCCAGCGCCTGGCTGCCCGCGGGCGCCGAGTCGACCAAGGTTCTTGACCTGCAGGCCCGCTTTCAGTCGCCCAACATCTTCCCCGCGGTCGTCGTCTATCAGCGCGTCTCGGGTCTGACCGCCGCGGACCGTGCCAAGGCCGCCGCGGACGCCAGGAGCTTCGCCGGGATCCACGGCGTAGGCACCGGCCAGGTCATTGGCCCGATCCCGGCGGCCGACGGCAAGGCCATCCAGACCATCATTTCCGTCGACCTGGGCACGCAGGGCTGGAACGGCGCGGCCAAGGCCGCCGACTCCATCCGTGCCATCACCGCGTCGAACGCGAACGGCCTGGCCTCCCACATCACCGGCCCGCTCGGAAACGCGGCCGACAGCAGCAAGGTATTCAAGGGCATCGACAGCACGCTGCTGTACGCGACCCTGGCGGTCGTCATCGTGATCTTGCTGATCACCTACAGAAGCCCGGTGCTGTGGCTGCTGCCGGTGATCTCGTCCGGCGTGGCGCTGATCACCGCCGAGGCGGTGATCTACCTCCTCGCGGCGCACGCTGGCCTCACGGTCAACGCGCAGAGCGCCGGCATCTTGTATGTGCTGGTCTTCGGCGCGAGCACGGATTATGCGCTGCTGATCGTCGCGCGCTACCGTGAGGAGCTGCGCCGCAACGACCGCCGTCACGCGGCGATGGCCGAAGCGCTCCGGCGCGCGGGCCCGGCGATCATCGCGAGCGCTTCCACCGTCGTCGTCGCGCTGCTGACGCTGTTCGCCGCCGAGCTGAACTCGACCAAGGACCTGGGGCCCGTGCTCGCCATCGGCGTCGCGGTCGGCATGCTTGCGATGGTCACTTTGCTGCCGGCCCTGCTGGTGGCCTTCCCCCGCGGGGTCTTCTGGCCGTACCGGCCGAGCTACGGCTCCATCGAGCCGACGACCCGGGGGCTGTGGGCGCGGGTCGGCTGGAGGATCGCACCCCGGCCACGGATCGTATGGATCACGACCGCCGTGGTTCTCGGCGTCATGGCGCTCGGGCTGACCGGCCTCAAGGCCGGTGGCCTGACCAACGCGCAATCCTTCCGCGGGCATCCCGATTCCGTGATCGGCGAGACCGTGCTCGCCCAGCACTTCCCCGCCGGCGCGGGCCAGCCCGTCATCGTCATCGGCAACCAGAGCGCGGCGGCCCCCCTGCGGTCCGCCTTCGCCGCCACCCGGGGGATCGCCAGCGTGACGCCGGCGGCCCGGGCAGGGCACGCCTACCTGGAGGGGACGCTGACCGCGCCCCCCGACAGCCAGGCGGCATACGCCACGGTCGACCGGGTACGGTCCGCGACGCACGCGGTTCCCGGCGCCGCCGCGGAGGTGGGCGGCAGCTCTGCGATCAGCCTGGATGTGGCGCGCGCATCCGCGCACGACCGCGATCTGATCATCCCGCTCATCCTCGTCGTGGTGCTCCTCATCCTCGGGCTGCTGCTGCGTGCGGTCGTGGCGCCCTTGATCCTGACCGCCACGGTGGTGCTGTCGTTCGCCGCCGCCCTCGGCGTCAGCTCCTTCTTCTTCAACCACGTGTTCGGGTTCGGCCGCGCTCGTCGGGCTCGCCGCGACCGGCGGGGTGATCACTTCTGCCGGCTTCGTCCTTGCTGGCACGTTCGCGGTTCTCGCCACGATTCCGGCGACGTTCCTGACCGAACTTGGTTTCGCGATCGCGTTCGGCATTCTGCTCGACACGATCATCGTGCGGTCCGTGCTCGTCACCGCGCTGAACCTCGACATCGGCCGGTGGATGTGGTGGCCAAGCAGGCTGGCACACAAACCGGACCCGGCGCCGCGCGAGCTCAGCCAGGAACGCGCCGCCGCCATGGCGCCGCCGCCCGCCCCGGTGGCCGCGGCCCCCAATATCCCGTAGGGGCGGCCCCCCATACCCCGTGGGGACCGGTTCCCGCGGCAGCCGGGCACCGAGCTTGCGGTGCTTGCGGTGCTTGCGGCCGGCCTGCGGCGACCGGTCCACCACGGCAGCCGCGAACGCGGCGCCCTCGCCGCCCGATCAATCCACCGGGCGTGCCCAGCCCCCGGTGAGTTCGGCACCGTGGGCTGGGCCGGGTTCTCGGCCGGCCCTACGGGGAGGTGCCTGGCGCGGCCTGCGGCGAGGCCGGCCGGGCCGCGGCCGGGGGCGAGGCGGCTTCGGGCACCGGTGCGGGGCGAGCGGCCGGGGGCGAGGCGGCTTCGGGCACCGGTGCGGGGCGAGCGGCCGGCCCTTCCGCCGCCCCGCCTTGGGTGACGTCCCCGGTGACGAGCTGGAGTTGCTTGTCCAGCCCGGTGATACGCAGCAGGCGGAGGACGAGCGGGTTCGGGCCGGCCAGCCAAAGCTGATGGCCACGTTCGGTCATCTGCTTGTGCGCCCACACCATGGTGCCCAAGCCAGTGGAATCCGTGAAAGCGAGTTCGGACAGGTCAAGCAGCAGGATCTGCGGGTTTTGGCTGCGCAGAACGGCGCTGATCTCCCGGCGCACGTCATTCTCAGTGCTCAGGTCGAGTTCGCCGCGCAGCCGCACCACGCTTCGCGAGCCTTCGTGTTCTGTGACAATTTCTAAAGCGTTGCCGCTGGTCATTATCGTGGTTCCCCTCGGGGCGGTGGCTGGGGTTCGGTGTCGCCGAGGATCTCGGCGGCGACGTCGGAAACTCGGCGGCGCGCATCTCGGGAATGCTTGCGCAGCATATTGAAGGCGGTGATCGCATCCAGGCGGTGGGTGGCCATCAGGTAACCAATCGCGCGTTCGATGACCACCCGGTACTCCAGGGCGTGATGCAGTTGATCGGCCAGCGCGCTCTGCCGGCGCGCGGCCAGTGCGGCGGCCAAGATCTCTTCGATCAGATCGGCGTACGCCCGCAGGGCCGAGATGTCAGAGCTGTCCCACTCGGCGGGCTCGTCGCAGTAGACGTTCAACGTGCCGACAGGGCTGCCGCCGAGCGGGATCGGTACTCCGGCCACCGCCCGCACGCTGTCCGGAAGCCGGCTCAGCAGATCCGGCCAGCGCGCGTCGGTGTGCAGGTCCTTGGTCGTGACGGGCGTCGCGTAGATGAAGGACTCGTAGCACGGGCCGTATCCTGCCTGCTGGGCCTCCTCGAGCGCGCGGCTGCCCTCGTCGGATGCGGCGACATAGGCCAGCCGCTGCGAGTCGGTGATGAACATGACGCCGGCGCCGCTGTAGCAGAAAAGCCGGTCGACCGCGGTGACGATGCGCGTCATGGCGCGGGTCAGATCGGCCTCGTAGGGAGCTTGGCGAAGCTGCTCAACGCTGGACTGCAAGGCTTGCTCATCGATATGCACGGGCCCGGTTCCATTTCTGTGGGACGCTCGCTGACCTAGCGGCAGGCCTCAGCCAGCGCGCTGACGATCTCGGGTTCGACCGTTACCCCCGCGATCGGCCTGTCCCACACGTGGCGGGGAAGAATGCGGCCGGGCCAAGCTACCGGGCATGACGGGCAAACATGCGGCGCTACGCGCGCCGCGCAGGCGACGCGAGACGCGGCCCGTCGGGTAAGCGGTGCGCCGCGTGTATGAACCCACGATCGTCACCTCCGTCAAAGAGGGCGATCCGCGGACGCACGGCGGAACTGGACGCGTCGCATGCTAACACATGCGCACCACGCGTTGGGGGAGGCCGCAACGTTACCTCGCCCCATTGGCCACGCGGCTGCCCGCGAGCTTCGTCGCTGCCCAGCGTTCCATTGCCCACCTGGGTCACAGTGCTGGCTTTCTGTGCACAGATCGCCGAGGGCACAGACGGCCCGGCGCATGCTCCAGCGCCGCAGGACCGCGGATCGCGATTCCGGAAGGAGGCGTCGCGTGGTTTGGGTCCCGCAATGCCGGGAAAAGGCTCGCGAGGCCCGCCAACGTGGCGGGGCCGGAAGGATTTCCGGCCGAGAGAGGAGGTCGACGCATGAGCGCCCAAAATAAGGTAAAGAATGCTGCGCAGGAAGCCAAGGGCAAGGTGAAGCGCGGAACCGGCAAGGCGGCGAGGGATCCCTATCTCGAAGCCGAGGGAGCCGCGGAGAAAAAGAAGGGCAACCTTAAGCAGGCGGGCGAGAAGGTGAAGGATACCTTCAAGAAGTAACGGCCACTCACTGAAAGTGATCGGCGCCTCTCGTGGGCGCCGATCGTGTGAATGCGGCCGGTTGACTGCGATCCGCCTGGGCGGGGTCACACGCTGGATGCGAGGTCCGCGGCTACGCCTGCCTCTGGGCCACAGCTGCGTCTGCCTCCCGGCCGCCCGTGCCCCGGCAACTTCGCGCAGGTTGTTTCGGCTTCCCTCACCCGGGTAGCGCGAGCAGGACCTGCGGGAAGGGGCACACCCGCTACGCATGCCCAGCGTCATGGTTCAGGCTACGGCGCGTCATGGCGGGGGTGCCATGAAGACCGATTAGGGAGAACGAACCAGCGCCGGGGCGTCAAAATGATCGGTTCGGGCGATGTGCTCGGCAAGGTCTCTCCCCAGCTTGGCGAGATCACCGACATGATCCGCGGTGACCTGCTCGACGCGGGCAAGAGCGCAGCGATGACCGCCATGACCAGCCGGATCGACTCCCTCAGCGACAGTCTTCGTGATCGGGCCGACGCAATGCAGCACCCCGGCGACGCCGTGGCCGGGGGAGTACGCAAGGTGACCGGCCAGGAAAACGGCGAAGCCGAAGATGAGGGCGGCGAGCAGGCGATGGACGAACCGGAGCCTGCGGCTGCCCGGCGTGCGCCCCGGCAGTCACGTCGCGGTGCCGATGACTCGGGCCGCGAGTCCGGTGTGGATTCCGAAGAACGCCCTGCCCGGGCACGCAGCGGCGCGAGCCGATCCGCACGTGCCGCTTCGCCCGTACGACGGGCCCGGAGGTGAGTGATGGCAACAACGTCGAAAACCCGGAGGGGCGGCAACGGGCACGCGCTGCCGACCGATCGCCTGAGAAGCGAGTTCCAGAACCTGCTCGGTGCGGTTCGCGACCGGACGCTGACATCGATGAAGGACAAGGTCGGCGAGGCCGCGGGGCGGCTGACCGACTATGTGGACTCCGGTGGCGGCCCGGGCCTGATGGCCGCGGTGACGGGCACCCAGAAGCTTGCCGAGGGCAGGTCGCCAGCCCGGGCTTTCCTGAGTGCCGGGATGGCCGGCGCCAAGGGCAACCTCAAGAACCTGTTCGGCCGCGGCAAGGGCGCGGGCGGACAGGGCAAGAAACTCAAGGTCACCAACATCGTGGAGTCGATCGATGTCGGCGTTCCCGTGCGGATGGCGTACAACCAGTGGACGCAGTTCAGGGACTTTCCGAGCTTCATGAAGAAGGTCGAGACCGTCGAGCAGGCAGCGGATGAGAAGCTCAACTGGAAGGCGCAGATCTTCTGGTCGCACCGTACCTGGGAATCGACAATCCTGCAGCAGATGCCGGACGAGAAGATCGTCTGGCGGTCGAAGGGCGCCAAGGGGCACGTCGACGGCGCCGTGACCTTCCACGAGGTGACGCCCGATCTCACCCGCATTCTCCTGGTGCTCGAGTACAACCCGAAGGGGCTGTTCGAGCACACCGGAAACATGTGGCGTGCGCAGGGGCGGCGGGCCCGGCTCGAACTGAAGCATTTCAGGCGTCACGTCATGACGCAGAGCATCCTGCGGCCCGGCGAGATCGAGGGCTGGCGCGGAGTAATAGAGGACAGCAAGGTCGTCAAGGACCACGAGACGGCGCTTCGCGAGGAGCAGGAGCAAGGCCGCGCCGGCGAGGAGTTCGAGGGCGAAGAGCCGGAAGACGAACCCCCCGAGGGCGAAGAGGGCGAAGCACCCGAAGACGAACTGCCCGAGGGCGAAGAGCCGGAAGACGAACTGCCCACGGACGAAAAGGGCGAAGAGCCGACTGCCGAGGACGAGGGAGGCGAGCCCGGGCCCGGCGACTACGAGGACGAGGAAGGACAGGAGTACGAGGGCGACGGGCAGGCTGCCCGGCCGGTCCGGCGGCGCCGCGATGCCGGCGAGGGGCGGCCGCAAACCCGCCGTTCGCCGGCTGCCCGGGCACGCCGTACGCGTGCCTGACTGCGGCCGGCCGACGAAGTGAGAAGCGAAGGAGCGGATTAATGACCACAGCCGTACAGCCGGGAGGTGCGAGCGGGGGCCGACCGTCCCCCTCAGGGCTGGCCGATGTCATCGAGACCATCCTCGACAAGGGCCTGGTCATCGACGCATACGTAAGGGTGTCGCTGGTCGGCATCGAGTTGCTCACAGTGGATGCGCGCGTCGTCGTTGCGAGCGTGGACACCTACCTGCGGTTCGCCGAAGCCGTCAACCGGCTCGACATCTCGCAGGAAAAGGAGGGTCTGCCGCAACTCCTCGGCGACATGCAGGAAACCGGGGCGCAGCGGAAGACGAAGGGAGCGGCGCAGGGCGCGCTGGAAGCGGCCGGTGAAAAGCTGCGGCAGTTCGCTGGTGATGGCCGTGAGCCCGCAAGCCGCCAGCGGCGACGGCAGGAGGGGGACTGACATGCCGGCGACGGATAGGTTCGAGCAACAGGGCGAGCAACATGGCAGCAACCGCGCCTGCTACGTCTACGGCATCGTGCCCGCTGACGTCGAGGTCGACCCCGATGCCCGCGGGGTGGGGGATCCGCCCGCACAGGTGCAGCTCGTGCGGCATAACGGCATCGCGGCGCTGATGAGCGAGATCGACGTCAGCAAACCACTGGGCCGGCCGGAGGATCTGGTGGCCCATCAGGGACTGCTGGATGCTGCCGCGGCCGAAGCGCCGGTGCTTCCGCTGCGGTTCGGCGCCGCCGTGACCGGGCCGCAGGCGGTGGTGGACGAACTGCTCGCGCCGCACCACGAAGAGTTCGCCGCCGCCCTGGACGAGATGGAGGGTCGCGCGGAGTTCGTGATCAAAGGGCGCTACGTCGAAGACTCCGTGCTCAAGGAGGTGCTGTCCGAGGTCCCGGAGGCCGCACGCCTTCGGGAGCAGATCCGTGCCGCGGGGAACGGTCAGGCAACTCGCGAACTGCGGATTCGGCTTGGCGAGATCGTGACCAACGTGATCAGCGCCAAGCGTGAGGAAGACACCCGCAAGCTGGGCGATGCGATCGCACCCTATTGCGTCGCAAGCAACGTCCGCGAGCCCACCCACGAGGAGGAAGCGGTCAATCTGGCGGCGCTCGTGGAAACGGCTCGGCAGGCGGAGCTTGAGCGGGCGGTAGAGAAGCTCGCGGCCGACTGGGACGGACGCGTCGAGCTGCGCGTCCTTGGCCCGCTCGCGCCGTATGACTTCGTCACCACGACGATTCCGCAGGGCTGACGATGGACCTGCTAACCCTGCTGTTCCGCTGGCCTGTCCTCCCGCTGCGAGGGCTCATCCGGCTGGCGGAGCTAATGCGAGATCAGGCCGAACAGGAACTCTACGATCCGGCGTCGGTGCGGCGCCGGCTCGAGGAGGTAGACGAGGCGAGGGCCTCCGGGAAGCTGTCCGATGACAAGGTCGCCGAGCTGGAGCACGAAGCAGTCGGCCGGTTGATCCAACAGCCGGGGCCTGGCGCTACCGGAGGCGGGCCAACCGGCGAGGGAAGGTAACCCATGGCAGAAAGACGCACGGCACGCGCGCAGCGCGACAGGCGCGTCGCGGCCGAGGAAAGACCACCATACGACGAGGATGTCCCCGAGGCGCAGGCAGACGATCCGGACACGGCGGATGACGATCGCGACCCGCCACCTCCGCGGCGCCGTGAACGCGCAGGCGGCGCCGCCGGGCGCATGTCAGCCGCCGACGCCGCCGAGGCCGCCCTGCGTAGCCTGGCCAGCTTGACCGGCAAGAAGCCAGAGGGCATCACGGCGGTGGAACCGGCAGAAAACGGCTGGCTCGTCGGGGTGGAGGTGATCGAGGATCAGCGCATTCCCTCGTCCGCCGACATTCTCGCGACCTACGAGGCTGAGCTCGCCGACGACGGAACCCTGATGTCATACCGGAGGACGAGGCGATACGCCAGGGGCCGGGGCGACAGCGGCGAGGGTTCCTGAGATGACGAGCGATAACGCCGTTCTGCCCGGCGCCGGTGCGGCCCAGGACTACGGCTCGCGATTGGGCGGGGGCCATGAGCCGGCCAACCTCGGCGACATCCTCGAACGCGTCCTCGACAAGGGCCTGGTGATCGCCGGCGACATCCGCGTCAACCTGCTTGACATCGAGCTGCTGACGATCAAGTTGCGCCTGGTGATCACCTCGGTCGAGACGGCCAGGGAACTGGGCATCGACTGGTGGGAGAGCGATCCCTGGCTCAGCTCGAATGGCTCGAACCAGCGGGAGCTGGAAGAGGAGAATCGCAGGTTGCGCGATCGGGTCGCCGCTCTTGAGGCCGATGACGGCGCCAGGACCCGGGCCGTGGAGGCACCGCGCGACAGCAGCCGCCGCGATTCGGGACGGACGTCACCCGCACGAGGCGGCGCCAGCGCCCGCGAGGCCCGCGGTGGCGAGCCTGGCCGCTGAGAACCTGGCCGCTGGCCTGCCGGCCCGAGCGCCAACTGCGAAGGACAACCATGACTGAGGATCTCGCTATCTGGGCATACGCGGTCGCCGACAGCATCGAGCGCGAGTGGCTCGACGGCATGACCGGCGTGGGCGGGCACCCCGTCCACACGGCGCAGGGCGCCGGGCTCGCCGCCGCGGTCACGGCTGTGCCCCTTGACGAGTACGGCGAGGAACCGCTGCGTCACCACCTCGAGGACATCGCGTGGCTCGAGGCGACCGCGGTGACGCACCACCGCGTCATCGAGACCATCGCCAGGCACCGGCGAGTGGTCCCGATGCGCCTGGCCACCATGTATCACAGCGATGCGAGCGTCGCGGCCATGCTCACCGCGAGGCGAGCCGAGCTCACCGCCGCCCTGGGCCGGGTCGAGGGGCGCACCGAGTGGGGCGTGAAGGTGTACGCGGCCCACTCGGTGCACCCTGCCATCGCCGCCGAGTCCCCGGCGGCAGCCCCGGCCGGGCCCGCGCCGAGCAGTCCCGGCATCGCATACCTGCGCCGGCGCCGGACGGAGTTGTCGGCCCGCGAGGACGCAAGGCGGGACGCGGTGGCCAGCGCGGAGGACATCCACAGCTCTCTTCGCCCGCTCACGGTGGCGGCGCAGCTACGGGTTCCGCAGGACCCGCGGCTCACCGGGATGGCGGAGCCGATGATCCTCAATGGCGCATACCTCGTCCAGGACACGCAATCGGCCGAATTCGCCGCCGCCGTGCACAACCTGGCCGGCCGGCATCCTGGCGTCCGGATCGAACTGACCGGACCGTGGCCGCCCTACTCTTTCGCCGCGGTGGACGGGCTGGGAGCGGCCGTATGAGCGGGCAAGACGGCGGCGGCAGCCCGGCCGTCCGGCGGCAAGACCCACCCGCCCGGCGGCAACAGTCACGGTCCGCCCCGCTGCACGCGCCTGACGCATCCCCCACGCCCTCGCCGGCGAGGTCACAAGCGGTGCGCCAGGAACGGATCGCGCTCGTGGACCTCCCGATCGGGTGCTCGCAGGGGGAGTTGTGGTCGTCGGCGATGTGCGGCTCTCGATCGCGGATGTGGACATGGTGACCATCTCGCTGCAGGCGCTCATTTCGTCGGTCAGCACGGCCTTCCCGGACGCCGGCGAAATCGGGGATCAACGGCCGTGACCGACAGGCGGGAGTTGCGCAGTTGGGGCGAAACATGCGGACCTGGCCGCGATCCGGGCGAAACAGGTGGGCGGGGGCGCGGTGTGGGTGAGTCAAACGCGGGCAGCCCACGGGCAGTGACACCGCGCGCCGCCGCCGCGGCCCGCCGCCGCATCCCATACCGGCGCATCGACGCCGATCCCGAGTCGGTCGAACGCGGGCTCGTCACCCTGGTGCTCACGGTCGTCGAGTTGCTGCGCCAGCTAATGGAGCGGCAGGCGCTCCGCCGGGTGGATGAGGGCGACCTCACCGACGCGAAGATCGAGCAGATCGGCACGACTCTCATGGCTCTCGACGAGCGAATGGCCGAGCTTCTGGAGCACTTCGGGCTGACCCCTGGGGACCTGAACATCGATCTTGGCCCACTGGGCCCGCTGCTCGCCCCTGAGTGACGCACTGCGTTCCGACGGATGACGTACATCCCGCGCCCGGCGATCCGTATCGGCCATCAAATGGCCACGGCTCTAGACGACTGCCAGCAGCGGTGCGCAGGGACAGCGCCGCGCCTCCATGTCATGCTGTCTGTCTCGTCCCTAGAGCTATCTGTCTGGCCTGTCTTGTGCCGTAATCGTTGACTCCAGAATCGCGTCGTGTCGGCGTGACTCAGTGAACGCTGCGTGAGCGTTCATAACAGCTTCGTGAGCGTTCTCCGGTCGACCGGACCCGACACTTCTCATCTGACCGGGCCGATACCTGCCCGGTCAGAGCAGCGTCATGCGACTATTACGCCCTGTATGTCAACGGCGCCCGGATTCTGGCCTCTGGCAACGCTTGGGTCCTGGGCCGACGCGATGCATTCATTCAGGGGGGTTATTCATTAATCCCATTGACGCGCATTCTCGCACTGCTGCTCCGCTGGCCTGGAGAGCATTACTCTGTCCACATTTCCACAGCCTAAGATGAACATTTCCTGAGAATGACGGGAAATCCTGGACAAGGCAAC
>WNGJ01000319.1_pt1 | contig 41541 bp, 37 predicted proteins | sample 5400611 | NCBI WGS metagenome assembly WNGJ01 (sample SAMN13153375, study PRJNA577476) | soil metagenome | isolation source: 40 cm soil or saprolite under Garry oak tree replicate 1 | place: USA:California | collected 2016-06-15
AGTCGGAGCGTGCTCACCGGCTGCGCTCCGGCCGCCTGGTCGGCCTTCTCCGCCCCGCTGACAGTCGCCTCCCAGCCCTTCAACCCGCGCTCGAAGAAGCCGCTCTCGCCAAGCACACCACCCAAGCACTATGATCTCGGTCGCCTGAAATGAATGTCACGATCCAGTAACGGGCTTGCCCGCCCCGTTCGGGCCCAGGAACCCGAACACCTCACCGGGGGCGACGCTGAACGACACATCCTCCACAGCGGCCCGTCCGCCGAAAACCTTGCCCAGGTGGCTGCTTTGCGCTCCCGCCCCTGCAGCACCGTCAACGTGCTCGTGCCAGCACTGGTCGCTGAGACAGGCATGTTCCCTGGCGGCCCGGATCAGTTGCCCGAGCGGGGTGCCTGCCGGCCGGGCTGGGCCGCCCGGCCGAGGTCGCGACCCGCAATTGCCGGCCCTTTGTGCCGGACGCGACGCGCTACGCAGGATGTCTCGAAGCCTTTATCTGACGACGCCCATGTGGTGGAGTACGTTGCGGGTGAGCGCCTGGATCCCGGGGTCCACCGCGAGCGCCCCCGCGTAGTTGGTCGAACCCGCGTTGAAGACCCGCCCGCCAGACGGCCGCTCCCAGTAGATCAGGTCAGCGCCATACCCGGGGTCAGCCCCCCAGTGCGCCACGAACCGCGGCCCGTGATCGGCGTGGGCGAGCACCGTCAGGCCCTCGGGATTCAGAGCGGGCATGCCCTGTGCTTCCGGCAGTCCGTCCATCTCGTAGCCGCTGACGGCCGGGCCGTCGTGGGACCGCGTCCCGATGAGGTTGCCGCTCTCGAGCGGGACAAGCTCTGGATCCCGCATCAGGAAGTGGCCGGGCGCGCACACGGTGAACGGAGCGAACGCCGTCTCGTCCCCGCTATCGATCCAGCCCAGCGTCTCCAGGCCCAGGAGTTCGCTTGGCGCCTGACCGAGGTAGGACCACTTGCCCCCGGGAAGACCGTCCGTGTGCCACCGTTCACCCCATTCGTCAGGCGGCAGCCACGCGACGCCGGTGCCTTCGCCGGGGTGAGTCGTCTTGCGCGTTTCGATCAGCTTGATCTCCGGGTCGTAGCTGACCCGCCAGAACGCGGTGTTGCCGCTCAAGCACAGGACGCTGCCGCCACCGCGAAGATACGCGTCGACCCCGTCACGCATCCGCTGGGTCCAGTATTCGTTGTGCCCCACGATCATCAGCGCCGAGAAGCGCTCCAGCAGCTCAGGATCGGCGTCCAGGTCGGCGTCCGTGATGCATTCGTAGACATAGCCCTCGTGTGCCAGCCAGGCTTCCGCCTGCCGTTCCGGCCGGACCAGGTGCTGGTGCATCGTCGCATCGCGCAGGTGGGTGCGGTGGAGGTACGGCATGGCTCGCGGCAACGGCATCCGCATGCCCAGGTTGAAGTACGGCTTGCCGCCCGCGTTGCGGGTATACGCCGACGACATCAGGCCGGGAATGCTGACGCCGTCGGTCGAGCGGCGCGCATACGCCGTCCAGGTGAACGTCGCGTACAGCAACGCGACCGAACTCCTGCGGCGGGGCACGGGGCGCACCACGACGAACGGAATCTCCAGTGGGTCGGCCTCCGCGCCAGCGAGCGTGACGCTAACGTAGTAAGTTCCGCTCGCAGCGTTTCCGGGCACCCTGAGCTCGGCCGCCGGCGGCCAGCCGCAGTCGATCAGGTCGTCAGAGGCGAACCGGATCGAGCCTCCGCGCGTCGGATCCGAGTCCGGATCGTACCCAGGCCGGCCGATCGCCTGCGAAGCCGAAGGGCCGGGGATACTGAGCGCGGGAGTGTTCACGAGCGCACAGTCGCGACTGTGCCCGCTGACGTCGACCGCCCGTGAACCCGACCTCTCACGCAATGGCCAGTGGGCAAGGAGCGACGCGCGGGCCACTGGCATGGCGGGGGACATCGCGCGGTCTTCCGTCAGCGCCACGACCTCGTGACGGCTCAGCCGGCGGGAGAACAGCGCCACGTCGCTGACGTCACCGTCGAGGAAGTGGTCCGCCAGGCCGCTCTCGGTGGCCGCGCCGATACGAACCCGGCCCGGCGCAGGTCGCGGCGCCCCGGTACCGGCGTCTGCCGCGACGCCTTCGGCGGCCTTGTCGCCGTCGACCCACAATTGGACCTGGGTGCCGTCCAAGGTGAACACAATGTGGACCCACTCCCCGAGCCGGTTGAGCAGCGACGAGTTGGCGAAGCACCACCAGATGCGGTCATGGTGCCCGCCGTCGCCCGCGTAGCAGCCTGGGTGCCCGTCCGCGTCGATGCCGAGGGCCCAGTTGCAGCGGCCCGGGTAGTCCATGTCGCTGACGATGGACGTCCAGCTCGAGGTCTCGACCGTCGCCGGGAGACGCCAGACGCGAACCCATGCGGAGACCGTGTTCGGGCGGCCGATGCTGGCGTCGTCTACCCAGGCGTACGAGCCTGGGTAGACGTCCTGCCGGCTGGCAGTCGGAGATTCCAGCCGGGCCAGCCACTCGGCCTCCGCGCGGTCCGCCTGGTCGTCGGGTTCCGGTCGCAGCAGCGCGGAACGGCCCAGTCGCGCGACGGCTATCTCGTGTGCCGCCGGCGCGGTGAGATGCACCCTGAGCGTCTCGCCGGGCTTGACGCCGACCGGATCGACGTAACCCATCAGGCCGCCGACCCGGACGGGCCGGTGCGCGGGTTTGCGGCTACCCGGTGCCGCCGGCGGCCGCAACTCCCAGGCCTCGGCTGGAACCGGCCGGCTTGGTACGTCTGTCGGCATTGCTCTCAGCTTTCCGAACGACCATTCGAGTGGACCCGACAGGCAGGGCGAGGACTCCGGTGAGTATAGCGGCGGAGATCGGGCTTGTTCCGAAGTGAGGGGGTTCGCGCGGCGTCCTCAGCGCACCAGGGACCTGGACGTCACGCTGGCCGGGACGCAGCGTGTACTGCCTCAGCTCGACGATCGGGCACCGTAGACCGTTCATTGGTCCGCCTCCGCTTTGTCAGGACAACTCTTGTTACAGCAATCGCCGCGCTGGCAGGTCGGCATGGTCGTCGCCTACCGCGCCTGCATGCTCTGGCGCAATACGTCGGCGACCGAAGTCGCCCTCAGCTCGAGCCGTATGACATATTCGATCTCGCCGTAGACGTGACCCAGCGCGGGCTGGATGCCCCTGCCGACCGGGCACTCCAGATTTGGCTCTGTGTGATGCATGCCGAATAGCGGCTGCTGCCCGACGGCGTCGCTCCTCCAGATGTAACAGAATCTGTTACTACTAGTGACAGGGCCCTTTGTCAACGGCCGCTCAGTGCGCCCGGCATCGTCCTGGTTGACCAGGTGCTGCTGAGTTGGCTGAGACGCCCAACTGCCGCGCTTCGGCTGGTTTGATAGGCGCCATGGCAATGCCACAGATTGGCCTGACCGTGCCGCCCCAGCTGCCACCAGCGGACATCCCGGCGTACGCGCACCGGGCCGAAACGGCCGGTTTCGACGAGCTCTGGCTGGCCGAGGACTGTTTCTTTGCAGGCGGCATCGCCGCCGTGTCGGCCGCGCTTTCCGGTACCGAGCGGTTGGTCGTCGGCCTCGGCATCATGCCGGCGGTGGCCCGCAATGCCGCCTTCATCGCGATGGAAGTCGCCGCGCTGGCCGAGCTCTATGCGGGCCGGGTGACGATCGGTCTCGGGCACGGCATGGCCGACTGGATGCGCCAGATCGGCGCCTACCCGCGGTCGCCGCTGACCGCGCTGAGCGAGCATATCCAGGCGGTACGGGCATTGCTGGCCGGTCAGACGGTGTCGATGGCCGGCGAGTACGTCCGGCTCGACGGCGTCCGGCTCGACCATCCGCCTGCCGTTGTTCCCCCGGTGCTGGCGGGCGTGCGGGGACCGCGCTCGCTGGAGTTGTCCGGGCGGGTCGCCGACGGCACGATCCTCGCCTGGCCGCTCACCGGCGCGTACGTCGCCCAGGCCCGGGCCGCGATCGAGAAAGGTCGGCTCGCCGCCGGCCGCACCGAACGACATCTGCTGGTCGGCGGGACGCCGATCAGCGTCGATCCCGACCCGGACAGAGCACGCGACGCCATGCGCACCGCCGTCGCCGCCGAACTCGCCGGGCCCACCGGGCACATCCACGTCGAACCGCTGGGCATTGTTGACGAGGTGGCCCGGTTGCGCGCCGACGCCGGCTCGTTGGAGCGGTTCGCCGCGGAGCTACCAGACCGGTGGATCGACCAGCTCGTCGTCGCCGGCCCGGTCGCGCAGTGCGTCGACCGGATCGCCGCGCTCGCCGACGACGGCATCGACCACCTCCTGCTCAGCTTTCCCTCGGCGCTGACCGCCGACCAGCAGGACGCGATCGGTCGCGAGCTCATCGCGACGCTGGGCCGTTAGGACTTCAGCCGCTCATCGCCGCCGCCAGCGCCACCCGCCGGTACCCGATCACCCTGTCGCTGACCTCTACCAGGTGCAGGTCAAGCGCCGGTCCGGTCGCCGGGTCCATGTGCAAGTGGCGGGCCGCTGGCCATGGTTCAAAATCCGTCAGCTGACCGATGTCTCTCACTGCAACTTGCAGCACTATTTCTCGTGCAACCGGCACTGAGCAGTTCAGGATGCTGCTCGTACCTTTCCCGGAAGCAGCCGCGCAGAGTGACCAGCGCTCTCCCGGACCAGCACGAACCGGCCGCTATGGAATTCGGCGAACGCGACGGTGCCGAACCGCCCGGCCGAGTTGCACCTGTGCCGCGTCCGGCTGACCGCGGGACCGGCCGCGGCGGCCGAAGCCAGCCGCCAGGTCCGGGCGGTCACCTGCGCCTGAGATGTCCCTGTCGACCCTGAGGAAGGGAAGAACGGCGATGGTACGTAGGTTCACGCGGGCAGTCCGGGCCGCGGAGATACTCGGCGCCGTTGCGGCCGTGGCAGTCTTGACGATCTTGTTCCTGCCAAGGCTGGCCGGCAGCGGGGACGCTGCCTCGCACGCCGTCGAGCAGCCGGACCTGAATGTCGCGGTGGTGCCCGCCGCCGATTCCGCCGGTTTCTTCGTTGCTCTCCACGAGGGCCTGTTCGCGGCGCGCGGCCTGCGCGTCAAGTTCATCCCGGCTGTCAGTTCCCAGACGGTCATCAACGCCCAGGCGCTTGACGAGCCGCGCGACCGGATCGACATCTCCTGCGGCAACTACGTCAGCTACATCCAGGCGCAGCAATTCTACGACCAGGGTAAGCGGCCTTCCTCGGCTAGCGGTGCCATGGTCGCCGCCAACCTGGACATCTTTGCCGAAGGCTCGGTGATGGAACCGGGAGCCCAGGGCCTGTACGTGATGCCAAGCTCGCGCGTCCGGACGCTGGCCGACCTGGAAGGCAAGATCATCGGCGTCAACGCGCCGGGGAACATCCTCTACCTGCTGGCCGCCTCCGCGCTGGCCGATCACGGGCTGAAGGTGTCCGGAGCGCGTTTCGCGTACTATCCGCTGCCCAAGATGGCCGCGATGCTCAAGGCCGGGAAGATCGCGGCGGCGGTGCTGCCTGAGCCGTTCGCCAGCCAGGCTGAGCTGTCGATGGGCGTCACGCTGCTCGCCGACCTGGATCAGGGCGCGACCGCCGCGTTCCCGGTACAGGGCTGTGCTGTCACCAGGCAGTGGGCTGCGCTGCACCCGGGTGCGCTCGCGGCGTTCCGTGCCGCGTTCGAGCAGGGCCAGCAGGTCGCGGACACGAACCGGTCCGCCGTGGAACAGGCCATGGAGGCGCTCCCATCGCCGCTCGGCCTGACCAAGGTGCAGGCCGCGGTCATGGCGCTCGACTCCTACCCGGTCGGAGCGGTGGACGTGACCCGGCTGCAGCGCGTGGCTAACGTCATGCGCCAGTTCTTGAGCTTCCCGCCGTTCAGCGTCCGCCAGATGGCCGGCGGCTGACCGTCCAAGCGGCGGCCGCTTATGCGAGCACCCTGGCCCTGTGATGACGCTGAAGACGTGATTCCGCTGGATCGGTGGTCCGGGCGGTCGTGCTGCCCGTGGCGAGGACCAGACGGTCGAAGCGAACCTGCGCCCCGTCGCGCAACCTCACCACCCTGGCTTCGAAGTCCACCCCGGTCACCACTCCCTGCCGGAACCGGATGTTGCGGGAGCGCCGGCACACCTTGCGCAGCGGGTAGGCAATGTCGGCGGGGTTCAGCAGCGCGCTGGCCACCTGATGCAGCAGTGAAGTGAACAGGTGGTAGTTGTCCCGGTCGATCAGCAAGACCTCGACCGGCGCACCGTCGAGCGCGCGAGCGCACGCCAGCCCTCCGAACCCGCCGCCGACGATCACCACCCGCAGCCGCGATGCCGTTTCTGGATCCGGGTCGCGTTTCATCGCCGCCTTTCCTTTCTCCTGGCAGTTCCGGCTCGCCGGAGGTGCATGTCCGGCGCCGGATCGGGCAGATCCTGGTCACCTCCATCAGGTGCTCGCCCTGCATCGTCGCGCTTGGCGACGTTCTCAGCATGCGGGCCTAACGGCACCGGATACATCCGCCATCTGGCCGGCTCCTCGCCGACCCGGCTTTTACGACCAGGCCGGGTCCGGGACGGCCATCACAACGTTTCGCCTCCGTCGAGCGCAATGACCTGGCCGGTCAGGAACGGCAGCTGGTCTCCGGCGAGCATCACGACCAGCCGGCCGAGCTCCTCGGGATCGCCGGTACGGCGCATCGGAATACGCTTGGCCAGCCAGGCGGTGCCGGCCTCGGTGTCGTGCAGCTGCGCGGACATGCGCGTCGCGAACTGGCCCGCGGCGATGGCGTTTACGCTCACACCGTAGCGGGCCCACTCGAAGGCAAGGGATCGCGTCAGCTGCGCGAGGGCCGCCTTCGCCGTGTCGTAGGCGCTGGTGAACGGAACGGCGCGCCCGATCGAGGTCGACACGATGTTGACCACGCGACCGTACCGGCGGGCCAGCATGTCCGGCGCGAAAGCCTGCAGGACATGGAAGGCTCCGTCGAGGTGCACCGCGTGGGACGATCGCCAGTCGTCGTAGGTCAACGGCGGCGGCAGGGAGCGCGGCCCGTCGCCCGCGGGGAGCGCGACGAAGGGCTTGGCGACGAGGTTCCCGGCGTTGTTGACGACGATGTCGATCTGGCCAGTCAGCTCGAGCGCGGTGCGGTGGAGACGGTCGACCTGGCCGCGATCGGAGATGTCGGCCTCGACGGTCGCCGCTCGCCCTCCGGACGCACGTACGAGGGCGGCGGTACCGGCGAGTTCCGCGCCGGTACGGGACGTGAGCACGACGCAGGCTCCGGCGTCGGCCAGGGCGCAGGCGATGGCCCGGCCGAGCCCGCGTCCGGCCCCGGTGACCAGGGCGGTGCGTCCGCTCAAGCCGGCGCCGGTGGCATGAGCGCGCTTCTGTGGAGTAATCATTTTAAAAGAAACTATATCGAGTGCTCTTCCCGATCAGCTCACCCGTTGGAGGCGCCGCATGACGAAGCCGCTTGCCGTCGAAGAGCACACCGCCGGTGTCGTACTTGTCCGGCTCGACCGGCCCGAACGGCTCAACGCCTTGTCGGCCGCCCTGATGGACGAGCTCACCGCGACCTGGGCGGACCTGGCGCAACGCGAGGACCTGCGTTGCGTCGTCCTGACCGGCAACGGCCGGGCGTTCTGTGCCGGGGCGGATACCGGCCTGCTCGCCTCGGACCGCGCCCCGCGCGGAGCCGGCCTGGACGGTGAGCTCAGCTTCGTGCCGGGTCGTGTCCTCGAGGTGCCGGTGGTGGTCGCGGTCAACGGCGTCTGCGCGGGCGGTGGCCTGCATTTCGTCGCCGACGCGGACATAGTGATCGCCGCGACGTCGGCGAGCTTCGTCGACCCCCACGTGTCGGTCGGGCAGGTGAGCGGCATCGAGCCGGCCTCCCTGGCGTTGCGCCTTCCGCTCGGCGTCGTCCTGCGGATGGCGTTGCTGGGCTCCCGCGAGCGGCTGTCCGCGCAGCGAGCCTTCGACCTGGGGCTCGTCACCGAACTGACCAGCGAAGACGAACTCGTTGACCGGGCGCTCGCGATCGCGGCCGACATCGCGTCAGCGTCCCCGGCCGCGGTGCGCGCCACCCGCCGGTCGGTGCGCCGGCTGGCCGAACAGGTCGCGGAACCGGCCATGCGCGATGGATGGGACGCCGTCCAGCGGCACTGGGCGCATCCAGACTCCGCGGAAGGCCCGCGCGCGTTCGCCGAGAAACGCGCCCCGGCATGGCGGTCGGCCGGCGGCGGCCGCTGACGCTCTCCCGCCGGCCCGCTCCCAGCCAGCACCGTGCGGAGAGCTGACTGAATGCTTGACCAGGCGAAGGGGCATCTGTAGCCTGTCGATACAGCAAATGTATAAATGTTTTGCTAACTAGTCTGATCGAGGGGATGCGGGTGACGACGACCTCCTGGCGCGCGCGATGACGAGGGAGGACACCTCCGTGGATATGGAACAGGGTGCCGAGCTCACGGAGTTCAGGGAAGAGGCCCGGACGTGGCTCCAGGAGAGCGTGCCGAAGCAGGCTCGTCCCCGCACGTCAGGTCCCGAGCTGCGCGCGTTCGACGAGCACTGGCAGCGGCTGCAGTACGACGGCGGCTGGGCCGGCATCGCCTGGGACCGGGCCTACGGCGGCCGCGGGCTGTCGCTGCTGCAGCAGATCATCTGGTACGAGGAGCTAGTGCGGGCCGGCGCTCCCGGTGCGGGCGTGTTCGGCGTCGCCTTCGCGCACGCCGGGCCGACGCTCATCGCCCGCGGCAGCGAGCGGCAGCAGCAGTACTACCTGCCGCGGATACTGCGCGGTGAGACACCGTGGAGCCAGGGTTTCTCCGAGCCGGAGGCCGGCTCGGACCTGGCCGCGCTGCGCTGCCGGGGCGTCGTCGACGGCGACGACCTGGTCGTCGCCGGCGCCAAGATCTGGACCACCTACGCCGAGCACTCTGACTACGGTGAGCTGCTCGTGCGCACCGACCCGGCCGCGGGCCGGCACGGCGGCATGACCTGGGTGATCATGGACATGCACCTGCCGGGCATCGATATACGGCCGATCATGAGTATGGACGGGTGGCCGCATAACTGCGAGGTCTTCTACGACGACGTTCGGGTGCCGCTGGCCAACGTCGTCGGCGGCGTGGGCGACGGCTGGGCCGTCGCGATGTCCACCCTGGCCGCCGAGCGAGGTCCGGGTTTCCTCGACGTGCGCCTGGCGCGGGTGGTGTTCGTCGACGAGCTCGTCCAGCACGCGCGGGACACCGGGAAACTGGCCGACGAGGCGGTCTACGCGGAGCTCGCCGAGCTGCGGGCCGCGGCGGCGGCCCTCCGGTCGATGGCCTACTACCAGGTCTCGGCCACGGTTCCCGGGCAGGTGCCCGGCCCGGAGACGACGGCGGTGCGTACGTTCTTCGTCCAGCTCGCGGAGAGGTCGGCGCGCGCCGCGATGACCATCCTCGGCCCGGACGCGCTCGAGGCCGGGCCGTGGACCCGGCAGTGGCTCGAGGACTTCAACGAGCCGATCGCGGGCGGGACGATCGACATCCAGCGCAATATCATCGGCGAGCGCGTGCTCGGGCTGCCGCGATGAACCTGCTGCCGTCCCCGGACCAGGAGGCGATGGCCGCCGCGGTGCGTACGTTCCTGGCCGCGGAGCTGCCGCTGGCCCGGGTGCGGGCGCTGGCCGGCCCCGACGCGATTGGCGAGGACACCTGGCGCCGGTGCGCCGGGCTCGGCTGGCTCGCGCTGGGGCTGAGCGAGCGGTGCGGCGGGCTCGGCGCCGGCCTGGCCGAGGAGGTCATGGTCTTCCGTGAGCTCGGCCGCTTCCTGACCCCCGGGCCGTTTCTGTCCTCGTCGATCGGAGCGCGGGTCGCCGCCCAGGCCGGGCATCCCGGCCTGGCGGCCGATATCGCCGGCGGCGCGCGCCGGGTCGGCATGGCCGTCGGTGACCGGGTGCTCGACGCCCGGGCCGGGGAACTCCTGCTCCGTCTCGACGCAGAGGCGGCCGTGCTCGCCGAGATCGGGGACGCGGAACCGCTCGCCGCGCTCGATCCGGCGACCCGGCTGGTGCGGGTGCACCGGTCGACGGTGATCGGGCGGGCCGAGGACCCGCTGCTGCTGGCGCGGGGCAGGGTCCTGGCGGCCGCCATGCTGCTCGGCATCACCGAGGCCGTGCGCGACATGTCGGCGGCATACGCCCGGACCCGGGTCCAGTTCGGCCGTCCGATAGGCGCCTTCCAGGCCGTCAAGCACCGGTGCGCGGACATGGCTGTCGCCGCGTACGCGACCGTGGGCCAGCTGCACCAGGCCGCGCTCTACGTCGAGGGCGCGCACCCCGATGCCGCGTTCCACGCGGCCGCCGCGTACGTGCTCGCGGCCAGGGGCGCGTCGCGCAGCGCCGCCGACAACATCCAGAACCACGGCGGAATCGGCTTCACCTGGGAGCATGACGCCCACCTGTACGTCAGGCGGGTGGTCGTCCTGGAGAACCTCTTCGGTCCGCTCCGGGCTTCGTACCCGGCGTTGATGGCACCGCCGCGGCACGACTTCCGCTGAGCCGGGTCCAGCGGCCGAACGGCGTGGGTTCAGGCCCGGGTCACGCTCTTCAGCAGCGTGGGGAGGCCGGTCCGGACGATCTTGCCCATGGCGTTGACGGGCAGTGCGCCGACCGCCGCCCAGGACTCCGGCACCTTGTACCGGGCCAGCCGCTGCCGGCACAGGGATTCGAGGTCGCCGAGGTCGAGCTCCGCGCTCAGCTGCACCAGCGCCGCCACCTTCTCGCCGAGCCGGTCGTCAGGGACGCCGAACACCGCGACCGCGGTCACCGCGGGATGCAGGCGGATCACCCGCTCGACCTCGGCCGGGTAGACGTTCGCGCCGCCGCGCACGATGACCAGCTTCTTGCGGTCCAGCACCGTGAGCCAGCCGTCGGCGTCGACGGAGCCGATGTCCCCGGTAGCGACCGAGGCCGCCGCCGTGGGCACCACCAAGCCGTCCCGCCATTCTCCTAGCAGGGGGGTCCAGGTGCCGGCCCATTTCCCGCTCGTGGCCGGGCCGATGCGCAGCTCTCCCGTGGATCCGGCCGGCAGGCGCTGGCCGGCGTCGTCGTAGGCCGCGACGTCCAGGTGCGGCAGCACCTGGCCGGCCGACCCGGGCCGGGTGCGGCCGTCAACCGGATCGATCGACACCACGGTGGGAGCCTCGGTGAGGCCGTACGAGGCGCGAACCGGCACCTGGTGGGTGTCCGTGAACGACTGCCGGAGGGCATCGGGGCAGTCGCTGCCGCCGCACCAGACCTCCTCGAGGGCGCCGATGTCCAGATCGGGGCGGGACGCCAGGTCGTAGAGCTGAGCGGGGACCCCGTTCCAGACGGCTATCCGTTCCCGGCCGATCCATTCCGCGACGCCGGAGACGTCACGCCGGTCCATGACGATGCAGCAGCCCCCGGCCTGCGCGACGAGCAGCGTGGTGAGAATGAGCATGTTGAGCAGGGTCAGCGGCAGGCAGTCCCCCTTGCGGAGATCGGGACCCCAGCCGCGGGTCTGAATCAGGGCGCGGCCCGGCAGCAGCATGTTCCGCTGGCTGTGCACGATCCCCTTCGGGACTCCGGTGGTGCCGCTGGTGAAGGCGATCCCGGCGGGCGCGTCCGGGTCGCAGTCCACCCGGGGCGCGGCCGGGGCCTCGGTCAGCAGCCGCGCCCACGTCGTGGCGTCGACGACGCCGTCGCCCGGTAGCCCGCATCGGGGTCCGGCCAGGATCAGCGACGGCGCGGAGAGGTCCGCCAGCGCCTGCTGCTCGTGCTCCGGGTACGACTCGTTGATCCCGACCCAGACGGCACCGATGCGCTGGGCGCCGTGGAAGGCGACGACGATGTCGAGGTCGTTCGGCAGGCAGACGGCCACCCGGTGGCCGGGCCGGACGCCAAGGTGCCACATGGCGCCCGCGGCCACGGCCGCGGCCCGGTCGAGCCCGGCGTAGGTCAGCGTTCCTGAGCGCGCGACGATGGCCGGCGCGTCCGGCCGGCGGGTGAGCGCGGGCCGCAGGACGTCCGCGATCGTCCGGCTCACGGCACCCGCGCGTTCAGGGTCCCGCTCCGGGCCGCGGGGATCAGCTCCTCGGCGAGGTGTTCCGGCGAGCGCGGGTACCGGATGACCGGCTGCAGGTGCCGGTCGATGACGGACAGGTCGGTCTCGTCGCAGAACCCGACCGCGCCGTAGAACTGATGGCACGCCCGCAGGACCGCGGTCCCGACCTCGGCGGCGTGCAGGCGCACCGCCAGGGCCTCCGCCCACTGCTGGGCGGGCGGCGCGGTGCTGAGGTGCCAGGTGGTGAACTTGGCCAGTTCCTCGAGCCCGCGAAGGGCCGCCGCGGCGTCGGCGACGGCAAAGCGGATGGACTGGAAGTCCGACAGCGGGTGCCCGAACTGCCTGCGGCTGCGCAGGTGCCGCGTGAGGAGGGACAGCGCCGACTCGATGGCGCCGAGAATGGTCCAGGCGCCGAGCGTCAGGTGGCGGGCGACGTCGTCGCGGCCGATGCCGGTGCCGGGTTCGCCGATCTCGGCCGCGACGACGAACGGCCCGAGCCGGCCGGTGATCCGCGGCCCCGGCCGCAGCATCCAGGCCCGTCCGTGCAGGTCGGTGCCGAGCCACGGGACATCAAGCCCACCGTGATCGACGCGCACCGCCAGCGGATCGATGACGGCGAGGAAGCGGCCGTCGATCTGGAGCAGGTCGGGCACCACCGGCCAGGGCAGCACCACCGCGCCGGCCGCGCGGCACAGCACCGCTCCGGCCAGCAGCTGGTCGAGATCGGCGCGCACGTCGAGGTCGCCCGCGCCCGATTCGGCGATCGCCGCGCCCGCTTGAGCCCGGGCCGCCGGGTCGGTCTCGGCGCGGCGGGCCAGGCCGATTCCGCCCACGGCGGCGAGGCGATCGGCCACGGCCCCGCCGAAGGCGCTGACCTCGGCCGGCAGGCGGTTGTCCATCATCGCCCGCCGAGCAGGTGACGCGCGACGATCGTGCGCTGCATCTCGATCGTGCCGGAGGCGACCGTGCTGGCCTGGGCGTAGCGCCAATGGTCCTCGATGGCGCCGTGTAGCGGGGCATCCGGCCCGCCATCAAGCGCGAGCGCTCCGAGGGCGTCGAAGAGCAACTCGGCGACCGTCTGGTCGCACGTGGTGGTGGCGATGCGCGCGATGCTGGCGGCCACGTTGTCGATGCCGTGCTCGCTCCCGGCCACGGCCGCGTACGCGAGCAGCCGGGCGACCCGGACGTCGATCAGGGCGCGCACCCACCGCGCCTGAAGCGCCGCGGGCAGCTTGTCCCAGTCCGCCCCGAGCGCCTCGCGCAACCGGGTGAGCAGCGACTCGCAGCGCGCATAGCGCGCGATGCCGACGCGCTCGTAGGCGAGCGCATCGCGCATGACCTGCCAGCCCTCGCCGACCTCACCCAGCACGTCCGCCCGCGTCACGGGCACCTCGTCGAGGAAAACCTCGTTCAGGTGGTGCGGGCCGAGCATCGACGCGATCGGCCGGACCTCGATGCCGGGCCGGTCCATCGGCACGAGGAAGATGGTCAGCCGCTGGGACTTCGGCGCGGCCGGGTCGGTGGCCGCGGCCAGGACGCACCAGGAAGCCAGCGTCGCGTATGAGGTCCACACCTTCTGGCCAGAAACCAGCCACCCATCGCTGCCGGGAACGGCGCGGGTGCGCAGCGAGGCCAGGTCGCTGCCGGCCTCGGGTTCGCTGAATCCCTGGCACCAGATCACGTCTCCGGCGGCGATCGGCGGCAAGTGCAGGGCCTTCTGCTCATCGGTGCCATGACGCATCACCGCCGGGCCGACCCAGTTGACGCCCATGTACTGGGGTCCGCGCGGCTCGTGCCACGCCCACATCTCCTCCCGGACCACGGTCTGCTCCCAGACCGATCCGCCCGGGCCGCCGTACTCGGGCGGCCACGCGATGCACAGGAGCCCGGCGGCCGCGAGGACCTTGCAGAATTGGCGGGTCAGCTCCAGATCGCCGGGATTGTCGGTGAACGCCCCGAGGAAGGTCTCCGGAAAGTGAGTCCGGATGAGGGACCGCAGCGTGTCCCGGAGGGTGTCTGCCCGTTCTCCGAGCTCATAGTCCACGAACGACATCACTCCCTGCGAGCCGGTAGGATGTCAACCTACAAATCTTCAAAAGATTTGTCAATTACGGCGACGCAAGCCCCCGGCTGGGTGCGCTGGGTAGTGTGACCAGTACCGGTCCGGCCAGCGCTCGCTATGCTTTTACGTTTTGTTGTTTGATCGCAGTGATGAGCACATGTGGGGTGCACGTGGAAATCACCCGCCCGTCAGCCGAGCGTCGCGGCCAGCTGCGTCAGCCGCGATTGGCGGAAGTCGTCGCCGGCGTCTTGCGCGAGCGAATCGTCGACGGGGCGCTCGGTGACGGGGACTTGCTGCCCAAGCAGGACGAACTCATCGAGGAGTTCCGCATCAGCCGGCCGACGCTGCGTGAGGCGCTGCGCGTTCTCGAGAACGAGGGCCTGCTCACGGTGCGCCGCGGCAGTGTCGGCGGCTCGGTCATCCAGGTGCCCACGGCCGACGCCTCCGCCTATACCTTCGGCCTCGTGCTCCAGTCTCGCCGGGCCACGATCAGCGACCTCGCCTCGGCCATCAAGCACATCGAGCCGATCAGCGCCTCGCTGTGCGCGACCCGCCCGGACCGGGTCCGCGAGGTCGTGCCGGTGCTGCGCGCCAACCTCAGGCAAACCGAGGCGGCAACCTCGGACGGCCCGCAGTTCACCGCGCTCGCGCGTCAGTTCCACGAGCTGCTGGTCAGCTGCTGCGGCAACGAAACGCTGATCCTCACGGTCGGCGCCCTCGAGAGCCTCTGGTCGGAACAGGAGCGGCAGTGGGCCGTCCGGGCGGCGTCGGAAGGCTCCTATCCGGAGGAGCGCTACCGGCGTGACGTCCTGACCGCTCACGTCGCGCTGGTGGCCGCCATCGAGGCGGGAGACGCCGAGGCGGCCGGGCACCTCGACGCGAGCCACCTCCAGCATTCGCAGCGCTACACCCTGAAGGATTCAGAGAATCAGGTTGTGCGCGCGACGTCCCTGCGCGACGGGCTTCGCACCATGACCCTCTAGGGGATTCATCAGGCTGGTACGCGGCGGCGCTGGCGAGCGCGCCGCGCCAGGATGAAAGCGAGGGCGAGGGCGAGGGTGACGCCGAGAGCGATGCCGATCCAGGCCGCGACGCCCAGGCCGGTCCCGGCCACCACGAGTGCGCCGAACTGAATAGTCGCCGTGGCGGTGCTCGTGGTGATCCCGCTGACCAGGGTCACCTTGGCCTGCCAGGGACCGCTGGGCAGGCTCTTGGCCAGGGCGAAGGTCATGTTTCCCGCCTGGCCGGGGGCCAGGGTGATGATTTGCTGGGCCCGGAACGGGCCTGCGCTGGTACCGCCGGGGCCGTCGGCCAGGCGCGCGGTGCCGCTCAGGTCGACGGCCCGCCCGCCGGTATTTTCCACGTGCACGAGAATCGACGGCTGGCCTGTGGCGGATCTGTGTCCGGTGATGGAGGTGATGGCGAAGTGCGTCGGCGGGACACCGCCGCGGCCGACGGCCAGGTAGACGCGGATTCCGACCCGGACGACCTCATTGACGCCGAACCCGTTGGCGCGGCGAGCGTAAGACTCCTGCTGGACCCAGATCACGCCGTAGTGCTCACCCCGGGTGGCCCCCGGCGGCACCTTGATCGTGACCATGTCCATCACGGACGCGCCAGGGGCCAGGGCGCCTCCGAAACCGGAACATCGACGAGCCGGGTGCCGAACCCCTGGGCCGGGCCGGTCCGGTCTTCGGCTGCGTCACGGCCGCCGCCACCGCAGCCGGAGTCACGGTCCCGGCAACTACCGCGAGCATCACCGTGCCGAGCAGGCGACGCATATCTTCCTCCTGGTTCCTGGCCAGCCCGGCCCGGCCAGCGCCAGAGCTCCGGCCCGGCATAGAACCGGCCCGGCCGCTATGGACACGGAGTCGGCCGGGCTGGTCCTCGTGACGGCGGTGCGGGCTAGGCCACGGACTGGGTGAGCGTCCCGGTGTAGGTGCCGGTAACCGCGGCGGCGGGAAGGGCGACGGCGAGCGTCGGATTCCACGTGGCGGAGTTGTTTCCTACGCCGGCGGTGCCGAAGACGTCAGGCTGCACGGCGCTCGAGAGCGTGAGCGCATCAGGTGTCGCGGTAACGGTAATCGTCCCGGTGGTGAAGAACGTGCCGGCGGTGTAGGTGACATCGGTGGCCGGGACGGTCTCAGCCGTCGTGGCCCCGCCGGTGGTGAAGTCGCTCGAGGACACGCTGACGGTCCAGGTAGCGGCGAGCGAGGCCCGGTCGTCTGTCACCACCGTACTCCCCAGGAGGCCGGAGATGGTGGTGCCCGGCACGCCCGTGCCCGTGGCCAGAGTCGCGGCGGCCGGGGCGGTCATCGTGAGCTCGCCGGTGGTGACGGCGAAGGTCACAATCGTGTCCGGATCACCGCCGGCCGGAGCGTTTGAGGCCGGCGGGTTCGCGGTCACCGCCGCCGATGCGGCGGTCGGGATCAGCACCGCCCCGAGGACGGCCACGGCGCTGCAGATGCCGAGAATTGACTTCAACATAAATCCCCCCGTGAGGCCCGGCGTGCCCGTCTCTCCCGTAAGCGACGGCTGCCGCCTATTCGAAGCCTTAACGATTTCGATTACCCAGAGTGTACATGAAGAAACAATCTGTAGGTATACGTGAGGCGTTCCGCTCTGCCGGTCACCACGCCCGTGATACGTTTGGCCGTGCCGTACGTCCAGTGAGGACACGATGACACTTCGCTTAATCCAGCGGCATCCCGGTGAGTTGCCCGCCGAGGTCACCGGATTCGTCGGCCGCCAGCGGGAACTGGCCGTGCTGGACGGATTGCTGAGTACCGCCCGGCTGGTGACCGTGACCGGCCCCGGCGGCGTGGGCAAGACCCGCGTCGCGCTGCGCGCCGCGGCCCGCGCCGGCGGCCGGTTCGCCGACGGCGTATGCCTGGTCGAACTGGGCGGGCTGCACGATCCGGACCTGCTGCCGCACACCGTCGCGACCTGTCTCGGGCTGCCCGAGCAAGACGCCCGGTCCCAGGCGGACGCGATCGTGGACTACCTGCGCGGCCGTCAGCTGCTGCTCATCCTCGATTCCTGCGAGCATCTGGTCGGCGCCTGCGCGGCGCTGGCCGAGCTGGTGCTGCGCTACGCGGCCCAGGTGAGGTTGCTGGCCACCAGCCGGCAGCCGATGAACGTGCCGGGCGAGCACTGCTGCCCGGTACCGCCGCTGCCGGTTCCGGAACCGGAGGCCAGCGGGGAGAGCCGCGGCGACGCGGTGGAGCTGTTCGCCCAGCGGGCCGCGGCGGCCACGCCCGGCTTCGCCGTCACCGCCGCCAACCGCCGCGACGTGATCCGGCTGTGCCGGCGCCTGGACGGTATCCCGCTGGCGATCGAGCTGGCCACCGTGCAGCTGCGCACCCTGACGCTGCAGCAGCTGAGCAGCCGGCTGGAGCATCGCTTCGGTCTGCTCACCGGCGGCCGCCGCGTGGCGCTGCCGCACCAGCAGACGCTGCGCGCCACCACCGCGTGGAGCTACGACCTTTGCTCGCCTGACGAGCAGCTGCTGTGGGCGCGGCTGTCGGTGTTCGCCGGGTCGTTCGACGTTCCCGCGGTCGAGGCGGTATGCGCCGGGGGGCCGCTGGCCCGCGAGGACATCCTGCCCACCCTGATCGGCCTGGCGGACAAGTCAGTCGTGCTGCGCACGGACGAGGACGGCGCGCGGTACTGGCTGCTCGACACCGTCCGCGAGTTCGGGGCCGAGTGGCTGGCCGAAGCCGGCCCGCACACCACGCGGGACCGGCACATCGCTTACTTCCGTGCCATGGCCGGCGATTTCGGCCGCCACGACAAGGATGACGACCAGCTCCCGCGCTACCGCCGGCTGCGCCGTGAGCATCCCGACATCCGGGCTGCCCTCGGATACGCCCTCAGCCTGCCGGGGCGGGAGCGGGAAGCGGCCAGGCTGGCCGCCGACCTGCGCGCGTACTGGGTTATCTCCGGTCTGCTGCGCGAGGCAAAGCACTGGCTGACCAAGATCCTGCTCCGGTTCCCCGAGCCGTCGCCCGAACGGGCCTGGCTGCTGATGACCCGCGGGGCGCTGGCCGCCCTGCAGGGCGAACTCGGCCCGGCGGTCGCCGACCTGGAGCTGAGCATCCCGATGGCGCAGCAGCAGGGCGAAGTCCTGGCCTGCGCGCTCGGTCACGCCTACCTGTGCCTGGCGCTCACCTTCTCCGGCCGCCTCGCCGAGGCGGCCGCGACGGGGAGCATAGCCGCGGAACGCCTCGGCGCGATCGATCACTTCAGCGGCCTGGTGGCCCTCGACATCTGCCTGGGCTACCTGCACCTGCTGAGCGGTGAGCTGGACCTGGCCATCGAGCGGTGCGAGCTGGGGCTGCGCCGCCTAGGCGACAGCCAGGAGCGGTGGGCCCGCGGCTACCTGCAGATCATCATCTCCAGGGCCTTGTTCTTCCAGGGCAAGTACACCGAAAGCGCGGCCGCGGCCCGCGGCTCCCTGGAAAAGAAACACGAGCTCGGCGACATCGTGGGGATGGCTTACTGCCTGGAGGCCCTCGCCATGCTGGCGCTGCGGCAGCAGCGATACGAGCGCACGGCATGGCTCATGGGGGCGGCGGGTGCCCTGTGGGACCGGGCCGGCAGGCGGCTCGGCGGCCCGTCCATCCTGGAGGAACTCCTCCAGCAGATGGTGAAGGCGACACAGGACACGCTGGGTGAGGACCGCTACGCCGCCCTCTTCCGCGGCGGCGCCGGGATCCCGCTCGACCTCGTCGTCAAGCTCGCGGTCGCGGACGCCGACGAGTTGCCGGCCGCGGCCGGGACCAAGCGCCCGCCAGGTCCGCTGACCGGCCGGGAACAGCAGATCGCGGCGCTGGTCGGCGAGGGAAAGTCCAACCGGGACATCGCGCAGCAGCTCGGCATCTCCAAGCGCACGGTCGATGCTCACCTGGAGCACATCTTCGGCAAGCTGGGCATCTCCTCGCGCGTCCAGCTCGCCACCTGGCTCGACCCGAGGCGTCCCGGCGGCGAGCCGGGCGAGTGACAGACGAGGCCGGACAGATCATGCTGGGGAGGATCAGGCCGGAGGGGCAAGGCGAGCGGCCTGCGCCCTGGTGCGCCGGCCCAGCCACCAGAAGAGCACGCCGACGGCGATGAAGAACAGCACCGGGAGGAGCTCGGTCCACAGGTAGGTGTAGCGCTCGGCGTACGTCCAGTTCGACGGGATGAAGTCGCTGCCGAACCAGGACTTGCCCAGCCCGGGGGCGATGAGCTGGACGCTGGCGATGGCCACCAGGACCATCAGCAGCACGGTCAGCGGCCGGTAGGCCGGCATCTTGAACGGGCGGGGCGTGTCCGGGTGGCTCCGGCGCAGCTTCCACAGCGCCGGGTAGATGAGCAGGTAACTGATCAGCGTGGTCGAGATCGTCACGCCGAGCACGGCGTTGAAGTACTTGGCCGCGTCGCCGCTGGTGATCTGCTGGGCCAGGACGACCACGATCGTGGCCACCACGCCGCTGAACACGTTGACGCGCACCGGCGTGCCGAACCTGGCGTTGATCACGCCGAGCACGCGGGGCCCCGCCCCGTCGTAGCAGGACACGGCGAGGGCCCGGTCGGAGCCCATGATCCAGGTCGCGCCGGAGGTCAGCAGGCACACGATGAACAGCACGGCGCAGGCGTCGCCGAGGACGAGGCCACCCCCGGTGAGGGTGGCGGTGCCGTTGGCGGCGACGTGGCCGCCGTACACGGTGAAGACCGTCTGGATGGCGCTGACGAACCCGCTGAAGTTGGTGATGGCGCTGGCCGGCAGGACGATCAGGATGCCGACCACGGGCAGCGCGTAGAGCACGACGCTGGCCACGCCGGAGCGGGCGATGGCGAACGGCACGTCGCGTTGCGGGTTGGTCATCTCCTCGCCCGCGCTGTTGGGCAGCTCGAAGCCGACGAAGTTGAACAGCAGCACGCCCACCAGGAGCACGAAGCCGCCGGCCGACGGCGAGTAGCTGCTCGCGCCCAGGCCGTGAGCACCGTGCCTGACCGCGTAGATGATGACCGAGAGGGTAAACAGGCCGAGCAGGACGAACCGGGCGAAGGCCCCGGCCGTCGGCAGCCATTTGCCCACGCTGAAGGACGTGATGGCGGCGATGATCGACAGCCAGACGAACGCCACCGCGACGACATAGAACACCGCCGTGGGCACGGTGTTGCCCTGGTTGAAGAACACCTCGATGGCGCCGATGCAGGAGATGGCGAGCGTGCCGCCGATCCAGACCGGGTTGGTGATCCAGTACAGGAAGTTGTTCACCGCCCCGGCCAGGTGCCCGAAGGCCAGGCGCGTCCAGTAGTAGGGGCCGCCTTCCTGCGGGAAGGCGGCGCCGAGCTCGGCGAACAGCAGGGCCTGCGGGACGAAGAAGACGACCGCGAAGATCATCATCCAGGTGAAGGCCTCGCCGCCGCCCTGCGCGACCGTGGCGATCGTGTCCACGCCGACGATGGTGCAGATGAGGAAGAACAGGATGTCGAACCGGCCGAAGTGGCGTTGCAGCTTCTGACGCTCGACGTCAGCAACGGTCAACGTGTCCAGGGTGTCAGTCATCGGGAACGCTCCTTGCTATGACAGCAGGCCACATCCTCACTCCCGATGATTTCGGGTGTATTACCGATTTATGACATCGCTGATCACGTGATGCAAGTAGGCGGGGGCAGGGAGCTCCGCCGGCGTCGGCCACAATGGGGGCCATGGTCTCTGAGATCTTCGAAACCGAGCGGTGGCGTCCCGTCGAGGGGTTCTCCTTTACCGACATCACCTACCACCGGGCCGTCGACTCGGGCACGGTGCGCGTCGCCTTCAACCGGCCCGAGGTGAGGAACGCCTTCCGCCCGCGCACCGTCGACGAGCTGTACGTCGCGCTCGATCACGCCCGGATGTCCGGCGACGTGGGGTGCGTGCTGCTCACCGGCAACGGCCCGTCGCCGAAGGACGGCGGCTGGGCCTTCTGCTCCGGCGGTGACCAGCGCATCCGCGGCCGCAGCGGATACCAGTACGCCGACGGCGAGAGCGCCGAGACCATCGATCCGGCCCGGGCCGGGCGGCTGCACATCATGGAGGTGCACCGGCTGATCCGGTTCATGCCGAAGGTGGTCATCTGCGTCGTGCCCGGCTGGGCCGCCGGCGGCGGGCACAGCCTGCACGTCGTCTGCGACCTCACCCTGGCCAGCCGCGAACACGCCCGGTTCAAGCAGACCGACGCCGACGTGGGGAGCTTCGACGGCGGCTTCGGCTCCGCCTACCTGGCGCGCCAGGTGGGCCAGAAGTTCGCCCGGGAGATCTTCTTCCTCGGCGACACCTACGACGCGGCGGCCGCGCACCGGATGGGCATGGTCAACGCGGTGGTGCCGCACGCGGACCTGGAGCGGACCGCGCTGGAGTGGGCGGCCAAGATCAACGCCAAGAGCCCGACCTCCCAGCGGATGCTGAAGTTCGCGTTCAACCTCATCGACGACGGGCTCGTCGGCCAGCAGGTGTTCGCCACCGAGGCGACCCGGCTGGCCTACATGACCGACGAGGCCGTCGAAGGCCGGGACGCGTTCCTGGAGAAACGCGACCCGGACTGGTCACGGTTCCCCTACTACTACTGAGCCGATCAGCCGATCGTGATCGCGTCCAGCCGCTCCTTCAGGAACTGCGCCGACACGACCGGCGCATAGTCGTTAGGCCGGCCGGTCGGCGGCTGCAGCGACTCGATCACCGCGTCGTGGTCGGCCTCGTAGAAGTAGACAAGCGAGACGAGGTCCTCGTCCGGCGCCTCCGCCTGCGGCGGCAGGACGCGGTGCCGGTTGGACTTCCACCGGCCGCCGCTCCACCGGGCCAGCAGGTCGCCGGTGTTGATGGTGAAGGCGCCGGGCACGTACGGCGCGTCCTCCCAGCCGTCCTGCTCCGTCCACACCTGCAGGCCGCCGCGGCCCGGCTCGCGGTCCAAGATGGTGACGGTGCCGAAGTCGGTGTGCGGGCCGATGCGGAACTGGCCGGGTTCCGGCTGGCCCGCCACCGCCATCGGCGGGTACCAGTTGATGTTCATGGTGTGCGTCGCGTGGCCGGTGTGCCGGGTGAAGAAGTCGCCTTCCAAGCCGAGCGCGGCGGCGCACAGCACGAGCAACTCGTCCGCCAGGGCGCGCATCCGGGCCAGGTAGGCCACCACCGCCGGCTCGAGCCCGGGCACCTCGGTCGGGTACACGTTCGGCTGGAACCAGTACCCGTCGACCTCGGGGTCGCCGGTCGGCTGGTCGGCGCCGACCGCGAACGACTCCTTCAGGTCCGGCGGGGTCGCTGTGCCCTCGGCGTAGCCGTTCGCCTCGACGCCGGGCGGCAGCCAGCCCCGGCCGCCGACGGTGACGGCGTAGCGCCGCTTGGTCCCGGCCGGCAGCGCGAAGAACGCGCGCGCCCCGGCGCGGACCCGGGCGCGCAGGTCCTCCGCCACGCCGTGCCCGCTGATCAGGAAGAAGCCCACGCTGCGCAGCGCGGCGTCGACCTCGGCGGCGACGGCCGCGCGAGCCGCCTCGTCGGCGCCGAACCAGGGCCTGAGGTCGATCACGGGAACTGACGAGGGCATGGGGGGCTCCGTTGGTGCTCGCGGCCGGTGTTTGAAGTTTACGGCGCGCCCCCGCAGGGGCGGCTCACCGGCATCACGCCTGGTCGGGTCGAGCCCGGGCAGCAGCGACCCGAGGAAGGCGGCGGTCCGGCCGCGGGCCTCCCGCAGCCGTTCGGTCAGCAGGGCGGCAGGGCGGCTGAGCGCTTACCGGCACAATCAGCGACGAAAGGCCCCGGGGGGGAACCGAGGCTGACAGTATCGTCGGGTCGGGCCTGCTTTCGATCTCGACGGTGCCGAGCCACCCCTAATACATTTGGCGTATGACGAGGGAGGCAGACGGGGTGATGCCTTCTCGCCGCCTGCAACCGGCCGCCGACGAGGTGGATGAGCTTGCGGCCGCGCTGGCAGACGGGGCCCGCGCCCAGCACGCGGACGGCGATCTGCGGGCGAGCCGGCAGAGCTTCGAGCGGGCCTACCGGCTGGCCGAGCAGGCCGGTGACGGGCAGGCGATGGCCCTGGCCGCGCTGGGCCTGGCCGGCCTGTGGCTAGGCGAGCGCCGCACCGTCACCAGCGCGGTGCTGCTCGAGGCGCGGCTGCAGCACGTGCTCTCGCTGCTCGACGCGGGCTCGGTCCTCGCGCTCCGCGTCCGCACCCGGCTGGCCGGGGAGGCGGACTACTCCCGCGGCACGCACACGGCGATCCTGGCCGCGCTGGAGGAGGTCCGGACGGCCGCGGATCCCGAACTCCTCGCCGAGGCGCTGAGCATCGCCCATCACTGCCTGCTCGACCCGGACCACATCACCCTGCGCCGGGAGCTGGCCGTCCAGCTGATCAAGGCGAGCTTCCGGACCGACCGCCGCAGTGACCTGCTGATGGGCCTGCTGTGGCAGACGGTCGACGCGTACTGCGCGGGCGATCCGCACGCCGGGCGGCTGCTGGGCGAGCTGAAGGATCACCTCGGCCAGCGCGGTCACCTTGCGGTCGGCTTCGTGGTCAGCGCGATCAACGTGATGCTCGCCATCCGGGCCGGCAAGTTCGACGGCGCCGAGGCCCTGGCCGCCGTCTGCGCCCGCAGCGGCGAGGCCGCGGGCGACGTCGACCACGAGTGGTGGTCCGCTGCCCAGCTGGTGACGATCCGCTGGTACCAGGGCCGCCTGGTGGAACTGCTGCCCATGCTGCACGACCGGGTGCACTCCCCGGGCCTGTCCGCCGTGGACAACTCCGCCGTCGCCGCGCTGGCCGTCGCCGCGGCGCTGAGCGGGGACCGGCCCCGGGCCGCCAGTTCGCTGGCGGAGCTGTGCGGCAGCGACCTGGCCGGCCTGCCCCGGTCCAGCAGCTGGCTGGTGACGATGAACGGCGTCGTGGAGGCCGCGGACCTGCTCGGCGAGGCCGACGTGGCGGCGCGGGCCTATGAGCTGCTCCGGCCGTACGCGGACCTGCCGATGATCGGCAGCCTCGGGGTCACCTGCTTCGGGTCGGCGCGCCACGCCCTCGGTGTCGCCGCGCTGACCTCGAGCCAGCTGGACCCGGCCATCGAGCACCTGACCGCGGCCGTCCAGCAGAACCTCGCGCTGGCGCACTGGCCCGCGCTGGTGGCGTCGCGGCAGCGGCTGGCCCAGGCGTACGCGCTGCGCGGCGGGCCTGGGGACGCCGACACCGCACGCCGCGAGCTGGACACGGCCATGGCCGAGGCGGCCGCGGTGGGCCTGCCGGTCCCTGACCAGCCCGTCGCCAGACCGTCGGCCACCGTCGCCCAGGCCGGGATGGCCCAGGCCGGGGCAGCACAGCCCGAGGTAGCACAGTGCCACCGGGTCGGCCGGAAGTGGCGGCTGGTCTTGCGCAACCGCAGCGTCATGGTGGACGACAGCATCGGGATGGCCCACCTGGCCGTGCTGATCGCCAACCCGCGCCAGGAGATCCAGGCCGCCGATCTGGTCGCCGGCCTGGCCGGGCTCAGCGGGACCGCCGGTGAGGCCGGGACGGCGCAGCGTGTCCTGGACCACGAGGCGATAGCCGAGTACCGGAACCGGCTGAAGCGCCTGGACATCGAGATCGACCAGGACTCCGGCCGGGCCAGCCAGGCGCGGGCCGAACGCGACTGGCTGGTCGCCCAGCTGTCCAGCGCCGCCGGATTCGCGGGCCGGACGCGGTCCTTCCCCGACCAGCCCGAGCGCGCCCGCGTCGCGGTGGGCAAGGCCATCCGCCGGGCGCTCGCCCGGATCACCGAAGCCGATGCCGTCATCGGCGAGCACCTGCGCCAGACGGTGCACACCGGCGTGCGCTGCTCGTACTGGCCGGGCTGATGGAACGGGGCGGCACGCGATGGACCGCCGCAGGCATGAAAGCTAATGACTGGCCCGACCCCTGAGGTGATACTCGTGGCACTTCGTGACTCCATGCGTGATTCCGCCGCTCAGTACGTGCGGCCCGGTGAGCCGATCCAGGCGGTGATCGGCGCGCAGACGGCGAGCCAGTGGCTCGCGGCGCTGACCGGCTTCTTCGTCTTCCTCGGCCTCAACCGCTACCGGATCCTGGCCGTCACGTCGAACCGCATCCTGGTGCTCGACGCGGGCAAGACCAGCATGAAGACGGCCCGCGGCGTGGTGACGGAGCTGCCCCGGTCGACCCGGCTGGGCCCGGGGCAGGGATTGTGGCACCGGATTCAGGTCGGCAACGAGAACCTCCGGGTACACCGCCGCTTCTTCAAGGACATCGAGACCGCCGACACCGCGGTCGCCCCGGTCTGATCCCCCCGTCAGCGCCCGGCGGCCTGGGCGAGTTCGAGCAGGCCGTGCAGGTCGCGTGAGGCTTCCAGGGCCGAGACCCCGGACACCGCGACCAACAGGACGGCCAGCGCGAGCAGCAGCAGCTGCGGTCGCGGCGGCGGGTTGAGCAGGGCGGCGACCCGGCGCGGCACCGGCCCGGGCCGGGCCCGGCCGACCATTCCCAGGGCCACCGCGGCGGCCGGGCGCCGGGACCTTCCAGCCGGATCCGCGGTAGCCGCCATCGCCGCCCGGGCGACCGCCCGGGCGGCCAGCGGCCGGTTCCCTGTGACCACGGCGGCGCGCTCGTCGGCCCACCGCTCCACGGTGTAGCTGACGGCGGAGGCGACCGGGCGCAGCAGCGGGTTGGCGGCGGCGGCCACCCGGGCGGCGCTGGTGAACAGGAAGTGGAACCACGCGGCGTGGGTCCGCTCGTGCGCCAGCAGGACCTGCCGCTCGGCGGCGGTGAGCGCGCGCATCATCCCGGCGGTTACCACGATGCGGCACGGCCAGCCGGGCAGCGTGTACGCGTCGGCCGCCTCGTCCTCGGTGACCACCACCTGGGCGGCACCTGGCAGCCGACGGGCCTGCCCGAACGCGGCGGCCAGCGCGCCGGTGCGGCGCCATAGCGCCCGCCCGGCGGCGGTGACCGACACGGTCAGCAGCGCCCCGGCGGCCATCGCGACCGGCAGCGAGGCGGGAGCGCCCCGGCTGAGCACCTGCACGGACATGTCGCCGGCCGCGGCCGCGGCCAGCGGGATCCGGAGCAGCGCGGTCAGCGCGAGCAGTCCGAGCACGGCACTGCTGGCCGCGGCCAGCACCAGCGCGCTGCCGGCCAGCAGCCAGCTGGCGGCCGCGGGCGGCAGCCGCCCGGCCAGCGGTCCGGCCGCGGCGGCCGCGAGCAGCGGGAGCACCAGGGGCAGGTAGATCACGAGGGGCATTGGCGAGTCCTTCAGCCCCGGCCGGGCGGCCCTGGCTCGTCGCCGAGCATCCGGCGCAACAGGTCTTCGTCGGCGCTGGACAGGCCGGAGACGAACCGCGCCAGTACCGCCTCCCGGTCCGCCTCGCCGTCGAGCACCCGGGCCATCCGGCGGGCTGCCAGCCCCGGCTCGTCCGCGACCGGCACGTACCGGAAGGCCCGTCCGGCCTTCTCCCGGCCGAGCACGCCCTTGGCGTGCAGCCGGGACAGGATCGTCACCACCGTGGTGTAGGCGAGGCCGTCGCCCAGCTGCTCGCGGACCTCGCCGGGCGTCAGCGGCCGGCCAGCCGCCTGCAGCACCGCCAGCACCGCGGCCTCCAGCTCGCCCGCGCCGCGGCGGGCGGCGTCCCCGGCCGGGCCTGCCTGGTCGTGCAACACCGGGTCTCCCGTCCTGGAATGAAACTTCTATACCAGCGTAGATGTTACCGTCCCGCGTCGGCCGGGGCCAGGACGGCGATGAAGTCCCTGGCCCAGCCGACCAGGAACTGGTTCGCCGGGCGGCTCTGGCCGTGAACCGCGGCGCGCAGCGGGCCGCCCGGGCGGCTGGCCACGTCCAGCTGGACCCACTCGGGGTTGATGTCGAGCTCCATCGCGATCCGGACGCCCGCGTAGGCCAGCACGGCCGCCAGGTCGGCCGGGGTCGCGGACATGCTCGCGGCGTACACCAGCTCGCCGGCCGCGTCCTGGCCGAGCGCGCTGCGGGCCACGTACTCGCCGCCGCCGAGCGTGGCGCCCCACACACCCCAGTCGGCCGCGAGCGCGGTGGGCTTGCCGCTGTGCACCAGCGGCGGCAGGTTCTGCCGGACGCTGTACACCGCCTCGCCGGGCGCGGGCACGCCGCGGCCCCAGATCCCGATCCTGGCCTGGCCCGAACGGTCGATCACCAGGCTGGTCAGGCCCCGCCGCAGCGTGGCGACCACGTGGCCTTCCTGCTCGTAGCCGCCCGCGCCCGCGGACAGCTTGAACCCCCCGTTGAACACGGCCAGCAGCCGCTTGCGCTCGGCGCCGCGCACCGCCGATCCGGCCCGGACCCGCCCCGCCGCCGCGCCGGGATCCTCGCTGCCGCTGTGCAGGACGTAGGTCAGCGGACCGCGGAAGGTCGCCACGGTCATCACCGAACCGTCCGGGGTCCGCATCCGGGTCACCGTCACCCGCGGCGCGGGCGGGACCGTCTCCTGGCTGGCCTTCGGACGGACCGTCGCGGTCGCGGAGGCGCGGGCGGTGGCCGGGGTGCTGACGTGGCCGGACGGACCGGCTGGGTGCGGCGCGGCGGCCGGCGAGCTGCACGCGGCCACGGCGCCGAGGCTGGCCAGCGCGGCGGCGGTGCAGAGCCTGCGCATCATCCACTCCGGGGATTCTCGGGCCGGCAGTCCGGCTACTATTCGGTCACTATGTCAAGCCGCACCGTCAGGCTCACCGGCTGGGGCCGGATATCGCCGACCCGCGCCGAACTGGCCGAGCCAGCCACCGTAGCCGGCGCCGCCCGGTTCCTCGCGGTGCCCGCCCGCGGCGTGATCGCCCGCGGGCTCGGCCGCAGCTACAACAACGCCGCACAGTGCGACGGCGGCGTGGTGATCTCCACCGCCCGGCTGAACCGGATCATCGACCTGGACCCGGCCACCGGCCTGGCGACCTGCGAGGCCGGCGTCAGCCTGGAGCAGCTCATGGTCGCGGGCCTGCCGGCCGGATGGTTCGTGCCGGTTACTCCCGGCACCCGGCAGGTGACGGTCGGCGGCGCGATCGCGGCCGATGTCCACGGCAAGAACCACCATGTGGCCGGCAGCTTCGCCCGGCACGTGCGGTCGGCCGACATCCTGCTGCCCGGCGGGGAGCTGCGCACCGTGACCGAGCAGTCCGATCCCGAGCTGTTCTGGGCGACGGCGGGCGGCATGGGCCTGACCGGGCTCATCGTGCGGGCGGTGATCCAACTGAAGCGGGTGGCCACCGCCCGGGTCAAGGTGGACACCGTGCGCACCGCCGACATCGACGAGACGATGGCCGTGCTGGCCGAGCACGACCGGGCCTTCGGCTACACGGTGGCCTGGTCGGACAGCCTGGCCCGGGGCGCCCGCCTGGGTCGTTCGGTGGTCACCAGCGGCGACTTCGCCGAACCGGACGACCTGCCGCCCGCGGACCGGGCCGACCCGTTCGCGTTCCGGCCGGGGGCCCGCCTGGGCGTCCCGCCGGGGTTCCCACCCGGGCTGATCAACCGCTACACCGTGGCGCTGGCCAACGAGGCCTGGTACCGCAAGGCGCCCCGCTCCCGGCAGGGTGAGCTGCAGACCATCGGGACGTTCTTCCACCCGCTCGACGGGATCAGGAACTGGAACCGGGTGTACGGGCCCGGTGGCTTCCGGCAGTACCAGTACGTCCTGCCGTTCGGCCAGGAGGCCGCGGTGCGCCGCTCGTTCGAGCTGGTCAGCCGGGGTCGCGCCGCCTCCTTCGTGACCGTGCTCAAGCGGTTCGGCGAGGGCGACCCGGGGCTGCTCTCCTTCCCGGTGCCCGGCTGGACGCTCGCGCTCGACGTGCCCGCGCGCACCCGGGGGCTGGCTGGCCTGCTCGGGTCGCTCGACCGGTTGGTCATCGAGGCGGGCGGCCGCGTCTACCTGGCCAAGGACTCACGGGTGCCGGCCGGGGCGCTGGCCGAGATGTACCCGCGGCTGGCGGAGTTCAGGAAGCTGCGCGGCGAGTTCGACCCGGACGGTGTGCTCGCCTCGGACCTGTCCCGGCGGCTCGGCCTGTGACGCTGGGCCTGTGATGCTGGGCCCGTGATGCTGGGCCAGTGACGTCGGCTGCGGGCCAGTCCGGCATTTGCCGTAGACGCGCATATTTCGGGCACCACCGGTATATCTATTAACACTGCCACGCCGGCCGCGGGGGGTGGCCGCCCGCCGGCCGCCGACGCAATTGCGTGAAGTTTGCCAATGGCTAATTAAAGTTCCCGACCCGGGCATGTGCCGCGAGCGTTAATGCCAGGACAGTTGACATCTGATGAAATCATCGCAGGACAGAATTGTCTTTTTTCGGCCCGCGGTCTTTGCGCCGCATGTAAAGTCGTATTGGTCGCGCACAGCGTTGCCAGCCGATGCCGTGACCAGGGCGGTTACCGGTATTTACCGTGCGGCGCCCTGATCGGCCGGAAGAGCGCCCCCCGTTCCGTGGCTGACTGTGTGGGATCAGGGCACCACGAGCACGGCGAGCGGACTTTCCTGTCCACCTCCCGGAAGGAGGCGCGTTATGCAAGACACTACTGTCTCTGGCATACGTGACGCGAGCGATTCGGGCGCAAACGCAAGGCGCCGATTTTTCAGCCGGGCCGTTCGCCACTCCGGCGAGGACGAATTGGTGGCCCGGGTGCTCATCACGAGCTGGAGCCTGGCCACCGGCCGCACCCTGCGGGCCGTGGCGCCGCAGTCCCTCACCGAGGACGAGCTGATCACCTTCTGGGCCGACGACCAGATCGCCACGCCCCACGCGGATGCCGGATGCCAGCTACCCGCGCGCTTACTGCCAGCCAGATTGACTGGCTGCGGGTGCGGTCCTACCTGCAGGAGCACCGCCACGACCTGGCGCTCGACGCGGCCGGGGACTATCCGGCCGACCGCAAGATCGCCGGGACCCCGCTGCTCGCCGCCCCCGGCTGGCAGCCCGCCGAGCCCGTCCCGCTGCACGACATCGGGCTGGAACTCACCGCGCCGAAGTTCACCGCGCCAGAATCCACCGCGTCGGCCTGGCCCCAGCCGGAGCCCGCCTCCGCCCTCGGCGACGCCGCCGCGCCGCTGCTGCCCGAGCGGCCGGACGGGACCCGCTACCTTCGCTACTCGGACGCGCTGCGGGAACTGGCCGCCCCGGCGGTGTTCGAGAACCGCCCCACCTACCGGCTGACCGAGGCGGACCTCACCCGGTCCCGGCTGGCGTTCACCTGCGGCCGTTATTTCGACGGCGTGGACACCGGCGAAGCGGCCGCGCACGAGTACGCCGCCACCCGGCTCGGCGACAGCTCGCATCACGGACCGGCCGGCCTGCGCGCCCTGATCGCGGACCCGTGCGACCTGCGCCGCCGCCCGGCGAACCTGGCCATCACCACGCTGACGCTCCGGTTCGAGGCGGCCACCGGGCGGGCGTCGTTCCTGCTGCACTGGCGGGACCCGGCCAAGGTAGGCCACGCGGGCGGGATGTACCAGGTGATCCCAGTCGGCGTGTTCCAGCCGGCGGGCGAGGCCGGGTGGCACGAACGCGGGGATTTCTCGCTGTGGCGGTGCATGATCCGCGAGTTCGACGAGGAACTCCGCGGACGTTCGGAAGACTACGGGCCCGGCCCGGTGGACTACGATTCCTGGCCCTTCGCCAGGCAGATGGCCGCCGCGCTGGACCGGGGCCAGATCCGCGTGTGGTGCCTGGGCCTCGGTGTCGATCCGCTGACCTACGCCACCGACCTGCTCACCGTGGCGGTGATCGACAGCCGGGTGTTCGACGAGTTGTTCAGCCTGAGCCCGCGGCGTAACGCCGAGGGCAGCGTGCTCGCGGCGCGGGAATTCGCCGCCCACGTCATCGACCGCATCGTGACCGGCCAGCCCATACAGGCGGCCGGCGCCGCCGTCCTGCGGCTGGCGTGGCGGCACCGCGAGACGCTCACCAGCTTACGCTCCCCTGATCAGCCCGCGAGCAGCACCGGATGACGCCGCGGCCGTCGGTTCCCTGGCGGGCGTCATCCGCTGCTCGTGCCTAGCTGCCTGGTCGCGTCGCGGCCACCGTGATCGGCGGACCCCGGGGGCGCTACCCCGGGCGGACCGGAGGACTGTGGCTGTGAAGCACCTTCGTCTTGTCCTTGTTCCACGCGGTCGTGGTTCCGTCCGGGTTCAGGACCAGCGTCCAGCCCCACCGGTGGATGACGATCTGATGGTGATACCAGCACAATAGAACACAATCTCGAACACTGGTCTTGCCGCCGTCCTTCTTGTGCCTCACGTGGTGTACCTCGCAGCACGCGGCTGGCTGGTTACAGCGGCCCGCCCACCTGCAGTGCTTATCCCGCAGGATCACCGCGTTGCGGATCCCGGCCGGGATGGTCTCGCTGTAGCCGATATCCAAAGGCAGGCTCGGCCCGCCGAGCCGGACGCCCAGCTGCCGGCGCCGCAGGAACGACGCCAGGCCGCCCGGGCCCGATAGCAAGTCAACCGCTTTGCCGATGATGGCTTGCTCGAGGGCTTCCCAGGCCCGAGTGGTGTCCGTGCCGGGCGCGCCCTGGCCGTCGCCGCCGAGGTCGCTGGCACCGTCGTTGCCCGCGCCGGCGCCGGCGCCGTGGCGGTGGAGCTTGTCCAGCTGGACGCACAAGCGGACCAGGTCATCCAGGACAGCGGGGTTGACGTCGCCGGTCACCACCGGCACCGCGGAGGCATCGCACGCCATCGCCGCGGCGGCGTCCCCGTCCAGCCACGCGCCGCCGTCGCTGCCACCCGCCGACGCGGCGGCGCGGTGCGCGGCCCACGCCGCGCGGACCTCCGCGGTCCACTCCTCCAGCAGCGCCGAGCTGCCCTCCAGCATCAGCAGGTCCGCCAGCGAGACATGTACCAGCGCCTTCACCGGCTGCCCGGCCCGCTCCGGCAGCAGGTCAGCGGCGAGGAGGCGCCGCATGGCCTCCTGTAGCGCGTCGTGATACCGCTGCTCATGCGTCCGGGTGTCCTCCGCGCCCACCGGCGTCGATAGCGCATCCAGCACCGCGCCCACCACCGCCGCGCACTCCGGCGTCAAGTCCCCCGACACTACCCCGGCGCCCTGGAACGTGGTGTCCAGCCGCACCGAGCGATCCTCGAACGCCCCGTCCCGGTCCTCATCCGGGGAATCGGGCCGGGATCGCTCGTAGATCTCCGCGGCCAGCCCGGCCAGTTCCCGCAGATCCATCCCGGCCCTCGCCGCCGTGACCAGGATGGCGTCCGCGGCCGGGCGGCAGTCCCCGGGCAGCTTGTCCGTCCAGGTGCAGATCGTCCGGCCGTACGACTCCGACATCTCCCCGCCGGCCAGCGCCTGCGCGACCTGGGGATGCGCGGCGGCGCGCCGCACCCACGCGGTGTGCCCGACAGCGGCGCCTTTGGTGATCCTCGTCTTGTGGATCAGCCACGCGCGCGGACTGTAATCCGCGTCCGCGGAGTAGCCCTGGCCGGAGGTGAACGCGGCCAGGATCGAGGTCCGCGCCGCGGTGCCCATCGAACTGACCTGCTCCAGGGCCTGCAGGCATTGTGCCTGCTCCTCCACCGCCATCGCCGTCGCGTCGGCGTCGGCCAGGAACCGCAGACCGGCGCGGACCATCGCCGTCGCCTCGGCCGTGCTGGAAAACGCCGGGATGCTGGCCACCGTGCCTGTCACCTCCCTAGGGCTGCTCGCGGGCCGGATGGTCTCCTTTCCCCGGCCAGCAGGCCGGGAACTAGATCGTTTTCTAGTTCGATAATATCAGGAAACTACGACGTTTCAGGGAACACCACACCGAATACGGCCGAGAATCCTGCTGAAAAAATGCCTGAAATGTCGCATTTCTCCGGGCCTCTGCTTTTACGCCGCAGGCCTGCTGGATGGCGGGTTCGGCCTCCGGCACCGCCACTAGCTCGGGTGCCGAGGCGAACCCGGCTCATCCGGGCAGCGGATACGTGCATGCCCCGCCATTTGCGGGGCAGGTATGCGGTCACGTTTGGAACGTCGTGCTTCACCGGACGGAGAAACGGTGGTTGGGACTGAAAACCTGAACGCTGGTCATCACGTCGTTCAGTTCTACGGTCACGACGAGGAACTGGCCGAACGGGTGGCCGGCTACCTGCTGGGCGCACTTGAGAGCGGGGGCGTGGCGATCGTCATCGCGACCCCGGAGCACCGGCACGAGTTCGGGATCCGGCTGGCGCAGGCCGGTGTCGACCTCGCGGCCGCCCGGGACCGCGGCGCATACCTGGTCCTTGACGCCAGCGAGACCCTGCGCGAGCTTATGGCCGCCGACCGGCTGGATCGCGCCGCCTTCGACCGCGTGATCGGCACCCTGATCAGGCAGGCCGGGGCGGGCGGGCGGCCGGTCCGCGCTTACGGCGAGATGGTCGCGCTGCTCTGGGACGACGGGCTGGTCAACGACGCGGCGCAGCTCGAGGGGATGTGGGACGAGCTCGGCCGCAGGCATCCCTTCTCGTTGTTCTGCGGCTACCGGGTTGGCTCGGTGACCCGCGAGATCGACGCCTTCGCCGAGGTGTGCCGCCTGCACGGGGAGGTCATCGGCCCCGCCGCGGCTTCCGGGCCGGGCGGGCCCGCCGCCGTGCGGACGTTCGCCTTCTCCCGCGACGCGGCCGCGGCGGCCCGCCATTTTGCAGTGGCCACGCTGCGTGACTGGGGGGCCGGGGACTTCGCCGACGACGCCGCCCTGGCCGTGACCGAACTCGCCGCCAACGCCATCGTGCACGCTCATTCCGCCTTCACGATCATCCTGTCCGCACGCCATGACCTGCTGCGGATCTCGGTACGCGACGCGAGCCCGCTGCGGGGGGCCGAGCTGAGGCCCGCACCGCTGCACGGCCTGGGGGCGGTGGACGCGCTGGCCAGCCGGTGGGGGGTAGAGTCGCTCGGGAACGCGGGCAAGACCGTGTGGGTAGACCTGCGCAGGTAGGGGTGAGGCCGGTTCCGCCGCTCGATGTCCGCGTCCGCCGCGTCTACGACGAGCCATCGGCCGCGGACGGCACCCGCGTGCTCGTCGACCGGATCTGGCCGCGCGGCCTGCGCAAGGACGCGATCCGGCTGGACGACTGGGCCAAGGACGCCGCTCCGTCCACCGAACTGCGCACCTGGTACGGGCACGACCCGGCCAAGTTCGAGGAATTCCGCCAGCGTTACCTCGGCGAGCTCGCCGGGAGCACGCAGCGGGCGGCGCTCGGCCGGCTGCGCGCGCTCGCGGTGGCCGGACGGCCCCTAGGGCCACGCCCCCGGCTGCCACCTGGCCGCGACACCATGATTCTGTGCCGAAAGGTGCCATTTCCGGAGCTCTTGTACCCACGATCATGGAAGGCAGGTGCCGGATGAGCGCCGAACTGGCCGGACGGCTGGCCGTGGTCACCGACGTCATGCTCACCGAGCCGGCCATCAAGCGGCTGATCGAGCCGGCCGAGGTCGCTGAGCTCGCGGCCTACCTCTGCTCCGCGTCCGCGTCGTTCGCCAACGGCTCCTCGTGGGTCCTGGACGGGGGCTGGTCGGCCCGCTGACCTCAGCTTTCCCACCCACCCCCGCGGCCCCACCCACCTCCGGCCTCGAGCGCAATGGCAGGGCTCAGACGAAGGCGCTCATGCCGGTGATCGCGCGGCCGACGATCAGCGTGTTGATCTCCCGGGTGCCCTCGTAGGAGTAGATCGCCTCGGCGTCGGCGACGAACCGGCCCACGTGGTTCTCCAGCAGGATGCCGTTCCCGCCGAGCAGCTCGCGGGCCCAGCCGACCGTCTCCCGCATCCGGACCGTGCAGAACGCCTTGGCCAGCGCGGAATGGTGATCCTCGGCCAGGCCGGCCTGCTGCAGCGCGGACAGCCGCGCGCACAGGCAGGCCGACGACGTGATGTTGGCCAGCATCTTCACCAGCAGGTCCTGCACCAGCTGGAAGCCCCCGATCGGGCGGCCGAACTGCTGGCGCTGGCGGGCGTAGGCCAGCGCGTGCTCGTAGGCGCCGCGCGCGCAGCCGGTGGCGCGGAATCTATTCTCGCCAGTCCGCCGTAGAGGTCGCCGGCCACCCGCTGCAGGTATCCGCGGTCCAGGTAACGCCGCGGCGTCACCAGATGCACGAGCACCGAAGGCCGGGCCGGCACCATGGGCGTGCCCGTCGCGGTCGCGGCCAGCACCAGCAACGGGAACCGGGGCGGGAGGCCCGGGTCGTTCGGTCCCGGTCTTATCGCCACCCGCAGCCGCTGGCCGTCGACCGTGACGCTACGGACCTCAGTGGTCGTGAACATAGGTTCCCGGGGCGGCGCACTGGACCGGGTAGCCCTTGCGGCCTAGCCGCGGGCTCTTCTTCTGCCCGCCGCTCCGCGCGGCCAGCCAGGATGAATAGTCCGGCCACCAGCTGCCCGGCACCGTGTGCGCGGCGGCGAGGAACTCGCCCGGGTCGGCCGGATTCGACGGCGCGGTCTGGAAGGCGGCCTTCGGGTTACCCGGCGGGTTGACCATGGCGGCGATGTGCCCGCTGGTGGACAGCACGAACCTGGCCGGGCCGCCGAGCAGCTGCGTGGTCCGGTAGCACGACTGCCACGGGCACAGGTGGTCGGCCAGGCCGGCGATGACGTAGGCGTCCACGTCGACCTTGGTCAGGTCGACCGGCGAGCCGAGCATGCTCACCCGGCCCGGCGCGGTCAGCGCGTTGGCCAGGGCCAGCCTGATGAAGTCGCGGTGCAGCGCGGCGGGCAGCCGGGTGGTATCGGCGTTCCAGGACAAGATGTCGAAGGCGGGCGGCGGCCGGCCCTGCAGGTAGTTGTTGACCCAGTAGCTCCAGATCAGGTCGTCCGGCCGGAGCCAGGCGAACACCTCGGCGAGGGCCCGCCCGTCCAGGTAGCCGCGCGCGGCCGAGACCGCCGTCGCGGCGGCCGCCGTGGCCTCGTCGATGATCGCGCCCGCGGTGCCAGCCTGCTCCTGGTCGAGCACGGCCACGCCGAGGCACAGGCTGGCCAGCTCGCCGAGCCTGCCGGAGACGCTCAGGTGCGCGGCCACCATGGCGGTGGCGATGCCGCCGGAGCACAGCGCGCAGACGCTCGCCTTCGGCGCCCCGGTGACCGCCCGCACCGTGTCCAGGGCCGCGACGATGGCGCCGCCGTAGGTGTCCAGGTCCCAGTCACGATGCCGGGCGTCGGGATTGCGCCAGGACATCACGAACACCTGGTGCCCCTGCCCGACGAGGAACTCGGCCAGGCTGCGTCCCGGCGCCAGGTCGACGATGTAGTACTTGTTGATCATCGGCGGGACGATGAGCAGCGGGTAACGGTAGACGCTCTCCGTCGCGGGCTGGTACTGGATGAGCTCGAACTGCTCGGTGGAGTGCACCACGCCGCCCGGCGTGACGGCTAGGTCCCGGCCCACCTCGAACGCGCCGGCGGCCACCATCGAGGGCACCCGTGGCGGGCTGGCCAGGTCGGACGCCAGCGCCCGCAGGCCGCGGACGGCGCTCCGGCCGCCGGTGTCCGTGAAGGCCTTCCGGGCGGCCGGGCTGAGCAGCGGATTATTGCTCGGGGCGGCCGCCGCGATCAGGTTGCTGAGCAGGAACCTGATACGGGTGTCGTCCCGCCAGCCGAGTTCGGCGCCCGTCACGAGCGTCTCGGCGGCCCGGGCCGCCGCCAGGTAGGCCTGGACGCTGCGGCGCAGCAGCGGATGGCCGGTCCAGGCCGGATCGGAGAACCGGCGGTCGCGCGGGGCGGCCGCGATGACGGACCTCCCCGCCGCGATCCGGCCGAACTCGCCGCCGAGCCGCACCGCCTCACGGCCGGCCCGCCCCGGGCGGCGGGCCAGCCCGGCGGCCAGCCGGAGCAGCGAGCCGTCCGGCCGGAGCCGGTGCCGCAGGCCCAGCACCGCGTCGGTCAGCAGCAGGTCGAGCCCGCCCGCCGCGTCGACGGCGTCGAAGGGCGGTGCGGGCGCGGTCACCCGGCGCCCTCGGGTTCGGGTGCCTGTTCCTCGGGTGCCCGCACCTCGCGGCGCAGGATCTTCCCGGTCGGGCCCTTGGGCAGCGAGTCCACCAGCCAGACGCGCCGCGGGTACTTGTACGCCGCCACCTTGTCTCGGGCGAACGCGCGCAGTTCCTCGGGCGTCGCGGTCGCGCCGGGCTTCAGCGCCACGGCGGCGCCGACCTCCTCGCCGAGGTCTGGGTGCGGCATCCCGATCACCGCCACCTCGGCGACGGCCGGGTGCTCGTGCAGGACCTCCTCGATCTCCCGCGGGTACACGTTGTAGCCGCCCCTGATGATCAGATCCTTCTTCCGGTCGACGATGTAGTAGTAGCCGTCGGAGTCCACCTTGGCCATGTCCCCGGTGCGGAACCAGCCGTCGGTGATCGCCTCGGCGGTGGCCTCGGGCTTGTTCCAGTAGCCCTTCATCACGTTGTGGCCGCGGATGACGATCTCGCCGATCTCCCCGTCCGGCACCGTCTGGCCGGCGTCGTCGACGAGCCGCATCTGCACGCCCTCGATCGGGGTACCGATCGAGCCCGGCTTACGGACCTTGTCCGGGTGGTTGAACGACGCGACCGGGGAGGTCTCAGAGAGTCCGTAGCCCTCGAGGATCATGCAGCCGAACTTCTCCTCGAACCCGCGCAGGATCTCCACCGGCAGGGAGGCGCCACCGGAGACGCAGACCCGCAGCGTCGCGGTCATCGCCGGATCGGCTTGCGGGTGGTGCAGCATGGCGGCGTACATGGTCGGCACGCCTTCGAAGATCGTCACCGAGTCCCGCTCGATGATCTCGAGCGCCTTGGCCGGGTCGAACCTGGGCAGCAGGGTGAGGGTGCCGGCCGCGGCGACGGTGGTGTTCAGCCCGCAGGTCAGGCCGAAGACGTGGAACAGCGGCAGGCAGCCCATCATCACGTCGTCGGTGCTGTTCTTGAGCAGTGTCCGCGCGGTGAGTTCGGCGTTGCGGACCAGGCCGGCGTGGGTCAGCTCGGCGCCCTTGGGCCGCCCGGTGGTGCCCGAGGTGTAGAGGATGACCGCGTCGTCCTGGTCGCGCCGTCCCGGCTCGGCCGGGGCCGGCTCGTAGTCGCCCAGCAGGGCGGCCAGGTCGGGGGTCTCCACGGTGATCGCCTGGGCGCCGGCGTCGGCCGCGCCCTTGGCCGCTTCCCCGGCCGCCGCCGGCCAGGCCAGCACCACCCGGGCGCCAGAATCGCCCAGGTAGTAGGCGACCTCGCGGCTCTTGAGCAGCGGGTTCATCGGCACCACCACGGCGTCCGCGGCCAGCGCCCCGTAGAACGCGATGGGGAACGCCGGGACGTTCGGCAGCATGATCCCGACCCGGTCGCCGGGCTGCACGCCGTGGGCGGCCAGCAGCGCGCTCATCCGCCCGGCGGCCTCGTGCAGCTGGGCGTAGGTCAGCGTGAGGTCATCCAGCCGGAGCGCGACGCGGTTCGGGTGGTCGGCCGCCGCCTGCCCGAGCAGGTCACCGAGATTCGTCATGGCTTCCTCCAGTACGCGCCGCTGCGACCAGCCGGAACCGTGACGGTCCCACCTGCCAGCATGCTCCCCGCTAGCAATGCTCGGCAAGGATCAGCCCCGGCCGACGTAGGGCATCTTGGTCGCGGTGATGGTGAGGAACAGGACGTTCGTGTCCAGCGGCAGCGACGCCATGTAGAGCACGGCGTCGGCGACGTGGCGGGAATCGAAGACGGGCTCGGCGGCCATGGAGGCGTTGGCCTGGAGCACGCCGCGGCTGAACCGCTGGGTCAGTTCGGTCTCCGCGTTGCCGATGTCGATCTGCCCGCAGGCGATGTCGAACGCCCGCCCGTCCAGCGACAGGGACTTGGTCAGGCCGGTGACCGCGTGCTTGGTGGCGGTGTAGGCGATGCTGTTCGGCCGCGGCGTATGCGCGGAGATCGAGCCGTTGTTGATGATCCGCCCGCCGCGCGGGTCCTGGGCCTTCATCATCCGCACCGCGTGCTGGGCGCACAGAAAGGCGCCGGTGAGGTTGGTGTCGACCACGCGCTGCCAGTCGGCCAGGTCGATCTCGTCCGCCTGGGCCGCGGGGCCGAACAGGCCGGCGTTGTTCACCAGCAGGTCCAGGCGCCCCCAGCGGTCCCGGACGGCGTCGAAGAGCGCGGCCACCGACGGCGGCGAGGTGACGTCGGCCGGGACGACGAGCGCGTTGTCGGCCGCCTTCGCGGTCTCGGTCAGCAGTTCCTCGCGACGGCCCGCCAGCGCGACCTGCCAGCCCGCGCCGAGCAGGGTCCTGGCGATAGTCCGGCCCAGCCCGGAACCCGCCCCGGTCACGACAGCCACGCTCATGGTGACAAGCCCTTTCTCTAGGGGTGACTCTCTAGGGGACGACGGTGACCGGCCACCGGCCGGCCTTGACCAGCCGGACGGCCAGCGACCCGATCCACCGGTGCCCGGCCTTGGTCGAGGCCCCCACGACGACGGCGTCGGCGCGGACCTCGTCGGCCACCCGCCGCAGTTCGGTGTACGGATCGCCGCGCGCGACGACGATCGTGATCGGCATGCCCAGCACCCCGGCGTACTCCTCCGCCCGCCGCCGCAGGTCCGCGGCCGTCTCCTCGAGCGCCTGGTCCTGCGCCGCGATCGCGCCCGCCCCGGCGCCGGCTCCGGCGCCGTACAAGGCGGAGAGCTGCTCGACGTAGACGCAGACCAGCCGGGCCCCCTGCCGCCGGGCCAGCCCGGCCGCGTACGCCCCGGCCCGCAGCGAGGTGACGGAATCGTCGACCCCGACCAGGATGACCTTGGGGCCGTCGGTGCCCAGTTCGAAGGCTCCGCTTTCCGCGTCCGTCACACCGAAATTATAAGGACCGAACGGCCGCGAGTGACGGCCTCACCGCCGCGGGCTATCTGTCACCAGAGCGCGAGTGCTGGGTAACCTGGCGGCCATGGACGAGAATCGTGCCCGCCGGATCACCGACGGGCTCAGGGACCGGGGCATCAACGCGCACCTGAGGAAGTCCGGGATCGACGCATACTCGGTGCAGGTGCCCGCGGGCGGCGGGCGTGAGGCCATCTGGGGCGCCGAGGGCACCAGCGGCCTGGAAGCCGAGGTCCTGCTCGACGGCGATCTGGTCGGCTTCGTGCCGCAGATTCCCGGCTCGGACACGTTCGACGAGACCCAGATCGTGGATGCCATCGCGCGGGCCGCCTACGACGAGCCGGTCGGCCGGGAGCGCCCCGAGGCTCCGGCGCCGGGGACGCCGCTGCCCCGCGAGGGCGGGGTGTTCCGCCGCTTCATCGACGGCTTCCGCGAGGGCTCCGAGTAGCCCCCCAACCTGCATCGATGCCCCGCCAGCATCTGCGGCATCACGCCTGCGCCGACAGCCATGATTACGTAAGTCTCGCGTCTCCTGGAGACGCCCCCTTTTCGTGATCATGGAAAAGACGCCGCCCAGGGGTCGCGATGCGCCAGTTCTCTGCATCAGCAGTCACATGAGTCACTTGGGGGGCGCTGCCGCGTGCCGCGGCCGCGAAGGCGGTGGGAGACTAGCGGGATGCGCCTGGCAACGTGGAACGTGAACTCGGTGAAGGCGCGGCTGCCCCGGCTGCTCGAGTGGCTGGACGAGGCCAAGCCCGACATTGTCTGTCTGCAGGAGATCAAGACCACGACGGCCCTGTTTCCCGCGGAGGAGGTCGCCGAACTGGGCTATGAGGTGGCGGCGCACGGTGACGGCCGGTGGAACGGCGTGGCGCTGCTGTCCAGCGTCGGCCTGGAGAACGTCAGCCTCGGGTTTCTCGGCGAACCCAGTTACGAAGGCGAGCCTGCCGAGCTGACCCTGATCGACGAGCCGGGCCTGCGCAAGCCGGAGGCCCGCGCGGTGGGTGCCAGCTGCGGCGGGATCCGGGTGTGGTCGCTGTACGCGCCGAACGGGCGCACCCCCGAGTCCGCCCACTACGCCTACAAGCTCGACTGGTTCGCCGCGCTGCGGACCGCGCTGGCCGCCGAGCTCGGGCCCGAGCCCCAGCTGGTGGCGTGCGGTGACTTCAACGTGGCGCCGACCGACGACGACGTGTGGGACCCGGCGGTGTTCGTCGGCTCCACCCACGTCACGCCGCCAGAACGGCAGGCGCTGGCGGCCCTGCGGGCGCTCGGTTTGCAGGACGTGGTGCCGACCCCGATGAAGGGACCGCATCCCTTCACCTACTGGGACTACCGGGCCGGCGCCTTCGCCAAGAACTACGGCATGCGCATCGACCTGGTGTACGCGACCGGAGCCGTGGCCGGCCGGGTGCGCGGCGCGTACGTGGACCGCGAGGCCCGCAAGGGCAAGGGGCCGTCCGACCACGCGCCGGTCGTGGTGGACCTCAGCTGAGGATGCGCGCCGCGTTGGTAAGGCCCGGCTGATGCCCTGGCTTTCCAGGTAGCTGGCCGCGATCTTCTTCGGCACCACCATGCACCAGGCGTCGATGAGCAGCTCGCGCAGCTCGCCGGCGTCCAGCGCCGGCAGCCGGGCGCGGACCCAGTTG
>WNGJ01000414.1_pt1 | contig 41297 bp, 50 predicted proteins | sample 5400611 | NCBI WGS metagenome assembly WNGJ01 (sample SAMN13153375, study PRJNA577476) | soil metagenome | isolation source: 40 cm soil or saprolite under Garry oak tree replicate 1 | place: USA:California | collected 2016-06-15
CAGCTTGCCCGCCAGCTCGTCGACAGCCCGTTGCAATTCTTCGGGCGCGACGGCTCTGTCGACCCAGCCCACCGCCTCGGCCTCCTTCGCCGAGAGCCTCGTCGATTCGATCAGGTAGCGTGTCGCGCGCGCCCTGCCGATCAGGCGAGGCAATCGCTGGGTGCCGCCTGCGCCGGGGATGATGCCGAGCGACGATTCCGTCTGACCGATCCGCGAGCGGCCGTCCTCGACCATGACCCGAAAGTCGCAGCACAAGGTCAGCTCGCTGCCGCCGCCGAGGGCATGCCCGTTGATCGCCGCGATCACGGGTTTGGGGCATCGCTCGATCGCGTTGAAGTGGTGATTCATGCGGCGCATGAAGAGCGCGATCTGGTCGACGGCGTCGGGCGCTTCGCGGTCGATGCCGGCAAGCGAGGTCAGGTCCGCGCCGACACTGAAGTATCTCTCGTAGTCGCTGGCCAGGACGACCACGCGAACGGAGGCTTCCTTGCCAAGCTCGTCAAAGGCCGCCGCCAGCTCCTTCATCAGGTCCTCGGCGATCGCGTTGTTGCCCTTGCGCCGCATCACGACACGGGCGATCGCACCCTCGCGCCGGATGTCGACCAGCTCGCCCATCTCGTTACGCCGTGAACAGAGGGATGCCGCCGGCGACCTCGATCACCGCGCCCGTGATGTAGCCCGCTTCCTCCGTGCACAAAAACGCGATCGTGTTCGCGATGTCCTCCGGCTGCCCGAAGCGCTTGAAAACTGTCCGCGACTTGAACCGTTCATACATCGGGTTGTTCGCTGCGGCCGCTTTGCCTGCCTCCGACTCGATGATCCCGGGCGCGATCGCGTTGGCCGTGATGTTGTGGCGGCCGCCCTCCAGAGCAGCAGTCTTGGCCAGGCCGATCAGCCCCGCCTTGGTCGATGAGTAGCTCGCCTGGCCGAAACCGCCCAAGGTGCCGGCGACCGAAGACATGAAGATGAGCCGCCCCCACTTGTTCTCGGCCATGTACGGCCACACCTCTTTCGTGCAGTTGAACGCGCCTGTGAGGTTGACCTTCACGTCGCGGTCCCACAGCTCGTAGGACTGGTTGGGGATCTGCGCGGCGTGGTCGAGGGTGGCGGCGTTGTTGATCAGGATGTCGATCTTGCCGAACTCGTCTTTGACGTTTTTGAAGACCTCTTTGATCTGGTCGCGATTGGTCACGTCCATCTTGATCGCCAGCGACTTACGGCCCATCTTGCGGATCGTCTCAGCGGTCGCGTTCGAGTGGACCCAACCCTGTGAGACCGCAACCTGCGCGAGCATGCTGCCCTGCGATTCGGCGGTCTGCTGCAGGTTGGGATCGTCCTCGACAAGGACGTCGGTGATGACGACGTCGGCGCCCAGTCCCGCGAGGGTCAGCGCGTCCTGACGGCCCAGCCCTCGCGAGGCCCCGGTGACGATCGCAACCCGGCCGGAGAGATCAAACATGGATTACCCCCTCAACTTGATGGTGCCGCGCTGGCCGGCGATCGCACGTGAGATGACCAGCCTCTGGATCTCCGCCGTGCCCTCCCAGATCTGATAGATCTTGGCGTCCCGGAACCACTTCTCCACCGGGTACTCCTTGATGTAGCCATAGCCGCCCAGGACCTGGATCGCGTCGGTCGTCACTTCCATCGCGACGTCGGCGGCGAAGCACTTCGCCATTGAACCCTCCGCCCGCTCGAACGGGGCGTCCTGCGTCGCCATCCACCCCGCGCGCCAGATGAGAAGTCGCGCCGCGTCGATCTTCATGGCCATATCGGCGAGCTTGAAGCCCACCGCTTCGTGCTGCCACAAGGGTTTGCCGAACTGCTTGCGGTCCAGCGCGTACTCGAGCGCGAACTCATACGCCGCGCGCGCAATGCCGAGGGCGCCCGCCCCCACGCCGGGGCGCGTCGCCTCGAGTGTCATCAGCGCAGCAAGAGCGCCGGGACCGGCGCCATCCGCGTCCGGCTCGCCGCCGAGGCGATGGTCCAGAGGAATCTCGCAGTCTTCGAGGATGACCTGCGCCGTGTGGCTGGCGCGCACGCCAAGCTTCTTCTCCTTGCGTCCCATGCGAAGTCCGGGCGTGTCCTTCGGCACGAGAAAGGACGCAATGCCCGCCGGTCCCTTCGACGGGTCGGTGTTGGCGTAGATCACGTGGTAGTCCGCGATTCCGCCGTTCGTGCAGAACTGCTTCGTCCCGTTAAGGACGTACGCGCCCTTGACCTTGGTGGCGCGAGTCTTCATGGCCAGCGCGTCGGAGCCTGAGTCCGGCTCGGTCAGGCCGAGGCCGCCCAGGACGAGCTTGTCCGGGTCCGTGAACTCGGGCAGCCAGCGCTTCTTCTGCTCCTCCGTGCCGCTCGCTCGAATGCCGGCGATGGCGAGCGCCATCGACTGGATGCACACGGCGATACCTGCGCAGCCCCAGCTGAGCTCTTCGTTGAGGATCAGCTCGGTGAGGAAGTCGAGCCCTTGGCCGCCGTATTCCTCGGGGATGAACGCGGCTGGGCTCAGGCCGAGGCGGTGCGCCTTCTTGACAACCTCGTAGGGAAATTCTTCGGTCTCGTCGAAATGCGCAGCGACCGGGCGGATCTCTCTGTCGGCGAATTGGTGCGCGAGCTTGCGGATCTCCTCCTGCTCTGGCGAGAGGGAGAACCCGAGAGTCACGCGGCATACTCGGCGACCGATTTCGTCAACACGGCCTCGCCGCGCCGGTTTACGGCTTTCACATCGAGCTTGCCGTCGCCCGCCGGTTCAGCGCGGAACGTCACGGTGTCACCCGGCACGACCATGCCCGCAAATCGCACCGCCAGGCGCCGCAGCCGGCCCGGCCCGCCCGCCTCCTCGCCGGCGACCGTCGCCGCGATGCCCATCAGCAGCATGCCGTGCGCGATCAGGCTCGGCAGACCGACCGACCGCGCGAACTCGTCGTCGAGGTGGATCGGATTCCTATCGCCGGACGCCTTCGCGTAGGCGGCGATCTGCTCCCTGGTGAACGTGACGGTTCGCTCCGTCAACTGCGGATCACGAAAAGGGCGCGGGAACGGCAGACGGGCGATCCCTGCTCGTCGGTCGTGTCGGTCTCGAAGGAGACGAATCGCATGCCGCGGCGGCTGGTATCGGAGGCGACGCGGCCTCGTGAGCTAAGCGTCTCGCCGACGCGCGGATGCCTGTGCCACTCGAATTCCTGCTCGGCATGAAGCAGCCTGCCGAAATCGATCGCCGCCTCCTCGTCCCCGAACAGCTGCGGCGCGGTCGCCTCAAGTGCGTACGTCGCGGCGAAGGTGGGCGGAACCCCGTCGGCGGGGTCGGCGCCGATGGCGCGCGCAAAATCGGCGACACGCTCGGATTCGATCTCGAATCTCACCGCCGGGTACAGCCGGCCGGCGACCGCAGCCACGTCGATAAAGCTAAGGCCTTGTGGGTCGAAGGCGCGCGAGGACGCGGCGCAACAGCATCGGCCGCAGGTTAGACCACGCCTCCATCACCGACTGGCGGCTGGTCGCCGCGATCTCGGGTGGCGCGTAAGCCGCGACGACGAACCCGTCCGCCAGGGCGGACATCGGTTCTGCCGTCTCCGGGAACGTCCGCCGCAGCCGCCGGCCGAGCTCCAGGGGCGTCTCGCCAGGGCGGCAATTCCGCCGATCGAGGGTCCGGCAGCCGGGTCGTTGCGCTCGCCACGATTGGTGCCCGGGGTCGAGCCACCGCCGATCGGGATCGTGGTGCCGCCAGTCGGGTCCGAGCAGTTGTTGTCGCGCAGGCACGTGGCCTGGGGCCCGGCGCCGCGCGGGATGAGGCTGTACACGCTGAGGTTGTCGGCCGTGGGCTCGAACGGGATCCAGCCGTACTGAGGGAAGTAGACCTCGACCCACGTGTGCGCGTCCTCGCCGCGGACGATGAACTGGTTGGTCTGGGCGTCGAACGTCCCCGGGCCGAAACCGTTGACGAGCCGCGTCGGGATGCCCAACGAGCGAAGCATGTCGCCCATCGCGGTGGCGAAGAACTCGCAGTAGCCCTTATGCGACGTGAAAAGGAAATACTCGATCGGGTCGACGCCGTCCGGCGTCCTGGCGTCCAGCGAGTACGTGAAGTGGCTCGGATTGCGAAGATAGGCCTCGATCGCCGCCGCCTGGTCGTAAGGGGTGGTCGCCCCGGCGTCGGTCACGATCTTGACCGCGAGGTCGCGAATCTCCTGCTGCACGGCCGCCGGCCGGTAGCCGCGTCTTGGCAGGGACGTGTAAGGCGTCACCCAGTCCTCATAAGCCGTACCCGCCGCCTCGAGCTCGCCCACAGTCGCCGTCGAATACTCGACGGTGGCCACGTAGTTTCCGGACGACGTCGTCGGTTGGACGCTGCCCAACCGGTCGATCGTGTAGACGGTGGCGCTGTTGGCGTCGGACAGCTGGATCTGAGTGCTGACAGTCAGCCGATCGACCCTGTACGCCAGGCCCGGATAGAAGAGGACGTCCGGGCTGCCTATCGGCGGACGGAGCATCTTGATCGTGACCTTGCCGAGAGCGAGCTTCTGGTAGTCCTCGGCGTACTGATACACGTCGTTCTTGGCGACCAGCTGGCGAAGCTCCGGCAGATTCGACTGCGAGTAGCGCCATTCGCCACCTGTCGTGATCGTCTCGTTTACGCCTCTGAAGTACTTCGGCCCGCTGTAATCGGCGATCGTGTACGTAAAGACGATGTCCCTTGTCCTCTGCAGGGATCCGTTGAGCCGCACGTCGGTGGTAAAGCCCGTGACGCCCGTTGACTTTCCGTTGCTGAAGAAGCCCGGGTGGCTCAGCCTCTGCTGCAGCTGCGCCCAGCTCGTGAACAGGCCCGATTCGACGTCGAGCGTTCGGTCGGCGGTGGAGAGCGGCGGCAGCATGATGCCAAGCACGATGAGCGCCGCCATCGCGACAAGCCCGCTCTCCCAGAAATCCCAGCGCGCGTCGCCCGTCAGCTTCACGTTCGCGCGCTTCGCGTTGGCGATCGACGCCGTGTAGTTGGTCCAGAGGAGAAGGGCGAGCGTCAGCACGAGCATGGCCAGCGTGTAGCCGTTTTGGTCCTGCGGCACGTTCAGCACGTTCGTCGCGAACGCGGCCGCACCCGGAATGAGGCCGAGCATCGGCTTGCGCCAGCGCAGCACGCACCAGCTCAGCCACGCGCCGGTGATCCACATCAAAAGGCAGATCAGGAGGAGGTAAAAGGACGGGTCGGAGGCGGCGGCCCCTGTCGTGATGCGGTCCCCCCATACGCTGACGAGCTGTGGGCCGATGACATCGCCGGGATGCCTTGCGTGGACTAGCGGCCAAGCCCCGACAATGGCGGCCACCGGCGCAAGCACCAGGCCGATCCCCAGCGAGATCGGCTCGCGCACCGGGAGCACGGCGAGGACCCCCATCACAAGCGCGCCGGCCAGCGCCACCCAAAGGATCACGTCGATGTTGTCGACCCAGCGGACGGTCGCCGTCGAGCGCGCGACGGTGATGGTCAGCAGGATCACGAGCACCGCCGACCAGAAGCGGCCGCCACCGATGGACTCGCGCACACGTTCCCACAGCAAGACCTGCGGGCTGTCGCGGAACGCGTCCTCCGGGCTTACCAGCCGGCCGCTAGGCGATACGTATCGCATCCCTTGTCCTCATCAGGCGAGCGAAGTCGTCACCTCGCCGCACGACGTAGAGGTCGACGTCCTGGCCCAGGTCAAAGCTTGGGTTCTGGTCCGGGCCGCCGAAGCTCGAGGCGTCGATGTAAAACACGATCAGGCTGGAGCGCCGGCCGCGTACGGCCTGCAGCAGGTGCACCCACGCGGGGTCCGCGCTGGGCGTGATGACCGCGATGGCACGCCGTGGCAGGCGCCGGATGCGGTCCCACGCCAGCGTGTCGGTCAGCGGCGTGCGGCCATCCGCCTGGCAGACGGCAAGGTAGTCGAGGATGAGCCGGTCCTGGCGCACGGCTCGGTGCGGCTCGAGCACGGTGCCGCGCGAATCGTTGCCGATGAGGCCCACCTGGCGGCCACGGCTGTGCACCTGCGCGGCCATCGAGGCGGCGAGGCTGACCGCGTACTCGACGGTCGACTCCTCGCCCTCGCCGAAATGGACGCCGCGGTCAAGGTCGAGCAGGATCCACAGGTCGGTCGTCAGGGGCTGCTCGAAAGTCTTCGACATCAGGCGCTGGTGCTTCGCCGAGAGCGGCCAGTGGATGCGACCGAAGCTGTCGCCCGTGTTGTAGTCGCGCACACCGCCTGTCTCCGGTGGGTAGTCAGCCCAGGCGCCAAATGCCTGCGAGGCGCCGACCTGCTGCGAGCTTGGCGTCAGGAGGTCGGGGACAGGCCGGACGCGCGGGTAGACGAGGATCGAGGTGCGCTGCGTCATCTTCAGCTCGCGGTCGAACAGGCCGAACGGTTCGCGGACCCGGAGCGAGGTCGGGCCCAGCGCCATCCAACCGCGGCGGCGGTAGATGCCCCGGGACTTCCACCGCACCACATCCTTGCCGAGGGAGATCACGCGCCCAGGCTGATAGTCCGGGATCTGGCTCAGGTCGCGCACCTCGACCCACGGTGCCGGGATCCAGCCTTCGCGATGCACCTCGAACGACTCTTCGTAGGTCTCCCCCACCGTCGGCGTGCCGGGGTCGACGCGCCGGGCGACCGTGACGCCGCGGATCGCCAGGCGGGGCCAGGCCCAGGCGATCACGAAGAGCAGGCATAGCGCATAGGCGAAGGCGTACGCGGGCCGGATCGCGGTCAGGTAGGTGAAGAACAGGAGGAGTCCGAGGGCGCCGGCGAGAGCAACCTTGCTCATGCTTGGCCGGCGGCTGCGCTACCCGTCGTACGCCATCTGCGGCACGTGCTCCCGCTCGAGCAGGCCCGCGACCAGCTTGCCCGCGCTCTGGCCCTGCATCTCCGCGTTCGGCCGGAGGATGATGCGGTGCGCGAGCACGGATTCGGCCAGCATCTTGATGTCATCGGGGAGCACGTAGCCGCGGCCCTGCACAGCCGCGAGGGCCTGGCTCGCGTGGTAGAGGTGCAGGGTGCCGCGCGTGCTGGCGCCCAGCGCGACCTCGGGATTACCGCGGGTCCGGCCAACCAGGCGCGCGATGTACTCACGAAGCTCGGGCTTGACGAAGACCTCGCGGACCGCGCTCTGCGCGGCCTTCAGCTCATTGGGCGACACCACCGGCTGCAGCTCTTCCATCGGCTCGTCGATCTTGTGCTGGTTGAGCAGGTTGGCCTCCTCTTTCTCGGTGAGGTAGCCGAGCTTGACCTTCATCAGGAACCGGTCGAGCTGCGCCTCGGGTAAGGGGAACGTGCCCGAGTACTCGACCGGGTTCTGGGTCGCCATGACCATGAACGGCTTCGGCAGGGCGTGCGTCTCGCCGTCGATCGTCACCTGGCGCTCTTCCATCGCCTCGAGGAGCGCGGCCTGGGTCTTGGGGCTGGCCCGGTTGATCTCGTCCGCCAGGAGGATCTGCGCGAACACCGGCCCAGGCCGGAACTCGAACTCGTTGAGCTTCTGGTTGAAAGCGCGGACGCCTGTGACGTCGGACGGCAGAAGGTCGGGCGTGAACTGGATCCGGCGGAATGTGCAGTCGAGCGAGCGCGCGAGGGACTTGGCGAGCATCGTCTTGCCGACGCCAGGGACGTCCTCGATCAGGAGGTGCCCCTCGCACAGGAGGGTGACGAGGCAAAGCCGGATCTCGTCTTCTTTGTTGACGATCGCCCGCGAGACGTTCGACATGAACGCATCGGCAACCCTTCCAACAGCCTCCGGCGCCCCCACTCCCGCGATTATAGGTTCGCCGTTGTGCTGCCCCATCTCAGTGGAATACGGCTGTCGGGTACGTTTGGTTCCCCGCATCCGCTCTGGCGTCAGCTGTGTCTCACTGCGAATACTGCCATTGTCGCCACCCAGTCTTGTCATCCGCGGTGTCCCACCCGTTCACGTAGGTCTCGCTGAAGCCCGGGCCATCAAACTGCAGACCCCAACAGAGAGTTGTGATGGGAATCGGAAACAGCACCACCAACGGCGGCATGGTGCTGTCCGGTTCCAGCCGCCAGGGGTCGACCAGGACTGCCTCCGGATGTACCTGGATCGTCTTGTTGTTCAGTCGATCCGTCCCGAGCACAGGGCCTGCGGCGATCGCACCATTCGGCCCAGCCGGAAATGCCCTGACGAGCGACAAGTCGAAGGTCGCCTGGGTAAACACGAGTGGCAGGCCAGTCGACAGGTCCCTACCGCGTACCAGGACCTGGCCCGGACGCTCGGCCAGGTAAGCAAGCCTGAACGGCAGCCAGTCTCCTCGGGCGGTCGTGTCCACAGTCGGGCCCGCGTTCAACAAATACACCGGTCCGCTGCCCCACACGTCACTACCCGAATAGTGGAGGGGGTCTGGCGTGAAGGGGCAGGCCGCTCCTGGCTGGAGCGGAGACAGGCCAAGCGGTCTGGCCTCGAGGTCGTGTAGATCGGACTGGTTGAGCGAGGACGCGGCATACAGGTTGCCGTTGCCCCAATCCCGCCACACCCGCCCGCCGATCACGAAGCCGGCGATCAAGACGACGACAAGCGCCGCGGCGGCGAGGGCGCCCATACCGCGGAAGCGGATATTCCAGGGAGAGCGCCGGCCCACGTGCACCGACACTCTTCGATCCTTCCCGTCGGCCAGCACCATCGCCGTGACCCTGTTCTCGAGCCCCAATGCAGGCGGCGTGACGTCGTCGATCGCGTCTTTGATGTCCGTGCGCAAGCTCATCTGAGCGCCTCCTCGATCACCATGTCAGGGCGCAGGCGACGGATCGCCCTGTACAACCGGGTCCGGGCAGCGCCCACCGAAGTACCCGCAATCGTCGCGATCTCTTCCACCGGCATGTCGAGATAGAAGTACAGGACGACGACGAGGCGGTCGTCGTGCGAGAGCTGCCGCAGAGCCTGGCGGACGTCAGCCCGGTTTACGGTCCGGTTCTCGCCCGACAAGACAGACAGCTCGCTCGGGAGACCGATCGTCACAGCCGTGAGCCACCGTCGCCGCTTGGCGTTGCGACATTCGTTGGCCACGATGCCGAGGAACCAGGATCGGACCTTGCTCTGGTCATTGAGCTTGCCGACCTTTCGCCACGCGATCACAGATGCGTCCTGGACGATGTCCTCCGCAGCTCCTGAGTCATGGAGCATGGCGCAGGCCAGTCGGTAGGCGGGCTGGACCAGCGGAACGAGCAGGTCCGTGAAGGCCTGCTCGTTCACCGGCGAGACCGTGCTGAACGTCACTGTGGCCACTCGCTGCAGAAGTCTCTACCCGCTCAAACCGGAACGGCGAATTCATTACGACGGGCGTCCTCGGTCCTCACTCACTCGCTCGCTTGGAGTCCTGCTGCGCCGGCTGGGCGCGGGTCAGGTCTGAGTCCGGTCCGTGGGCCGGCGAAGAAGCGGGTGAGGCGTAGGGAGGAGCGTGCTCGGTGACGAACGGGCCGTGGGTCGTATCGGTGGCCGGGAAGGTTCCGTTGGTCGTGCTGACGGGCCAGGAAACGCCCAGGTCGCGGACCAGGTAGCCGCCGGTGCCGCCGAGCAGGAATGCCGCGGCCAGGAGGGCGATCATCAACATGCGAGCGACGCCGGTCGGAATCTGTGCTGCCCGAAGAGATGCGCTGGCGTTCATTTCGTCGTTTCTCCTTTTTGGTTGCTTGGTGGCGAGTGCCGGCGCCGAGGCATGATCGCTTGCCTATTCACGTCACCAGGCAGCCACTTTGTGACAGAAGAGGGCTAGGAGACTTCTTCCTCTTCGACCAGGCGGAGGTGGCTGCTGACGTCCAGGCCCAGGTGGCGCGCGAAGAATCCCGCCACGCGCTCGACGTACAAGGGCCGGTCCGCGAAATAAGCGCCGGTGTGCGGAGCGCCCTGCACGATCCAGATCTCGCGCGGCCCGCGATACGCGTCGTAGAGACGCCGGCTGTGGTTCACGCTGGTGATGTTGTCCGCGCCCCCGTGGATGAAGAACAGCGGCCGCGGCTCGAGCGAGCTAAGCACGTCGAGCGGTCGGCACGCGGAGAGCCAGCATCGCGTGCGCAGCCAGAACATCAGCCCGGCCAGCCAAACGAATGGAGTCCCTGGCAGCTTGCTCGCGCTGCGCACGTTCTCGACCAGGAGCGTGCGCAGGTCGCTGAACGGGCTGTCCAGCACCAACGCCTGCACGCCGGGCTCGCCCGCCGCGCCGAGCAGCGACACGACCGCCCCCATCGAGTAGCCGAGGAGGCCGATCCGTGCGCTCGGGATGCGCTTGCGGGCAAACGCGATGGCCGCCTGCAGCTCCAACACCTCCTTGATGCCGAATGTGATCGGCGCGCGGTCGCTGCCGGGCATGCCGCGATACGAGTAGAGGACGACGTTGAAACCTTTGCGCCAAAGCGAGACGGCGATCCCCAGCGCGCCCTGGCGCTGGCCCTTGTGCCCTCCCGAGATGATCACCGTCTGGGGCGAGCCCGGCTGGCGGAAATGCCACGCCCCGAAGTTGACGCCATCGGCTGTCACGAGCTCTACCTCTTCGTAGTCGGCCTGGAACTCAAACGGTGTGAACGTGAAGTCGTCGAGCCAGATCGGTTTCGGCGGCGTGAACGCGCGCCTGTAGAGCTGGTACGACAGCGCGAGATAGAGGAACAGCACCGCGACGAGGACGAGGCCGGCGTAGGTCAGAGGGGCCACCTGAATGTGAGCTTAATTAGAACGCTTCCGGCCCGAGCTTTTCGCGGGTTGTGCCGGTCGGCCGCTGACGCCCTCTTCGTACCGGCCGAGGACGAACAGCAGAAGACTCAGCCGGTTGAGCCAGCGCCGGACATCCGGGTTGGCCAAACCTCCATCTCGCTCGAGGGTGAGACACCGCCGCTCGGCCCGCCGCGTGATCGCGCGCGCGAGGTCGATCGCTCCGGAGGCCGGCGTCGCGCCGGGAAGGATGAAGCCGTCCGGCATGGCAACCTCGGCCTCGAGGCCGCCCATCAGCTGCTCGAGGCGTGCGATGTCGGTGGGCCCTGTCTCGGCGAACGTCTTGCCCGCGTCAGGGTTGGTGCCGAGCTCGGATCCGACCGCGTAGAGCCCACGTTGGAGCTCCTCGCAGATAGAAATGACGCGCGCATGCGAGCTGAGCGCGCGCGCCAGCCCGAGAGCGCTGGAGGCCTCGTCGACCGTTCCGAAAGCCTCGATTCGGGCGTCATCTTTAGGTACCCGCCCGCCGCCCAGCAGCCCGGTCGTGCCGTCGTCGCCCGAGCCCGCAAGCTCGAGCATCCGCTTCTTGCGAGTTGACGGTCTCTTAGCCGAAGACCTGGTTGAGCTCGTACAGCTCCTTGGGCACGCGACGGGTCGCGTGGATGACCTCGGCCAGCGGAACGACCTCGACGTCGCCGTTACGCCGGATGGGGATCACGCCGCTGTTGCCCGCGACGATCAGCTCGACCGCGGCCACTCCCAACCTTGTCGCCCAGATGCGGTCAACCGGCGAAGGGGATCCGCCCCTCTGCAGATGTCCGAGCACGGTGACGCGGGTCTCGAAGCCCGTCTCGCTCTCGACCGCGCCGGCGAGGATGTCACCGACGCCGCGCTTGGCGAGCCGCACGTGCCCAAATGCGTCCTTCTCCGCCTCGCCGCCGAGCTCGCGGTCGAGCTCGGGGATGCGAGCCCCCTCCGCGACGACGATGATGCTGAACAGCTTGCCTTCGCCGCGCCTGCGATAAAGGTGCGCGACCACATCGCGAAGCGTCAACTCGAACTCCGGGATGATGATCAGGTCGGCGCCGCCCGCCACCCCGCCGAGCAACGCGACCCACCCCGTATCACGGCCCATCACCTCGACGACCATGACGCGGTGATGCGCCGAAGCAGTCGTGTGCAAGCGGTCGAGCGCCTCGGTCACGACGCCAACCGCCGTGTCGAAGCCGATGCAGAACTCCGTCACCGACAGGTCATTGTCGATCGTCTTGGGCACCCCCACGGTGGGGAAGCCCGCTTCGTGGAGCTTCGCCGCGACGCTCAGCGTGTCGTCGCCGCCGATTGGCACGAGCGCATCGACGCCATGGTGTCGAAGGGTCTTGATGACGCGCACGATCCCGTCCTTCTCCTTGGCCGGGTTGGTGCGCGAAGTGCCCAAGATGGTGCCGCCCATGGGCAGGATGCCGCGCACGTCCGCCGGGGTCAGCTCGTCGATCAAACCCTCTTCCATGCAGCCGGCCCAGCCGTTCTTGACGCCGCTGACCTGGTGCCCCAGCTGGAATGCGCGACGGGCGACCGCCCGGATCGCCGCGTTCAGGCCAGGCGCGTCTCCACCGCCGGTCAGGACCCCGATGCGCACGGGAAACAGATTAAGGCCGCTCGAATCTTTCCAGTAGCTGCCGGAGGGTGAGGTCGGCCAGCGAGGTCAGCGTGAGGTCGGCGTGCGACAGATCGAGCCGGGCCGTGATGGAATTAGGAATGGCGACGCAGCGCATGCCGGCGCGTTTGGCTGCGGTGATGCCGTGCGGCGAGTCCTCGATGGCGATCGCCTCGCTCGGCTCAACGCCGAGGCACTGCAGGACGGCGATATAGAGGTCTGGCTCGGGCTTCGCGTGGGCGACGTCGTCGCGGCACCGCAGACACTCGAACCGGTCCAGGATGCCGAGGCGGGCCAGGTGGCCTCTAACCCAGTCGCCCGTCGAGCTCGATGCCACACCGAGCTTCAGACCGACCTCTAGCGCCGCGTCAAGGTGGTGCAGCACCCCAGGAAGCACGGCGTTCGCCAGGATCATCTCGGTGCGGCGCCCGACCCGGCGGTCCAGCACCTCCTGCGGGAGCGGCTTGCCCAACCTCTCCTCCAGGTGGTGCTGCGGGTGGAAGCCGGCCGTTGTAGAGCCGACGATCTGCACCCATCGTTCGAACGGAAGGTCCTCGCCGTGAGCCTGGTAGACCTCGAGCCACGAGCGGTAGATCGGCTCCTCAGTGTCGAGGATGAGCCCGTCGAAGTCGAAGACGATGGCTCGAATCACGTGCCCAAACCCTACTATCGCCGTGGCCGTGATCCGAGACGCATCGCATGCCTGAGACGAAGACGAAATCCCTTTCGCCGAGCGTAGAGCAGCCCTCATCGATCGGCCTGGCGAGCGCGATCCTGTCGGGCCTGGCGCTGGTCACCGTCGCCCTGATGCTGGTGGTCTTGTTCGGTTTCCTCGACGCGCTGCACTACCGCTCGCTCGCCGATTTCTTCACGCCCGATCCCGCAGCGGCGGCCGGGACGCTCGGGCTGGTGGGTGGCGCCGAGGGCGTGACCCTGAGCATCGTCCTCCTCGGCGTCATGTTCGGGATCCAGACCTCCTCGTCCCGCTACTCGCCCCGCATCATCGGCATCTTCACGCGGAATCCGCTCAACGCACTGGTGCTCAGCTTTGCGTTGGCCTCGATCCTCTACACGTTCCTGGTCCGCTCCGAGGTCAAGGCCAACTACGTGCCGCTGGCGAGCGTTGCCGTCGCCGAGCTGCTTGCCCTGGTCAACTTCGCCCTCCTCTTTCCATACGTGCTCTACACGTTTGAGGTGATGCGGGCAGAGACGCTTGTGTCAGGCATCATGCGACGGGCCCGTAAGGAGATTCGCGCCGCCACGCGCAAGCGGCACGTCCTGCAGCGCCGGCGCGCGCTGCTCACGTGCATGGAGCAGGTATCCGATATCGCGTACGGGTCGATCCAGCTGGGCGATATGCCCGTCTGCCAACACAGCATCGAGGTCATGGGCGAATTCCTGGCCAGGGAATACCTGCCGGTCAAGAAGAACCTCAACCCAGAGTGGTTCAAGGTCGGGCACGCGGAGCTCCCGGGCGCATCCGACCAGATCGTCGCCGAGGTCAACCGCGCCGGCACATGGTTCGCCTACACGATCTTGTCGAGCTTTGTCGACATGGTGGGCCTGACGCCGGTCCATCGCAAGGAAGCTGTCTACGCGATCGCTGTCGCGACCCGCAAGGCCGGACTGGCTGCGATCGATGTGGGCGACTCCGAGCTCGCGGAGCTCTGCGTCCGTTTCTTCAACACCTACCTGCGCGCTGCGATCAACCGATCCGCGCCGACTTTCGCGTCCGGGATCATGAACGAGTACCGGCGCTTTGCGATCGGGGCGCTCGAGTGGCGCCGCGACCTGTCGGTGGAGTCCGCCGCGCATTTGCTCAGGTACGGCCGGCATTTTGACGAGGCGGGTATGCCGGCGATCTTTGGCGCCGCGGCGGAGGATGTCGCGGACCTCGCGATCGAGGCGCACGTCCGCGATCCGCAGGTGTCGTTCCGGCTCGCACAGTTGATGGTCCGCAACCTCCTCGACCTGATCCCCAACGCGCGCCCGATCGGCTTGAACGGTCTGTTCAAAGGCGTGGCCAAGCTGACGTGCTGGTCGATGGCGTCGGAGGAGAAGGACATCACACACGTGCTGGTCGAGGGCATCGCTGCGGCACCCCCAGATTTCGTCGATGCAGCACTGAGCCGGATGGAGTCGATGCAGAGCGGGCTCTTCTGGGAGGTCAACGAGCGGGTGATCTCTTTCGACTGGGTGGAGCAGCCGCTGCGCGACGAGATCCCGCGGTTGCGCGCCGCGCTGCGCCGCGCCAAGACCGGCGGCAACGGAGCGGTCATGGTCGCCCTCGAGGATGCTCCGGCCGTAGCCCAGGACCTGGTACCGCCGGACCCCCCGAAGATGGCTCCTATGCCTGCTCCGGCTTCGGCTCCAGAGCCGGCGCGTTGATCATCGCGGTCGAAGCCGTCTCGAAGTAATCAAGCAGCGCCTTGCGCACGGCGGGCGCCAGGTGGAGCGACTCCACCGCCGCCGTCATGTGCCCCAGCCAAGCGTCGCGCTCGGCCCGTCCGATGGCGAACGGCTGGTGACGCATCCGCAACCGCGGATGCCCGCGCTGCTCGCTGTAGGTCGACGGCCCGCCCCAGTACTGGATGAGGAACAGCGTCAGCCGTTCGGTGGCTCCCGACAGGCCTTCCTCCGGGTAGACGCGCCGCAGGACTGGGTCAGAGGCGACGCGCGAGTAGAAGCGCTGGACCAAAAGCCTGAACGCCGGCTCGCCGCCCGCCAGCTCATAAACGGATCGGTTCAGCATCGGTCGATGCTACGCATCAATGGGCTGGCCTCGCCGTGGCGGACGCCGAAAAGCGCAGACAAGACCCGCGCGCGATCAAATCCGCTCCGCTGTCGTGCGCAGCGGTTCCGGCTTGACCGCGTAGCGCTCGACCTCTTCTTCCCGCGGTAGGAACCAAGCGATTCCGATGGTCGCGATGACCAGGATCACATGGGAAAGCAGCGACTTCTGCAGGCCGATGGCATCGGCGATGGCGCCGTTGATCGGTACCCCTATCGCGCCGGTGATGAAACCAAGTCCCATCACCAGGCCCGACGCGAGGCCGGCCCGAGATGCCATCAGCTGCTGGGCCAGCAAGAGCATCAGAGGCGCAGTCGACGCCGCCAGGAATCCGATCAGGATGGCCGAGGCAAAAGCCCAAGGGCCCGGATAAAGCGCAAAGAGGAGGATCGCGGGCACCGAGAGGACGAGTGTGGCCAGGATCACGGAGCGCCGCCCGAAGCGGTCGGCGAGCGATCCGCAGCCGACTGTCCCGACCGCGCTGGCCAGGACGAGGGTCGTGGCGAGCGGTCCATAGAACTCGGGACCGTAGCCGAGCTGTTCGTACCAGGTGGGGGTAAAAGCCTGGAACACGTTGACCGTCCAGCTGCGGGACATCATCACGGCGATCACGACCGCGAGGGCGAACATGGGCACCTGGGCCGCCTGGCCGGCCTGGCGCACGGCCGCGGTGGCGACCGCTGCCTTGGTCCGCATTCGCCACAGGAGGTAGCCACCGGTCACCAGGCCCGGCAGCACGAGGAAGCCGGTGCCGTGAAGTCCATACGCGCCGAAGAGAAGAATTCCGATCAGCGGGCCGGCCGCCACGCCGACAGTGCCCGCGGTGACGTAGACCGACATGCCGAGACTGCGCCGCCACGCCGGCAGCAGCGCTCTCACGTCGAGCGCGCCGAGCGGGTGGAAGGCGCCGGACCCGAGTCCGGATGCGAGCGCGAGCGCGACGAGCAGCGGAAAGCTGCTGACGAAGCCGACGACGGAGAATGTGATCGCCGTCCACCCGAGGGCCAGGCCCGTGAAGCGAGTGCCGAAGCGATCGGCCAGCAGCCCAAACAAAGGCTGCGAGATCGCGGCCATCCCGCCGTAGGCCAGGCTGACGAGGCCAACCGTGGCGAGGCTCAGGCGGAAGCGGCCGATCAGCAGCGGGTAGAGGATCGGGATCACGCCGACGTAGCTGTCGACCGTGAAGTGACCCAGCATCAGCGTCAGCAGCTTCCCGTTGCGAAGGAACTCTCCCACGACACTTATGATCGCGGCGGTGGGCGAGCTCCTGTATCTCAGCCGCGCGGACGTGGAACGCGTGCTCGACGTCGACGCGATGCTCGACGCCCTGGCCGATGCTCTGGTGGCGTTCTCCGGCGGCCGCGCCTCGGTCCCCCCACGCACCGCGGTGCGCGTCGCGGAGCGCGGGTTGCTCGGCGTCATGCCCGGCTACATCGCCGGCGTCGCCCTCGAGTCAAAGCTGGTGTCGGTGTTTCCGGCCAACCACGAGCAGGGCATCCCCTCGCACCAGGGCTTGATCGCGCTGTTCAACGAGAAGAACGGCACTCCGCTCGCGGTGATGGACGGCACCTACATCACCGCGATCCGGACTGGCGGCACGGCGGCCGTCGCGACTCGCGTCCTGGCGCGCGAGGATGCCTCGGTGCTCGCGATCCTCGGCGCAGGGGCTCAGGGGTGGTCGCATCTCGAGACCTTCCCGCGCGTCCGCGACTTCCAGGAGATTCGAGTCGCATCGCGCAACTCTGACCGGGCGGTTGAGCTGGCCGAAAAGAACCCGCGCGCGCAAGTTGCGTCGTCATTCGAGGCGGCGGTGCGCGGAGCCGACGTGGTCGCCTGCTGCACCGATGCGCGCGAGCCCATCCTGCGACGCGAATGGCTGAAGCCTGGCGTGCACCTGAGCGCAGTCGGCGGCACATTCGGACCCGAGCTGGACGCGGAGACGGTCGCCGCGTGCAGCATCTTCGTCGAATGGCGCGGCGCGGTCACCAACGCGCCGCCCGCCGGCGCTCACGAGCTCCAGGGCCTCGACGCCGAGAAAGTCACCGAGGTAGGCGAAGTCATCGCGAAGACCAGGCCGGGTCGCCGGTCGCCCGACGAGATCACCCTGTACAAGTCCACGGGTCACGCGGTCGAGGACGCCGCGACAGCCCGGCTCGTGTATGACCGCGCTCGTGCACAGGGAGTCGGGACCCGGCTGGCTCTCTAGAGATCAATGAGGCGGGACGGCACGACGTTGATGACACGCGTCGTGCTGATCCGTCGCTCGGGAAGGTGCCGGCCGTACGGGTGGATGTGCCCGTGCACCGCCAGCAACGGATGGAAGTTGCGGATCAGCCGCGCGATCGCGACGAAACCGACGTGCGCGGAGTCCACCGCTTCGGAGGTGCCAAACGGCGGAGCATGAGTCACGAGCACGTCCAGCTTGCGGCCGTCGCGCACGCGGCCGAGCCGCACCCTCAGCTCGAGCTTCAAAGCGCGCCATCCCATCTGCGCCTGCGAGTACTGGTTGGCGCCCTCTTTGTAGCGAAGGCTCCCACCCAGTCCGGCGATCCGCAAACCGGCTACCTCGACGAGCCGGCCATCGATGTTCATGCAACCCTGCGGCCCCAGCGTTGGCCGCAGCTCCGAGCGCAGCGGCATCCAGGTCATATCGGGCACCTGGAGGCTTGGGTCGTGGTTGCCTGGGACGTAGAGCAAAGGGACGTCGAGCCGGCTGACGAGGTATTCGAGGTAGTCGAAAGGCAGATCGCCACACCCGAGCACCAGGTCCGGGTTCAGCCTGGGCAGGCGGTCGCCGTAGAGCGATTCGTCGACCTCGTCGGCGACTGCGAGGATGCGCGTCTTGTTCCAGGAGAACGGACTAGACGCGCTTGAAGCGGAGGGCGGTCCAGTTGTCGTCGATGGCGACGAAGGCGACGGCCTTGTAACCGGTCAGCGAGGTGATCTCGCCGAGCACGTCGCTCCGCACCCACAATGGCGTCGCCGGCAAGTCGGTCGCGCCGTGCGATTGCGCGTGCCCGGCCCCGCTTTTCGGATACGTGATCCAGAGCAAGCCGCTCGGTTTGGTGGCATGGATGGCGGCGGGGCCCAGGCGGCGCAGCTCGTCGACGTCCTTGACGAAGAGCAGCACCGCGTCATAGGTGTCGTCGGGCGCGAGCTCCGTCTTGATGTCCGCCGGCCCCGGCGTGAGCCGTGACAGGTATCCCTCCGGCGCGTTGAGCACTGCGACATGGTGCTCAGGCGCCAGGCGCAGCTTTTTCGCCATCGGACTCAGGCCGAGCTTGCCCGGCCCGATCGCCGGTAACGACCGCTGGGAGTCGAGATGTCCCAATGCGAGACACACATTAAAAGGAAAGAGGCGCGTTCGCGACTATGGGGCTCGGAGGATGCCGATCGCTTGCTTCCCGGCAGCAAGCCAGACCGGGTCCTCGAGCCACGTTTCGACGCCCCACAGCAGAGCGACGTCGAGCGGCTCCTGCCGGTAGTCGACCGCGCTGGCATGAAGGTCGGCCGGCGTGAATGTCTCAGCCGCGCCCCAGGGTTGCGCCTGCATCTCCGTGAGCCACATCTGCTTGCCCTGGGCGTGGGCGCGGTCCGTCCAGAATGCGATCGACTGCTGCTTCCACTTCGAACGAAGAGCGATGGTGGTGAAGTCTCGCCAGGGGATGTACGGCCCATCGAGGTAGATGTCGAGACCAAACGCGTCCCCGGCGGCGAGTGCCTCCTCCGGGTGGCCGCTGCGACCTCCGATCAGAAACAAAAGCTGCGGCGTGTAGACCTGGATCGCATCAAAAGTCGAGTTCAGCGCGTTGAACGACGTGACCCCGACCTTGCGGCCGGGATCCAGCCTGTGCACCTCGCCGACCTCCCAGGCCACCTGGGCATCCTCGATCACGTCGTATCCGGTGAACGAGTTGACAACCTTGTCCAATGGCTCGTTCTCCACCTGCCACGCATAGAGCAGCGGCGAGGATCGATACCGCGTGATACTCGAGTCGAAATACTCGCGGTAAGCCGTGGCGGACTGAACCGCGTCGATGTTCGGCTGCTCGCGGGCGCCCGCCCACGCAGGCTGGTGCAACTCCGGAAAAAGGAAGTTGCGCGCCCCGATCGTCAACACGACGCGCGTCTGGATCGGCGATGACTGGTTGTGCACTGCGATCACCCCGAGCAGCTCGTCGACCGAGCTGAAGTCGAGGTCCGCGGGACTCGGTTGCACCAGCTCCCAGTAGACCGGCAAACGGACCAGGTCCGGATCGGTCGCGTCGAGCAGCCGGGCGAGATCATCACCTGGATCGCGATGGGCCTGCTCGGAGGTGAGCGGGCTGAAGCTGAAACCCGCAAGTGGTGGGCCGGGCCTGTGAGGCGTGCTCTCGCTTCCCAACGCAACCGCGACCACGACGAGGACGATGAGTCCCTTCATCTCACAGCCAACGCACATCGCCCGGCCCGCACGGGTTTTTGGCGAGGCTCAAGCGTTGCTGGGGTGGAGGGTCGGAAGCTCATATGCATCGTGCCTGGATCGTTGTCCTGGGTTTTGTCCTCGCTGGAGCCGGAGGGCTTGGCGCGTACTTCCTGCCTGTATTCCAGACCGCGGCGACCTCGACCACGATCCCGGGGTCCCTGCCGAACCTGAACCCGGTGCAACCCCCGACCCAGCCATTCACGGTCTTGCTCCTCGGGTCGGACGACGACTCGAAGTTCGTCCCGGACCGCCTCAACACCCAATCCATGATCCTCTTGCGGGTCGATCCGAGCACCAAGCAGGCGACCATGCTCTCGATCCCGCGCGACCTGTGGGTGCCGATTCCGAATCACGGTTGGGGCAAGATCAGCTGGGGCTACCAGTTCGGCGAAGCGAACGGCGCGGTCGCTGCGGTGGAAAGCAACTTCAAGGTCCACATCGACGACTACGTTTGGATCGGCCTCAACGGCCTGGTCAAGTTGATCGACATGCTCGGCGGCGTAAACCTCCAGGTCACAAATCCCGTCATGGACGACTACTACCCGGCCGACCTGAACAACGCAAACGACCCATATGGGTATTACCGCGTTGCGGTGCTCCCGGGTGCAACGCACATGGACGGCGTGCAGGCGCTGCAGTACGTACGGTCGCGTCATGGCGACGTTCGCGGTGACTTCGCGCGCTCAGAACGACAGCAGCAGCTCCTGCTTGCGCTGAAGGCCGAGGGCTCGCACCTGAACGTGGCCGACCTCCCGGCCCTGGCGGCAGCCTTCAACGGCGAGATCAAGACGAGCATCGGGCTCGACCGCCTGCGGGCGCTCATGTCCATCGCAAGTGATTTCAACAGCCCCAACATCCATCGCGTCGTGCTCGTCCCCCCGTATACCTCGGAGGGATTCGCGTCTGGCCAGAGCGTCGTCTTTCCCGATTGGGGCCGGATCCTCCCGTTCGTCCACGAAAACTTTCCATGACGCGCTGGCTGATCGGCTTCGGTTTGCTGATCGCGATGGTCGTCTTCGGCGTAGGCGTGTATGAGGCGGCCGGCTACCTCCGCGGCCACCGCAACGTCGTTCACCGCCCGACCGAGGTGTCCGCCCCTTCGCTGCCCGGCACGATCTACGTCGTGCAGAACGGCGCGATCTATCGGTTCCAGCACGGCAACTTCGCGCAGATCACATCGGAGGGCGGCTGGATGCAACCGAGCGCCGCTCCGAACCACCAGCTCGTCGCGGTCCGGCGCCAGGGCAACTATTCGGACCTGTATCTGCTTTCTGCGGTGAGCGGCAAGACCGTCACGCAGCTGACGCACGACTCCTCGACGCGGGCCGTCGAGGACAACCACTGGGCCTTCTACCCCCGCTTCAGCCCGGATGGCCAGACGATGTTCTACGACTTCGACCCCAAGGATCTGTACAGCACCTACCGCGTCGACCTGGCCATCTTCGCGAGCCGCATCGACCCGAGCTCAAGGGCCACGGTGTGGACGCAGCCGAACGAGTACACCGGCGGTGACGTAAACCCCGTTCCGCTCAGCGGCGGCGGGCTGATTTACACGAAATACTCCATCGACGACGCCTTCCAGGTTCACTCCCAGATCTGGGTCCAGCTGAGGGCCGGCAGCCCTGGCGCGGCGCTGACCGCCGCCGAGCTGGGGTGTTACGAGCCGGCCATATCGCCCGACGAGAAGCTGCTCGCGATGGTTTGCAACCACGGCTCCAACCAGACCGCGAACCTCGAGGTCGCAACGCTCGACCTGCAATCCCTTTCTCTGGGCTCGCCCGCGACGCTCGTGAGCGGGCAGCTCGTCGCGTCGCCGGCCTTTTCTCCCGACAGCAAGGCCATCGCATTCCTGGCGCCGGCCACCCCGGGCGGCCACTTCCAGCTGTGGACGGTCGGCTCCTCAGGTCCGGCGTCGAGGCGGGCGATTACGAGCGACCTGGGCCTTGACGCGGACTCTGCTCCCGTCTGGGTGGCCGGGTAGCGCAACGGTGGAATTCAAGAACCGTTCAATAGTGGTAGTAGCCGAATGGGTTCGTGCGCGTTTTGGAAGTAGGAGACGAATGGTGAGATTCAGAACCAAGTCCGACGCGCCCGACCTTCACAGCCAGCTCGAGTCGCTGCTCGACCAGGTGTGGCGGTCGGAATCCGACTGGCGCCTGTGGGATCGCCTTGACGCCGCGGTCACGCTCGAGACTCTGCGCGAGCAGCGGCTCAAGCGCGCCGACCTCGACAAGGCGGCATAGGAAGCCATGAACCGGCAGTCTCCTCGCCAGCCGCGCGGCGAGGAGAACGGTCATTGCGCTTTTGTCCTCTCCGGTGGTGGAAGCCTGGGCGCCGTCCAGGTCGGGATGCTTCGAGCGCTCTTCGAAAACGACTGCTGTCCTGACTTCCTGATCGGCACCTCCGTCGGCGCCGTGAACGCGGCGTGGGTGGCCGCGCGGCCCGACCACGACGGCATGGGGGAACTGGCCGATATCTGGATGAGCCTGCGGCGGGGTCACGTTTTTCCTTTGAGCCCCGTGACCGGCGCCCGCGGATTGCTCGGCCGCGCGAACCACTTCATCTCCAACGACGGCCTGCGCGCGGTCCTCGAGAGGAACATCCCTTACGAGCGCCTGGAGGAGGCGGCGCTTCCGGTGCACGTGGTGGCGACGGACCTCAAGAGCGGTCGCGCGGCGATACTCAGCTCGGGTCCCGCCGTGCCTGCCCTCCTCGCCAGCTGCGCGATTCCGGGCGTCTTTCCTCCGGTGACGATCAACCGCCGCGAGTACGTCGACGGCGGGGTCGCCAACCACACGCCGATCACGGTCGCGATGGAGCTCGGCGCGACGAAGATCTTTGTCCTCCCGGTCGGCTATCCGTGGCTGAACAAGGAGCCTACCAACGCTCTCGGCATGGCGCTCCATGCGCTGGCACGCATCGTCGAGCAAAAGCTGGACGCCGAGGTCGAGGCCAACCGGGCCGCGGCCGATATCCACGTGCTGCCGGCGCTCGACATCGCCGACGTCTCACCCGCCGACTTCAGCCACACCAAAGAGCTCATCGACTGGGGCTACAAAGCCGCAAGGCGCTACCTGAGCGGGGCTGCCAACGGACGCAGCGTCTTGCCCGAAAAGGCCAAACGCTCGCTGCGCCTCGACCCGTCCGCGGTGCGGGCCGCCTAGAGCGCCGCCTTCACCCGCGAGCGAATCTCGCCGGGCAAATCGCGGACATAGTCGACGTAATCCGGGAAGACGTCCTGGATCTGGCGGATCAGGTTCCGTCGTTGGCGGCGCCTGTAGATCATCCAGCCCAGCACCCCAAGGCCGACGACTGCCGCGACCACGCCAGCCATGACCGCGACGGGCGGAACCCGGCTCTCGGCGCTCTCGTCGATCTCGCCCTCTGCCAGCTCGATCGTCCGCCGTCCCGCGGCGATCGTGTCATTCATCTCTTTAGATCCCGTTCGCATGCCGACCTCCTCATTCATTGCAAGACAACTCTCCCCCCGAATTGAGAACGAAGTCAAGGCCGGTACCGGCTATCCGGCGGGCGTTTTCTAGTTGAGGCGCTCGAGCCGCAAGGTTCGGGCGCTTCAAACCTCGTTATGGAGGCAGAACCGTGAAGTGCGAGATATGCGACCGCGAGTTCGCCAACTCTGAAGAGATGAAGGCGCACGTGGAGCGCGACCACACTCTCGACGAGAGGGGCGACGAGGGACTCGAGAAGCCGGACATGATGCAAGACCAGGCCGAACGCGCACCGATCGTTCCAGGAAAGAACTAGCTCCCGGGTCACACAATCGGGTCCAAGGGCCGGCGACGCTGAGCGTCGCCGGCTCTTTTGCGTCCTAGGGGCTGACTGCCTCCCGGGCCTGTGGCGCCCGGCGTGTCGTTAGCTCCCTAACCGGCGAGTGCTTGGGCGTCTTGATCGCCCACTCCTCATGGTCGATCAGTAGTGGAGGCAGAACAGGTCGCCCTTGGACAGCGAGTGTACGAGGACCGAATCCCACTCGATGCCGGGACATCGACCTTCTTCGACTCTTCCTTATACCGCTCGATGCTGAAGCTCATCTCAATCTCTACCGAACTTAGAAACGGGGATCACTACGACTTGGCCAACTCCCAGCTACCTCACAAGGCGCGCTGAGCAGCCGCCGTCAGTCTAGGCCTCGACGCTCGTCGACAGCGATCCCCAAAAGCAGGCACAGGAGAACAAAGAGATGAATGGAATCCGCAAGTCAGTCGCCGCGGCGGCGATCGCCGGGTCGATGCTGGTAGGAGGAGTAGCGGGCGCGGTGATGTACAGCGCCACGGTGCTCACCGCCTCGGCAGCGTCACCGTCGCCAAGCCCCTCGTCCAGCACGTCATCGGGTAAGTTCGTGCCCAACGAGGATCCTGCGCACGAGGCCACTGAAAGCGCGGCCCGGGAAGCGCAGGAGAACGCCGGACAGGTTCCTACCGTTCCGTAATCGCAGTGTGCTTGGCGGCCGGGCCAGGCCCGGCCGCTCAGCGCATGTCCCGATCATGGGAGCAGTTGGCGGGCCACGAACCAAACGTTGGCGGGACGCTCCGCCAGGCGGCGCAGGTACCACGCGTACCAGGCGTCGCCGTACGCGATGAGGTCCCTCACGACGAATCCCTCGCGGGCGAGCCGCACCTGCTGGTCCGTCCGGATCCCGTAGAGCATCGCGACCTCGAGGTCAGAGCGGGACATCTCGAGCGCCTGGGCAAAGCGCCATGCCCTGGCGATGAGCTCGACGTCATGGGTCGCCATGACAAGCCGCAGCTTGCGATGTTTGACCTCCGGCAGCATGAACACGCAGAGGGCCAGATAGTTCGCGTCGACGTCCCGCTTGCTGACGAAAGCGATGTCCTGGGACTCGGCGTAAGCGCCCTTGACGAGCCGGACCGCTGGCTTGAGGGGCAGCAGCGTGGTGATATCGGACACCGTGCGGTAGAGATAGGCCTGCAGCGCGATTCCGACGTGGGGCGCCTCTTGCCTTAGCCGGCGATAGAGGGCGACGGTACGGTCCGTGTAGGGGCTTCCCTCCATGTCGATCCACAGAAAGCTGCTCGCCTTTTCGGCCGCACGCGCGAGTCGCTGCAGGTTGGCGTAGGCCGCATCCTCATCGATGTCGAGGCCGAGCTGGGTCGGCTTGACGGAGATCTCGGCCCGCACGCCGGTCGACGCCGCGAGGACCTCCTCGTAGTGCTCAACCACCTTGTTGGCGTCGGCGAGGTCGGTGACGTTCTCTCCGAGAAGAGTGAAGAGCGCCCCGACGCCCTGGGACCTGAACTCGACCGCGGCCGTGAGCGCGGAATCGAATCCCTCACCGGGAAGAAAGCGCCTGACCGCCCGGCGCGCGAAACGCCACCGGGGGACATGGGTGGCAAGCCATCTGTTCTGCGCGCACCACAGAAGCACCCCTCGCATCAGGCAGACACAAGGTATACGAGCAGCTCAGCGAAAGCTTGGTCGAGCGCACTAATGACCCAGGCGCGGCTGCCTCGGATGTCCTGGGCAGCCACACAGGCTCACCTACGCAGGTCGATTACCCCCCAGCGAGCACTCGACGCTGCAGAAGGCCTCCTCACCCCGCCACACCGCACCGAAGTCGATCGGCGCGGCGCATCCCGCGCAGTAGCTCGGCGCGACCCGGCCCATCTCGATCAGTCGCAGCGACGGCCTGACGCGGCTCGGCATGCCAAGCCCCCGGCGGAGGGCCACGCGCTCGACATCGTCAAGCCTTTCCATCGGGAACTGCACGATTCCCAAGCCCTTCTTCCTCCTGCCGTTATCCGGTGGCTCCAGCCGACACGCAAAGTATCGATGCCGCGCTAATCCGGGTCACCGTACGGATGTAGGAGACGAGCCTCATACGAGGCGAGAGTTTTTGTCAACAAGGAAAGAAGGCGCCGCTTGCGCAGGCGCCTTCTTCTCAGAGCTCTGGGACCGCCCCTACCAGTAATACCAGCGACTGCCTTCCGCTGCCCGGATGAAGAATCCAAGCACCCAGAGGATCAGCCCGATGACGAGCAGAATCCAGAGGATGTTAAGCGCTGGTGCAAGCAAACCGCCCCCGCCGAGGAGCACCAGCAGCAGGATCAACACGATCAACGCAACCACTCTTGACTTACCTCCTTTCCAGCTGCCTCCCGTTGGGAGGAGCCGCGATTTACGTCCCCTACCTGGAAAACGCGTTGGCCGCGCGCCGTTACCGGCTCAGCGGTTGCGGGAACTCCCTGTCTTCCCGCCTTTCATGAGCGACCGCCAGCCCTTCGCCTCGATTTCGACGCCGAACTTGCGTGCGGCGGTTCGAATCCTTCGCCACGCGGCGTCGCGCTCCTTGTCGCTCACCCCTTCCACCTGGTCGAAGCGAGCGACCGCATTGCGCACGTGCCGGGCGTCGTTCAGCGGCTCCTTGCGCTCCTTGGGGAACGCAAACCTGCCCGTCGGCATTCGGTTCTTCTGCGCCGTGCTCAGGCCCGGCGAACGCTTCGCTATCCGCTGGCCGTGTGCGCGGCGGCTCTGCACCTTCCGAGCCTTCTTGATGTTGCTGCGTGCGGCAGCCTTCTGCCGTGTCGTGGCCATTGGCCTTACCTCCTTTGAGCTGGTTCCCCCTCATTCCGGCAACGCGTGCGCTTGGAGCCTTACCCGGGCCAGAGGCATGCCCTGCGCGCGTCCGGCCAAACAAAAAAGGGCCGGGCCCTGAAGGACCCGGCCCTGCAGCTCCCCTGAGGAGGGTCAGGGAGACTAACTAAGACGGAGACGCCTTCGCGCTCGGCGAAGCGTTGCCGCCGCCGTTGCCGCTGGGCATGGGCGAAGTCACAGCCGGGTTGTTGGTCGTCGCCGGCACGCCAGAGCGCGTGCCGAACCAGTTCCACTGCGTGAAGCCGAAGAACAGCAGGATGAGCACCAGCAGGGCGAGGATCGCCGCCGCCATTCCGGCCCCTGTTCCCGAGCCCATATCGCCGCTGGTCTCGACGACCTCAGACCCGGCCGGGCTCCAGTAACGTCGCACGCTGTATCCGCCGGCTCCCAACAGCACAGCGAGAACAAGAATCACGAGCAGGATGAACAACAGAGTTCCCAAATGCCCGAACCTCCTTTGAGATCAGTTCGACCCTTGCTTCCCCTCCCGTGAGTTGCCTTCGGGCCGCTCGTTTCGGTAACGCCCAGAGCGGGGGCGACTACCTTGGCCTGAACTCGCGCTGAACTCGAAAAGCCCTCAGGCGGCTGTCTTAGGGCGACGCCGCCGGACGGCGCCGGCGGCCAGCGCAAGCGCGACGACTCCGGCCAGCGCAACTCGTTGAAAAATCGACCTTCGCGGAGGCGTCGGCGGCGCGACCTCCGCCTTCTTCTCCTCGATCTTGTCGGCAGCCTTCTCCTTCTGCCGCGACTCGTGCATCGGGCTGGCGATGATGCCCTTGGTCGCCGGCTCTCCGAGCCGGAACTTGTTGTAGACCGCGCCAAGCAGCACGAGCTGGCTGAGAAGGTAGAACCAGGTGGCGAGTAAGAAAAAGAGGGCGAACTGAGCGCCGTAGGTGTTGAAGCCGTGAGCGACCCATGCATAGAGAGGAAAGGCCAGGGACACCACCTCGATGCCGACGCCGGCGAGAAGCGCCCCGGGAAGGACTTCGCGAATCCGAAACGTGCGATTGGGCACGAAGCGATAGAGCGCGACGACGAGCACGACCATCACCGCCGCACCGGCGATCAACCCGGTGATCGTCGAGATCCATTTAACCGGAAAAAATGCGGCGGCGGCATTGATCGCGACGGTGGCGATGATGGCGACAACCAGCACCAGCATCATGACCAGACCCATCAGGCGCTGACGCAGCATGTCGCGCTGCCGCGTGCCGAAAATCTCCGTCAGGGCAAATTCCATGGTCGCGAAAATGCTGCTGGCGCTCCACAGCAAGCCCGCAAACGACACGAGGCCCAGCCAACCGGCGGACTGCCTTACGCCGTGAAGCGCCTGCTCCAGCTCAGGCTGCGCGCTGCCTGGAAACACCTGGAGGATCAGGCTCTGGAAGTGCGCGTACGTCTGGGGATCGCGGATCGCCAGCCCGATCAATGAGAGCGTGCCCAGCATGATCGGGAACATCGACATGAAACCCGCGAACGCGAGGGCGAGCGCGAAGTTGCTGGCCTGGCTCTCGCCGTAAGCCATCAGCACGCGGGCCGGCAGGGTCTTCTGGGCGCGCTCGATCAGCCGTTGGATTCGCGCGCGGATGTTATTCAGCCTGCGGCGCTCTGTATTCGTCGTCGGACGTCACCGCGACACGCTGCAGAAGGGCAGACCCCGCGGCGCCGACCAGGCCCGGTGCGACCTTGCGGAGGATGCTCTCGACGGTGCCCGGCTCCCCCATCTTCTTCTCGTTGACGCTCACTGTCACCGACGGCAGGCGATCCTTCAATCGATCTGTCGCTTCGACGGCCAGCGAGCGCAGGTGGTCGATCGAAAGTCGATCGAGCCGGTCACGTAACGTCGGCCGTCGCGTGCGGCGGTAGATCAACAGCGCGGCACCGCCCACCGCGACCACGCCGAGCACGATTGCCGCAATCCGCCCGTAGCGCTTGGCGCTCGAGGCGGCCTGGCCCTCGAGCCGGGTCAAGTTGTCATCCATGCGCTCGCGGGTCTGCTTTATCTCCCGTTCGATTTCACGCGCCGAAGCGCCCATTCCTTGTTCTCCTTCAAGCTCTCGATGGTGCGCGGCGGCAGCTTGACCTGCAGGCGCGCCTTGCCGAACACGATCAGGACCGCCCCGATGACAATGTAGACCGCGACCCAGACGGCGGCCGCCTCCCACTTCCAGGGCACGAGCATGACGACAAGCACCGGCACGGCAACGAGGATTGCCAGCGCGGCAAGCAGCGCACCGAACACGATCAGACCAAGGGCGATCGCGTTGCGGGTAGCAAGCTCCTTGAGCTCTTGTTTGGCCAGCGCAATCTCGAGCTCGACGAGCCTTTGCGCGTCGCTGATCACGGACCCGATCAGCCGACGCGAGCTGACCGGGGCGACGGCGGCGGGTTTCTCCTGAGCTGGTGCTTCCACGCGAGCCTCACAAGGTCAACGCGTCGCGTATTGGCCGTACGCGCGCGCGTTGCTCTAGAGGTGGGCATCAAGCGAGCGCCTGTGGAGATTGGCTACACGCTTTCCAGCGAGGAGCGGGAGCCCCAGGAGCTCGTGCGCGCCGCGCAGATGGCGGAAGCGATTGGCTTCCCCTACGCCCTGATGTCCGACCACTTCCACCCCTGGACCGACAAGCAGGGCAGCTCGCCGTTTGTGTGGGGCGTGCTGGGGGCAATCGCCGCGACGACGAAACGCTTGCGTGTCGGCACCGGTGTCACCTGCCCGATCATGCGCATCCACCCGGCGATCATCGCCCAGGCTTCGGCGACCATAGGCTGCCTGATGCCGGGTCGGTTCTTCCTCGGCGTCGGCAGCGGAGAAAGCCTCAACGAGCACGTCACCGGTCAGATGTGGCCCCCTCCCGAAATGCGCCAGGACATGCTCGAGGAAGCCGTCGACGTTCTACGCAAGCTCCACCGCGGCGGCGAGAAGAGCCATCACGGCAAGTACTTCCAGGTCCACGATGCGCGGGTCTACAACATCCCGGAAGAGCCGATCCCGATCTACCTCGCCGCGGCCGGCGAGCGAGCCGCCGAGCTCGCGGCCCGGGTGGGCGACGGGCTCATCTGTTCGGCGCCGTCCGCGGAGAGCGTACGGGCTTTCGACAGCAACGGCGGAAGCGACCGGCCGCGCCTGGGCCAGCTCACGGTTTGCTGGGCCAAGACCGAGGAGGAAGCGGTGCGCACAGCACACGAGCTGTGGCCAATCTCCGGCCTCGAGGGCCAGTTCAAGAATGAGCTGCCGCGCCCCGCCTACCTCGAGCAGGCGAGCAAGCTCGTCACGCCGGAAAAGATCAAGCAAGAGATCGTGTGCGGGCCCGACCCGCAGCGTCATCTCGACGGAATCGCGGAGTTTGTCAAGGCGGGGTTCGACCATGTGTACGTGCACCAGGTCGGCCCCGACCAGGAAGGATTCATGCGCTTTTATGAGCGCGAGGTCCTGCCGAACGCGAGCGCGATCGCCGCCTGATCGCTTACAGCACGAGCTGAACGAGGAACGCCACCGCGCCGGCCGCCATGACCAGAATTGCGCTCCACGTGAGGACCACGCTCACGCCGCCGCTGCGACGGCGACCCATGACAACGCGATCTGAACCCAGCAGCGCTATCAGCACCATCAGCGGCGGCGCGACCAGTCCGTTGATGATCGCTGCGATGAAAAGCGCACGGATGGGGTCGATATGCAGAAGATTGATCGACAGGCCGGCGACTGTCGACAGCGCGATGATGGCGTAAAACGTCGGTCGGTACCGGGGTTTGTCGGACAGAGCGCCTTTCAGCCCGAAGAAATCCTTGACCGCGTAGCCGGCCGAGCCGGTGAGAATCGGGATCGCAAGCAGACCCGTGCCGATCATGCCGCCCGCAAACAGAACGAATGCAAACGGACCCGCCAGCGGAGCGAGAGCCTGCGCCGCCTGGTCTGCCGATTGGATATCGGTCTTTCCATGCGAGTGGAGGACAGCGGCGGTAGTGAACATGATGAAGTACATGACCAGGTTCGAAAAGAACATGCCGACGAGGATGTCGGTGCGAGCAGCACGAAGCTCGGCGCGATTGACGCCGCGCCGCTCAGCCTCGGTGAGCTTGCCGGCCGCACGCATCTCATCGACTTCCGAGGACGCCTGCCAGAAGAAAAGGTATGGCGAGATCGTCGTCCCGAAGATGGCCACAAGCGCGGCGATGAACTCCTTGTTGAGCTCGAGGTGCGGAATGACGCTGGCGATCACGATCTGGCTGAGGTCCGGGTGGACGATGAATCCCGTGATCACGTACGCGAAAAGGACGAGCGTCAGCCACTTGAAGATCTTGAAGATGAGCGCGTAGGTCAAGAAGAGCTGTAGCGCCAGGATGAGCACCGCCACGGGCACCAGCAGCCAGACTTGGGGCACGAGCCCGCGCGTCAGCATTGATCCACCGGCGGCGATGGCGCCCAGGTCCGCGCCGACGTTGATCGTGTTTGCGGCGAAGACGGCCGCGACGCAAAGGCCCACCAGCCACCGAGGAAACTTTCGCCTCAGCGCGGTTCCCAAACCTACCCCCGTCTGCAGGGCAATTCGCGCGCAAAGCTCCTGGACCGCGGCCATCAGCGGGAACGTGAAGAGAGCAGTCCACAAGAGCCCATAGCCGAACTGGCTTCCCACCTGGGAGTACGTACCGATCCCGCTTGGATCGTCATCGCTGGCTCCCGTGATCAATCCGGGACCCAGGACCTGAAGTAGGCCCAGCGGCCCTTTGCGCCGCGCTTCTTGAAGGCCCGAGCGGCCCGCGGCGGGCGTGCCCGTGGCCGCGACGTGCTGACGCTTGTAGTGCCCCTTCAGCAGCTCTTGCGGCTGAGGCTCTGAGTCAGGTCCGGGTTCTATGGCCTTGAGCAGCGGGTCGGCAATTTCGGCGCCAGGCCGCCCCAGATCGTCGTCTTCGCTTTCTCGCCGCGAGCGGCCGTGGCTCATACACCGGGAACGCCGGGAAGGTCCACTTCGACGACCAGGCGAAGAGCAGGCCCGGCCAGGGCGTTCCTTTAAGGATGCAGACACCTTCGATCGAGCCCCCGAGGATCCTGCCTGAGTCGGTCGACCGGCGCCTGTACCGCGCGATCCACGGCCTCCCCCACTCGCCCCTCGGCGACAAGTACGTGACGACGCTCTCCGATCTCGGCGAAGGCCTTGGCTGGGTGGCCGCCGGCATCGCCGTGGCGTGGCTCGGGGGACCCAACGGCCGCCGCGCAGGCCTCGCCATGTCCATCGCATCCCTCGGCACGACGTATGTTGTCCAGCGCCTGATCAAGCCGGTGTTCCGTCGCCAGCGGCCGCATATCGGACGCGACGTCATCGTGGTGGGCATCCGCACGACCGACGCGTCATTCCCCTCAGGCCACTCGGCCTCCTCGTTTGCAGCGGCCACCGCGACGGCTGCTTTCTATCCCAAGGTCGCACCCCTCGTGTTCGCCATGGCCACCGGCGTCGGAGTCTCGCGCGTCCACCTCGGTCATCACTTCCCCAGCGACGTGGTCGTAGGAGGTCTGATCGGTATCGCGAGCGGCACGATCGTGGCGGGACTTCTGAAGGTCCCGGAGTCCATCTGAGAGAGATGGTGGAGGGCTCGGCCATTGCTGGCCAAGCGCCCCCACCTTGTTGAACGGGCCAGTCCTTACAAGTACTTCCGCTCCGAGCACTCCACGTCGTTCCGCCGACGCGACGGCCAGGGCGCGACCGATCAGGCGCAAGTCGCGGCACGAGTAAGCGTGCCGACGTGGCGCGTTTTTTTCGTGACGGATTTCCTTTGCATCTGGAGGTGCTTGATGGCGAAGACGGTTCGCGACGTCATGACCAAAAACCCGGTGGCACTCAGCTCAGACTCGTCCGTGGCCGAGGCCGCCAAGGCGATGAGCGACCACAAGATCGGTTCGGTCGTGGTGATGGAGAGGGACAAACCGTGCAGGATCGTCACCGACCGCGACATCACCGTCCGCGCGATCGCCAAAGGCGGCGACCCTGCCAGGATGCCGCTCTCCGAAATCTGCACTCACTCTCTTGCTGCGGTACGCCCGGATCAATCGATAGACGATGCCATCCAGGTCATGAAATCGCATGACGTGAAGCGTGTCGTGGTGATGACCGACAGCAAGCTCGAAGGCATCGTCACACTCGGGGATCTGGCCTCGCGCAACGAAGACAAAGACGTGCAGGACGATATAAGCAGGGCCAAGCCGAACAACTAGGCGCGCGCGGCTAGCCGCTTTCCGGTCGGGGCCTCTCGGGGTCCAGGGGCGCCTCGACCGGCGCCGCCTCCATCGCCCCAGACGCGCGCAGAATCGCCCAGGCTTCCTCGAGACTCCTCGCGGCTCCACCGGGAGATGGGACCCTTGGCCTCGCGACGCTGACCAGGAACCTGCCCGATTCCACCTCCTGCTCGTAGTACAGGGCGCGGTCGCCCGAGGCGGACATGCTGAGCAAGCCCCCCGCCACGCCACCGGTGGCGGCACCGGCGACCGCCGCGAACAGGAATGTGGCGAGCATGTTGCCCGAGATCAGAGGGTGCACCCCGGGGACCATGCCTGCCGCGACGGCCCCCACAATGGCCCCGATCAGGGTCCCCGCCCCGATGCCGGCCAGGACCTTCAATCCGTAGTGGCCGCGACGCCCGATCCGGGGTGTCGACAGGGCGAGCTGGTCGTCGGCAAAGCCGGCATCCTTGAGTTTTCCAAGCGCCATCTCAGCTTCGGCGCGGGTTCTGAACAGGCCTGCCACGGTGTCTGGCATTTGTAGAGATAACGCCCAGCCCCAGCCCCTATCCTGTTTCGACCATGGCGATCCGGTCCGACCTGGCGGGGTTCACCACCGCCGAGGCGCGCCGGGCCCTCGAGGGCCTCCCCCGCTGCGATTACGAGGTCGTCGTCAAGCCTCTGCGCTATCGGTGGGGCCCCCACCTCGCGGCGCGTTGCGAGTTTGACGACCGGCGCATCGTGCTCCAGGTGCCGATACCGTTTCGGCCTTTCAAGGAGCCGGTGATCTACGCCGCGCGCCGCAAGCGCGGCGAAGGGATGCGATTTGCATGGGCGTCGGAGACGGTGTTCTTTCGCGGCCGGCGCGACGTGCTGCGCTTCCTGTACTGCCACGAATGGATGCACTGGTACCTGCATGAGGTGCTGGGCAAGGCGGCCACGGCGGAGACCGCATGCGACCGGTTCGCGCTGCGAAATTTCCGCCGGCGCTACGTGACGACCGAGGACGCCGACGCCGCCTTGAAACGTAGAGGCCCCCGCGAAATCATGGCGAGGGCTCAGATTTCACGAGGTTAGGCCGCGTCCGTTGAAGGCACGCGCGTCGGCTTGAGACCCGCGGCTCGCGCCAGCTCGGCGAAGACGATTGCGTCTCGGATCGCGTAACCCGCGGTGTCGTTGTTGAAGTAGGCGAACACGTCCGCCCCGCGCGGCCACGTTTCCGCGATGCGGGAAACCCATCTTTGCAAGACGAGTCGCTCGTAACCCGGGGCATGGGCACCGCGGCCTTCGTGGAAACGCACGAATCCCCAGTCCGCGGTGCGCCAGGCCGGTTGCTTGCGCCGCGGAGTATCGGCAAGGCACAGGGCGGCGCGGTGTCGCTCGAGCAGCGCGCGCGTCCCGTCGGTGTACCAGCTCTGGTCGCGAAACTCGACGGCGACTCGCACCGGGCGATCGAAGAGCCTCAGCGTCTCATCCAGCAGCGCGAGGTTGATCCCAAATCGCGGTGGCAGTTGGATCAAAACAGGACCCAGCTTCGGACCAAGGGCGCGGGCGCGCGTCATGAAGCGGCGCACCGGTTCGGCGGGATCGTGCAGCCGCTTAAGGTGCGTCAGGTAGCGGCTCATCTTCAACGCGAAGATGAAATCGGGCGGACTGTTGTCCTTCCAGTGCTCAAAGACCGACGTCTCGGGCAGGTTGTAGAACGTGTTGTTGACCTCGACGGTCTGGAAGCGCTCCGCGAAGTACGGCAGCCACGCGCGCTGAGGAAGCCGATCCGGATAGAACACGCGCTTCCAGTGCGCGTATTGCCAGCCCGACGTCCCAACGTACAACACAGCTATCCAGGAAAACGCTTCGCCATCCTTGCGCTGCAACACGATGACTGCAATCGGTCGCGCGATGTTCACCAGCAGGGAGGCAGGGCCGCTGAGGGTATAAGCCCCCCACTCCCTATTCGATGCCGGTGAGCGACACCTTCTTCGTAGCGACAAGCCGGCCTCGGGCGCCTGATAGATAGGAGCCTGAGGTCGGCGCCACGTCCGAGTAATCCGCGCCTACCGCGACGCTGACGTAGCCCAGGCCCCCATGGCTCGCGTGGGTCGGATCGAAGGCATGCGCGACGGCGTCACCAGTCCCATCGCCGACCGGCAGCACCACCTCGGCCCAGGCGTGTGTCCCGCCCTGGCCGAGCAGGTGCCCGGACACGTAACGCGAGGGAAGACCGCACGCCCTGCACAGCGACAACATGACGTGGGCGTAGTCCTGGCACACGCCTACGCCCAGCGCCAGCGCCTCGGCGGCGGTCGTTCTGACCCCGGTCGCTCCGTGGCGGTATGTCATCGACTGGTAGACCCAATCGTTGATGCGGTCGGCGAGCGGCAGGCCCCAGGACGCGGACTCGGCGAGGTCGTCCGCGGCGCGAAGGATCCTGTCGTCGGCGACGGTCAGCGTCGACGGCTCAAGGAGGTAGCCGTCGGCCAGCCAGCCGTCGGGCAGCCGGTTGGGCTCGGCCGCGCGACGCTCCACCGAGACTTCGGCGACGAACTCGATCGCGTCCCGGACGCGCGGCGCGAAGACGTCCACGATCATGTTGCCGAACCGGTCGCTGCGGTTTTCCACACGGGCGCCGTCCGCCCCTACGCTCACATCGTGCCACAGGCGCCGCTGGTCGCCGAAGCGCTCGGGCGGGATGACGATCAAGCGGTGGCTCAGGTCACGGATCGGCTCGGAATACTCGTAGCGGAAGGTCTGCCGCACCATGTACGAGGCTCGCTTGGCAGATGTCCAGTCCACGGGAGCCGGTTCGATCGCCATCAGGATTGCTTGCCCGGAGGGGCGCCCTGCGCGTGCCCGGCGGGTGCCCCTTGCGCCAGCCCGGCGATGTCCGCCCAGACGACCATCGACCGGAACTCGGCCGGCCCGAACGTGGTCAGCATCGCCACGTCGAGGGCGTCGCGGCCCCGTCCGATCAGCACCCTGCCCACCCGGCGCATGTTGTTGCGAGGGTCAAACGTCCACCATCGGTCGCCGAGGTACACCTCCATCCAGGCAGCGAAGTCCATCGGCGAGTCGGGCGGCGGCACATGGATGTCGGGAAGGTACCCGAATACATAGCGGGTGGGGATGTTTAGGGCCCGGCAGAAAGTGATGGCCAGGTGCGCGAGGTCGCGGCACACCCCTTTTCGCTGCTCCAAGATGTCGACCGCAGTGGTCAGCGGGTTGCTTGTCCCGTACTGGAACTTGATGTTGTCGTGCACCCAATCGCAGACGGCCTGGACTCTGGCTCCGCTGGGCTCGGTCTGACCAAACAGCTCCCAGGCCATCCCCATCAGCTGGTCGGAAAGGCAATACCGGCTTGGCAGTGTGTAGTGCAGCAGCTCACCCGGAATATCGTCGACCGGGAGCTGCCGGGCCCCGAGGGCGTCGGGATCGGGCTCGTCCGGCACGACGACCACGGCGTCGTACCTGAGCGCCAGCTCTCCCGCCGGCATCACCAGCCGTTTCACCGGGTTCCCGTAGTAATCGGCGTACTCGTCGATCGGGACCGGAGGCTGGGTCGTCCACGTCTCGGTCACGAGCTGGTGGCGGGCATCTGAACGCGGGCGAACCTGCACCGTGGCGACAGTTGGAGCGCTCACGTCGTACTTGAACTCGCAGCCGACCCGTAGATTGATCGTCTTCTCAGGTTGCGGGATGGCGCAGACACTATAGCGGTGGGTTTCGTGACGAATCTCGATATCAACTACCAGACCAACGGTTTCTACGACGAGATGCTTGCGGCCGCCGGCAGGCCGCGACCCGCCTACCGTCGACTCTACGAGCAGCTGAACCGGCTTGGCCCGGAGGAGCTCCAGCGCCGACACGCCCTCGCGATGGAGATGTTCCGGAACCACGGGATCACCTTCGCGGTATACCCGGACGCCCAGGGGACGGAGAAGGTTTTTCCCTTCGACGTGATCCCGCGGGTGGTCGAGGCGCGCACGTGGCGGCGGCTTGAGGAGGGGCTGAAACAGAGACTCCGGGCACTCAACCTCTTCCTCGACGACGTCTACGGGCGCAAGCTCATTTTGAACCAGGCAGCCATCCCACCCGAGATCGTGCTGAGCAGCTCGCTGTACCTTCGCGAGATCGAGGGCCTGCCTGTGCCCCATGGCATCCACTGCCACATCGCGGGCATCGACCTGGTGCGCAACGAGAAGGGCGATTTCTTCGTCCTGGAGGACAACCTGCGGACTCCCTCCGGCGCCTCCTACGTCCAGGCCAACCGCTACGTGATGAAGCGCATCCTGCCCGACCTCTTCGCCGGCTACCCCGTGAGGCCGGTCGAAGGCTACGTCCACGAGCTGCTCCGCCACCTGCGATGGCTCGCTCCGGCTGGCGTCGAAGACCCGACCGTGGTTCTCCTGACACCCGGGATCAACAACTCGGCGTACTACGAGCATCTCTACCTCGCCAAGCAGATGGGGGTGGAGCTGGTCGAGGGCAGCGACCTGGTGGTCGACGAGGACCACGTGTTCATGCGCACGACGCGCGGCCTGCGGCGCGTGCACGTGATCTACCGGCGGATCGACGACGAGTGGCTCGACCCGATCTTCGGCCGCCAGGAATCGCTGGTCGGTGTGGCGGGCCTCGTCAACGCGTATCGCGCCGGACACGTCGCGATCGCCAACGCACTCGGGAACGGGGTCGCAGACGACAAGGCGGTCTACGCCCTGGTGCCGGCCATCATCCGCTACTACCTCGACGAGGATCCGATCCTGCCCAACGTGGAGACCTACCTGTGTGCGGTCGAGGCCGACCGGCGCTACGTCGTCGAGCATCTCGAGGACCTGGTCGTCAAGACCGTCGACGCCTCCGGCGGCTACGGCATGCTCATCGGTCCCGCCTCGACGCGGGAGGAGCGGGACGAATTTCGACGCCGGATCGAAGCCACGCCGCGCGCGTTCATCGGACAGCCCGTCGTGGCGCTCTCGGTGCAACCCGTTTTCGACGGCGGTGCCCTACGCCCTGGCCACCAGGACCTGCGGCCGTTCGTTCTGACCGGGCCCGAGGTCTACGTCACGCCTGGCGGATTGACCCGCGTTGCGTTGAAGCCGGGATCGCTGGTCGTCAACAGCTCGCAGGGCGGAGGCAGCCGAGACACATGGGTCATGGCGGAGGACGGCTTCGGCTCGGATGCTGAGTAGCGCCGCCACCTCGCTGACCCTGCTTGGCCGCCACCTCGAGCGCGCCGATCACCTCGCTCGCATCCTCGGCGTGCACGTCGCGCTGTCGCTCGACCGCGCGGACGAGCCGGGACCGGAGTTCTGGGTGCGCTTCATGGAGCTGGCCGGCTGGCGGCGGAGCAACACCGGCCGCAGGGATGAGGTGATCGACATGTTGGTCGCCGGCACGCTTGGGCCGTCAGTGCGCGCCAGCATCGCTGCGGCGCGCCTTGCCGCGCAGGCCGTTCGCCCATCTCTGCCGACGGAGCTGTACGAGCAGGTCAATGCGCTCCACTGGCGCGTGCAGAAGGCTGTGTGGCAGCCCGACCTCTACCCGTTCCTGATGGACGTGCAGATGAGCATCCGCCTGGTCGACGGCTTGCTCGAGGACACGATGTTCCACGACGAGGCTCGCGATTTCGTGCGTCTCGGCAAATTCGTGGAGCGCGCGTCCAACGTGACAAGCACGGTGACGCGCAAGTCCGCCGAGCTGGCGGACACGCCGGAAGACGCGCTCGAATGGACCGCCGTTCTCAAGTCGTGCTTCGCGTTCGAGTCGTACCAGGCGCGCTACCCCGGCGGCGTCACGGCGGACCGCGTGATCGAGTGCCTGCTGCTGGACCGCTCGCTGCCGCGCTCGGCCCGCTTCTCGTCGAACACGGCGCTCGAGGCGGTCGCCCGCATCGACGGCAACGCGCGAAAGTCGAAACCGCTGCGGCTGCTGATCCGGCTCAACGGCCTCTACCAACAAAGCAACGCCGAGTCGCTTGCGCAGCGGCCGCTCGAGTTCGACCAGGAGTGTCGGGCGATCCTGAGGCTCCTCGAGATCGCCCTCCGCGAAACGTACTTCCATCCCAGCAAAGTGCCGGCGAGCGTCGTGGGCGAAGAGGGACACGGTATGCCACAGCAGCAACAACAGTTGAGTGGGAGCACGTCCCTCGCCATTCCCGGGGACGGTGTGAGGGGTGGGGCATGAGGCTCGAGATCGTGCACAGCACGCGCTACCGGTACTCGGCCCCTATCGCTGAGACCGTGATGGAGGTCCGCCTGCGGCCGATGGACGGCAACGGCCAGCGTTGCGTCGATTTCCGCCTAGAGCTGAGCCACGGCGTGAAAGCTCGGACCTACGTGGACGGCTTCGGCAACCACGTCCATTACTTCAACCTCGTCCGCCCGCACTCCGGCCTCAGCGTGATCAGCCGCTCGACGGTGGACACCGGGCTTGAGACGGACGATGCAGCCGGCGAGGAGCTCGTGCAGGATTTCCTACGATTCCGGTCCCCGGTCAGGGATGTCGACGGCGCGCGCGACATGGCGCGGCGGCATGCGATCGCCGATCACTCGTCATCCGCCGCGGTGGAGCAAGCCCTTGACGATTTGACCGCGACGATCAGCCGCGAGTTCAGCTACGACCAGAAGGTGACCAACGTCTACAGCGCAGTCGACGAGGTGCTCGCCCTGCGCGCAGGGGTCTGCCAGGACTTCGCGCACCTGTTCATCGCCGTGGCGCGTGCGATGGGTGTCCCGGCGCGCTACGTGAGCGGCTACATCCACCTGCGAGGCGACAAGAGCACGTTTACCGCATCGCACGCCTGGGCCGAGGCGTGGGTCGCGGGACGTGGGTGGATCGGGTTCGATGCCACGCATCCGGTGCGGACGACCCCGCACCACGTCCGGCTGGCTGTCGGCCGAGACTACACGGACGCGGCGCCGACCCGGGGCATCTACGTCGGATCGGCCGACAGCACGATGACGATCAGCGTCAAAACTCGCGCCGTCAGCTAGAACCTTTTTCCGCGCACGTGCTCGATGGAGAACTTCGCGGTGTCCGCGATCAACATCACCGCCATGACGCCGGCCTCGACCGGGTCGCTCACCACGACGTCCGCGGCTTCCGGGACCGACCCGGCCATGCTGGTGCACAGCACGATGATTCCCGCCTCGCGAATGTCGCGCACGGCGTTGGAAATATCCCCGCCCATCAGCGCACCGGCAAGCACCAGTGCGCGCGCCCGGTGCAATCGCGCGACGGCGCGCACCGCGTCGGCCAGCTGCTCCTCACCGACCAAAGGAATGGTGTCGACTGAGATCCTCTCGCCGCGGATATTGTGGCGATCGGCTTCGGAGATCGCCCCCTGCGCCACCATGCCGACCTGCGCGCCGCCCCCGATCACGATCACGCGCTTGCCGTAGATGGTCTGGAAGGTCGGCACCTTGCTGACCTTTGTCACTCCTCGCACCTCTTCGAGGTCGGCGATCATCTGCGCCTGCTCGGGGACGCCCGAAACCTCAAGCTGCAGCTCGGCGATCGTCTCGCGGCGAGCCGCTCCGCCAGCGACGTACGTGATGTTCGCGCCGTGGCGAAAGATCGCTTCGGTGATCCGATAGAGGACGCCCGGCTCGTCGCGGCATTCGACGAGCAAGCCCGTCGTCTCGGTCCCGGCCATGGCCGAGAACGATAGTCAGAACTACGCTTCGGCGGCGTAGGGCCAGCGCGGCGCGCCAAGCTCACGCGAAACGCCGCGCGCGGCTTCACTCACCGCAGTCGCGAGTCCGCGCACGAGCCCGCGTGCAAAGATGCGGTCGGTCGAGTCGACGACGCCTATCGCGCCGACGGCCTGGCCGCCGTGATCGAAGATCGGCGCCGCCGCGCTGGACTCACCGAGCACCGCCTCATCGCGTTCCGTCGCGATTCCAGAGTCACGAATGACCTTGAGCTCCTGCCGGAGGGTGGATTCGCTCAGCGTCTGCTTGGTGAGGCGCGGTAGGGGCTCGGAGAGAAGGTCGTCGAGGACCTGGCCCGGGGAGAATGCGAGTACCGCCTTGCCAAGCGCGCTGGCGTGAAGCGGAAGCTGCAGGCCGACCTCAAGCACGCCGAACGCCGCATCCGGGCGGAACACGTGATGGACGACGACGACGCTCGCGCCGTGCATCACGCCGACGCGAACCGCCGCGCCGGTCCGGGTGGCCAGGTGATCCGCGTGGCTGATCGAACGCGCGCGCAGCTCGTTGAGGTCGAGGTAGGAGTAGCCGAGCTGGAGCAGGCCGGGCCCGAGCTGGTACTTCTCCGAATACGCGTCCTGTTCGACGAAGCCGTGCGACTGAAGGGTTTGGAGGAGCCCGTGGACGGTAGGCCGCGCCAGGCCCAGGCGGTCGGCCAGCTCGCTGACGCCCAGGCGCCGGGGACCGCTCGCGAGGGCTCTCAGGATGGCGGTCGCCCGGTCGATCGACTGGATCGACGTGCGGCGCTTCTCGTTGGGCTCGTTATTCGACATTGCTGAATGGCTGTCGGTAGTGTAGACTACGGCCGTCGCCTGGAACTACGAAAGAGATCTCTAGCGGGAGGATGATTTGGTCGGGATTGTACTGGTCTCCCACAGCTTTGAGCTCGCGCGCGGGCTGGCCGCGCTGACCTCCCAGCTGGCCGGGACCGAGGTGCGAGTCGAGCCGGCCGGCGGTGGCCCCGATGGGACTTTGGGGACCACAGACGACACTGTGCGCAGCGCGATCACGCGTGCGGACGCCGGTCAGGGGGTCGTGGTGCTCGCCGACCTGGGCAGTTCGATCCTCACCGTCCGCCACCTGCTGGAAGAGGGCCGCGGCAACGGCCACATCCGGCTCGTCGATGCGCCGTTTGTCGAGGGCGCAATCGCGGCGGCAGTGAT
>WNGJ01000346.1_pt1 | contig 41233 bp, 41 predicted proteins | sample 5400611 | NCBI WGS metagenome assembly WNGJ01 (sample SAMN13153375, study PRJNA577476) | soil metagenome | isolation source: 40 cm soil or saprolite under Garry oak tree replicate 1 | place: USA:California | collected 2016-06-15
ATCGCTTTTTCAAAATTCTGTGTGAGCATCTCTTCCGAGGGAGTAAATCCGGGTCTTTCCGCGCCAAGGCAATCAGAAAGAAGGGCCGTAATGCCTTTTTGTGCTGCCTGTGCTATTTTGAGAAATTCCGTCCTTTTCCGGTCAGCAGGAGTCAAATCGAATTTGTAGTCCGCTCCATGGTAGAAGTTGCCTGCAGGTGTTTCAATGAAAAGGTGTGCCGCATCTGGTATGGAGTGTGTGACATGGATAAAGGTAATGTTGAAATCACCGATCTGCATGGTGCCAGGAGTAAATGGAACCGCCTGGACAACAGGCTGAGTATGGAATTCGGTCAATTTTTCATTGGCAAGAGCGGCTGTGAGCGGTGATCCATACAAAGGGAAAGACGGCAATTGCGGCAAAATATACGGCAAGCCGCCGATATGATCTTCGTGTCCATGGGTCAACAGCATACCGACGATTTTCTTTTTGGCTTTGCCCTCGGGCATACAGTTCTGAAGGAGATAGGTTATATCAGGCAGGAGTAAGTCTACTCCCAACATGGTTTCATCGGGGAACCCCAAGCCACAATCGACAATAAGTATTTGGTCTTTGTGCTCATATAAATACATATTGCGTGTGACATCTTCTTCTCCCCCAAGTGACAAGAATTTGACCGTTTCCGGCTGCATTTCTTCAGTTTTTTGAGTTTGTTCTGTTGCCATATACTGCTCCGGTAGACGGGAAACACATTCCGTCGTTGTTCGTGCATATCAGACTGGTGGCTCTACTGCTTCCAGTGGCTTTAAAACTCGGCTGGAGGGAGTTAGCCCAAGGTAGAATGGATGCGCTTGTACTTGTACACCTCGTCGAGAAAGCGTCTGAACTGTTGTTTGAGAGCAGTATAATCCCCATATTCAGTTTTGTCTATTAGCTCTGTTGAAAACTGGCGGGAAGTCAGTATAATCCCCATATTCAGTTTTGTCTATTAGCTCTGTTGAAAACTGGCGGGAAGTCCATAACGCTTTAGACACAGCTGTCAAGTGGGGGTTGGTCTATCGGAATGTTTGTGATCTGGTTTCGCCTTCTTGCAAGCAACAGTTCGAAATACAACCGTTAACACATGTATTGATCCAAAAATGCGAATGCCTCAAGCCTCTTCTGATCTGGCTTGAGACGTTGCAAAACGTGCATATGGTAGCGCATACGGGAAACGCTTGGGAGGGTTCGCCTGTGTTCGCAGGCGTTCTCGTCATGCTCTATTCCTGGGTTCGGCGTTCGCTCTGTATCGCCAATTGTTGTTGTTTTTCGTCGGCGTTGCTGTACGGGTTGCTGTACAAGCAAGCGCTGTATAGCAACGTATGATTCTTAGCGGGAAGGAGCACTATCCATGCCAGGCAATTCCTTTCCTCATGATAGGATCCTCGCGCGAGAAAATGCCTGGTTCACGTGTGATCTGTGCAAGCGGCTTTCCATTGGTCTCCCGTGTGCAGCATACCCTCGCGTTTACACTCTTAGGTAGAGGTCATGTGGACTTTTGCATGATCAGTGTTCTCCGCCGTCAGAATGTATCCTAAACTTTCATTACTCCTCAAAACCGGGGCAATCTCAGTTTGCACATATCGATAAAAATGATCCTGGGGAACCAAGACTTCTAATGACACCTGCACCAGCGGGACAAAACTCCGTTCTCTCGTTCCCATCATGCTCGTGGCTCTCCTTTTCGACATGTCCTGCCATCCTCCTTTCTACCACCTGTCTAGGGCATGTGAAACAGTCTGCAAGGTTTCTGAGACGTAGGAAGAGGCGTTCACGCAACACATGTCCGCTGTTATACAATGCTTATATGAAGAAACCAGCGCTGATTGTGATGTCTGGGCTACCAGGTAGCGGGAAGAGTACCATTGCCGAGCGAATTGCTGAAAAGCTTCAGATTCCGATCTTTTCGGTTGATCCGATTGAATCGGCCATGCTCGAAGCTGGCGTTCAGCAAGGCTTTGAGACTTGCTTAGCCGCTTACATCGTTGCCGCTACCTTGGCGAGCGAGCAATTGAATCTGGGGATCTCTGTTGTGATTGATGCAGTGAACGCAGAGGAAGAGGGGAAGAATACGTGGCGCGAGTTGGGGAGAAAATACGGCCTTACTCTCATTGTGCTTGAGGTAGTTGTGAGCAATCAGGCGCTCCATAGAAGGCGCATCGAATCGCGTGTGAGGGGGCTGCATGGTTTTAGTGAGGTGACGTGGGATCAAGTAGAGGCCCGGCGGATGAAACTCACACCGTGGAAGGAACCGACACTCCTGCTTGATTCAACTCATGATCTCGAGGCCAATGTTGCTCTGGCTATGCGTTATATTCAAGCCAACACGCTCTGACCTCGTGCTTCCATACCGCTGTTCTCTCTGTGTTCCATGAACGGTCCAGCTTGTTCAAAACTCTTGAATACCCTCATTACCATCTATCCGCACATCAAAATCTCAGCGTCATTGAAGAGCAAGAAATGGCTCAAAGTCATCACTATAGGCATTTTTCCTGCGGCACGTCGTATACTTTTACCGCTTTTGCACGAAATATATCTAAGTGCCATTCTTCTCACTGACGTGCAGCGCCATTGCGCTTCAACAGGCTGGGTGGTTTGTTGAAACAAGTCTATGTGGCACGAATGACGTTGAGTTCTGGGTGAGGAAGAATGGGACCGTTCGAGTCCCATTCTGCCGGCTTTGTTATGGTATGCCTCATGCACCTTTGTTCTCGGTCAGAACTTCTGGTATAGTTACCATATGAAGCAGTCAATTATGCATGTAGCATTGCTCGTTCGAGATTACGACGAAGCGATTGCATTTTATACCAAAAAGCTGCACTTTACCGTGGTAGAAGATACGTATCAACCAGAGCAAGAGAAACGATGGGTACTCGTTGCTCCACCAGGTTCGGCTGAAACAACATTACTGCTCGCAAGAGCTTCTACAACTGAACAAGAATCGTCTATCGGAAATCAAACTGGTGGTCGAGTCTTTCTTTTTCTCAAAACCGATGATTTTTGGAGAGATTACCATGAAATGATTTCCGTAGGTATCAAATTTGTGAGAAACCCAAAAACAGAACCATATGGTATTGTTGCTGTGTTTGAAGATGTGTATGGAAACTTGTGGGATTTGGTAGAACCGCACTGAGAGAGTGTTGGCGAATTCAAATAAGCTGCTTATTTTGAGCGCAATTTTCTCAGATGACTGTTACGCATATCGAATGCGCCAGCACTATCACAAATGGGGTGTACTCTGTCCCAAAAACGGATATGTCTCACATTTGGTGATCCTGTTTGTTTGCTTGCCCTTCATAGGAAATTGAGGCAACTGGTAAATAGCGCGAATGTTCGACGATGTGTGGGGTGAATGGGAGGCGCATCGGTGCGAAACATGGGAAGCGACCATGCGGACCTCCGTACAATGGCTTGAGAAGCGGGCTGTTGCACGCAGATGGTGTACATTCGTAGAAGAGAGACTTCCGCAACACCCATGCTGGGCTTTCGTCAAGGAAGGCGCAGGCACATTGGCTGATCTTTCCCACACGAAAGCCGGGCCGAGGATGGAAGCAACATCCAAATAGCCGTTTTCTTTCTCGGCTCGTAGAATAGATACACGTGCACATTGCAAGTAAATCTCCGCTCTCCATCAGTCATCCCGAGTGCGTAGCGGGGAGAGAAAAGAAAGGAACCACGTATGAACACATGTGATCAGCACCAAAGGTCGCCAGATGTTGGAGGAACTCGGTCATGAGAAAAGTTATTGTACTCGAATTCATCACCCTTGATGGTGTCATACAAGCCGGAGGCGGGCCAGAGGAAGATACCAGTGGTGGCTTCAAGTATGGCGGGTGGCAAGCTCCATATTCCGACGATGTTCTTGGAACCGTCATGAAGAAGCAGATGAGTATGCCGTTTGATCTGTTGTTAGGGCGCAAAACCTTTGAAATTTGGGAACCCTACTGGCCGAAGCATGCCGACATATGGCCGGGCGCCAGTACAGCGACCAAATATGTCGCCTCGAATACCATGACTTCTAGCGAATGGCAGCCCTCCGTGTTTTTAGGCGGAGACATTGCGGAAAAAGTCAGCCAACTCAAGCAGCAGGAAGGGCCGGATTTGCATGTGTACGGAAGTGCACATCTCGTTCAGACGCTCATGAAGCATGATTTGGTCGATGCGTTCTGGCTCAAGATCTACCCGCTGACGTTGGGCAGTGGAAAACGGTTGTTTGTCGATGGCACCATCCCAGCAGCGTTCAAGGTGACGGAGAGCCAGGTCTCCCCAACTGGCATCATTATCGTGAATTACGAGCGCGCAGGCGCGGTTACACCCAACTCGGTGTGAGACGCGCAGACATCCCTGAGGTCGCGAGGAGCATTCGCAAACCCACACGTGCTTCGAAAGGAGTTTTTGACATGAACGAACCCATCACGAAACTCGACACCCGCTACAGCGAACCGGACGGAGTGGTCACGCCATGGGAGCAGACCCGTCGTCTGCTTGAAACAGCCGAGCTGTTCTGGCTCTCAACGGTGCGAGCCGATGGTCGCCCGCATGCCACGCCGGTCGTGGCTGTGTGGCACGATGGGGCTCTCCACTTCAGCACGGCCGACACCGAACAGAAGGCTGTAAACCTACGTGGCAACCCCCATGTGGTGCTGACGACTGGCTGCAACCACTGGGAGGAAGGGCTGGACGTGGTGGTCGAGGGCGACGCCACCCGGATCATTGACCAGGACACGCTCGAACGCTTAGCCTCGGTGTGGGCGACCAGGTGGGATGGACGCTGGAAATATCTGGTGCGCGACGGCTGCTTTTATCACTATGATGAACACGAAGTGCTCCCAGATGCGATTTTCGTGTTCAAAGTTGTGCCCACCAAGGTCTTCGCCTTCGCCAAAGGTCGCTTCAGCCACACTCGTCACCAATTCTGACGTCCGGCCTGAGGAGACACGAGTTCATCAAAAGAACGTGACAAAGGATGTACGACGTTTTATCGGGACATGCTCGGCCTTCATACCAATCAGTAACCTATGTGGTAAAATAGAAGAAAGGAACATATACTCATACACGATGTGGAAGGGAATGAACGTCAAACATGGGACATCGAATCACACGAGCGGCCTCGCATCTGTCAGTGGATGAGGTCAAGGAACGCATGAAAACAGAGAGGCGCGCGTGGGTACGCCAGCACTGGTGGATTATCTACAATGCCCTGGTGGCCCCGCGCAAAGCCGACGAGATTGCTTTACATACAGGCGTCTCACCCACCACGGTGCATCGGATCATCGCGAGATACAATCGTGTGGGACCGACAGCCATCGAGCAGTCCACCAAAGGCGGACGCTATCATGAATATCTGACGATCGAGCAAGAACGGGCCTTTCTCCAGCCTTTTTTCGTGCGAGCCGAACGGGGAGAGATTGCCACGGCTGAGCAGATTCACCAGGCCTTTGAAGCCGAAGTGCAGCATGAAGTGCATAGCGACACCATCTATCGCCTCTTGCATCGACATGGCTGGCGCAAGTTGGCTCCGCGTGCACGTCATCCCAAGGCCAACCAGGAAGAACAAGACGCATTTCAAAAAAAAACTTCCAGCAAGAGGTCCAGGCAGTCCTGAGCACGCGAGAGCCCACGGATGAGAGACCGGTGTTGCAGATGGCTGAAGATGAAGCGTGCTTTGGCCGCCTGAGCATCCCCAGACGAGCCTGGGCTCCTCCTGGCGTCAGGCCTCACGCGCCACAGCAACGTATTCGTGAGTATACCTATGTCTATGCTGCCGTGGCTCCCGCAGAGGGCAAAATGACCTCACTCATCCTTCCGTCTGCCGATACGGAGATGATGAATCTCTTTCTGGAGCATGTGTCCAAAACGTATGAGAAGTACTTTCTGGTGATGCAAGTCGATCAAGCGAGTTGGCATGGGGCCAAAGATCTGAGGATCCCGGACAATATTCGCCTCATTGCTCAGCCTGCCTACAGTCCCGAGCTCAACCCGGTGGAACATATCTGGGAAGACCTGCGCGAAAAACAGCTCGCGAATCTGGCTCTTTCCTCACTTGAAGAGGTCATTGACAGGGTGTGTGATGGCCTCAACCAGTTGGAAGCCGACACGGAAGGTCTCCGTTCTCTGACCTACTTCCCCCATTTTAGAATGGTCTCTTAGAACACAGATTGGTATCAGGTGGCCACGAGCGATGCCGTTTCGGTCGTTTCCGGCTTGAAAACCAGTACGTGCTGCTGGCGGTCTCAGCCACTGCAGACCTGATCCGTTCGGAGGTCACTACGCTCTCGACCGTGGGAGGACCTCGTGTGCTGTGGCCGCTGAAGTTGAGGATGTCGACGCCGCCTATCAGGAGTTGTTGACCAAGGGGGTCACGTTTCTCCGCCCGCATAGGCATTAAGTTAAGGAAAGGAAGGGAGACAACCAAAGGCTCCATGTGCCATCATGAAGAAAAACGGTGTGTCAGAAATCATGATGGAGGAGCCATGACCAGTGTAACACAGGTGAGCGAGACCTTACGACAGATTTTGGAAGAGGAAGCCAACACCTTGGCGAAAGAAACAGGGTTCATTCAACGGGAACGCACCATCACGGGAGCCGACTTTGCACAAACGCTGATCTTCGGCTGGCTTGCTGAGCCAGCGATCAGCTTAGATGGCTTGACGCAGGTGGCTGGACGGCGGGAGATCGAGATAACGGCCAGTGGACTGCATCAACGCTTTACCCCTGCGGCGGCAGCGTTTCTGCAACGCCTTTTAGAGCGGCTGACGCAGGTGCGTCTGCACGCAGATGCGGCCCCTGTGGCGCTGCTGAAACAGTTTTCAGCCGTGATCGTAGAAGATAGCACGCGCATCCACTTGCCTGATGACCTGGTTGAGGTCTGGCGAGGCTGTGGAGGAAGTCAGGGCACTAGCCAGGCGACGCTCAAGCTGTTTGTGCGCTGGAACGTGCTGTCGGGAGAGGTGCATGGGCCACTGCTCACTGATGGAAAGCAGGCCGATGCCAAGAGTCCTTTCAAGGAAGAGGAGGTCCCCGCCGGAGGGTTGTATTTGGGCGACCAGGGCTTCTTTGAGCAAGGGCGATTGCGCGCATGGCATCAGCGCAGCGGGGGTCACAGACGGTATTACCTGATGCGACTACCAATGGGAACTGCGCTCTCCACCCGTCGTGGGCATCGCATCGTGTTGAGAGGGATCCTGCCGCAGCAGCAGGCAGCAACGGTGGAACTGGGAGTACTGGTGGGCAAACAGGCGAGGGTGCCCGCACGGCTGATCCTGCAGCGCGTGCCAGAGGAGGTGGCACAGCAGCGACGCCAGCGCTTGCGTGAGGAGGCGCGTGATCGTGGACGGGAGCCGAGTGAGGAAGCGCTGTACCTGGCGAGCTGGATCATGGTCGTGACAAATGTGCCACGCCGTGTACTCAGTCTGGAAGAGGTGTTGGTGGTGCTCACGGTGCGCTGGCAAATTGAGTTGCTCTTCCGGCTCTGGAAAGAGGGGGGGCAGATCGATGAATGGCGCTCCAGCAAGGGGTGGCGCATCGTGTGCGAAGTGTATGCGAAACTGGCGGCAATGGTCATTCAGCAGTGGCTTATCCACCTGGGCTGCTGGCAGGATCCCCAACGCAGCCTGGTCAAAGCGGCACAAGTGGTGCGGCGAGAGGCTGGCCAACTCATGGTGGCCCTGCGCGAAGGACGCGTGGAGCAGGCGATCCAGCAGATCCTACGCTGTATGCGCTCGGGCTGTCGCATCGAGAAACGTACCCAGTTTCCCAGCACGATGCAGCGCTTGGAGGGAGCGCCGATGCTGGGAAAGCGTCCGCCACGGCCAAAGAGCGGCAGGCATCGTGATCAGCGCCGGCGCTGGCCCGCAGGCAAGGGATGGGCGACTTCCAAGCCTACGAAGAAGGCCAAGACGTGTGTTGCTCTCTTAACTTAATGCCTATGGGGTCACGTTTCTCCGCCCCCCAACCAACCAGCCCTGGGGGCAGCGCACGTCGCACTTTGCTGATCTGGAAGGCAACCTATGGGAGATCAACCAATCCATTGTATCCGAGCCTGTGGGGTAGGTGGTTGTCAAATGGATGATTAGAGCAAGGCACAATATGTGACTGACCCTTTTCTGTGTCACTACAAGCGGCTTGAGCCGAGAGTGGGGCGCGAAGATTTGATGCGAATAGCGCATACGGGATTGTACAGAGTGGCTTCGCTGCTGTCCGCCCACGCCCATGCTGTGCGCAAAATGCCCTCAACATGTCCGTCTCGAACCACCGAAAACCATAGCTGTTTATCGACTTTGCTATCAGTTTTGCTATCAGCGATGGGGAGAAGCGAATTCTAGGAGAGGGCTTTTGAGGCCTTTTTCGGATCGCTTCTCTCAAGGCGGATAGTCATTACGCCTGAAAGCTTCAACGATCGATGCCACACGTTCATCAGTGTCTGCGAACATCAGGGAGTCACTGCTCCAACTAGCTCACCCTGTCACACGACACGGCTAGGAGGCTGAAAGTCAGGTTGCTGCACAGGATAGAGTCGCTTGAGTTTGATGCGTGCATCAGCGGTGCGGAATTGCCAGTTCACCGTGCCGACTCGCTGGTTACGCTGCTCCTGCCAGCTCTGAACCTGCCGACACAGCTCCTCGATGGTGGCAATGTTGTGGGCCAAGCCCTGCCGTGCGAGCACGGAGAGTTCAATCTCGGCGATGTTGAGCCAACTGGCGTGCTTGGGGGTGTAATGGATCTCCAGCCGGTCAGCTAACGCTTTGGCCTGTTCCGGCGGAAAGACCTCATAGAAAGAAGCTGGGGTATGTGTATTGAGGTTGTCCATCACTACAATCACCTTCACGGCATCGGGATACTGTTCTTCAAGGACCTCTTGCATGAACAGCGCCCAGTCTTTTTTGGTGCGCTGCTCACTCACCTTTAGATACCGTGTGCCCCCAGCGGTTCGTAGGCAATGAAGAGATTTGCGCGACCCTCCTTCTCATAGGTGTAGTCTTCGCGCGCGACTTGTCCCGGCTTGGCTGGCTCAGGCGGATACTTGTCCTTGACGAGATTCTTGCCCATTTCATCCATGCAGATCCTCGGGACGGCCGGGTCATACGGCTGACAATACACATCGATCACATCCTCCATGTGATACACAAAGTCCCCATCCGCCTCCTCGGGAAAACACCACGACTTTTTGAGCCACGGCTTGGACTCGTTTTTTTAAGTGTGGTTCTCACGGTCTCTGGGCTGATATGCTCCACATAGCCCAGGCGTACCGTCCGGTCGGCCAACAGCTCCAATGTCCAGCGTTGACGCCCATCGGGAGCCTGACTACAGGCCAGCGCGATCAACTGAGCCTCTCCTTTGCCATCCAGACATCGACGCTCGAGACGCTCGCGCGGGAAGCTTCCAGTCAGGGCAACTTCCATGTTCTCTTGCACAAAGCGTTGTTTGATGCGAATGACCGTGCGGCGACTGATAGAGAGGATCTCGGCAATCTGCCCATCGGTGGCACTCGGTTCGCCCTGACTTTGATCACTCATCAGTAGTACCCGTGCGACCAGATAGTGCTTGGCTGGAGTGCTGCTCATATGGAGCATCGTCTCCAGCCATCGGCGTTGCTCCTCGCTCAATTTCACGGGATAGCGGTAGTGAGAGGTTCTCATCCTCGAATTCCTTCCATGGCTGTTTCGATTCTGGCATACGTGGACTCGAGCAGATTGGCAAGGGTCCGGCCCGCGTGTGCGTTTGGTTCTCCGATCGGTTTGGGGGAGTGAGTATCAAAAAGAAGGAGGGCAGACCGGCATCTGGCGATATGATGCTAACGTAGGTGGGCAGTTTCCTCATTTTTAGCATTTCATCTTATTGACAGTATTGGAGCCGGGGAATAACTTCCCTTCGGTATAATCAACCGGCCCGAACACTAAGCAGCCCAATTGGTCGTTGCGATTAAGTAGCCAGTTCGAAATCGCCAACGACTCGCAACCGGCGTAGCCGCGCAGAGCTGCCAGCAGCATTGACAAGCCGTAAAAGACTAGCACCGCATCGCTCATAAAGTCAATCGATGGCGCGTAGATGTACGTAAAGTAAAAAGCGAGGAAGATCACCACATTGATGATCGTAGCGATAGGCCCATTGGCTTCAAGCTTTGCCGGATTGCGCCGGGCACGCAGGTACTGCCAGGTGATGAATATGGCCGGAAAAATGATCAGTCCGATGACCCACGGTAACGGCATGAAAGGCCCTTTCATAATATGGCCGTAAAAGACGCTGCCAAAGAGTATTGAGCCAAGAATAACTCTTGCTACGGTGCCGATGGGTCCGATGTCGCGGTGAGGGCGAGTCGCTTGGGTGTCGGCGAGGCGATCTCTCGACGTTCGGTTGGTTTCCCTCATGCGGTTGGCAAGAGCGATCGCAAGAAAGGTTGGGAGTTTGATCATAGGTTCCTCCTGTTTTTCTCGACCAGGAAGCTGGCCATTTGATAGTTCACCAGCTTCTGCGGTTAAACACGACATTGATGCTGACTACAGCCACCATGAACAGGGTGAGCACGAAGAGCAACGGGACCGCCACCCAGCCGGGAGACCTTGTCACGGTCGCCAGGATGGTCAGAAGCGTGCTCATGCCCATCAGCATGCCGAGCGAAACCAGGGCTAGCGCCAGACGCTGACCAACGGTGGAAGCCTGAGCCGGAGCGTCCGGGATAAGTTTCTGCCCAGACATGCTGTAGGGGGAAGGATATCCAAAGCCAATGTCACCTTCATAGCGGTAAGAAGATTCTGGCCTGTCATAGCTCATCTCTTGCTGAGACATGATACTTCTCCTTTTTTGATAGAGCCACATTCAAATGTACAATAACGCTCGCTTGTATGGACACGCAATGCCCAGCCCTTGTTTCCCTTTCCTGTTGTATGGTCCTCCTCGTGAGAGGTCTTGCTAGTTATGGCCGGTTGGCTTGCATCTCTTCAAGCCAGGTGGCAATCCATTGGTATTCGTGACGAACGCGCTGGAGATGAAAGGTGAGGACACGATGGGCATTCGACATCGAGATACTTGTGCCGGGAGCCCACTCTCCCTCAGTGGCCATCTGTTGCATGTGCTGGAGATAGTCTAGGCATCCCTCGAGATAGACCAGGCGTTTGTTGAGAATCGCCTCTCGCTCCGGCGGGCCAAGAAACTCGAAGAACGCGACACGCGTAAAAAACTCAGCGTCATTGCCAGCGTGTTCGGCGGGAAAATCGCGCAGAGCGGCTTGGAGCAACTCAATCCCACGCTCCGTCAGCTGATAGAGATGCCGATTGGGCTTGCCTTCTTGGGGGATGACCTGCCGGGTCACGGCACCCATCTCTTCAAAGCGTTTGAGAGTGAGGTAGAGCGTCTTGTTGTTGAGAGGGACCATACCACCAAATGCCCGCTCGGTATCCTTTTTGATCTCATAGCCATGCCGTGGGCCTTGGCGCAGCATGGCGAGAATGACAATTTCGCTGTACATATAATCCTGTCCTCTATGATACTGTTACTTATGAGAATATATCATAGATAGTTGCGGATGTCAAGAGGGTTGCGTGAGCGGCGTAGGTGCCTTCCGTTTGATGCCTTGATACGGTTTCGGTATCACTTCTCGGGGCGGTTTATGCTGTGACAAAGTGAGGTAGTTGAAGCAGTCACGGTAATTTGGCCACCTTCTGCGCAGCAAGAGTGCAAAAGGTCGAGCGAATTGTAAAGGAGAGTTGGCGCCCATCGGGCAAATGCGGTGATGCCTGATTGACACGTTCACACAACAGCGCCAAGTCCCGATTGAGCACGCGATCGTTAAACGGACACAGTTCAACCTGAACCGTTGTGGAGTTCTGCGTGATCGTACCAGGGAGTTGAAAAAATGGCAGCAATCGCTTCCAGGTGGCCTGTGCATAGGATGGCGGGAAATAGTTGTCACGTACCCATGTAGGTTTCAATGGAAGCGCGAACGCGAAATGAGCTGAAATCGGCAAAATCAAGCGGTACTAAGCGCGAAAAATTTCAACGGAAGTGCGAAAAAAGGACAGATTTTCAGTGTAACTGCGAAATAAGTGTCTCTCTCGACTGTCGAGAGAGACAAAGTTCCCTAATGTGTGGACGGTGATACAGCGACGCGTAATTCCTCCCCACGATCTGGCTCACTTTGGGGAGTGATGGCTTCTCACCTCGCAACAGAAGCTGAGCGATGGCATGCTCTACGCGGCTAACCAGTTCGTCTTCGCGCTGCTGTCGGCTCTCATGTTGTGCGTATTGAATAATCGCTCTGACCTGTGGGTTCCCTCTCAATGTCCCTAACGATATCCCGATCTGTTCACTGATGCTCCGGTGGGTGAGAGATGTGCCAAGTGCTTGTGCCTGCTCAATGGCGTCCTGCACCATTCTGAGGAGATCATGCGGTGGCCCATTGTAAGCGATTTGTCTCAACTGCGCTTTGACACGTGGGTAGACCATTAGTGCCGTGCGCGTCATTCCCAAGAGATCCGCAATGCGTTGCTGGCTGACACGCGATCCTCGTACCCTCAAATCGTCGATGGCTTGTTTCACCAGTTTGACTAATTCCTCTTCTCGTTGGTTCTTTATCCATACTCCCTGACGCACTTGTCCTTTGAGACATTCCGTGAGTAGCGAGTCTACCTGAGGGTAGCATCTCAAACGGCTGGTTGAGATACCAACGAGGTTTCTAATGGTTCTCGCCGTTACCGGCCCACCTTGCCTCTTCAAGTGCTGGATGGCAGCCTCGACGTGTTTGAGCGTCTGTTCTTCGCTGAGAGGGACAAGAAGCTCTTGGTGGCGATCCGTGTCAAAGACCTCTAGGAGCGAGCATGAGAGAGCATCGGCATACTGCGTGTAGTCATGTAAGCTTGCCTTCTTGAGGCTACTTCCCTGTTCGATATCCATGATTACTGATATCTCTTGACCTGTCAGGAAAGCAACCTCTGTGATCTGGAGACCCTGCCGTTGCCGCAATGCCAGACACTGTTTTCCAACCATCTTTACCTGAGCCTCTTCCCATGGTCTTTGCAGGGGGCTGAGAAGCATCTTCAGGTCTCGCGTGTGTCTGCGGGTAGGCTGCAGGATCTCGTCGCTGAGACGGGTCTGCTGGCATGTTCTCAGGTCTCCTCGGCACGTAGGGCACCTGGCAAGTTGAGGAGGTGATGTCAGGAGAGGAGGAAGCGATCCGCAGTGGCTGCACTGATCAAGAAGTCTTACTCCATGCTCCGTGCAGCCAGGCAGCACCAGGAAGCGCCAGAGCAGCGAGTAGAAAGGAGGGTCGCACTCGGCTAAACATGCAGCGCAGTAGCGTAAAGAGGATGCGAGGCTCTCCCTGAGAAATTGGTGGAGAGAGTGTGGATACGTTGAACATCCAAAGCGTCGGATGAGGGAGTGAAAAGTCGTCTGCAGCAAACGCTCTTCTGGACACCCTGTGATGTGGGCTAGACCTGCGTAGAAGGAAGGAGCAGGGTAATCAGGAGAGTTGTACAAACTTTCCTGTCTGCGTCGGGGGCTTCCTACCAGTGCTACGAGCTCGCGGATGGACTGGAATCCATTCGCTTCAGCAAGACGTATCAGGTAACTGGTAAAGGATTCGAGTGGTTGTGGTTGTGGATGCAACGGTAACACTTTCCAAATAGCTCGCTCTCGATCAACCCACTGTTCTGTTTCCATGACGCGCGTTTACCTCTTTTCTCTTTGACGGATGAGGTTCAGAAAGTCGATAACCTGTTTTGTCTGGATATCTTTCCACGAGGCTTCAAGCGTCTCTTGCTGCAATGAAGCGTGGCTCCCTTCGATTGCTCGTCGGCAACCATCACGAATCAGAATCATGATGTCGCGCAGAATGCCACCAGTCCACTGTTCGATGAGTGCCGCGGGTCCAGGGTTGCCGCCACTGGTTCTCATGGAAAGATGCGAATCCTGGCTGAACGGCAGGAACAGTTCAATCGTTGCCAGCAGGTCATCTAATCTGGTTCCCGTGTATTGCTGGAGTTGAAAGACATCATTCCAGCGTCCTTTGATTTCTGCGTCTCCTTCCGTCCAGGTAATGGGATGGGTGGCGGCACAGATGATGGGGATACCACGGGTCATATTCGAGACCTCTAAGACTCGGCGCTTCAATTCAGGACGCGTAATGTGCTCAACCTCATCGATCACAATCTGTTCGACGCCGCATTTCTGGAAATACAGCACGAGTTTCATGAGCAGCATTTCTTCGTTGTCGCGCGTAGCGTAGGTCTGCCCGCACTCCAGCAGCATGCGCCACAGCAGTGGCCGCGCCGTGTTTTGGCTGACGGGTGCCTGGATGCCGATGATCGGGACATGATTGCGCTCCTTTTCCACGACTGGCAGATGATTGAACATGAGCCAGTCCAGGTAGGTCGTCTTGCCCATCCCTGATTCTCCTCCGAGCAAAAAATTGCGCGTTTGTCCAAGGGAGCGATAGCCTCTTACCTTCGCAATCTTGTCATCAAGCTTGCGTAGATCAGCCGTCATGAAAAAGAGGAAAGAGTTGAGCCAGAGCAGGCGTTCCTCTCTGGTCAGCCTGACGAACTGCTGGGCGAACTGCTCACGAATCACGCACACTCCCAGGCACTTGAGCACGCTCTCTGGAATGGAGAGCGGTTGTTTGACCAGGGTCATTGCCATGCGTCGTCGCACATTGGAGATATGGACCGATTGCTGTAATTCCAGTACATTGTTGCCACTCAGCGGGATGAGTTGTTCTTCTAACTGATGGTCAATGCGCTGCCATTCTGCTTGCCACGTTCGCAGGTTGGCGAGACGACGGCTGACGTCCAATGACGGATCGAGCGGTACTGTTGTCATCATCGATCTCTCCTTACCCGTGCAGGAAGCGAAGGACACGCTCCGTTTCCGCGTCTGGAGCCTCGTTTGGGGACGGTTCTGTTGTGTGTTTTAGCTCCTCCATGGGCCTCTCATGGGGCTTGGAGCCGTGGCACTGAGTAGACATTGGCTTTGATCTGGATCGTGCTGAATTGACTGACCGTGACACGGATTTCTTGACAAGGGGAAAGCGTCGTGGTCGGAAGAGGCTGAAGCGCCTCCCGTTCCTGGGCAAATGCACCACTGCGCTTGAGATTGCGGGTGCGAACGAGATCGGCGAGAAAGCGCTCGTAGGCTTCACGGCTCTGAAAATCGCGACTGGCTCGCACACGCAGTGCCTGATCGACCGCCGTTTTGAATTGGTGATGGGATTGCTCGACATCGCCATTTTCATGGGCGATGCTCACATTGTTCTTGGTGGGCTGCATGCCATAATGAGCCATCAGCGCATCATAGCGCTTCGTCCAGTCTTTGGTGTGTTCCTTGCCCGCGTTCTTCACCGCGGCTGTCAAATGATCGGTGCGATGTTGCACAGGCACACCACCGATCTGCCAGAGCGCTTTCTCAATGCCCTCGGCCAGCGCTTCAAACGATTCGCTAAAACAGATGGAGACCGCTTCCACATTGGAGTAGGTGAGTACAAAATGATGCACCATATGTGGGAAAGGAACGTCAGTAATCGTGACACCCAGATCCTCCATATGGGTAAAATCAGATTGTCCTCGTTCACCAGGGACGTGCTGTTGGGCAAACATCACCTCGCGATCGGGCCCGTGTAAGACGCGCCACTGTTGAATATGACGTTGTAAGGTACGCACCTGTGTGGGTCGATAGCGATCAGGATGTCGTTCGCACAGGAGGGCAAAGAGCGTAGAGCCTTGCAACGCCGGATCACGCTCCAATTGAGAGACGACCCAAGGCCAGTCCTTTTCGAACGGGTCGATGCGTGTTTTCCAATCATGCGGGCGTGTGAGTTGAGAAGGCAGGGCGGCTGCCTGCTCATACTTGCGGGCCGTTCGTTCCCCGATCCCGGCTCGCGCCGCCGCAACTCGTTGGGTCATTCCTTTCCTTCTTTCTTGCAGATAAAGTCGAATTTCTGTATCCTTTTTCACATGACACCTCTCTTTGATATTCGAGTCGTGTCATGTTAGGCCTTCTCCTGGGCATGTGTCCAGAGGGGTGGCCTTTCTTTTTCTGTGCTATCGCGCATCGCTAATGCGCAGTGTGGGCCGGGTCCTGCGCATTAGCAAAACTGTCTGGCGTTCGACCTCAAGATTCTTGCGAGCTTGGGCCTGCTGTCCCTTCCCTGCCTCCATGCCAACCCTACCGGGACAACAGGCCCCGCTCGCATCCTCCGCAGTTTGCCTCGACTGCCTCCCTCCCAATCCACTCTCCACCTCAGGCGAGCAAACTGCGGAGACGTGCCCCCACATCTCCTCCGTTCGTTCTCGCTGTTGCACATTCCTCCACATCTGTGTGATCCTCGAATGACCATACGCATTGAACATTCCAGTTTCCTCAAGGAGAAGCAGTCGACTGTATGATATGTCAAAATTGTCAATCGCCCTGGTTTCCTGTGTTGAGTTGCCACTGGATTCCCTTTCTCATCGGCATTTCTAATTGGCGGTACCGGCTGTTTATATTATCGTTCATCAAGCTGGCTTTAACTCCTCTCTGCATGGACTCGTTACCCCTGACGCTCCCTGGTGTCGGAAGGTTGGGCAGAGGGCGGCGGAGTCCACATGGTGTCGGCGACTGGTGGGGAGGCGACCGGCTGACACTTACCAGCTATTAGGGGTAGAAGCGGTAGAAGAGTATGGGGCTCGTCTGAGCGGGGCAGCCATCTCGTGTGAAGAAGAGGAGGACACACACACAGCAAAGGAGAAACCAATGGATGGAAACAGCCTCACCGATCCGCTGGCATGGGCTCAGGAAACGTTTGGAGCGGCCGAGCTAGGCGATCCACGACGAACCAGGCGCTTGGTACGCGTGGCGGCCCAGATGGCCGCTGATCCACAAGGCAACTTGCCCCGAGAGATGAGCGGAAACTGGGCCGATCTCAAGGCGGCCTACCGTTTGGTGCGAGCCGATGGGGTGAGCCATGAGGCAATCAGTCGCCCAGTCTGGCAGCAAACACGTCAGCAGGTGGAGCAAGAGTCAGGGGCCATGCTCATCGTGCATGATGATACGCAGTTGGATGATGGCTATCGTCCAGCCATCAGCGGCTTAGGGCCTATTGGCAATGGCAGCCATCGCGGCTTCTTCGTGCATACGGTGCTGGCGGTGGTCCCCAGAGGCAGCCGTGAGCGCGTGCTCGGACTGCTGCATCAAGAAGCCTGGGTGCGCCACCCCGCTCCTCGCCAGACCGATGGCCGCAAAGAGAGCAGCCGACAGCGACGAGAGCGGCCACGGGAAAGCGAGGTGTGGACGCGAGCGGTGGAGCAGGTGGGTTCGCCTCCGGCGGGAGAGGTGTGGATCCATGTGGCAGACCGGTCTGCCGATATGTTTGCCTTTTTGCAGCGCTGTCGCCAGATGGGAACCTTCTTCCTGGTGCGAGCAGCCCAGAATCGACGTGTCCTCAGTGAGGAGGAGCAGGCCGAGCCCGAACTGGATCATCTGCTCGACCGAGCCAAATCCTGGCCAGCGCAGGCGCACGGCAGCATCGAAGTGCCCAGTGAGCATGAACGGCGGGCAAGAACCGCACAGGTGCAGCTCAGTTGGGGATGCATGCACCTGCTCCCTCCTGAGGAAGGCCCGGACGCTGGACGTGATTCCCTGCAGATCTGGGTGGTGCGGGTGTGGGAGCCGGAGCCACCTGGCAAGGAGGAAGCCCAGCGAGAGTGTGTGCCCAGCCAGAAACATGGGTCCAACAGGCGCCGGGAGCCGCAGAGCGAGGAGGTGGAAGCCTTGGAATGGATCCTGCTGAGTGCTCTGCCGGTGGAGAGCGTCGCGCAGGCCTGGCAAGCCGTGCACCATTACAGTTCGAGGTGGCCGATTGAGGATTTCCATCGTGGAGTGAAAACGGGGTGCAGCTTGGAGCAGCGCCATCTGCAGGAGCAAGGCAGTTTGGAGAATCTGCTGGCTATCGTCTCTCCCATAGCCGTGCGCTTGCTGCAGGTGCGCAACCTGTGTCGAGAAGAACCCGAGCAGCCAGCCATGGTGTGGGTCGAGCCAGAGGAGGCGCAGGTGATCGCCTCACAGCAAGGCGTGGCGGTCGAGCAGCTGACCATCAAGCAGTTCGTCTTCAGTGTGGCTCAGCTGGGAGGATTCTTGCGACGTGCCTCCGATGGGCCACCTGGCTGGCAAACGCTGTGGCAGGGCTGGCTGCGCTTGCGTTGGTTTGTCGCTGGCATGCGTTTTGCTGCTGATGCTCGTCTCGACCATTATGCCCGTTCTCCCTGAACTTCTAGGTAAGTGTCAGGGCGACCGGTGGGGCCTGGCGGCGCCCGGCGAGGCCGCCCACAGCGCCAATGCCCGCTCCCAGACCAAGCTCTAAGGTGACCGTCACGATCAGGGCGAGGACGATGCCAACAACGGCGATCGTGTGTAATGCACCTGGCGAGAGGCTCCTGCCACTTTGTGCGACCTGATTGAGGGCCTGCGTGATCACCTGTCCATTGGTCGCATTTTCAACGATGACGAACAGCACCACGATCAGGCTTCCAATCAGACCCGTGACCAGTCCGACCAGCGCGCCGGTACTCACTCTGCCGGTCTGGCGAGCGGCGAACAGGCCAATCACGAAAAACGCGATCAGCCACACGAGAAGATCAAGGATCGTCTTGAGCGATCCAAGGAGGAACTGTGACATGATGATCTGGATCACACCCAGCACGACCCCACAGATCGCTCCCCATTTCCAGATGAACGCGGCGCCTCCCCGGCGCGCACTACTCTGTTCTTGCATTTGAATTCCTTTCCTATTGGAGGAGGCGAGCAGAGCCGTGCTTGTTGGATAGGATGCCTGCCAGCACGTATTATTACGATTTGCAATAGCATTTATAACATATTGTTATTCCTGATGTCAAGGGTATCTGTTCAGAGAATCCTCTCCTGTCCCATGGGTGCCCCGGCACATGCTGCCGACCTCGACAGCTCAGACACTTCCTGAGAGGCCAGCAGACGAGAGAGCGGCTCTCGCTTGCTCGCAGGTGCGGCTGCGCATGCTCATCTCGGGAACGCGCCCGCCAGGTGAAAAAGAAGTGGAGATGCTACCCCTTCTCGTTGGGAAGAGTATACAGCCGGAAACTCACAAAACGGTCTCATTCAGATTCTCTCACATCACAAGCACATCACTATCTTCGACGCGTCCGTGAGAGACCTTAGCCAGAGCTGACGCGCTGGATTGCAGTCTCGGTTTCCACCTGTTGGACACCTCCTCACGTTCACTATTCGTCCTTCGTGTTGCATTCTTGGTGCGCAGAAGAAAGCCAACATACCGTGAGTCCCTGCTGATATGGGCAGTTATGTGGAATAAACGCGCCAGAAATTGGGTTACACAACACAAAAAGCTGTTTGCGGAAAGGCGAGTCACAAGACAGAGACAGAAAGCGAGCATGATACACGATGAACAACACCCATGACAGAAGCGCTGATGCGAAAGCCTTGCACGACCTCTTTCAAGTGAGCAAGGATGGCTGGAACCAGGGTGATGGACAAGACTACGCTGCCTCCTTCATAGAAGATGCTGATTATATTCTCTGGAATGGAACCCACCTCAAGGGACGCCAGGCCATTGCAGCCGCGCATCAGCAGCTCTTTGAGACGCGTCTTCATGGCAGCCGACTCGAAGGCTTCATCAAGCACATCCGCTTCTTGAGCGACGACATCGCACTGCTACACCTGCATAGCAGCCCACAGATAAGAGGCCAGGAGGTTCCTGCGCCAAAACAGTATTCCATCCAGACCCTGGTCGGTATCAGGCAGGCCGATGGGTGGCGCTTCACCTCTTTCCAGAATACCTTGATTCAAAGGAGATGAGGTCTGGCCGTTCGTCACGGGTACATTTTGAGGATCTGCGGACGAATTTTGCAGTTCTATGGGACGTCGTCTCTTTTCGGCGTTTTCGCACCGAGAGGCCTTCTGACCTTGCTTTGTTCTAGCAGTTTATTAAAGGATGAGCTTATCCCCAAAGCTGTATCAGAGCCGAGATAGTGGTCATTGGGCCTCCTAAGGTATGTGATCATTTTCCCTTCTTGAGAAGGCTCATTTCACCACTCTGCCGCTCCTCTTTACCTCCTCGTTGCGCACGTCTTGGGAGGTTCTACCTGTTTGGTGAAGGTGCAAGAGGCGAGCCGTTTGATGCCCATCCGGTATGCTATGATACAAGAGTAAGGGAGAGAACCACACAGTGGCGGACGAAATCATCATCATACTGAATATGATCTCGTCGTGATGAACCCTTTGTGGGTCAGTTATCGAGTAACACGTCGAGAAATACGCTATACTAAGGTGACTCAGTCTCTCTCAACCATTTCAGATGCAGAGGTTCATCATGCAGAACCTGCCAATGGGCACTGTCACGTTGCTGTTCACCGATATTGAGGGATCAACACGTCTGCTTACTCGCCTCGGAGAGCGCTATAGCGAGATGTTAGCCAGGTGCCGGCACCTGCTGCGTAGCGTGTTCGCCGACTTTCATGGCTATGAAGTAGATACACAAGAGGATGCCTTCTGCGTGGTCTTTGCTCGTGCCGCTGATGCGGTCGCCGCAGCAGTCGCCGCGCAACGTGCTCTTGCCACTCACGCCTGGCCAGAAGGCATAGCGGTGCATGTCCGGATGGGCATGCACACCGGTTCACCCGCCCTGGATGCCGAAGGCTATGTGGGAGTCGATGTCCATTATGCCGCCCGCATTATGGGTGCCGGACACGGAGGACAGGTGTGTTGGTGACCAAATGCATGATCCCGCCCCTGCGTGCCCAGCTCCTTCCTCGCGAGAGCCTGCTCGGGATCCTCAACCAGAGTCGCTCGGTTCCCTTGACCCTGCTCTCGGCCCCCGCAGGTTTTGGCAAAACGACGCTGCTCTCGATCTGGGTTAGAGAGAGCAGCGGCCAGATCGCGTGGCTGACACTCGATGAGCAGGACAATGATCCGGCACGCTTCTGGATCTATATGATTGCCGCCCTTCGGCACAGCGGTTCGCACCTTTCCGCAATAGGCGAGGCGACGGAAGCGATGCTGCATTCCCCACAGCCTCTTTTGTTGACAAACGCGCTGACTGCACTCATTAACGAGCTAGCCACACGTGCGCAGGATATTGCGCTGATACTGGATGACTATCATCTGATTCGAGAACAGGCCATACATGACTCGCTGCAGTTCCTCCTCGATCATCTTCCTGCCTGTCTGCATGTACTCCTTGCCGGCCGAAGCGATCCTCAGTTTCCTCTTGCTCGTCTGCGCGCACGAGGACAGGTCATCGAGATACGCGAGACCGATCTGCGCTTGAACGGCGACGAAGCCGCCGGGTTTCTGACCCAGGTGATGGGGCTCGCTCTCTCAACGGAAGAGATCGCCCGCCTGGAGCAGCGCACGGAAGGGTGGGTTGCCGGACTCCAACTGGCGGCCCTCTCTCTGCGCAGACACCATGATGTCTCCGCCTTTCTCCAGGCGTTCACCGGTAGTCACCGCCTGATCCTGGATTATGTGTACGAGGAGATCCTTGCGCCCTTACCTGAGTCGCAGCAGCGTTTTCTGCTCCAGACATCGGTGCTTGAGCGGATGAATGCCGAGCTCTGCCAGCAACTTTCCGGGGAGCAGGAGAGCCAGCAGATGTTGGAGTCTCTGGAGCACGCCAATCTCTTTCTGGTTCCCCTCGACGAAGAACGGCGCTGGTATCGCTGGCACACGCTCTTCCGCGAAGTGCTGCTGACCCGTTTACTGGCGAAGGAGCCGGAGCAGGTGGTGCGCCTGCACCGGGAGGCGGCCCTCTGGTATCAGCGACAGGAATGGCCGCACGAGGCGCTCTCCCATGCGAGGGCTTCGGGTGACTATTTCTTCGTAGCCGAGTTGCTGGAGGGTTACGTCGAGCGTTTGTCCCAGAAAGGGGAGCTCCAAACACTGCTCGCCTGGATCAAGCAGCTTCCCCAGGAGGTCTTGTACGCGCATCCTCGCCTGGCCACGAGCTACATCTTAGCGTTCCATGTGCTGTACCCGTTCTCTCCCCAACAACAAGAGGAACTGGCCTATCTTGAGCAACTGCGAGCAGGCGTGGAGCAGGCGCTGCAGCGCGCAGATCAGCTAGCTGTACCAGAAGCCGAGCAGGAACGACTGCGCCACCGGCTCATCATCCTCGATGGCTGGGAACTGGTGGTGGAGGCGCTCGCCGATGGAGATGTAGAGCAACTGAGCAGGCTTGCCGAGCAGACTCAGGGCTTGCCTCCCGATGACGACACTATGTGGCAACTGAATCGGCTGGCGCCGTTTGCCATCGCCTGGCGTATGGCGGGCAATTTCCCGCCGATGGTGGCTGCCTTGCAGGATATGAGGAAGAAAACCCGGCTGATGCAGAATCACTACCTGGAAGCTCAGTCCCTCTGGGGGCTGATTATTGCCCTGATCGGCACGGGGCAACTCTCGCAGGCGCATGAGCGAGGCCTTGAACTCCACCAGTTGGTTGACCGTCTGGGGGAGCCACTCCCCTTGGCGGCGTATCCCGATCTCTTTCGAGCTCAGTTGTCGTACGCGTGGAATCAGCTGGAGGTCGCACACAGCGAGGCCCTGATCGCCATTGAGAAGACGGCGCCCTTGCAGTACATGGATATTCTCATGGTGGCCTATGAGGTGCTGGTGCGTACCTGCATCGCCCAAAATGATCTGACGGAGGCTGAACGAGCCCTCCACGAGATGGAGCAGGTGCACACAAGCGCCGGGATCCCGCTCTTTCGCCCCTGGATTGAAAGTCTCCAGGTCCATCTCTGGCTGGCTCAGGGCAACCTGTTGGCGGCAGTGGATTGGGCCGAGCACACCCCCTACCGTCATGAGGACCTCGCCTATAGCCGTGAAATTGCCTCCCTGGCGCTTGCGCGTGTCTTGCTGGCCGATCGACGGTATCCAGAGGCTTTGCAGCTGCTCGCAGCACTCCTCTCCAGAGCCGAGCAGGTGGCGCGAGTGGGAAGCATCGTCTCCATTCTGTCACTGCAGGTCGCTGCTCTGCAGGCATCGGGAGCCTCGCAAGAGGCGCTGCGCGTGCTTGATCGCCTGCTCACCCAAGCCTCGCCAGAAGGATACCTGCGCGTCTTCCTCGATGCGGGAGAGCCGATGCACGCTGCTCTCGGGGTATGGCTCAAGTCGTCGCAACGGGCAGTTTCACCTACCCTTGTTGCTTACGCACAGACGGTGCTCACCGCCTTTGCCAGCGAGCAGCGAGAGATCCTGCAGCAGGGGACTATCCTTCCTGTCTCCCAGGCGCTATCATCCGCTTCATCGGATTCACGCGCTCCCTCCCAGGCTGCGCAACAGCTGCTTGAGCCGCTTACCCCACGCGAGCTGGAGGTCCTGCACTGGCTTTCCGCAGGGGCCACCAATCAGGAGATTGCCAACCAACTGGTGGTTTCACTCGCCACGGTCAAGAAACATGTGGCGAATATCTTAAGCAAGCTGGGAGCCGAGAATCGCACGCAGGCCATTGCACGTGCCCGCACGCTCTCATTGCTGTAGCAAGTGATCGAGCGGCCCCTCCATCGCGGCCTTGCCAGGTTCGCACCTTCTTCGTTTCAGGATGGTATTGGTAGGAAGCGCGAAGAGTGATCAGGATGCGCGGGCGACGAGTGAGCGCTGGTGCAGATATCCCTTGGACAAACCACTTCTCATCTGGTATGCTTCAGCAGAAGAGTGTCAATTCCGTTCGTTCTCGCACGGCTGATTGAGTCGCCCGATCTGCTCGCGGCAGCCAGCCGATGGCGGGCGTGGGGACTGATGGCGGGCCCGACTGATCGATCAGTATCGATCTGTTCCACAGTGCGGGCCGCACCATGCGCGGAGTGAGTGAAGAGCAAAAAGCATGGGCACGGTTGTCCCTGTCAAGCAACCGGAGTGACAGCCACCTCGAAGAATGTCTCCTTCTGTGGCTCGAATACCATCCACTGGTCGCGAGCTGCGCGCGTGGCCATAGTGGCCCTCAGTGTGCGAGAGCCTCTCGCCTGCCGACGCCTCTGCACGCTCCAATCACCATTGGGTACGTGATTGAGCCGCGATCGGTTTTTGGCGGAAAAGGCGAGGAGAGTCGCATTGAGAGAAGCGCATACAAAGAAGCACAGGAAAGGAACAGGTATAGATGGAACTCCAGCACAACAAGCAGCAATCGCGAGAATTGAGTTCGCAACTCGTCACAATCATGACAACCGAGCATTATAACCTGCAAACGGGCAGAGCGATGACGGTTTCAGAAGCCAATGGCCGGGCCAGCCTCTTTGTCGGGGCCGTGTCTTCTGGCCTGATCGCCCTCGCCCTGGTGGCACAACTCTCGCACCTGGGCACGGCCTTTTTGGTCTTTAGCCTGGTGGTGCTTCCCACGCTCTTGTTTATGGGGCTGATCACCTTTGGGCGCCTCATGCAATCAGGCCTGGCCGATGTGACGTATGCTCGCGGGATCAATCGCATCCGGCATCTCTACCTGGAATATGCCCCGGACATGCAGCCGTACTTCATCCTTGGATCGCATGATGATGAGGAACTCCTCTTGCGGCAGGAGTCGATGCTCCCCACCTGGGTGCAGAGCTTCTTCGGGATGGCGAGCATGGTCGCTGTCATCACGAGCGTGCTCGCCGGCAGCTTTCTTGGCATGCTGTTCATCCTGTTCGCACTCCCCTTGTGGGGCTGTATCGTTGCAGGAGGAATGGGATTTCTCGGAAGCCTCGTGCTGCTGCAGATCTATCAACAAGTGCAATGGGTGCGCCTGAGGAAAAGCATTCCTGTCAACTTTCCCAGACAACCGATTGCATAGGTCCACACATCCTTTGGTTTTTCTTGAAAGCATGACAGTGTACAAGGGGTTGATGGTTCGCGCGCAAGATGAGGAGCTTCTTACACAATCAATGGTTGAGCTGCTCACTCTTCGCGCGTGACTGGCTCACTCGTCGCCCGAATTCCTGCTCACTCTTCGCGCTTACTACCAGGTATCCTTTTGGCTACCAAGCGCACTGCTCTCCTTGTGGATACGCTCGCACTGGAGCGTATCCGCGAGAGTATCCTTTTGACCACTGCATTCCACCTGCCAAAGCAGTATCCTTCTTCATAGACGAGGAAAAGCAATCTGAAGGGAGTTCAAGCCTATGAGGTATGTCATCCGGGTGAAAGGACACCTGGACCCCTTCTGGCAAGAGTGATTCGAGAACCTCTCGATCACGCACCAGAGTGATGGCACATCACTGCTTACAGGTCAACTCCGTGACCAGGCAGCGCTCTATGGCATCCTCTGCAAAATGCGCGATCTGGGGCTGACGCTCCTCGAGCTTCGCACGAGTGCATCCGAACCGCCTCCAGAGGAGTGAGAAGCGCTGATCACGACTGCTCTCAATCGCCTCGCTTGTGTGGACGATACAGAATGCTTCCTACAGTGATTGAAGACAGACAGAAAGAAGGAGTAAAAATGAACACCACATCCTATCAACCCATCGACGATACCACCACATCGGTGCTAAATGGCGAAGGTTTCGCCAATTCAGTGGCGCAGGCTTCCCCAGTAGCCCGGTGGCTCGCACTCGGCGCCATCTCCGGCCCGATTCTGTTCACCCTGGCCTGGGTCATCCTCGGCGCGCTCAGCCCGGGATACACCGCCTGGGGAGTCCGGATCGCACCCTACTCACCTATCAGCCAACCCATCAGCGGCCTGGGATTGGGTCCCACCGCCACATTCATGAACGCCGCCTTTGTCCTCAGTGGACTCCTGATACTGGTCGGTGTGGTCGGCATCTTCCTGAGCATCAGAGAGATGGGGGCCCTTGCGCGTTGGAGCTGCATCGTGCTGCTCGTGCTCTTGCCACTGGGCATGGTGGTAGACGGCTTCTTCACGCTGGAGTCGTTCCTGCCCCATACGGCCGGCTTCCTTCTGGGCTGTGCGACCCCGGTACTCAGCTTCGCGTTCATCGGGCTCATGCTTCGCCGAGTCGAGGGCTTTCGGCGGTTCGGCTCCTGGCTGCTGCTGGGTAGCCCGCTGACGCTAGCGCTGCTGATCGTGTACTTCCTGACCTTCACGCCCACCGTGGCTGGAATTCAAACTGGAGTGGCAGGCCTCGTGGAACGCATCTTGATCATCGAGGTCCAGGCCTGGTTCGTGGCCCTTGGCTGGCTGGCCTTCCGCCGGGTGTCTCGTTCCATCGGTTTGTAGCACGAGAGGCAAGAGGGCTGGCTGCTCATGGAGTAGCCGGCCAGTAGCATCGCACAGCCAACACCATGAAAGGATTTCAACACATGAATACGAACACCGGCGGCAACACACAATCGACGTCACTTGTGCAGGAGCCCTATACCATCGGCTTCGTCACCTCGAAAGATGGGGCCACCATTGGCTATCGCCAGCTTGGCCATGGCCCTGCTCTCGTGTTGGTGCAAGGTGCCATGGGATCAGCCCAGAACTTTATGCAGCTCGCCGGGTTGCTCTCTGATACCTTCACGATCTATGTACCCGACCGCCGTGGCCGTGGCCTGAGTCCCCTCCCGTACAGTACAGATTACAGCATCCAGAAGGATGTGGAAGATGTGGACGCGCTCCTCTCGAGAACGGGCGCTCACTCCGTCTTCGGACTCAGTTCAGGGGCGCTCATCTGCCTGCAGGCAGCACTCGCACTGCCCGCCATTCATAAAGCTGCCGTCTACGAACCAGCGCTCTTTCTGAAGAGCTCGGAGCCGACGGCTTTTGTGACGCGCTTCGAACGGGAAATGGCTCAGGGGAAGGTGGCCGCAGCCCTCGTCACGGCCATGAAAGGAGCGCAGATGGGCCCGCCGATCATGCCGCGCTTTCTGCTCGAATCACTGACGAACAGGGTGATGAAAAGCGAGGAGAAGAAAGGCAGTGGCGAGTACTTGTCCATGAGGGAGCTTGCTCCGGCACTCCACTATGACTTTGAGGTCGTCGTCGAGATGAGTGGGAAGCTGGAGAGCTTCAAGGCCTTGCAGACTGAAGTGCTATTGCTCGGCGGCAGCAAGAGTCCGGCGTACTTGAAAGGTGCCCTTGACGCCCTGGAGCAGGTCTTGCCACATGTCGCACGGATCGAGTTCCCGGGACTGGGGCATGGATCTCCATGGAATTACGACAAACAACGGAACCCAGACGGCAAGCCGGAAGTGGTGGCACAAGCACTACGCCGATTTTTTGCCGAACAGGAGCGTTCCTGACACGACACGGAGCGCTCCTGTTTGCAGACGAAAGGAAGGAACGAACATGAACACCTCAACACAGCATTAGAGCGACGAAGCAACCATACCAGTGCTGATTGGTGAAGGATTCACCAAACCAGCGGGGCAGGCTTCCTCGGTGGTAACCCGCTGGCTTTCGCTTGGCGCGGGCGCCGGCCCGGTCCCGGGCACACTCGTCTGGATCGTCCTTGGCTGTGTGCGCCCAGGTTACTCACCCATCAGTCAGCCCGTAAGCGCACTCGGTATCGGTCCTGACGGCGCTTTCATGCTCGACGGACTGCTGTGCATTGTTGCCGTAATTGCCGTTTTTCGAGGTCTGAAAAATGAGCTGGGCACAGCAGCATGCTGGACTTGCACGGCTCTGCTCCTGCTCTCACCATTCGGTCTCCTGTGGGTTGGCGTGTTCACGATGAACACGCTCGCCCTTCACCTGGTAGGTGCCCAGCTCGCATTCGCCACGCCGATTCTCGCGCTTTCGATCGCAGGATTCGTGCTGAGCCATATACCGCACTGGAGACGATTCGGGACGTGGATGCTCGTGAGCGGAGGTCCGCTCACGCTGGCTCTCCTGGTCGGGTTCATTACGAGTGTCCCTGTGTCTGAGAGCGTGTTTTGGAAATGGGCGAAGGACCTCACGTGTGATAAGCTGAATGGATGAGAACCATTTACCCAAGCACTCGAACCTTAGCGGAGTGGGAGACTCTGCAACGCCATCTTCCTCCCTTGCCCAAACGTGGCAGGCCGCCAATTCACTCCTTGTACGCCATTTTTTCAGCGGGCCGAGCGCGAACGGCAGGGAAGGAACCCGCATCGAAGTCTCGCCATCATAGATGCCGAGACGCGTCAAAACGGTTGAGGAGTCAGCCGGGATCTGCGGCTACGATGCGCACAAGCACGTGAAAGGCCGGAAACGGCATCTCCTCGTCGATACGGATGCCGCATAACGCCTTCGATCTACGTCACTCCTGCCGATACGCACGACACCAAAGGGGCCCGGTGTCTGCTCGCAGGACTCACGTTCTTCGTGCCTCGCCTGAAAACAATCTGGGCAGACGCTGCCTACCGCGGGCAGGAGTTAGCTGAGTGGTGCCAGGACGAGGGGGGCTCTTATCTGGAGGTCGTAGAACGGACGCCAGGCACACGCGGTTTCAGTATTCAGTCCCGCAGATGGGTGGTGGAGCGAACATTCGGGTGGCTTTCTCGTCAGAGACGCTTAAGCCTGGGATTACGAGCGAAAAGTACCCGCCTTGTGAAACCCTCATCCAGATAGCAATAATTCGACTGCTCCTCACCCGTCTGGGCCGGAGCATGAGCACTGGTGCGAATGGAGCTGGGGAAAGCACTCTCCATGTGGGAGAAGTTTACACGAAACATTTTGCAAACGTACAGCCTGGTTGAATTGAGCTCTAGAGCAGACAAGAGGGGGTATGGACATGAATGAGCATACTCAACTCCCGCCGCAACCGACCAGTTCGCTTCAACAATTTGATGTCCTGATTTGGGAATGGACGATGGTGGGAACCCATCCCGCTTTCCTATCCGCAGCGCATGGGCGTTCTTCTTTCGAATGGCTGATGGAAGGGGGCCTACTGCTTTGGCATTTTGAGTGGGAACGCCCTGGCCCGCCGAGCGCTCTCAGTGTCATCGGCCATGACGACTCGGTGGAAACATGTTCCATGCTCTATGCCGATGAGCGGGGGGTGGCAAGGATCTATCAGATGAGTCTAGCAGGCGGTGTGTGGAAGATGTGGCGAGAGTCGTCGGGCTTCTCACAACGTATGACTGGCACGGTAAGCTCGGATGGAAACACTAGTACCTGTCATGGAGAGTTGTCGCGTGATGGTTCACATTGGGAGCAGGCCCTGGATGTGACGTATACCAGAAAGCACTGAAAGATGTCTGTTCGCCGCCGACCTCATCTCCCCAGCGTGAGGGCAAGGCCAGTAACATCTTATCAACCTGCTTATCTGCCTTGCCCAGCTCCCTGATTTTCTCACCTTCTGCGATTCGGAAGTCGCGTTCGGCCAACGTTGAGCCATAGGTTTGCCGCTCTGTGAGCGACAAGTATTCAGCTCCTCAAGAGCCTGTTGCCAGCAAAGGTTTTCCGATTCTCCCCATGTGGAAGCAAAGGACTGCCCAAAGCATTCCGCATGTGTTCAGAGGCACGTTTGCTCGTTTCGCCCGTGGTATCAGTCTTCGCGGCAAACTTTTGACGGCAAAATGGCACTCCTTTGGCATCCATTGCAAATCGCATAAAAATAGCGTATGCTCAGACAGGAAGAGCGTGGCGTTTTCTCTGACGCGCTGGCAGCTGTGTTGATTGTTCCTGAAGGGATGGGCCACCATGCTAACCGCCGTCCAAGGTCAAGACTGGTGTCACTCTCTTCACCGCCAGGCTCGAACTGTCAGGTGCTACAAGATCTGTGCACATCCCTTCCGGTGCGCCGGGCGGGGCTCACGGGCCAACGCTGTCAGCGGCGCGTATGCTTCCCGCAAGATGGGACGGACTCTTTCATGTGAAAGCCACCAGGTGGAGTTGAGTGATACGTTCCATGTCTATGATTAAACAAGGAGAACCACTATGAGGAAGGTCCTATCCAAAGACGGCACCGCTATCGCGTACGAGCAGCAGGGGAAGGGACCGGCAGTGATCCTGATCTCTGGGGCGTCGACCTCGCACGAAGCAAACATGGCACTGGCCGAGAGGCTTTCATCACACTTGACCATCTACAACTACGACCGTCGGGGTCGAGGCGACAGTTCCGACACCTTGCCCTTCTCCGTCGAGCGCGAATTCGAAGATCTTGAAGCGCTCATTGCCGAAGCTGGTGGATCAGCTTCCCTGTGGGGCTCGTCCTCCGGTGCGATTTTGGGCCTGCTGGCGGCCGCTCGCGGACTCCCCATCACGAAGCTGGCGCTGTGGGAGCCGCCATTCAGCGTCGATGAGGAGGACCTCCGGCGATTTAAGGAGTACAAAACGCGCCTGGGCGAGCTACTGGCTCAGGGTCGTCGTGGTGACGCCGCCGCACTCTTCATGTCTCAAGTCGGTCTTCCGCCCGAAGTCATCGAAGCGGCCCGCAGCGAACCCTGGTGGGCCGCTCAGGAAGCCATAGCGCCGACCCTGGCCTACGATGCCGCTGTCATGGGAGACAGCCTGGTACCAGTACAGCAAGCCGCCTCCGTCACGATTCCCACCCTCGTACTCGACGGTGGAACAGCAGACCCGTTCTTCCACGCCGCTGCGCAGACCTTGGTATCCGTCATGCCACATGCGCAGCTGAGGTCTCTCCCAGGCCAGCCACACAACGTCGACCCGCAGGTCATTGCTCCTGTCTTGGTGGAGTTCTTTGCGGAGGCGGGCAACGGGAGCCGAAATGGCTAAGACCGATGGTCTGACACCCCCTCATCTGCACCTGCAAGAGCGTGCATGCTTCCTAGATGTGAAATGTCTCTCATGGATTGAATCGGAGCTTTGCTGTGTTCTCCCCTTTGAATCAAAGAGGCAAACCTTTCTGGCGAGGAACAGCTTCCCTCAGCATCGCGTGTGTCGCTGCACTCTACAGGAGTACGGTGTGCGATGCGCGCACCAGTCTTCTTTCCAAAACAGGCTCTGAGAGGGTCGCTGAAGGGGGAAGTGATGGTTTGTGGGAACGCGTTCTGGCCAGCGAGGTCTACACATGGTATGTGGTCCTTGGCTGGTTGGCCTTCCGCCGGATGTCTCCGTCGCCTGGTTTGTAGCATCAGAGGCAAGAGGGGTGGTTGCTCTATGACCATCCAGCCAGCCGTGTCTCATAGCCAACAAGAGATGCGACCCGGGCGGAGTTGACGCTTCTCTCGCTTGATCGGATAGGGAGGAAGAGCAATAGAGACGGTACAGAGAGCAGCGAACCTGGCTCAAGGAAGGAGCAACGCAAGATGGAGCGCGAAGTGGTCAGGCCGTCTATGCTATCTTGTCCAGTTCTCTACGCAATACACACAGGATGCCTTCCCAGAAGGTACTTCCTGTATGTATTGCGTAGCCCTCTTCCGTTTTGCACTGTTTTTGCGGGTGGCTGCTTCCAGTTTCTCTGCTGTCACATGGTGATGGTTCATGTGAGCCATTTGGTCAGCGATGAGAGGAAACCAGGTCAGATGATGCTTGATTGTGGTGGGCAGGATCTCCTGGAATAAATATCACAGTCTGGAACACATGAACCTTGCTCGTACGTACCCCAAAGGCTTTAGAAGAACGCGACCGATGTGCGCTTCCGAGATTATCTGCTCTATGGGGAGCAAAACCTTGCTGGCGAACGGGCGCTGGTCAATCTCTTCCAGGATGTCGTAACACAAAGAGAACGTGCCGCTTGTAAACGCTAAAATCATAGAGGCTCTTCCTCGCAGTGATCTGGGTGGGGAATTCAATTTTCACACTTGTAATGTAACTCGACGAATAGTCAGTCCGTTTCGCTGATTACATGTTACCTCTCCTGCTATCCTGGTTGGCTTGGAAAGAGGCGTTTCACCCGCTTCCATTGTCTCCACTGATAGCGCTGATGGAGAGCAACGCTCACGAAGAAGGTGAGGGCTCCCGCACTTGTAGCTGCCCACAAAGGAAAGGTGAATGCGGCAAGCAGCAGGCCAACAAAGCTTCCGGCCAGCACGCTGTTGATCACGGCGATCATGCCAGCCGTTGTTAAGAAGACCTGCCACCAGGTGAGATGCATCGCGTCCCGGGCCGGGGTCTCTTCCTGTTCATCATGAGGGGTGAGCAGGATGTAGGGCTGCATCTGCGGGGCATACGCCAGATAGAGGTGGCGAATGCGGTTGATGCCGATGGCATACATGAAATCTGCCGAGCCCGATTGCAGCACACGCTCAAAAGTGATCAGCCCTATAAACAACAGCGTAGGAATCACAACCAGACTAAACACGTAAAAGGTGAGGCCCAGATGGGAGAGTTGTCCCACAAAGGCCAGCGCAATCAAGCCGCTTGACACTGCACCTACAAAGAGACTGGAGCGGCCATTGGCTTCTGCAATAGTCATGGAGCGTCCAGTCTGTAAGTTGTAGTGTTCGGTGGTCATGATCGTGACGATTTGGGGGGAAAGCTCCATAGGAAGATGTTCGTTGTGCGGTTGCTCCATCTTTCATTGCTCCTTTCGAGGAATACGCTCTTTGATGTGTAAGAAGAAAGAGTGATTAGTCTGCTTCTCGTTCAACGGCCTTCCCGTAGCGCGAGGACCGTTTCTTTTATTCTACTTCATGCAGAGGGAGAGCCATCGACGTCACATGAACCGCTCATAGTAGCGATCCTGAATAGTCTTTTGTTTTCCGCTTATAGAGATGTGAAAAGTCAGCAGACCATCCCTTTCGCCATCAAAAAGAACCCGGCAGCAGCTCACCGTCGTGTTCTTTGCCTCACCTGTGGGAGGGTTTTCAGAGGGACTAACAGACCAGTGCTGGTGGAGGGACAACGCCGAGTTGTTGCACCAGGCCCAGGTCGCCATAGTTGTTCCAGTGCTCGACGATCTTGTTGCCCGCGATGCGGAAGATATCGATAGCCGTGGTTATATCACTGTTGGCCAGGCGCTTCCCTGCGCCTGGCGTGCGGTGGAGATGGAATTGACTGCTCTGACCCCTTTTTGCTATCATTGGCAAACGGAGTACTCTTGTCGCATGATTCTCCTCAAACAGGAGCAGATCGCATGATCAAAGCCGTCGTATCTGCTATTGGTGGGGTCTTCGAGTTGGAACCGTTGGGACCTGATCCCACCGCACGCTTTCCTGAGATGATCGCGGACTGGGAGGTGCGCCTGCACCTGCCGCCCGGAGCATTACATGCCCGCAGAAAAGCCATGAACCGGTTTTTCGACGCCTCAGGGAAAGACGGTGAGTTGGGAACGCTGTCACAGGCGGAATGGCAGGCAGGATTGCGCCAGTTCATCGGCCTGACACCAGCGCAACTGGAAGCCTTTGTCGAGGATTTCTGGAAGTCCTATCTCGGGGACCCGAGTCCTGAGCTGGTCGCCTACTTCCGCGTTCTGCGTCCTCGCTATCGCACCGCCCTACTCAGCAACAGCTTTGACGGCGCGCGCGAACGTGAAGAGGACCGTTATCATTTCGTGGAACTGGTGGACTTCATCATCTATTCCCACGAAGTCGGCATCGCCAAGCCCGATCCCCGCATCTATGCACTCACCAGCCAGCGTTTAGGGGTGCAGCCTCAAGAGATCGTCTTCCTCGATGATGCCGAGCGCAACGTCGCCACCGCTGCGGCCTTTGGGTTTCACCCCATCCACTACCACACTAATGCCCAGGCCATCGCCCAGATCGAGCGGTGCCTGCAGGCGCCGTAAGGGCAACTGCCATTCGCTGATGTTCGGCAGGGATGCGCGCCGCCACTGGCCGAACGATTCCTCGCACGCGGTGGGGGAACGAATCGATCGGTCTGAAGTTTCTTGCGCCAGATCGGTGCTGCCTGGCTCATACTTCCTAGTGTAGCAGGTTATTTGGATAGGCTCTTAGTATGCCTGGAGCGCAAGCGCTAGCGTGTGGATATCAGCCCGCAGCGCTTGCGGGGAGACACCCGCGAAACCCAGCAGCAAACCATCGCGTGGCAGCGATTGCAGGCTGAACTCTGAGATGGGGAGCAGGTGCAGGCCATACACTGCTGCCCGATGGACGGCTTCCTGGGCGCTCATTCCTGAAGGAAGCCAGACGACCAGGTGCATACCTGCTACTGGCGCGCTGACATCCAGGATATTGCCCAGTTCCTGCGTTAGTGCCTCCACAAGGGCATTGAGGCGTGCTCTGTAGAGCTGGCGCATTTTTCGCACGTTCCGCGCGTAATACCCTTCGGCCATAAAAACTGTCAGGGCCAGTTGTTCCTGCAGCGGCAGATGCATATCGATGAGACGGCGCATCGCGAGCAAGCCCTTGAGCAACTCGGGAGGAGCGACTAGCTAACTCAGGCGCAGGGAGGGAAAGAGCACCGAGCTCCAGGTCCCGATATGCAGCACGCGCCGTGCGCGATCCATGCCTTGTAAGGCATCCAGGGGCCGTACGCTGTAGCGAAACTCGCTATCGTAGTCATCCTCGACGATCCAGGCGCGCCTCTCCCTGCTCCAGTCCAGCAACGCCAACCACCGGCTCAGGCTCATGGTCACCCCGGTGGGGAATTGATGTGAGGGCGTGACGATTGCCAGTCGCGCTTCTGGACAGAGCTGTTGTCGGCCGGCTTCGAAATCGAGTCCCTCCCCGTCGACCCGCACCGCCACAAGTTGTGCGCCAGCGGCCAGCAGTACCCCACGCGCTCCCGAATACCCTGGATCTTCGACCCAGGCCAGATCTCCTGGATCAAGCAACGCGCGTGCGACCAGATCGAGGGCTCCTTGGGTTCCGTTTGTGAGAATGATCTGTTCAGGCGAGCAGTGGACGCTGCGCGTCATGCCAATGTGCCTGGCGATGGCCTGGTGCAAAGGGGGGTGGCCTTGCACGTGCAGATAGAGCGAGACGGCTTGCAGTGACCGACGGGCATGCCTTGCCACTAGTCTGGCACAGATCTCGTAGGGAAAGGACGTCACATCTGGCTGGCCGACTTGGCATGATCGTCGCCGACCTGTTCGCTCGTCCTGACTACTCCATTGGTCAGACGCTCGAAATTGCTGGTGACGAACTGACCGGCCTACAGATGGCCGACATCTACACCATTGTGACCGGCCAACGCGCCCGGTATGAAGAGCAACCCATCGAGGAGGTGCAAGCGTTCAACCCGGATTTCGCTAACATGTTGGCCTAGCAGAACGACCACTCCCTTGAGGCGGATATCGCAAGACTCCGAGCGGCCTACCCGCATCTCTCCACCTTTGAAACATAGCTTCATCATCATCGCCTGGCTGTTATGGCATAATAAGTAAGGAGGAGAAGATCCCTGAGCACAAAGATCCTCCTATTGGGAGTATTGGACAGTGTCCTCGCCGACGCGCGAGCTGTTGCTGCGCGTCCCCGTCTGGAGGTGTTTCGGGTGACGAGCGTGGAAGATGTGCTGTCCCAGCTTTCACAGACCACCATCGATGGCGAGGTTGTTCAGGGTCGCACCGTCACTTGAAACACGCTCTTGCAGTGTTTTTGATCAAGCAAGTGTTCACAGACGGTGAGCAGAAGGAGAAAAACCCGATGACATCAACTTCTGTCCCTATCATTCGAGAAGCAGGCCAGGGAGAGACCATCTATCTTTCTGAGGCCATGTACCAGATATGGAAAGCGACGGGAGAGACCACCAGGGGAGCAGCGGACATCTGGGTAGAAGTGGTCCCACCTCAGATGGGGCCACCAGAACACATGCATGCCCGCTATGACGAGAGTTTCCTGGTCGTGAAAGGAACCTTTCTGTTCAAAGCAGCAGGGAATCTCAGACAGGTCTCGGAAGGAGCATGGGTCTTCATCCCCGGTGGGATAGCTCACGCCTTCCGCAATATTGGCACCGAAACCGGGCAGCTCCTCATCGAGACCTTTCCAGGCGGGATACGCAAGTACTTTGAGGAAACCAGCGCTCTTCTCATGTCTGAGCCAGTCGATCAGCAAGCACTCGAACGGGTTAACGAGCGGCATGGGGTCGTGTTTGTTGGGCCACCACTAGCAGAAGAAGGGCATTGAAGGACCAGTCAAGTGGCCTTGCCCCGCTCTGGCAGGTATTGCACCACTCTGGTGAAAGAGGCTCCTCCACATGACACCTGCGAGAGACTCATTCCCAACATGGTGGCATCCCTCTGCAATTTCTGCGTCATCAAAGTGGCGCAAGACCCAATGTATTCGGCAGGTGGCACTCCACGAGCATCTCAAAGCAGCCAATTGACAGATGACTCATGGAGAAAGTGAGATATGGAGCGGCTTCTTAAATGGTGAATAGTTGTGCTGCTCACGCTTCGCGCGTGACGGGCTCACCTGTCACCTCAAAACCTGCTCACGTGACACCCAATGTACCAGAGGGATCAGAGTAAGCTGATTCCGCCCGTCGCAGGATAAGGACGCAGCTATACCACAATACACCAGAGTCAGCCGAGGGATACATGGCACCCGTGAATGATCGAGAGGAGATCCGACATGGCCATCCAACCGTTTACGATCCAGGTGGCTCAACCTGTCCTTGACGACCTGCGCGAACGCTTGGCACGCACGCGCTGGCCCCAGGAGGTGGAAGGAGCGGGCTGGGACTACGGCACGAACTTGGAGTACCTCAAGGGGTTGGTAGACTACTGGCAGCACACCTTTGACTGGCGAGCACAGGAGGCGAGACTCAATCAATTCGCGCAGTTCCGCACCGAGATTGATGATGTCGACATCCACTTCGTGCATGAGCGGGCGCGGCAGGGCAGCGGCATCCCTCTGATCTTGACCCATGGCTGGCCCAGTACCTTCGTCGAGCTGCTGCCCCTCGTTCCGTTGCTCACGAATCCCACTGCCCACGAGATGGACGGCCCAGCCTTTGATGTGGTCATTCCCTCCCTGCCTGGCTACGGCTGGTCTGAGCGTCCCAACCGCCGGGGAGTGACCACCCACGACACCGCGAGTCTGTGGCATCTCCTCATGCGCCGCCTCGGCTACGAGCGCTATGGAGCCGGGGGTGGTGACTTTGGAGTAGCAGTGGCTACCTTCATGGCCCTCTCTGACCCCAGTCCGCTGCTCGGCGTCCACCTGAGTAATCTGGAACTCGCACCCTATACCGGCCCCGGATCGCGCCCTCTCTCAGAAGCCGAGCGTGCGTACCTGGCGCAGTATCAACACTGGGTTGAGGTGGATGGGGGCTACAAGGCGATTCAATCTACTAAGCCTCAGACCCTCTGCTACGGGTTGAACGACTCGCCGGTTGGGTTGGCTGCCTGGATTGTGGAGAAGTTCCGCGCATGGAGTGACTGCGATGGTGACGTGGAGCGCCGGTTCAGCAAGGATGACCTGCTGACCACCATCATGCTGTACTGGGCCACGCAGACCATGCCGACCTCGATGCGAGACTATTTTGAGAACCGGTGGTATGGCATCACGCCTGGCCCGCAAGATGTCGTGAGGGTGCCAACCGCGGTCGCCGTCTTCGCGCACCAATTCGTTTCCGATGGCACGCCGCCACGGGAGTGGGCAGAGCGTCTCTACAACATCGTTCAGTGGACAGAGATGCCCAGCGGGGCGCACTTTGCTGCGATGGAAGAACCCGAACTGCTCGCAGGAGATATCGTGACGTTCTTTGCAACCCGGCACCAGTAGAGTGCTCGAGTATCTATCGCACACGTATACGGAACGGCATAGTGGTCCCAAAAGTCTGGCTCTCCCGCGACGTTGATGATTCGGGATCGAGCCCTCTTGAGAACGGCTTTTTTAGCCGCAGCACAGTACCCGCTTGCGCAGCGTCTGGAAGCCCGCCCTTCCGTATGCCTGGCGCTTGAGGAGCTTCAGGCGGTGAATATGTCCTTCAACCGGTCCCTGCACCCGTCTCGCCTACACGTGTGAGGTCAAGTGTCTGCTCCAGATGGCGGTAGAAGTGATCGGCCGGCACTCACTCTTCCAATGATGCCATGATTGCCGGGGTAAACTGCCGTGCATTGGTTCCCATCATAGGGAACCTCCTCACTGGACACCTTGCCTGGGTGGTATGTGATCAGAACGTAGGAGCTTGCTGTCAGGATCACGCAACCAGAGCGAGATATGACTGGGCTGCATGGTCTCCTGCACGACGGCGACGAGCTGCTCGCGCACCTGCTCCAGGTCTACCTCATGGCGCAGTGTGTCACTAAACGCCTCAACGACCTGGGCCGCATCATACTTGCGACGGTAGAAGCGACGGTCAATGAACTGTTGCATACGATGGCGTAAGGGTTGAAACAATGCCGCAATTGCAAGCGTCGAAACGACGATGGCGATAGCATTATTCTGCCTGATCATCCCTGCCAGCAGGTATTGCAAAGCAAAGATGAGTCCCACGTACACCAGAGCCAAGATAGCGGTCAAGCTCCCATACACCAGGGTACGGTTGATGATCACATCAATATCCCACAGCCGGTAGCGTAGAATGGCGATGCCAATGCAGAGCGGAATGAGGGTAAAGAACAGGATCGTCATGGTTGCTCTGACTAAGCGATAGGGCGAGTCGGGCTGGCTGAAAGCTGGCACAAGCCCACCAATGGCGAGCAAAAGGACCACTCCCACCACGTACACGCTCAAGGCATAGACCAGCCACTTGGTCTGCTGACGCTGCACGGGAGTGTAGACGCGCAGATAGCGATAGACCTGGATGCCTGCCGTACTTCCCAACACCAGGAGGAAGTCTGCTGCGATGAGTAGCAGCGGCCAGTTCTCGATCGCGCCAAAGGTGAAGAACCAATCCTGAAGCAGCCAGAACAGCACCACGACCCAGCTCCAGGGTGGCACAAACCGCCCCGTCGGAAACGTCAACAACAAGACGCCCAGCGCGGGCCACTGGAGGAGGAGCAGGAGAAACAGCAGCTTGACAGCACCAGGAGTCTGCGCGGTGATGAAGGTTCCGGCGAGCGAGTCCGCGATACCGAATGAACCAAAGATCACCAGCACGAGCGAAACGAAGAGCCCCACCCACTCGTCAGACTTGCGCCAGAAAATCAGGGCGCCCACCGCAAGGAACACAAGGGAAGCGAGCACATCCATAGTGAGGGTGTACGCGGCATACGTTTCGAGAGAAAGGCCAAGGTGCTGGAGCGCCTGCATATTCGCTGGCGTCGGTTGCCAGATATTGCAGTGCCCGAAAGCCGAGCTGGTACAGATGGTACGCAGTTGGCCATAGGTGGCTGGAATGCTCGCACTGAAATTGGCTAGCAGCAACAGTGCAAGCACCATCCACACTGCTCGTGCCAGTGCAAGCCAGCGTCGGGGCACTCGTGCAGCGCTGTGCACTTCACGGTTCTCAATTACTGCTGTTGGCGCATGCTGTACGTTCATTCGCTCGCTCCCTGTTTACAGCCTCCGTCTCTCGGTCGAAGCAAGGCGCCTTCAACCTCTCCTCTATTACCACGGCTATCCTTCTCCAATCGTTACGAAAATTATGACGAAGTTCTTAACCTGGATGAGCCTTTCGGGAATTTGCGAAGCACAGGTAAACCTGCTCCACACAAGGCTCCCACATAGCCTTTTTCAACAGGTTGCGCACCTTGCGCGCCGCGTTTCTCAACCAGTCCGCCAGCCAGCTCGACGAGATTGTTGCGGTGGTCGCAGAGCGCGCCTGGCACTCAAGCGACGATTTTGCGGTGCGCAATCTGGCCGGTGCCCTGCTCGGGGTAATGATGGCGACGCTTCTCTCTCTGCAGCCAACGATCCAGATGCCGACGTACTTGGCCTGGCAGATCAGGCTCTGGCTCATCTCGAGGTGGCCTTGCCGCTCGAAAAGTGGCTCTCCGTCATCTCCTGGGCTAAGCAATGTGGTAGAATGAAGCAAGAACCTTCCTCACCAACATGTTCCACTTTTGAAGAAAAGAGTCTCCATTCGTGTTTGCCGCTTTATTACCTGACCTTCCCGGTTTCTGTGTGGAGCAGATAGAGAGAACCGAGAAGGGCATGAGGATCACTGCTCGTGCGACGTCCTCTAGCGCTTGTTGTCCCGACTGCCAACAAGCTTCATCGCGAGTGCACAGCTCTTACACCCGTTGCCTCAGGGATCTGCCCTCAAGCGGGCGACCGATCTCGCTGCTTCTCCACGTGCGCCATTTTCGCTGCCCCACTCGCGCCTGCCCACGCAAGACGTTTGCTGAACCCTTGCCCCACCTCCTCCTGCCCCATGCGCAACGGACATCCCGCTTACGAGAGAGCCTACGAAAGCTCGGAGAAGAAGGAGGCGGGGAAGCGGGTGCCCGGATGAGCCGGGCAGCAGGGGATGGCGTGTAGTTCCTCGACCGTCTTGCGCCTGCTTCGTCATGGTCCGTTGCCTCCCCCGCCGCCAGTCAAAGTCTTAGGCGTGGATGAATGGGCCTGGCGCAAGGGACAGAGCTACGGAACGATACTCGTCGATCTAGAGCGTCATATCCCGATCGATCTTCTGCCAGATGCCTCGGCGGACTCTTTTGCAGCCTGGCTCAAAGAGCATCCTTCTGTGGAGTTGATCAGCCGGGACCGTGGCACGACCTTTGCCGATGGAGCAAACCGTGGAGCCCCACAGGCGCTTCAGATTGCCGATCGCTGGCATGTGATCCACAATTTGGGCGAAGCGCGAGAGAAAGTTCTGGCGCGACATCACGCCGATCTGAAACGCGCGTTGACTCCAGAAGAAGAGCACCAGGTGACCACAGTATTGGACCAGCAAGCCCTCGCACACCTCACGGTCCGTTCTCAAGCAGAGCAACTCCGGCAAGCCAGACGAGAGCGACGCCTGGCGACCTTTACCCGCGTGCATGAGTTGTCTGCACAGGGCTGGAGTGGTGCTTCGATTGCACGTATGCTTGGTATTCACAAAAAGACCGCCGTGAAGTATGCTCAAGCTGAACACTTTCCCGAAGCGCGGAGCGATCGTGGGCATAAACTCGCTCCCTATCTGCCGTTTTTGCACACGCAATGGGTCGCTGGAGCATACAACATCGCTTCTCTGTACCAGGCCATTCGCACCCAAGGGTACGCTGGCTCGGAAACCGCTGTACGCAATTACCTGACGGCGCTCCGGGAGGAAGTCGGACCCCGGAGGCGACCACGAAGACAGTATCCGCCGGTTTCCAAGGAGAGCAAACAACACCAACGCACAGGCCTTTCGAGCCGTCGTGCTACCTGGCTGGTTCTGCGAAGACCAGAGAACTGCTCATCGGAAGACCAGCGCACCCTTGATCTCTTAAAGCAAGCCCATCCTCAGGTGAGGGTGGCATGTGAATTGGCGCAAGCCTTCGCGCAGATGATTCGGAAGAGAAATGCAACCGCGCTGGAGCCCTGGCTGGAAGGAGCTACCGAGAGTGCTGTCCCAGAACTGCGGACCTTTGCCACAGGCATGAAGCGTGACCAGGCGGCCATCCTGGCCGCCCTCACCTATGCCTGGAGTCAAGGACAGACG
>WNGJ01000328.1_pt1 | contig 41135 bp, 42 predicted proteins | sample 5400611 | NCBI WGS metagenome assembly WNGJ01 (sample SAMN13153375, study PRJNA577476) | soil metagenome | isolation source: 40 cm soil or saprolite under Garry oak tree replicate 1 | place: USA:California | collected 2016-06-15
TAATCATGAATTGCCGGACGTCTTGATGATCGTGGAATTGATGGCGCGTAACCTCGCCGAACCGCGTCCGCATGCGCTGAAGTTCTGAAAACGATGCAACAAATGCGATCGAGGTTACGGCGGCAAAAATCCAAGGAATGGCGCGAGACGCCTGGCCGATCAAGTCTCTCTTTTTCAACATCGATACACTTGAAGGTTGCGATAACCTAGACGATAAAATGATCTCTTAGCACCACAACTGCAACGCGATCAAGTCGCCGCCCGCCAAGGTGGCCCTTTCTTTGGAGCGTCAGATGACTGATATCGCGGCGCTGCGGGCAGCAAACGAGAGGCGCTGGTCAGATGCCAAACTGCTAAGGCCAGACGACTTAGCATCCGTCGCAAGGCGCCTCTTCAATGGAAGACGGCGCTATCAGGCTGTCTCTCTCAAGACCGGCGTCCCATGGCCCGTTATCGCCGTCATTCACGAGCGGGAATGCTCGCAGGACTGGATGGGATCGTTGGCCCAAGGCGATCCCTGGGACAGGGTTTCGGTTCACGTGCCCACGGGCCGCGGGCCCTTCATATCCTGGGAGGAGGCTGCGGTCGATGCGCTCGTGCACTGCGCGCCGTACGCCGCACGTAACAAGGACTGGTCGATCGGCGGCACGCTGACGCTCCTTGAGCAGTATAATGGCCTTGGTTATGCCGCCCGCGGAAAACCCTCTCCTTACATCTGGTCTGGAACCGACCAATACCAGTCCGGAAAGTTCGTGCGCGACGGCGTCTACGATCCTGACGCCGTCGACCAGCAGCTCGGTTGCGCCGGTCTATTGCTCGCCATGATTGTGCTCGACGCGAGCATCAAATTTTCGGGCAAGAAGCCCTCCATGCCGGCGCCGGTGCCTCATTCGTCTCCGGCGCGTATCCCAGAACCAACCCAGCCTTCCATTACAAACCCGTCGAAGGGTTCGATCGGCGCGTTCATCGCAAATCTCTTCGCAGCCACCTACAGAAGGAAATGAACCATGTGGAATATTTTCGATATCGTCGTTTTCGCCGCCGGCTTCAGCGCCTGTTGGTTCGCAAAGGACAAGATCACCCAGTTGGTGACGGGCACGGATGCCTTCATAAAGGCGCTCGAAGCCAAGGCGGCTGCGCTGAAGGCCGTGCTCTGATGTTCGCCAAGCTCAAGGCGGCCTGTCTTCAGTCGCTAACGATCGCTTGGGGATACGTCCTCGCGATTGTCGGCGCGGTGATGTCCATCGTCGACAACATCGGCGACGCGTTCGGCGATCCCGGCCTCAAGGATCAGATCAGTGCGGCGATCGGAGATGTGAAGACCGCGGGCCGGGTCTTATTGGGCATCTCGATCATTACCATTCTGGCGCGGCTAAGGTCGCTCAAAAAGGCGAGCTGAAATGTGGATGACGATCCTGAGTTTTCTTGGTGGTCCGGTCATCAAGGCGCTGATCGATGCCTATCAGGCCAAGCTCAAAGCAGGCAACGTCGACAACAAGATCGCGGCTGATCTGGCGGCGAACGAGATCGCGGCACAAACGGCCGAAGCGCAAGCTGTCACACAATATCGCATCGCCGAAATCGGGCACTGGTACGAGCCCGACAAGCTAATGGGATATTTCGTCGCCATCTATTTTTTCAAACTGTTGGTTTGGGATAAGGTCCTCGGACTTGGAACGACCGATCCGCTCGCCGGATTCGCATCCACCACATCGAACCTCGTGGTGTCGTTTTACTTCGCCAAGCGCGGGTTCGAAAATGTGGCGAGAATTATCAAGCGATGAGCGCACTGCGCAACGAGGATATCCGGGCCATTGTTGCCGAGACGGTGGCCGAACAGCAAAGGCTCAGTCGCGACGACATCGACGCCATCGTTCTGAGGGCGATCGCGACCACGCTCGCGTCCTTCGGAATCGAGGAAGGGGATCGCAAAGAACTTCGCGCTGATCTTCAGCACCTGAGACGCTGGCGCAAGAGCGTCGAGCAGGCGCAGAACTATACGTTCAAGGCCGTCATCACCGTGATCGTCACCGGATTTGTCGGCGCGGTTTGGCTGGGCATCAAAGTCATGCTCGGCAAGTGACCCACGTCGGCGCGGCGTGCTCCAGCAGTATCTCCTCAGCGTAAAGCAGTCGGGTTAACAAGCAAGTTCATGGTGCGGCTGATGTACAGAATTCGGGAGGTTGACGCGCAAGATGACGACATTGCCGATATGCTCGTTGACCTTCACCATCTCACGTTCTTTGGCAGCGCGCCGGTTCCGCCGTTCGATTGGGGATATTGGTGGCTCGCGTTTTGCGAGCACGTACCAGTCGCCTTTGCCGGCTTGGTTCCGTCGACGCATGCGGACAATGCCGGATATTTCTGTCGCGTCGGAGTGCTCCATAAGCACTGCGGCAACGCGTTGCAACTGCGGTTAATGCGGGCGTTGGAGTCGCGCGCCGGGCGCAACGGGTGGCGTTGGATCGTCTCCGACACCACAGACAATCTGGCATCGGCGAACAACTTCATCAAAGCCGGCTATCGGCTTTATCAGCCTCAACATCCCTGGGGCTGGCCTCGCACGCTGTATTGGCGAAAATCAATCGGCAAGGAACGCGAGTGACAGCCCAACCATTGCGATAGACGGCCAATGCCTTGAGCATTCGAGTTGTGTTCAGCGGCATCTTGGCACGTATTTCCAGATCTGTATTCCGCCCGGTGGCATCCGCCACCGGGCTTTTTTTGCGTTTGAGGTGCCGTAGTCGCTTGCTAGCCCTGCTACCGATGATTCTCGTTAGGCTCGATACGAATGGTGATCCAAGGAGCTGTGCGCTGGACGCACTTGCGATCCCAAGCGGATCAACTCTAAAGTTATCACAGAGTACCGACGTCTCGATAATCACGGTTCGAAAAACACAGGGGAACGCCTGACCATGACTGCCAGACTGCCATTGCCGGACCGCTCGCCGCGCGCCCAGGACGCACCGACCGCCCTCGACGGTCTGCTGGTCGTAGATTTCACGCGCGTCGTCGCAGGCCCGGCCTGCACGCAAACCCTGGCGGATTTCGGTGCTGAGGTGATCAAGATCGAGAACCCCGAGGGGGGCGACGATACGCGGGCGTACGAGCATGCGGAAATCGGCGGCGAGAGTGCGGCCTATATCAGTCTGAACCGCAACAAGCGCGGCATTGCGCTCGATCTCGCTGTGCCCGCGGCGCGCGACGTGGCGCGAGAGCTGATCGCCGAAGCAGATGTGGTCGTAGAGAATTTCTCCGGCGGGGTCATGAAGAAATTCGGCCTCGACTACGACACCGTCGCGCCGGCTAATCCGCGCCTGGTGTATTGTTCGATCTCGGCCTACGGCCGCAAGGGACCGTTCGCCTCACGACCGGGTTTCGACCCGATCACGCAGGCCGAAAGCGGATTCATGTCGCTGAATGGCTTTGCCGATGGACCGCCGGTCAGGACTGGGCCCCCGATCGTCGATATGGCAACCGGCATGTCGGCCTGCAACACCATCCTGCTTGCATTGATCGCTCGTGACCGGCTTGGACGAGGTCAGCATGTCGAGGTCGCCCTGTTTGACATCGCAATGTCCATGACCGGCTTTTATGGCATGGCCTACCTGATCAATGGCGTGAATCCTGGCCGCTTCGGCAATTCGCCGAACGGCTCTCCCACGGTTGGCGTCTATGAGGCCTCCGATGGACCGCTTTATATGGCCTGCGCCAACGACCGGCTGTATCGTCGCCTCGTGACCGAAGTGCTCGAGCGGCCCGACCTCATCACCGATCCGGAGTATAGCACGCGCAAGGCACGAACGGCCAATAAGGAAAAATTGCGTGCGATCATTGCCAGCGTGTTTGCGAGCGACCAACTCGAAAACTGGATGGCGAAGATGAAAAAGGCCAATGTACCCGTTGGTTATCTTCGCACCGTCGAGCAGGGCTTCAATGCACCTGAAGCCCGCGAACGGCATCGCCTCAGCCGGATTCCGCATCCGACAGCAGGCGCAGTCCCCAACATCGAAACGCCGCTTAATATGGAGCTTACTCCCTGCGTCGATCCCGTGGCGGCGCCGCTGCTGGGGGAACACACCAAGGAGGTCCTGCGCAAGACGCTCGGTTATGACGATCACCGGATTGTCACGCTCGCCGAGGCGGGTGCCTTTGGCAAGGCGCGGAGCTTAGGCTGATCGATCGACGGTCGGATAACCGGCCGGGCAGTGGAACGGCCGTCGACTATTCTCTTGATCTGGCCACGGCCCGAAGCAATCCTGAAGTCTTGTCAAGCATCGATCTTTTGCATCCGCACTAGCCTGACAGCGGCCTATCGTGCTTTGATAGCGCCGACCTGCGACCTGAAGATAAGCCGTGTGAAACGGCGGTTAGCGGCTCATGCCGCCGGCCCCAGAAGCCAAGGGAGGACTAGTTTGGGCATGCCCGGCCGTACGCTGCTGGCCAAGATTTGGAACCAGCATGTCATTGCGCAAGTGAGCGAAGGCACTGATCTCCTCCATGTCGACCGTCATCTGCTGCATGATCTCGGCGGTTCGCGTGGACTGCTCGATCTCAAGAGCCGTGGCCTCAGGGTGCACAATCCTGAGCTCACTTTCGCGACGCCGGATCATGCCATCTCCACAGCGCACGGGCGTCACGGCACCATCAAGATCGGACAGGAGCTATTGGCTGCGCTGAGGGTCGAGACCTCGGCCAGCGGCATCCAGATGTTCGATATCGACCAGCCCGGCCAAGGCATCGTTCACGTCATGGGGCCCGAGCTTGGCTTGAGCCTTCCCGGTTGCTTGATCGTTTGCGGGGATAGTCATACCTGCACCCATGGCGGCCTCGGCGCGCTGGCGTTCGGTATCGGGTCGAGCGAGCTGACGCATGTGCTGGCTACCCAAGCGTTGATCCAGCGCCGGCCAAGGACCATGCGTGTGAGGTTTGAAGGCAAGCTTCCGCGCGGCGTGGTCGCTAAGGATATGATCCTGGCGTTGATCGGGCATATCGGCGCGGCCGGCGGGACCGGCTATGCGGTCGAATATGCCGGCAGCGCCATTCTCGACATGCCGATCGAAGGACGACTGACGATCTGCAATCTGTCGATCGAACTCGGTGCCAAGATGGGTATGGTCGCGCCGGACGAGAAGACCTACGAATATTTGCGTCGACGTCCCTATGCGCCGCAAGGGGAGATGTGGGAGCGGGCGGTTAATGCGTGGCGCCAGCTTCCAAGCGACCCTGATGCGATCTTCGACAAGGAAGTCGTCATCGACGTCGAAAAAATCGTTCCGCAGGTGACCTGGGGCATCAGTCCGGAGCACGTCGTCGGCGTCGACGGCCACATCCCCAATCCCCAGGCGATCGATGACCCGGCGCGGCGTGCCGCCGTCGAGACTGCACTCGACTATATGGGGCTGAAGCCCGGTACGCCGATCGCGGGTACACCGGTCGATTGGGTCTTCATCGGCTCATGCACCAATAGTCGCCTCAGCGATCTGCGTGCGGCGGCAGAAATCGTGCGCGGCCGAAAAGTGGCGCCCGGTGTGCGAGCCTGGGTCGTGCCGGGCTCGGAGACCGTCAAGCGCGAGGCGGTCGCTGAAGGGCTCGACAAGCTTTTTACCGATGCCGGTTTTGAATGGCGCGAGCCTGGCTGCTCGATGTGCCTTGCCGCCAACGGAGAGACGGTTGCGTCTGGCCAGCGCTCGGTCTCGACATCGAACCGCAACTTCATCGGCCGGCAAGGACCACGGGCCCGTACCCACCTGGCGAGCCCGGCAAGCGCTGCGGCGGCCGCGATCGCGGGTGCCATCACCGATGTGCGAACCATGGGGCGCTGAGCATGCCAAAACCGTTCAACAAGCTCACGGCGGTTGCCGCGCCGATCATGCGGAGCAACATCGACACCGACGTCATCATCCGCATCGAACGTCTGATCGGAAACAATATTCGCGGCACGCTAGGCAAGTGGGCGTTCGGCGCACTGCGCTATCTGCCTGACGGCTCGGAAAATCCGGAGTTCATCCTGAACCGCGAGCCGTACCGGCAGGCGGAGATCCTGGTGACTGGCCCGAATTTCGGCTGTGGCTCCTCGCGAGAGGGGGCGGTGTGGTCGCTGCAGGAGAAGGGTATCCGCGCCATCGTCGGCTCGGGTTTTGGCGATATTTTTTTCGCCAACTGTTTTCAGAACGGCATTCTCCCGATCGTCATCGACAAGGAGATCGTCGATGGCCTCGCCGCGGAAGTCGAGGCAACGCAAGGAGCGGGACGTATCAGCGTCGATCTGGAAGCGCAGACGATCACCTCGCCGTCGGGACAACGGCACAATTTTGAGATCGATCTGCGGCGGCGCGAAGGCTTGCTGCAAGGCTTGGATGAAGTAGCTCTGACATTGCAGCGCGACGACGAAATCCGGAGCTTTCAGGCTGCAGACCGGATGGCTCGGCCTTGGATCCATTTTGCAGGGAAATCCGTATGAACAACCTTTCCAACATGGTCAAGGTCGCTGTCGTCGCCGGCGAGGGCATCGGCCCAGAGGTGACGGCGCAGTCGCATCGAATTCTCAACTGGTTTGTCGCCAAGCGCGGCGTTCCGATGACGCTGCGCGAAGCGCAATACGGTGTCATTCCCTATCTTGCGACAGGAAAAGTATTGCCTGCGGACACCATCGAGGCGATGGACGAGGCCGACGCCATTCTTTGGGGCGCCACCGGCGGTCCGGAGACGAAAGAAGTTCCGGCGACAGCGCGCAAGGCCGGAAGTCTGCTGTCGCTGCGCAGCAAATACGATCTCTACGCCAATCTGAGGCCGATCGTTGCTAGTCCGGCGCTGGCTGACGTGGCACCTCTCAAGGCCGAAGTGCTGAGGGGCGTCGACTTTGTCATCATCCGCGAACTCACCAGCGGCATCTATTTCGGCGAACCGCGCGGCATCGAAACGCTTCCCGACGGCCAGCGGCGCGGCTTTAATACCGAGCAATACACCACTAATCAGATCCGCCGGGTGGCGCGCGCCGCCTTTGAACTAGCGCGAACAAGAAAGAGCAAGGTCTGTTCGGTCGACAAGGCCAATGTGCTGGAAACCAGCGTGGTGTGGCGCGAGGAGGTTATTGCGCTTCACAAGGGTGAGTTCTCCGATGTCGAACTCACGCACCTCTATGTCGATAATGCCGCCATGCAGATCGTGCGGGAACCGCGGCAGTTCGATGTGATGGTCACCGGCAACATCTTTGGCGACATCCTCTCCGATTGCGCGGCGATGGCATCAGGGTCGCTCGGCATGCTGCCGTCGGCGTCGCTGGGTCCGGTCGATCGGTTCGGGCGTCGCAAGGCGCTTTACGAGCCGGTACACGGCAGCGCGCCCGATATCGCAGGTAAAGGCATCGCCAATCCTCTCGGCTCCATTCTTAGCGTAGCGATGATGCTGCGCTTGACGCTGAATCGCCCCGAAGACGCCGACCTGCTCGAGAAGGCGGTGCATATCGCACTCGGGGCAGGCGCAAGGACTGCGGACATAGCGGAACCTGGTGCCAAGAAACTGTCGACGGCGCAGATGGGCGATGCCGTGCTGAGTGCACTCGACAAGGTTGCCGGTAAGCAGAGGGAGCACGCGTGATGGCATACGTCACAAGACGTTCCGCACTGACAATCATTGCTGGCGGCGGCACGGCAATGGCTGCGGGATGCAATGCGTGGGCTGCGGAGAACTCTGGCCGCGTGATCTATCCAGTAGCGGTACCGGTTTATCAGACGCAATTCGTGGCGGACCGGATGAGTTTTTTCAAAGAGGCTGGTCTCGACTGCAAGCTGATCCAGGGCGGCAGCGGCGTGAAGACGCGGGAGATCATCGCCTCATCGCAAGGCGATATCGGAATTGGCGACATTACCCATCCGATGCAACTCAGCAATCACGGTCGCGCCGGCCGCGTCCTGATGCCGGTCGATACACGCTCGAGTTCCGTGATGTTCATTATTCGCAAGGATCTCAAAGACCAGGGTATCGATTCGCTTGAGGCGCTAACGGGATGGAAGCGGCCCGATGGCCGCAAGCCGATCATTTCGGTCTCGTCGCTCGGAGGCACCAACCATGTTTGGGCCTCCTATTACATGGAAACCATGGGCCTCGACCAGAAAGTCACCTGGATCGGCACTGGCAATGTCGACACGATGCTGGGCTCGCTGAAGTCCAAACAGGTCGACGTGCTCGTGACCTCGCTGTCTCTGCTGAACGAATCGATGGAGCAGGGTTGGGGTGCGCTGCTGTTCGACGGTACCGACGAAGCGATCTGGAACAAGTATATTGGCGGAAAGGTGCCGGTGACGTCGCATTTCACCCTCCAGTCGACGATCGACAAGGATCCACCCAAGATGCAGGCCTTCGTCACGGCGCTCTGGCGGGCGACGCAATGGATCAAAGTGCATACGCCCGATCAAATCTACGACGCGATCGAGCCTTATGTCGGCAGCACTTCGCGCGCCGCCAATATTTTAGAGATTACCGCGCTGCAGAAGGTCGCGGACTACCAAGCCACCATCGACGCGGCGGACTTCGCGCGGGGCGAGAAAGTCTGGTTCCGCGAGATGACCGGCATCAAGCCGCTCACCATTTCCGACGTTGTCAGTCCCACCTTCATCGAGACGGCGCGAACGGCGTATCCGGGTTGAACGCGCGGAATATGACCGCGGCGCCGCTGTCTCGATCGCCGGATGTCAATCGGATCGACGTCAAGGGTTTGAGCAAGTCGTTCCAGATCACGGGTACGGCGATCGAGGCGGTGCGCGACGTTTCGTTCAGTGTCCGGCGCGGCGAATTCGTGGCGTTGCTTGGACCATCTGGATCAGGCAAGAGCACCGTCCTCAATATGATCGCGACCTTGATCAGGCCGAGCAGTGGCGAGATCCTGATCGATGGCAGGCAGGTGATTGCCGGAAAGGTGACGTCCGGCGTGGGCTACGTCTTTCAGCGCGACACGCTGTTTCCTTGGCGGACCGTCGCTAATAATATCGGTTACGGCCTGCAACTGGCCGGTGTGCCGGATGCAGAGCGCAAGGAGCGCATCGCCGCCTGCGTCGCACAGGCGGGCCTAGAGGGCTTCGAGGATGCGTACCCGTCGACACTGTCCGGCGGAATGCGGCAGCGCGCAGCGCTGATGCGGACGCTGATCGTCGAGCCTCAAATCCTCCTGATGGACGAGCCATTCGGCGCGCTTGATACCCACACCAAGATCGACATGCATGAGGTGTTGCTGCGCATATGGGAGCGCGAGCAGCAGACGGTCCTGTTCGTCACTCACGACCTTGGCGAAGCATTGACGCTAGCCGACCGTATCATCCTGCTTTCGGCGCGACCGGGCCGGATCAAGGATATGTTCGAGGTGGATTTTGCTCGACCGCGTGACGCGGTGAGGGTGCGCGAGACGTCGCGTTACGCCGAACTGTTCCAGCATATCTGGCACTCGCTCGGGGAGGAATTCGTCAAGGGCCGTAACGTATGAAGAGGTATCGCACGGCCAGCACTCTGGCTTGGCAGGCGGCGATCTGCGCTGTCGTGCTGTCGGTATGGCAGTGGGGATACGAGCTGCATGCCAGTTTTCCCTGGCTCGTGCCCGATCTGCTTGACCCCTATTTCGTGTCGAAGCCTTCGCAGATCTTCGACAATTTTCTGATCCTGAGCTGCATCAAATCCAAGACAGGAATATTCAACGGCTGGCTGAACGACGATTTCGCCAAGTGTCTGGCGCGTAATGAGAACAATTTGTGGGTCGCGGCTGGCATTACGCTGAAGAACACCTTCTTCGGTTTCTTTACTGGGGTCGCGAGCGGTTTCGTGGCGGGGCTGATCCTGGGCCGCTCGGACCGGCTCAGCGCTGTTTTCCAGCCGTTCATCACCGCCGTAAATTCGATTCCGCGGATCGCGCTGGCGCCGATCATTGTGCTCGCGTTCGGCATCGGTGATATGTCGAAGGTCGTCACCTCCTGGATCGTGGTTGTCTTCCTGGTGTTCTTCAACACCTTCGAGGGCGCCCGATCGATCGATGAAGGTTTCATCAATGTTGCGCGACTGCTTGGCGCAAGCGAATGGCAGATCACGCGCACGGTCGTGATCCCCTCGACCATGGCGTGGGTTTTCGCCTCGCTTTCGCCCGCCATTTCTTTCGCACTGATTGGCGTTATCGTGGGTGAGTTCATCGGCGCGGAACGTGGCATTGGGCGCCTGATCATTGAATCGGAGGCACGCGGCGAAGCGTCTGGCATGATGGTCGCAGTCATTGTCTTGATGCTGGTGGGCGTTGTGCTCTCAGCCTTGATCCGCCGGTTGCAGGCCTATCTTTTACGTTGGCAGCAGCACAATATGGCGGAGTAGGCGGGACGGTCCGCCGATCCGAAAGGGTCTTACGATGGGTATTCAAATCTACGGATTTTGGCGGTCGATCGCCTCGTTCCGCGTGCGAGTGGCACTCAAGCTCAAGGGGCTGCCGTTCGAGGAGATCCCGATCGATATCCTCTCCGGCGAACAGTTCAAGCCCGGCTATGAGGCTGTCAATGCCGAGCGCGTGGTGCCGACCTTCATTCACGATGGCCACTCCGTGTTCCAGTCGCTGGCGATCATCGAATATCTGGAGGATATCAAGTCCGAGCCGCGGCTGATGCCGCAGGATCCGAAAGAGCGCGCCTATGCGCGCTCACTGGCACTAATGACAGTCGCGGACGCGCATCCACTGGTGGTGCCGCGGGTCCGCAATCATCTCGCAAAGACATTTGGCGCCGACGCCCACGCGATCGAGAATTGGGGCAAACACTGGACCACCGAGGGACTTGCCACCTATGAGCGGCTTCTCGAACGCCGGGCGCCAGCGCCGTTTGCGTTGGGGGCCGAGCCGGGCCTTGCGGATATCTGCATCGCCGGCCAGGTGGTCGGCTCGCATTTTCTCAAACTTGAGTTGGCTTCATATCCGACCGTTGTGGGTCTCGCTGACCGCTGCTTTGCGCTGCCGGCCTTCGCAACGTCGCATCCCTTCGAGCAGCCGGGTTATAAGACCGCGAAGGCGGCCCACTAAGGCTGTCGCTGTCAGAAATCAAGGCCGAGCAAACGCGCCGCATTGCCCCCGGCGATCCGCGCGAGAGTGACCTCGTCTATCCCTTCGACGCCCGCGACATGACCGATCGGATTATATTCGGCCATGTCGAATGGGTAGTCGGTGCCCATCACGATGCGGTCGGGACCGAATACGTCGATCAGGTAGGCCAATTGGTGATACGTAAAGACCACCGTGTCGAGATAGACCTGCCGCAAATAGGTTGTCGGCGGCAAGGGCAAGTCGGCGTGCGAGTCCCGCCGCGCGCCCCAAGCATGATCGATCCGGCCCGAATAGCTCGGGAGGTAGCCTCCGCCATGCACCGCCATCAACTTCAGCTCGGGAAAGCGCGCCAGCGTCCCTCCGAAGATCAGATTGTGAAGCGCGAGCGTCGTATCGAGCGGATTCCCCAGCACGTTGTTGAAATAGTAATGGGTCAGGCGCTGCCCGTGGGTAAATCCGTTCGGGTGCATCATGATGAAGGCGCCGAGCTCCTCGGCCCTCGCGAAGAACGGACGGAATTTCGGATCGGACAGCTCCTGGCCATCGACGTTGGTCAGGATCTCTACGCCTTTCAGGTTTAGCTTGCTCATGACATAATCGAGCTCGCGAACCGCGAGTTCGGGCTCCTGCAGGGTGACAACGCCAAGCCCGACAAAACGGTCAGGCTTGCGTGCGCAATATTCCGCTACGCCATCATTGGCGAGGCGATGCGCGGCTTCGGCGATTTTAGGATCGACTGTGTAATAACACTGCCCTGGAGCTGGTGCCACGACTTGAATATCAATGCCCATACGATCGAGATCGCCGAGACGACGGTCAATCGTGGTCATCACTTCACGGACGTCCTTTTCTTGTTGCGCGTTGATGTCCTTGCTGATGTCGTCGGCGAAATAGCCCAGCGGTATGCGGCTGACATCGACATGCTGCTGCGCCAGAGCGGCCGCCTCGGGAACCACGATATGGGCGTGAATATCGATCGTGGGGGAGGGGGGGCGTCGTGCGAGGCCGTCGGCATCATGGATACGGGCTGCAGTGCGGCCATAGCGATTCTTGCGGTCAATCATGGAGGCGAACCTATTGATGAATTTGGGAAGATTTTGGATTTACGATTTTAGCGCGGTTTGCGGCCGCTGGGGCCAGCGCGTCGATATGGTAGTCGCGTCGGCATCGCCGAGGCCTTCGGCTTCGGCTTCCTCGAAACAGGCCAACGCGCTGGCCGCGACCGGGAGCTCGGCGTGGATAGATCTTGCGAATTGAACCGCTGTTGCGAGGTCTTTCTTCGCGGCGCTGAGGCTAAAGGCGGTCTCTCCAGGAGATTGGCCAGCCAAGACCTTGGCGATCACGGCGCCGCGTCCCTTCATCGCCGTCGGCGTTCCCGCCGTGTCGGATAGAATATCTATCAGTCGGTCGGCCGAAAGATTGAGCGGCCTGCAGATCGTGAGTGCCTCGCCCAGCGCCTGCCAATAGACCAATAGCGGCAGATTGATCGCAAGCTTCACGGTAGCGCCAGAACCGAGCGCGCCGACATGTTCGATGCGTCGGCATAATTGCTCGAGAACAGGCCTGGCCCGAGCGATGTCTGATTGCTCGCCGCCGACCAGCGCGAACAATTTGCCTTCCCTGGCAGGACCTACGCTTCCACCTACCGGACACTCGACAAATGCTGCACCCCGCTGTGAAACGCAAGTGCCGACCATCTGCATCGTGTCCGGCCGAACCGTGCTCATGTCGATCACCAGCTTTCCAGCGAGCCTGCCCTTCAAGATGCCGCCGGGTCCCCGGTAAACCGCGTCGTTTGCCGTATCATTGAGTAGCATAACAATGACAGTCTCACAGCCCTCGATTAGCTCCGCGGGAGTTGCGAAGGTCTTGGCCCCGGCCTCGGCGAGAGATTTGGTCTTGGCGAGGTCGCGGTTCCAGACACCGACCTCATGTCCCACAGCCATCAACCGCTGCGCGATTGACGATCCCATCCGTCCCGTTCCGCATACGCCGATTTTCATGCCTTGCCTCAATCAAAGTCGAATTCATTTAATGTCCACGATAGATGCCGAGATGTTGCGCGACCAGCTCTTCGTTGCTGACGAGCTCGCTGGCCTCGCCATCAAACACGCAGCGCCCGGTATTCAGGACGACGGCACGATCGGCAATTTCCAAGGCAAGTTGCCGATCTTGCTCGACCAGGACGATGGACTGCCCTTCCTCTTTCAGACGTTTCATGGCGCGGCCGACTTCAGCGACGATCAGCGGCGCCAAGCCCTCCGAAGGCTCGTCGAGCAGAAGCACCCGCGGATTTCCCATCAACGCGCGCCCGATTGCCAGCATTTGCTGCTCACCGCCCGAGAGCGTGCCTGCCAATTGAGCATGGCGCTCGCGCAGGCGTGGAAACAGTTCGTAGATTCGTTCGACGCGCCATGGCCGGGTGCTGGCGGCTTCTCGTTGCCGGGCTACAACCAGATTTTCTCGAACCGTGAGCGACGGAAAGATGCGGCGGCCTTGAGGTACGAGGCCTATTCCCAGGTGCGAAATGTGTTCGGGACTGAGGCCCTCGATTGGCTCGCCGAACAACCTGATCTCACCTTCTCGCGGTCTGAGGAAACCGATGATTGTCGAGATGCAGGTGGTCTTTCCTGCACCATTGCGTCCCAATAACGCCAAGACGCCACCAGGTGGCAGCGAAAAGCCGACGCCGTGCAAGATATGGCTATCTCCATAAAACGTATGCACGTTCGTCAAATTCAGCGCATCAAATGCCAAGATACACCTCACGCGTTCGCTCATCGGCAATGACCGCATCGCGCTCTCCATCGACTATCACCCGGCCGTAATTGAGCAAGGTGACGGTCTCCGCGAGGTCAAGCGCGGTGTCCATGTCGTGCTCGATCATGATCACGGTGGTTTCACGCGGTATGGATGCAACCAGCGATTTGACGGTCGAGCGCTCCGTATTGGATAACCCCGCCAGCGGCTCGTCCAGTAAGAGGAGGCGTGGCCTTTGCGCAAGCGCCATCGCGAGCTCCACGCGACGCCTTTCTCCATAGGCGATGTCGGATATCGGATGCGCGGCCAGGTGAAGGAGGCCGACGGCATCGAGAGTTTTGCGGGCCTCTTCCGCAAAACTCTCGTAAGATGAGATTGGCCGCCACATCTGCCAGCGCGCAGCTCTCAGCCCCAACAGGCCAAGCGTCACGTTGTGTTCGAGCGTGTCGTCGGCAAACAACGTGATGATCTGATAGGTCCGCGATAAACCAAAGTGCGCACGCTTGTAGGGCGGAAGGTAAGTGATGTCGCTACCAAACAACCTGATCGATCCGGAGTTCGGTTGCAGGTCACCGCTAATCTGATTGAACAGGGTAGTCTTGCCGGCGCCATTTGGACCGATGATCAACCGGCGTTCGCCCGGCCGGACGGTGATAGAAACGTTCTGGGTGACGGTCAGGCCACCAAAGGCCTTTTTCAGGTTGACGACTTCAAGCGCAAGATCCGACGTCGATGCTGTCATCGAGATGCCCCGCGCAATTTCGCAACCAGGCCGGTAACGCCGGGAACGATTCCCCTGGGCATCACCAGCACGATGAAGAGGAACACCAAGCCCAATAGCATATTCCATCGTTCGACATAGGCGGAAGCGTAGTTCTTCAGTAACAGCACAACCGCCGCGCCGGCAACTGGCCCGCCCAACGTTCCCGAGCCGCCGGCGATAACGCCGAGCAGGGCTTCTGCCGAGCTCGTGGTCGAAAGCGATGCCGGGTGAATATATTTGTGATAATAGACATAGAGCAATCCGGAGACACCGCCCCAGAACCCGGCATAGACAAAGGTAATCCACCGGATCAGCCATGGATTGTATCCGAGTGCCGCCATTCGGCGCGGCTGATCGCGAACGCCTTTGAGCGACGATCCGAACGCGGACGAAACGAAGATCGTCATCATCAAGAAGGCGATGACCGTCGCGATCAGCACAAACCAATAGAACGAAACTGGGCTATCCAGCGAGATCCCAAACGGCGCCGGCCGGCTCAGGCCGGCTACTCCATTGTCCCCGTTGGTGACGTTGGACATGCGATAGGCGAGCCCCCATAGCACCTGCGACAAGGCCAGCGTGATCATGAGAAAGCCAAGACCCGTGGCGCGGAGCGCGATTATGCCGAAGAAGGCGGCCATGGCGACTGTACCCGATATTGAGATCATCGCCGCGGCGCCGTGACCAAGGCCGTATTTGCTGGTCAGGAGCGCAGAAATGTAGGCGGCAACCCCAAGATAGGATGCATGTCCGAGCGACGTCATGCCGCCGAAGCCGACCAGCAGATTAAGGCTGAGCGCGAAGATCGCCGCGATCAGGATTTGACTGGCGAGATTGACGTAGAAGTCGCCCGCCAGGAACGGCGGGAGAAGCAGCGACCCGGCAATCAAGGCCGCGCCGAGCCACTTCATGCACCGACGCGCCCGAACAAGCCTTGCGGCCGGAACGCAATGACGAAAATCATCGGCAGGAAAAGGATGATGTAGGCAAGTTCGGGAAACAACGCGGTGCCAAACGTATAGATGAAGCCGATGATGAAGCTGCCGATAAACGCGCCGAGCAGACTGCCAATTCCTCCAAGAATAACGACGATCAGCGCCAGCGGAAGCATGTCGGCGTCCAGTCCCGGGTAGGCCGAAAGGATGGGGCCACCCAGCACGCCGCCAGCGCCGGCAATTCCGGTGCCTAGACAGAAGACCACCGTGAACAGCCTCGATACGTGGATTCCAACCGCGCGCGCCATTTGTCCATCGTCGACGCCGGCGCGGATCATCGCTCCGAGCCGGGTCCGCTCCAGGAGAAAATAAAGCGCAACGGCGGCCGCAACGGCGCATACGACCAGCACGAGGCGGTAGGTTGGAAACACGAATCCAAACAGGCGCGTCGGCGCTTGCAGGTTTTGCGGCGTCGGGACGGGAATCGAATCGCCGCCCCATAGCATCAGGCACGCATCCGAAATGATGAAGGACATACCGAGCGTCACCAATACCTGGCCAAGCGGATTGGTTCTCAGCCGTGCCAGCACCAGTCTTTCGAAAAGGCCACCAATGGCTGCGACCGCTACCCCGGCCCCGAGCGCGGTTACCCAGATGTTCAACCCGTCATAGGAACGTAAGGCGATTGCCGCGAAATAGGTGCCGAGCATGAAGAACGCACCGTGCGTCAGGTTGGCCAGCCGCATCAAGCCAAAGATCAATGAGAAGCCCGACGACAGCAGGAACAACAGACCGCCAAGTGAGAGACTGTTGAGACCCTGGATGATCCAAAACTGCATCGTCGGCCGATCTCGTTCTCGAATGTTGCGAGATTGGATCCCGCGCTGGACGCGAAATTACGGCTCCAGGTTCTCTGCCGGCGGATAGTCGCGCGAATAGACGGGGTTCTGCAGGAATGCGGTCTTGTCATAGGTCCAGAACTGGGTGACGTCCGGATAGGTCTTGATGACAGAATTGACCAGCCGTCCATCCACCTTCGTCACCTTGCGGATATAGACATTGCCGATCGCGTTGCCGAGTTCGTCGAACTTGACCAGACCACGCACCGTCTGGGCGTTGCTGCTTCTGATTGCCACCATCAGCGCCTTCTTGTCCTCTACGTTGCCCTTCGTGGCCTTTAACGCGGCTTCCAAGACTTCACCGGACACGTAAGTGCTCGCAGCGTAATAGCCCGGATCATACTTGAACTGCTTACGAAACGCCGGCGCGAAGGTCGCGTTGAGAGGGTTGTCCAACTCGGCAGAATACCAGCTTGTGGTCAGAATCCCCAGCGCCTCATCGCCCATGTTGCGCAACACAGACTCGTCGAGCGCCGTCATGCCGCCGATCACGGCCATCTTGTCCTTCAGTCCATATTCGATGAACTGCCGCAGAAACCGGAAGCCATTCGAGCCGGCGGTACCGAGGAAGATCGCGTCCGCAGGCTTCACTTGCGCGACGTAGCTGCCGTAATCGGGCGTCGCCAAGGGCGTGAACATCTTTTGGATGATCTTGCCGCCATTGTCCTCGAACGTGCGCTGGAAGCCGGCGCACATTTCGTGGCCATAGGCGAAGTCGTCGGCGATGGTGACGATCTTCTTGTACTTCAATTCCTTCGCAGAATATTCGGCGAGCGGGTAGGCGCATTGCGCGGACGTTGAGGTCAGCCGGACAAACCACGGGCTTGGATGACGCTGCGTCATATTCTCCGCCGCGGCAACACCCAACGTAGGTACTTCCTTTTCCGTGAGGTAATCGGCAATCGCCAGCGCCTCGAAGGCGGCGAGCGGGCCGATTATGCAATGGACGTTGTTCTTTTCGATCAGTTCCTGCGCCTTCGTGCGCGCGGTTGCCGGAACCCCAGCGGTATCAGCGACGATCAGCTCGACCTTGCGGCCCGCCAGCGTATTTTCCCGTTCCTTCAGGAACATTGTCAGCGCGAGATCCATGTCGATGCCGCCGGAGGCGAGCGGACCCGTCTTGGCTGCGAGCAAGCCGATGCGGATCGGCTCGCTGTTCTGGCCAAAGACAAGATTCGGCGCGGCAATGCTAACGATACCCACGCCGGCAACGCCACCGGCAAACTGTCGTCGCGATATCGTCATCGGACCCCTCCCCGGACGCCACATGAATGTCCGCTGATTTCTTATTTCGTTGATTGCGTAATTTATCCGACGGAAGTCATAAATGATCAAGTGATAACCACGGTGATGGATAAGCGTGTCGCCACCCGTCTTTAGCCGCTGGCGGGTGAGCCACCGGCTTTGATGCAGTGCGGCACGCGCGCGATCAGTTAATCCAGGGCTACACCCTGCGCGCTCGTGGGGCAGAATGGCGAGCCGTCATTGCTTCTGCTCTTCCGCGCCGGACTTGGGGGCCCTGATAATGGTTTTCTTCAGCACTTCAAAAACCGAAGCCGTATCCTGATCGCCCAATCCCATCGCCATGGCTTCGCTGTAGACCGGCTGCGTCAGCGTGAACAGCGGAGTCGCGCAGCCCACATGATCAGCAAACTCCGCAATGATGGCCATGTCCTTTTTCCAGGTCGAAACCTTCATGGTGGCCGGCTCATAGATGCCTTCGACCATCATCGGCGCCCGCATCTGGAACATTCGCGAACCGCCGGCGCCGGGCCCGACCATCTCGATCACCATTTTCGGATCGAGGCCCGCGCGCTCGGCGAGCAAGATGGCTTCCGCGGTGGCGACGTTATTAATCGCGACCAGATGGTTGGCGATGAATTTCATTCGGCTGCCGTTGCCGAACGGCCCGAGATCGGCGCTTTTCTTGGCGAAGTCCGCAAACAGGCTCATGCACTTCGAAATGGCTCCGCTATCGCCGCTGGCGTAGACAACGAGGTCGCCACTTTTTGCCTGAGCACCGGTTCCGCTGAGCGGACAATCCAGCGCGATATGTCCGGCTTGCTTGAGCACCTCCTCAAATCGAATTTTGTCGGCGAGGCTGAGCGTGCTGAGCTCGACTACAATCCGAGGTTGTTGGCCAGAATTCGCGACCGCATGGGCGACGTCTTCGACGGCGGCGGGAGTCGGCAGGCTGGTCATGATGATCGGTGCGTCGCGTATGAGTTGGGCGACGTCACCTGCGATTGTAACCTTCGCTTGTGCGAGCTCGGCGCACCGCGCTGGATCGATATCGTACCCGATAACACGCCATTCGCGATTAATCAGATTGCGTGCGATCGCGCCCCCCATGATCCCAAGCCCGACAATTCCAACGGTCTTGTCCATATTGGTCCGCTTTCCACCCGTTGATTTCGATTGACGGGCAACGCTAGCCACGCCTTAATTACTTGACCACGCGATAAACAATCGCCAAGTAGCTTGGACCGGTCAAGCGGGTTTCGAGTCGCAGAACAAAAGCTAGGCTTTTTCGTCTCTTTTTTGATCGGCTGATCCGAGGCCAAGCGCCTGGCGAGATAGCGAGGAACGGCACATGGCGGGTGTTGGTCAAAAGCCAAGCACAGGCCAATCCGTGGGGCCGGATACGAGCGACCAGGCTCTTGCGGCAATGGTTGGGCGCGCCGAGGCGCTTCTTCCACGACTTCGCGACCGTGCGGCGCGCACGGAAGAGTTGCGACGCCTGCCGCCGGAGACCGAGCACGATCTGCATGATGCGGGCCTGTTCAGAATTGTGCAGCCCAAGCGCGTCGGAGGCTCCGAGCTCGATTATGTCGCGCTAGTCGATTGCGCCGAAATGCTCGGGCGCGCTGATGCGTCCGTGGCATGGAATTTGGCGAACCTTGCAAGTCATCATTGGATGCTGGGCATGTTCCACAAGCATGCGCAGGATCTAGTCTGGGACAAGGACGTCAATGCGCTGATCGCATCTTCCTTCATTTTCCCGGCCGGCCGTGCCAGGAAAGTGGAGGGGGGATACAGGCTGCGCGGCAGTTGGCCGTTTTCGTCGGGGGTGGCATCCTGCGAATGGAATATGCTTGCCAGCGTGGTCTCATCCGACGATGAAGCCGATGGAATCGAGTACAGGATATTTCTGGTCCATAGCAACGACTATCGGATTCTCGATACTTGGAACGCGGCCGGACTGCGTGGCACCGGCTCTAACGACGTGGAGGTCCGGGATGCCTTTGTCGCCGACGCGCTCTCGGTTGCCGTGAGCGACCTCGCCGGCGGCCGGACGCCGGGCAGTGCCGTCAATCCGAACGCGCTATACGCGTTGCCGGTGTTCTCGCTGTTTCCCTATGTCCTATCCGGCGTCGCGCTTGGCAATGCCCAGGCCTGCCTCGATGACTACATCGATATCGCTCGGCGTCGCACCTCGACCTACAACCGCGCCAAGCTTGGCGACATGCAGAGCACGCAGATCAAAATTGCGGAGGCCTCTGCTAAGATCGATGCTGCCCGGCGGATCATGCGTTCGAACTGCATCGAGGCGACGGCCTCAGCGAGACGCGGTGATATTCCGGACATGGCCACCAAGACCAGACTGCGACGTGATGGCGCTTACTCCGTCAACATTTGCACCGAAGCAGTGTCGCTGCTGTTTTCAGCAAGCGGTGCGCGTGGACTGTTCACAACAGGAGTTTTGCAGCGGCAGTTTCGCGATGCCCATGCGATTAATTCGCACCTCGCGTTCAATTTCGACGCGGCTGGCACCAACTACGGTCGTGTAGCACTTGGCCTGCCGTCCGAAAACCTGACGCTCTGAGGCCTAGTGGATGAACGACGCGCCTAAGCACCCAGTCAGTCCGGACCCAGCCAACGAACTGGCGAGCGACCACTCGCCGATCGATCCGCGGGATTTTCGGAATGCGCTCGGCACCTATGCGACCGGCGTTACCATCATCACAGCGATTGCCGCCGACGGAAAACCCTATGGGTTGACCTGCAATTCCTTCGCGTCGGTTTCACTCAATCCTCCGCTGGTGCTCTGGAGTTTGGGACTCTATTCCTCAAGCCTGAGCGTGTTTGAGAACGCCAGCCATTTCGCAGTCAATGTGCTGGGTGCGTCTCAGCAGGCGCTCGCCAACAAATTTGCGAAATCGTCGGACGACAAATTTGCTGGCGTCGAATGGAGGCCAGGCCTTGGAAAGGCGCCGATTATTGCCGATAGCGTCGCGAGTTTCCAATGCCGCGCGGCCAATCGATATTATGGCGGCGACCACGTGATTTTCCTCGGCGCGGTCGAGGCCTACTCCTACAATCGCAACGAGCCGCTGCTGTTTGCCCGCGGTGGCTACGGCCGGTTCGCCGCCGTTGACGACCGTCATACGGCCGGCAAGCAGTCATGAGAAAGAAAGCATCGGCCAAGCGTGCGCGACCCCCGCAGAGGCGGCTTTCCCCTGATGATCGCCGCAAGGAGTTCGTAGCCAAGGCGACCGAATTTTTTTCGGAGGAAGGGTTCGGCGGCGGAACGCGCGACTTGGCCCGCAGGTTGGGCGTGACGCAACCGCTGCTATACCGCTACTTCCCGAGCAAGAACGATTTGATCAAGGAGGTCTATCGCACGGTTTATCTCGAACCGCTCGATACCGGCTGGGAAACGTTGCTGATGGATCGGACTCGTCCGCTCCGCGAACGGTTGCAGGAATTTTACCGCGGCTATACCAATCTGATTTTCACGCGAAAATGGATTCGTATTTATCTTTATTCGGGCTTGAAGGGGCTCGACATCAATCGATGGTATGTCGGTGTGGTCCGCGACAAGATTCTGATGCGGATCGTTGGGGAATGCCGGCATCAAGCGGGGCTCGATGCGCAAAGCAAGCCGACGGCGTCTGAGTTGGAGATGGCCTGGGTATTCCACAGCGGAATCTTTTACTACGGCGTCCGCAAGTATATCTACGAATCTCCTGTGCTCGAGGACAAGGAGCAGATGATCTGCAACGCTGTGGACGCGTTTTTGGCGGGCTACGAGCGGGTCTTTGGGCAGGTGCCGGTGGCGGTTGGGCGCCCAGCGGTCAAGGCGGTCGGATAAGCCGTTGAGCCAAATGGCTCTGGATTACCCCTTTGCGATTTCCGCGCGATACCAGTCACCGATTTCGCTCGCGGCCTATAGGGATGCGATCAACAAGAGCCGCGCTGCGCTATTGGCCGAGACCTATTCCGCGGCGTTAGACTGGCTTGGGGAGCCGGCGTTGACGCGATGCATCACTTTTTCAGCCATCAGGATCATGGACTGTCGCGCCAATTCGCGATCTTTCCAATCCTTGCCCGCATAGAGCAACGTGCCGAACTTGCCGACCTCGTCCTGAAAGGCCAGCAGTTGATCGGCGACGCTTTCCGGCGTTCCCCAGATGATCAATTTGTCGCAGATCGCTTCCAGCGTGACGTCATCATCCGGCTGATCGCGTCGGGTCTTGAATAACTCGATGCGGCCATTCCTTTTCAACTTCGTGAACAGCGATCGGTAATAGTACACGTAAGGGCCGTCTGGATCGGTGGCATAGGCCTTTGCAGTCGCCGTGTCCTTGGCGACAAAGACGCTCTTCGCGACCCGCCAGTTGGCGGGATCGGCTGCTCTGCCGCCGCGTTCGCAACCCTCCGCATATTTCGGCCAGTGGCTCTTGACCCAGGCCGGCATCAGAAAATTGGCCGAGATCGGATCCCAGCCGCGGGCCGCCGCTTCGGTGACCCCCTTGGAAAATGGCGCAACGGCGGTCACGACGATCGGCGGATGAGGCCGCTGCAGCGGACGTGCGATAAAGCCCTGGCCGATATCGGTCATCAGGGTCTTTTGCGTCGAAATGTTCCAGTATTTTCCTTCGATATTGTAGGGCGGTTCGCCGGCCCAGATCTGAAGGACCTGATTAATCGCCTCAAGAAACATGGCGTTGCGATCGGCGTCGAGATTGCCGAACAGTTCCGCATCCGACAAAAGGCCACCCGGACTGATCCCGAAGATCAAGCGTCCGTCCAGCATGTGGTCGAGCATCGCGATCGTGGCCGCGACGGCGGCCGGATGGTTGTTCGGCATATTGATGGTGCCGGTACCAAGCTTGATCCGCCTGGTGGCGGCAGCAATCCATGCCAGGAATGCGACGCTGGAGGTGATGTTCTCGGCCTTGTCGGTGACGTGTTCGCCGACATAGCCTTCGGTAAACCCCAATTCGTCGGCCAGCAGGAACGCTTCGCGGTCTTCTTGGAGCGAGAGCTGCCAATCCTTGTCGAGAGGATGGATCGGCATCGTAAAGAAACCCAGTTTCATAGCCTCCGTCTCCCCGAACTCCTCGTCTCGTAGGTGCTGACCGTGCGTCGTTAACTTTCTCAAGACAAGTCCAAAAGTCGCATCCCCCGAAATAATCGTTCGATAAACAAACTTGACCTTTGACGGTCGCAGCCTTCTAATCCAAAAAACGCATAAAATCGGGCCGGGGAGGGTCACGTCCATGAAAGCCTCGGCTTTCGCTTACGCCCGTGTAACCAGCGTTGACAGGGCGCTGGAATTGCTTGCAGCCCATGGGGAGAAGGCGAAAGTGCTCTCGGGCGGCCAAAGCCTGATGCCGGCGATGAATCTCCGATTGATCGCGCCCGAGTTGGTTGTCGATATTGGCGGGCTCAATGAGCTGCGTGGGATTGTCGTCAGGCGCGACGTTCTCCGCATCGGCGCGCTGACTCGCCATGTCGATCTGCTCAATTCGTCCGAAATCGCTGCGCATGCGCCGCTGTTGGCCGAGGCCGTCACGCATGTCGCTCATCCCGCGATCCGTAACAGGGGAACGCTCGGCGGCAGCCTCGCGCATGCCGATCCGGCTTCCGAACTCCCGGCCTGTATGCTCGCACTTGATGCGACCATCGTCGTGCGCGGTGGAAGCGGCGAGCGAAGAATCATGGCCGCGGATTTCTTCCGAGGCATTTTTCAGACGGCGTTGTCGGCTGAGGAATTGCTGATTGCCGTTGAGCTGCCCCTCGCGCGAAGGAATTCCGCGCACTTTTTTCTTGAATTTGCGCGCCGTCACGGCGATTACGCGATTGCCGGTCTCGCCGCGCAGGCTGTCGTCGAAGCCGGCGTTGCTATGGACCTTCGTCCGGCTTTCTTTGCGGTCGGCGATCGACCTGTTATGCCCAAGGCCGCAAGCAGGCTGGTCAATACAGCGGTCACGCCGGCATTGTTGTCCGACGCATCGACGGCGCTTGGTGAAGAACTTGACCCTCACGATGATCAGCAGGCGACAGCCTCGATGCGCCGGCATCTGGCAAAGGTACTGTTGGTCCGTTGCATATCAGCGTTGCTTGGCCGTCCCGGTCTTGGCGTAGCCGGGAGAGCCACGTGACCGCTCCTCTGCCAATCTCGCTTCATGTCAACGGCGAGCGCGTCGATGCACATGTCTTGCCACGGCTCAACCTCGCGGACTTTCTGCGGGAACATTTGCATCTGACGGGAACGCACGTCGGTTGCGAGCATGGCGTGTGCGGTGCCTGCACGGTTCGGGTGAACGACGAGATCGTCCGAGCCTGCCTGATACTGGCGGTGCAGACGGACGGCATGTCGGTCCAGACCATCGAAGGTCTGTCCGACAGCGGCGAAGTCGCCGACCTGCAAGCCGCCTTTCGCAATCGCAATGCGCTGCAATGTGGCTATTGCACGCCGGGCATGCTGATGGCCGCGCAGGACTTGCTTCGACAGCATGGCGAGCCAAGTCGCGAGCGGATACGGGGGCATCTCTCGGGCAATTATTGCCGCTGTACCGGCTATCAAGCCATTGTCGACGCTGTGGAGGCCACGGCGCGCTCGCGGAGAGGGCGCGCGGCATGACGCTCATATCGGCCAAGGCCGAGACTCTTTCGGTTCTTGACCGGCCGAATTCTTATATCGGCAAGACCGTGCCACGGCCGAACCTCGACCGGCTCATGCAAGGGCGCGGGCTCTATGTCAGCGACATGGAGCTGCCGCGGATGGCGCACGTCGTTTTCCTACGCTCCCCGTATGCGCATGCGAGGCTTGTCGCGATCGACGCGACGGTAGCCAAAAGCATGCCTGGCGTCGTCGCGGTCGTCACAGGTGAAGAACTGGCAAATATCATCACGCCGTGGGTCGGCGTGCTCTCGCATCTGAAGGGCCTGAAATCCGCTCCCCAGCACGCCATCGCGATTGATCGCGTCTGCTGGCAGGGCGAGGCAGTGGCGGCCGTGGTCGCAAACAGTCGCGCGCTCGCAGAGGACGCCGTGGAGGCCGTCGAGGTCCAGTATGAAGAACTCGAAGCGGTGACGGACATGCGCACCGCCCTCGATCCCCGGACGCCGCTCATCCATCCTTCACTCGGCGATAATCTCGCCTTTGAGCGCATTCACGATGTCGGCCTTGTCGATCAGGCCTTTTCCGAGTCCGACGAGGTCGTGGAAAAGGAGTTCATCTTCGGCCGTCATACCGGCGTTACGCTGGAGCCGCGCGCGGTCGTCGCCGATTGGAACGCTGCGGATGCAAGGCTCGCGATCTATCAGGGCACACAGGCGCCGCATATGGTGCAGAACATCGCGGCGTTTCACCTCGGCCTGCAGGAATCGCAGGTACGCGTGGTCTGCAAGGATGTCGGTGGTTCCTTCGGCATCAAGGTCCATATCTATGCCGATGAGATGGCGACCTACGCGTTGTCGAAACTGTTGCGTCGGCCGATCAAGTTCGTTGCCGACCGGGTCGAAAGTTTCAACACCGACATTCACGCCCGGGACCATCGCTGCAAGGGGCGGATCGGCGTCAGGCGTGACGGCGTGATCATGGCGTTCGAAATCGACGACCTCACCGGGATCGGTCCCTATTCGATGTATCCGCGTACCAGCGCGATCGAGGCGAACCAAGTCGTCAATCTCGTCGGCGGACCCTATGTCACGAAGAATTATCGCGCGCGGGCCCGCGTCGTATTCCAGAACAAGAACGTGATGTGCCAGTACCGCGCGGTCGGCCATCCGATCGCTTGCTCGGTGACGGAGGGCCTGGTTGATCTGGCAGCCATGAAGATCGGAATGGACCCGGTCGAAATTCGCCGTCGCAATCTCATCCCCGATGACGCCTATCCCTGCGCGTCTTTCTCGGGACTGAGGTTTGAGAAATTGTCGCATCATGCCTCGCTCGACAAACTCCTTGCTATGATGAGCTACGATGGCCTGCGTGCCGAACAGGCAGCATTGCGCAAGAAGAATATTCACCGCGGCATCGGCATTGCGAGTTTCATCGAGGTTACCAACCCGAGCGCCGCGTTTTATGGTGTCGGCGGCGCGAAGATTTCCTCGCAGGATGGCGTGGCGGTGCGGCTGGATGCGCAAGGGGCGGTGATCTGCCAGACCAGCATCACGGAACAAGGGCAGGGCTCGGAGTCCATCACAGCGCAAATCGTCGCCAGCGTACTCGGCGTCTCCATGGAGCGCGTCCGCGTCATCCTTGGCGATACCGACAATACGCCCTACGGCGGTGGCACCTGGGCCTCGCGCGGCGCCGGGATTGGCGGCGAGGCGGCGCTGCAGGCGGCGAAAATCCTGCGCAGGAACATCCTGGACGTTGCTGCCGCGATCCTGCAATCGGCGCCAGCCGAGCTCGATATCGTCGACAATATCGTCGCAAATACCAGCGACGGTGCGCCGAGGATCGAATTGAAGGAGTTGGCGCGCATCGTCTATTTCCGTCCCGATACGCTACCGCCGGGAATTCAGCCCGAATTGATGGCGACGCGGCACTTCGTGCCGCGCGAATACCCCTTCGCCTTTACCAATGGCGTGCAGGCCTCGTGGCTCGAGGTCGATACCGAGACGGGCTTCATGAGGCTGCTCAAACATTGGGTCGTGGAGGATTGCGGCACCATCATCAACCCGCAACTGGTTGACGAGCAGATCAGAGGCGGGGTGGTGCAGGGGCTTGGAGCTGCGCTGTTCGAGAAATGCATCTATGACGAGCGCGGTCAGCTTACCAACGCCAACATGGCCGACTACCTGGTTCCGATGTCGGGGGAAATGCCCGATATCGATGTCGGACACGTGGTGTCGCCGACACTGGAGAGTGAATTGGGTGCCAAGGGCGCGGGCGAGGCCGGTACGGCGGGGGCGGCGGCGGCCGTGGCCAACGCTGTCAATGACGCACTCAGGCCGTTTAATACTATAATTACAGAGATTCCATTGACACCACAGGTTATCCTGACGGCGCTGGGGCGAATCTAAGCGAGCGCGCCGCCGGCAAATACAAAGACAAAATATTCAAGGGGAGGAAAAAGTCATGACCAGGAAGGCCGTCAAACCCGGATCACTTTCCCGCCGCCGCCTGCTGGCGACGGCGGGCGCAGGCACCGCGATTGCCGCCTCGCCGTTTTGTATCAATCTGCTTCGCGCAGAGGAAGCTAATATCAAGATCGGGTTTCCCGTCCCATTGACCGGCCCTTACGGGACCGAGGCCCAGGACCAGGTGCGTGCTGGACAGCTCGCCGTGGCCCAGTTCAACGACGCGGGTGGCCTCAATGGCCGCAAGGCGGAACTGGTCGTGCGCGACGATAAGCTCAATCCCGGCGAAGCCGCGACGCGGACGCTCGAATTGGTCGAAAAGGAAAGGGTGAACTTCGTCGTCGGTAGCCTTTCGGCCGCTGTGCAGCTCGCGGTCAACAACGTCACCAAAGAACGCGGCATCATCTTCAATTCGATCAGCCAGTCCGACGCTATCAACGAAGCCGCGGATTTCAGCCGCTTCACGTTCCACGAGGCCATGAACCCGCATTTGACGTCGGGCGCGGTTGGCCGCTACGCCTTTTCAAAATTTGGCAAGAAGGTCGCGTTCCTCACCGCGGACTACGCCTATGGCCACGAAATGGTCCGCGGCTTCCTGGAGGTCGGCAAGGCCTTCAACATCGAAAACCTCGGCGATATCCGCCATCCGCTCGGCACGTCCGATTTCTCGACACTGCTGCCCCGTATCCAGGCGCTGAAACCCGATATTCTCTGCATCAGCAATTTCGGTCGCGACCAGCAGATCGTGCTGAAGCAAGCCACCGATTTCGGCGTCAAGAAGACGATCCAGATCGTCGCGCCGTTGCTGTCGCATGCCAGCCGCGTCGCGGCCGGGCCGCAAGCCTTCGAAGGCGTGATCGGTGGCTGCTCGTTCTACTGGGGAATCGAGGACAAGTTCGCCTCGACCAAGGCTTTCAATCGGGCTTTCAGCAGGATGTACGACGGCAAACTACCGACCGATTACGGCGCGCTCGGCTATGGCGGCGTTCGTACCGTGCTGGAAGCGGTCAAGAATGCAGGCAGCGTCGATACCGACAAGGTCATCGCGGCAATGGAGGCCTTGAAATACGACTACTACAAGGGACCGCAATACTACCGGAAATGCGACCATCAGTCGGTGCAATCGGTTCTCGTGATCAAATCGAAGTCGGCGAACATGAAGAACGACTCCGATGTCTTCGAGGTCGTCTCGACCGACGAGCCGAATGAGGCGAACTTACGCAGCTGCGCGGAGCTTGGTCACAAAGCGTGATGGTCAGAACAGCGCCTGCATTTCGGAGTACACGTTTCGTCTCTTAGGGAAAGCGAATGGCCGGTCTGAGCTTCGATCTCATCGCGTTGCAACTGTTCGCCGGCCTGGCGCTAGGCGCGATCTACGTGCTGTTCGCGATCGGCCTCTCCCTGATCTTTGGCATGCTGACCGTCGTCAACTTCGCTCATGGCGCCTTCTACATGGTTGGTGCCTATGCCGGGCTCTATATGCTATTGCTTGGCGGAAATTTCTGGCTCTGTCTGGTCGCGGTACCTGTAGTTGTCGGCCTGTTCGGCCTTGCCGTGGAACATATTCTGATCAGGCCGCTCTATGGACGCGGTATCGACTATCCGCTGCTGCTGACGTTCGGCCTAAGCTATGTGATGGTCGAATTTGTCCGCATCGCTTTCGGCAAGACCGGCTATCCCTTCGACACGCCCGAGATTCTGCAGGGAGCCGTCAACATCGGCGTCGGCTATTTTCCGCTCTACCGCCTGTTCGTGATCGGCGCGACCGCGGTTGTGCTGTTGGGACTTTGGCTGTTCCTGGAAAAGACCAGCTTCGGCTTGATCATTCGCGCCGGTGCGCGCGATCCGCAAATCGTTCGCGTGCTCGGCGTCGATGTCTCGAAGGTCTGGCTGATCGTGTTCGGGATCGGAACGGCGATCGCGGGATTTGCAGGCTTACTGGCAGCGCCGCTTCAGGGCGTCATTCCGGAGATGGGCGGCACCATCCTCGCCGAAGCTTTTGTCGTGACCGTGGTCGGCGGGATGGGATCGATCGGCGGTGCGGTGCTGGCTGGGCTTCTGGTCGGCGTCGTCGTCAGCATGACCTCGCTGTTTGCGCCTGAGATGGCGAAAGTGTCGATTTTCGCGTTGATGGCGGTGGTTCTGATCGTGCGGCCGCAAGGATTCTTCGGCCGCGCCGGACTGATGAGTTGAAGGTCAAGTCCGCCATGGATGAGCTGGTCAAGCCATTGCAGGGCGCGCAGGCAGCGCCTGTGAGCTGGTTCGAGTTTGCGACCAAACATCGCGCCAGCATCGCAACTCTGGTTGTTCTGGTGTTTCCCCTCGTGATGCCGTTTACCGCGCTTGCGGTCAACATTCTGATCTACGGTCTCTACGCGCTCGGCTTCAATCTGGTTTACGGCTATCTCGGCTTGCTGTCCTTTGGGCACGCCGCGCTGTTCGGAACAGGCGCTTATCTGTGCGGCATCGCCATCGTCCATTTCGCGCTGCCGTGGTACGCGGCCATCGCGATCGGCGTTTGCGCCGGCCTCGTGATGGCAACGCTGATCGGTGTGCTGGCGATCCGCACCCGCGGCATCTACTTCGCGATGGTGACCATGGCGCTGTCGCAGTGCGTGTACTACCTGTTCTATCAGGCCGTCGATTGGACCGGCGGCGAGAACGGTCTGCGCAGAATCAATGTCCGTAGCATCGATGTGCTCGGCTTTAAGCTCGACTTCATCAATCCGATGATCCGGTACTATGTTATCGCGGCGTTCGTGATCGCGGCGTTCTTCGTGCTGTCGCGTATTCTTGCATCTCCGTTCGGCGCCGTAATTGAGGCGGTACGCGAAAACGAGACCCGCGCGCGTGCGTCTGGTTATGACGTGACGTTGACGCGGCTCATCACTTTCGTGCTGTCCGGCGGCTTTTGCGGACTGGCCGGAGCGCTGCAAGCCCTGCATTTGTCCATCGTGCCGATCGAAATCCTGCACTATGACACCTCAGGCATCGTGGTGATGATCGCGCTGCTGGGAGGGATGGGGACATTCTTCGGGCCGATGATCGGAGCTGCGGTGTTTTTGCTCCTGGAAAATCTCGTCTCGCTATGGACGGTGCATTGGCAGCTCATTGTCGGCGCCATCTTCATGATCTGCGTGCTGTTCTTTCCCGCCGGGATTTGGGGCACGCTGATTGCGCGGGGAAAGCCGCAATGATGGGCAACGCGCAGCCGCCGGTCATTCTGCGCACCAAAAGCGTCGGCAGGGTGTTCGGCAAATTTGTTGCCCTAAAAGATGTCTCGGCCGAATTTAGCAGGGGCGCGATCACCTCGATCATCGGGCCGAATGGCGCCGGCAAGAGCACCTATTTCAATCTGGTGTCCGGTGCGCTACCGCCGTCTAGCGGTACCGTCGAGTTCGATGGCCGGGACGTCACGGGCCTGCCACAGCATCGCTTTGCCCATATGGGGATCGCGAAATCCTTCCAGATCACCAATGTTTTTCCTCAACTTTCGACCCGAGAAAATATCCGGATCGGACTGCAAGCACTGGTGTCGCGATATGATCTCTGGCGCCCGCGTGCGCGGCTCCGCGAGCTGACGGAGCAGGCCGATGAACTGTTGGCGCTGGTCGGGTTGTGGGAAGCGCGGGAGCGAACGGCCAAGACGCTGGCGCATGGTGAGCAGCGCGCACTCGAAATTGGGATGGCGCTGGCGAGCCGGCCGCGGCTGTTGCTGCTTGACGAGCCGACGGCTGGAATGAGCCCGGAAGAAACCCGTACGATGATGGATCTGATCGTGAAGCTCGCCAGCGAGCGGACCGTGATCCTGGTCGAGCACAAGATGAAGCTGGTGCTCGGGATCAGCGATCGCATTCTGGTGCTCCATCATGGAGAGTTGCTGGCGCAGGGGACGCCGCAGGAGGTCCGGCAGAACGAAGCGGTGAAACGGGTTTATCTCGGCCAGCGGGAGCATTGAGCGGATGCTTGAGGTTAGCAAGCTGAATGCATGGTATGGCGCGAGCCACGTACTGCAGGACGTTGGCATCGAGGTGGCCAGGGGCGAGATTGTCTGCCTGATCGGTCGCAACGGTGCCGGCAAGACCACGACGCTGAGATCGATCATGGGGCTGATTGATCGTACGCGCGGATCTGTCGTGTTCAAGGGCGAGGAATTGTTGGGCCAGCCAGCCCACACACGCTTTGCGCTCGGCCTTGCCTATGTGCCCGAGGAACGCCGCATCGTTCAGGGGCTTTCGGTGCGGGAGAATCTCAGGCTAGGCTTGGTGGCGTCTCCCGAAAAGAAGCGAGAGGCTGAGCTGATCGTCGGCATCGCGAAAATTTTTCCGCGACTGGCCGAACGGCTGGATCAGGAGGCGGTCACCATGTCCGGCGGTGAGCAGCAGATGCTCGCGATTGCACGCGCGATGATCGCGAAGCCCGATCTGATCATGCTGGATGAGCCATCGGAAGGTATCATGCCGGTGCTGGTCGACGAAATGTTCGAATTGTTTCGCGCCATGAAGGCCCAGGGGACGACGGTGCTGTTGGTTGAGCAGAATGTCGAACTAGCGCTCGATATCGCCGACCGCGCTTATGTGATGGATCAGGGCGCGGTGGTCCATCACGCATCGGCGCAGGAACTGCTCGCCGACAATGAGATCAAGGAGCGCTACTGCTCGGTGTGAGACGCGTCAAACCAAACAAAAAGCGAGCCCGGTTCTGATACGATCAGAGCCAGGCTATTATCTTACTGCGCCGCCGTCCGCGCAATCGCAGCTGCACGCCTGTTGGTGACAACCACCTTGATGGCATCCTCGATCCGATCCCGCGCGTATCGGATTGCCGTCGGCAGATCGTCCAGCGCGAAAGTATGGGTGTGGATCTTCGTCGCGTCGAAGCGTTTTTCCGCCATCAGCTCCATGGCGCGGTGGGTGGCGCTGCGGCCCTCGCCGCGAATGCCATAGACATAGATGTTGTTCCTGACGAGATGCGCGAGATTGGTCGTCACGGGCTCATGCGGGAACGCGGCAAGGCAGATTTTTCCGCCGCGGTTGGCCATGTGAATGGCCTGATCGATGGTTGCTTCTGTGCCGGCGCATTCGATCACATAATCCGCGCCGATCCCCCCGGTCAGCTCCTTGACGACATTGATCGGGTCTTCCTCGGTGACGTTGATGACGCGGTCCGCGCCCAGTTCCTTGCCGATTGCGAGGCGTTTGTGGCGTGTTCCCGTCAGGATGACCGGGCTTGCGCCCAGCGCCTTGGCAACGGCGACCGCGAGCAGGCCGATCGGACCCGGGCCGATCACGACGACGCTCTCGCCGGCAACGAGGCCGCCGAGCTCGGTGAGGCCATACATCGAGGTTCCGGCGGTGACGACCAGCGTGGCCTCCGCATCGCTCATGGTGTCGGGCACGCGCGCCAGCGTGTTGATGTGATTGATCGCGTATTCGGCGAAACCACCATCGGTCGTGAAACCGTTGGCGCGGTGGCCTTTCTCGGGTTTTCCATAGTTTAGGCAGGAGGTGTACATGCCCTGGCGGCAGCGCTTGCATTGGCCGCAACCGGCATGAATTTCCACGCTGACACGCTCGCCGATCCTGAACTCGTCGACGTCGGGCCCAAGCGCCGCGACCGTGCCCATATATTCGTGGCCGGGCGTGAAGTTCCTGTTAAAGGGGAGGCCGCCCTGGATGCTGGCCGGCGATCCCGAGTGGATGATTTCGAGATCGGTGGCGCAGATCGCCACAGCGTCGATGCGGACCAGGACTTCGGCGCGCGCCGGAACAGGCATGGGCTTGTCGCACAGGAAGAGCTCGTCGGGGCCGCCAAGGACCCAGGCCTTCATTCGAGCAGGGATAGGAAATTCAGCGGATGCCTTGACGCCGGCAGGTTCATGCATGGCAGCGTTTCCCCAACGTTTCCGGAGACTTCAATAGGTTTCCGGAGATTTGTTTTTACTGGTCCTGGCCACGGCCGTAATTGGCTTTTCCGCGCCTCAACCGGTCTGCGAGGCGGACAATTTGTAGATCTCAAGCGCGTCTGCGTCCCCGCCGCGCAACGACGTGGCCATCCTGAACAATTGCGCGGCGAGCGAAGTCATCGGCACGGGGCTCGACGTATCGCGCGCGACCTCGACCACCGTATCAAGGTCCTTCAGAATCGTCGCGATGTGGCCGAGCGGCGGCGAATGGATGCCCTGCACCATGCGCGGCACAAAGAGTTGCAGCGGGATCGAATCGGCGAAGCCGCCGGCAAGCGCCTCCGGTAGCCGGCCGGCGTCGATCCCGGCGTTCTCCGCCAGTCTCGTCGCCTCTGCAAGAACCGCCATGGCGCATCCGGCAATGATCTGATTGCACAGTTTCGTGGTTTGGCCTGCGCCGGTCGGGCCCATATGCGTGAATCTTCGCGCCATCGCCAGGACGTACGGTCGCACCCTTTCGATATCAGCGGCATCGCCTCCCGCCATCACTGCGAGTGTGCCGTCTTCGGCGCCCTTGGTCCCGCCGGAGACCGGCGCATCGATCCATCCCATGCCGTTGGCCGTCCTGAGTCGCGTGGCGATCGTACGGGCGGCATCTGGATGGATCGAGGAGAAGTCGACCACCAGTTTTCCGACACCAGGGGCAGCCGCAAGGCCCTCGCTGCCGAATACCACCTCCTCAACCGCGCGCGCATCAGTCACGCACATGAAGATGATGCTGGCGGCGGTCGCGACATCGCGTGGGCTGCTTGCGAGCTTCGCGCCGGCTTCGACCAGGGAGGCAGCCTTGCCGGCGGACCGATTCCAGGCCGTGACGTCATAACCTGCGTTGAGCAGGCGCCGGCTCATCGGAAGCCCCATCAAGCCAAGACCGAGATAGCCGAGCTTTTCGGCGTGTTGTCCATCCGCCATGGTCATTCCCGCTCTCCCATCCATCGCACTCCCGCAAACGCTCGGCCGGCATGTGTCTTTACCACAGATGGCGCGGTATCGGGCAAATCCATCCGAGCTTCCAATGGCTTGCCTAATTATTTGAACCATGAAAGATTTAGGCCCAGGCCAGTAGGGCTGGCGCCGACAAGGAGTGGAGTGGGCAGGATGCGGATGGTCTCGAAATGGATTCTGGCGGTCGGCACGGCGGCTTCCATGCTGGCAGGCGTCGGCCCGTCGCAGGCCCAACAGACGATCCGTGTCGGCTGGACCATCCCGGCCGAGGAATCGAAATACTGGATGATGCGCCGGCCTACGGAATTTCCCGATCTCGGCAAGATCTACAATGTCGAATGGACACAGTTCCAGGGCACGGCGCCGATGACGCAGGCGCTGGCCGCGGGCGCGCTCGATTGCGCGACGCAGGCGCCGCTGTCGCTCGCTAATGGCGTCGTCGGCGGCAATCTGAAGGCCTATATTGTGGCGCAGCACGTGTTCGAGAAGCCCGGCGGCTTCTCGGTCTATTGGGCGGTCAAGGATGACTCACCCATCAAGACCATTGCCGATCTGAAGGGTAAGACCGTCGGTATCTCCGTGATCGGTGGCGGTACCCAGGGCCCGTTCAACATGCTGTTGAAGCAGAACGGGGTCGACCCGGCGAAGGATATCAAGCTGGTCGAAGTCGGCTTCGCAGTCTCCGAGGATGCGCTGCGCCAAGGCCGCGTCGATGCCGTCAACATGAACCAGCCGTTCGCGGCGCGTGCGGAAGCCAAGGGCGGCACCCGCAAGCTGTTTTCGCTCAATCAGGCCATGCCTAACATTGTCCATATCTTGGAGGCTTGCCGAGCCGACTTCGTCGACAAGAATCCCGAACTGGCGAAGGCTTACGTGCGCGACATTACGTCCGGTATGAAAAAGGCGCTGGCTAATCGCGAAGAGACTTTAAAAGTCGTGTCCGAGGTGCTCAAGGCACCGGTCCCGGTGCTCGACACTTATCTGCTCAAGGACAATGATTTCGGCCGGGATCCTGGCGCCGCGCCAAATTTCCCGGCAATCCAGAAGATGCTCGACATCTACGCCGAAACCGGAATGCTGCCGAAATTGGACGTCGCGCAGTTCAAGCATCCGACCATCGTCGCGCCGCTGCAGTGAACCGGGTGCCCGAGGCGAAGGATGGTGAGTTCCTGCTTGCGCCGGAACGGGCTGCGGAGAGAGCGTGCTTATGAAGAAGTGGCGATCCCGCGTGACGACCGACGGCCTCGATCGTGCGCCGCATCGCGCCTTCATGCGTGCGATGGGCCTGGACGATGCCGCATTGGCAAAGCCGATGATAGGCGTGGTCAGCATGAAGGGCGAGCAGACGCCCTGCAACATGACCCACGATTTCCAGGTCGAGGCGGCGAAAGCCGGGATTGCGGAAGCCGGCGGCACGCCGCGTGAATTCACGACCGTTTCGGTCTCCGACGGCATCAGCATGAACCACGAGGGCATGAAGTTCTCGTTGTTCTCGCGTGAATTGATCGCCGACTCGATCGAGGCCGTTGTCCACGGCCTTGCCTACGACGCCCTGATCGGGTTCGGCGGCTGCGACAAGACGTTGCCCGGCGTGATGATGGGCATGATCCGGTGCAACGTGCCGTCGATCTTCATCTATGGCGGCAGCGCGCTGCCGGGCCGGTTCGAGGGCAAGACGCTGACGGTGCTCGATTCCTACGAAGCGGTCGGCGGCGTTATGACCGGCGAAATCGATCAGGCGACGCTGGCCGGCATCGAACGGACGTGCCTGCCGACCATCGGCGCCTGCGCCGGACAGTTCACCGCTAACACCATGGCGATGGTATCTGAAGCGATGGGGCTGACCATTCCCAACGTCTCGATGATCCCCGGCGTCTATCCGGAGCGCGCGCAAATTGCACGTCAGGCCGGACGGCTGGTGATGCGGATGCTCGAGCGAGGCGGGCCATTGCCGCGGGACATCGTCACGCGCAAATCGCTGAAAAATGGCGCGGCCATCGTCGCCGCCACCGGTGGATCGACCAACGCCGCGCTGCATCTGCCGGCGATTGCAAATGAAGCCGGCATTTCCTTCACGATCGATGATGTCGGAGAGGTTTTTGCCCGGACGCCTCTGATCGGCAATCTCCGTCCGGGCGGAAAATACACCGCAAAGGATGTCTACGACATCGGCGGCGCCGCCGTGGTGATCCGCGCGCTGGTCGAAAGCGGCCACATCGACGGGACTTGTTTGGCGATCACCGGCAAGACGATTGCCGAGGAATATGATGGAGCGAGCACCCCCGACGGTGAGGTCATCTACCCGACGCGCGCGCCGATCATGCTGGACGGTGGCGTGGCCGTGCTCAAGGGCAATCTTTGTCCGGATGGCGCCGTTATCAAGGTTGCGGGACTAAAGAACCTTGTGTTCGAAGGCGTTGCGCGTGTGTTCGAGGACGAAGAGGCTTGCGTCGATGCGGTCCGCAGCCGCAACTACGCCGCGGGCGAGGTCTTGGTGATCCGCAACGAAGGCCCGGTTGGTGGTCCCGGCATGCGTGAGATGCTGGGCGTCACCGCATTGATCTACGGGCAGGGGATGGGCGAGAAAGTTGCCCTCATTACCGATGGACGATTTTCGGGCGCGACGCGCGGGATGTGCATCGGTTATGTCTCGCCGGAAGCCTTCGTCGGCGGTCCGTTGGCGCTGGTTCGCGGCGGCGACCCTATCCGCATCGATGCGGCCGCGCGCCGCATGGATGTTTTGATCGATGATAGCGAATTGTCACGGCGTCGCGAGACCTGGAAGCCAAGACCGCCGCGACATCGAGCAGGCGCGCTCGCAAAATATGCACGTTTGGTTGGTCAGGCGCCCGGTGGGGCCGTTACGCATGAGGGACCGGCCGAATGGCCCTGGTTTGATTGAACTTGAGGTTAGCCGAAGCCGCGTGCCAAGGGCTGCACTTTTCGCTATGCTCTGGTTTGATATGACCAAACGAGAAGGTTAGCAGTGTTCGATGTTTCATGACCGGCGAGAGAAGTCTGGATGAAGGCGGCGCCATCGCGATCGGACGTCAAGGTTGACCTCGCGCCAGCGCCGAAGCCCGCGACCGCCATGATCGAGGTCGACCATGTCTCGCAGGTGTTCCAGACGTCCACACGTAAAGATCATCTGGCGTTGTCGGATGTTTCGCTCACCATCGACGATGGGGCCTTCGTCTCGATCCTTGGTCCGTCCGGCTGCGGAAAGTCGACGCTGCTCTATATCGTCGGCGGCTTCGTTCGCCCGAGCCAAGGGTCGGCCAGGATGAAAGGCAGGGCGATCACCGGGCCTGGCCCGGATCGCGGGCCGGTGTTTCAGGAATTCGCGCTGTTTCCCTGGAAAAGCGTGCTCGGCAACGTGATGTATGGCCCGCGCCAGCAGGGTGTGAAATATGCCGAAGCCGAAGCGCAAAGCCGCGCGTTGATCGAAATGGTCGGACTGAAGGGCTTTGAGAATTTCTATCCGAAGGAGTTGTCAGGCGGCATGAAGCAACGCGTCGCGCTCGCGCGAACGCTCGCCTACCATCCGGAGGTGCTGCTGATGGACGAGCCCTTCGGCGCCCTCGATGCCCATACGCGAACGCGGCTGCAGAACGATCTGCTCACTATCTGGGAGCGCGACCGCAAGACGGTGCTGTTCGTCACCCATTCGGTCGAGGAGGCGGTGTTTCTCTCCGACAAGGTCGCCATGATGACGCGTTCGCCCGGCCGCATCAGGCAGGTCGTCGATATCGATCTGCCGCGCCCGCGGCGGCGCACCGAACTTCTGCTCGATCCCCGCTACCAGAAATATGTCGTCGATATCGAGCGGATGTTCGACGACAGCGGCGAAAACGAGATAGAGTCATGATCTCGGGCCGTGCTTTCCTCGCGCGTCTGGCCCCCGTGCTCGCCTGCCTCGGCCTGCTCGCGGTCTGGCAGGCCGCCGCGCTCGCGCTCAACAACGATAGCTTTCCGACCGCGCTGGAAGCGATCCGTGCAATTCCTTCGATCCTCGGCGACAAGGACGCCTTGATCAACATCCTGGCGTCGCTTCGGCGGATGGTGGTCGGCTTCGGCATCGCCGTCACCGTTTCGATCCCGCTTGGACTGTTGATGGGTCGCAGTCGCGCGGTGGCATCGTTTTTCAATCCGCTTTTGATGGTGATTTACCCTGTGCCAAAGGCAGCGTTGATGCCGATCATCATGCTCTGGCTTGGCGTCGGCGATCTCTCAAAAACGCTGGTGATCTTTCTCGGCGTCAGCCTGCCGGTGATCTATCACAGTTTTGAGGGCGCCAAGGCAGTCGAGGAAAAGATGCTTTGGTCGGGCGCCGCGATGGGACTCTCGGCGGCGCAGCGCTTGGTCCGCATCGTGCTGCCGGCGGCATTGCCTGAAATCCTGACTGGCTGTCGCACCGGGCTCGTGCTGGCGCTGATCACCATGATCACGAGCGAGATGATCGCGCGCCAGTCCGGTGCCGGAAATATTCTGTTCAACGCGCTCGACATGGGAGAGTACGACATCGTGTATGCCATGGTCATTATCGTTGGTGCGATGGGGATCGGGCTTGATGCGCTGTTCGAAAGCGTACGTGCCCGGCTGGTGCGATGGTCGGAACCGCAATTCGACATTCCCTTGAGCTTTTCATGAACGTGCGCGCCGTCACGACGGACCTTCTGCTTGGATTGGCGCCGATCGCCCTCTTGATCCTGGCGTGGCAGGCGCTGGTGTCGTTTGGCTATGCGCCGGTCACACTATTGCCGCCGCCCGGCCGGGTGTTCTTGCGCATGGTTCAACAGCTATCCAGCGCTACGTATTTGCAGGACGTCGAGGCGACGGTGTTCCGCCTGTTCGCCGGGTTTGCGATTGCAGTCATCCTTGGCGTTGCGATCGGCCTGGCCGCGGCGGCGAGCCCGGTGATCAATGCCATGGTCCGCCCGATCGTGCGGGTCTTGGCGCCGCTGCCGAAGGTCGCGCTTTACCCGGCGCTATTGTTGTTGCTCGGCTTCAGCCATGAGTCCAAGATCACGCTGGTCGCCGCGGACGCGTTGTTTCCGATCCTGCTTTCGACCTATTACGGCGCTTCGACGGTGGAGCAGAAATTGATCTGGTCGGCGATGGCGGCGGGCACGCCGCATCGTGAAATCCTGTTCAAGGTGGTGCTGCCGGCAGCCGCGCCGTCGATCCTGACGGGATGTCGCATCGGTTTGGTTATTTCCTGCATCGTGGTGTTTCTGGCAGAGATGATCACCTCGACCGACGGCCTCGGCCATGTCCTGGTCACGGCGGCGCGCACGTTTCAGGCGGTCGACATGTTCGTGCCGCTGATCACGATTTCGCTCCTGGGATTGATCCTCAACGGCGCGCTGGAGGGCTTGAGGTCATATTTGCTGCGCGGCTTTCCGGAAGTCTGATAACAGGTTCGAAGGGAGAAAGGCATGCTGGCGGACCGCATCGAAGCGAAATGGATCGACGCGTTCTGCGAGGTTTTTGAGCGCTGCGCGGTCAAGGCCGGCGATACCGCGGCTATCCTCTCGGAAACGCAGTCCCGCTCGCTCAATGTTCATCTGGCTGAATTGGCGCTGTTGCGGATGGGCGCGCGGCCGTTTCATGTCATCGTGCCGACGCCGCGCAATCGGCAAATCGTGCCGATCCGCTCGACTGGTGCGAGCGAAGCGATACAACGGTTGGCACCCGTCGTTACGGCTCTGCAGCAGGCGGGCTTTGTCGTCGATTGTACCATCGAAGGACTCATGCACGCCGTGGAGACGCCCGAAATCCTCAACGCGGGCGCGCGCATTCTGGTCATTTCCAACGAACATCCCGAAGCGCTCGAGCGGATGGTGCCGGATACCGCGCTGGAGAAACGCGTGCGCGCCGCGGCAAAGATGCTGCGTGGGACCAAGCGCATGCGTGTGACTTCGAAGGCCGGCACCAATCTCGATGTCGATATGGTCGGCGCCTCGACAGTTGGCGTCTGGGGCTGGACCGACAGGCCGGGGACGTTGGCGCATTGGCCCGGCGGCATTGTCGTGAGCTTCCCAAAGAGCGGGACCGTCAACGGCACGCTGGTCATGGCGGCGGGCGACATCAACCTGACCTTCAAGCGCTACCTGACGTCGCCGGTCAAAATGACACTGAAGGACGACTACGTGACCGATTTGGAAGGCGAGGGCGCGGACGCCGCGATGATGCGTGCCTATCTGGCGGCCTGGGGTGACCGGGAAGCCTATGCGGTGTCGCATGTCGGTTTCGGCATGAATCCTGGTGCGCGCTACGAGGCGCTTTCGATGTACGATCAGCGCGAAACCAACGGCACCGAGTTGCGCGCGGTTTCGGGAAATTTTCTGTTCTCCACGGGCGCGAACGAATTCGCGGGGCGCCACACGGCCGGCCATTTCGACCTGCCGATGATGGGGACGACGATCGAGCTCGACGGTGTCGCGGTGGTGCGCGAAGGCGTGCTGCAGGATGTGTTCGGCTGAATCTTAAAGCACCGGCGGCCGGGCCAACCCGAAATGCCGGAGCATATCGACCAGCGCAGCGAGGCGTTTTTCCCGATAGGCGTCGATGTCGAAGCCGGAATAGTCGAGGAAGCCGGCGCCGGTGCGAAGTCCGATGCGGCCTTCCTGCATATTGCGTGAGATCACCTCGGGCGCGCGATAGCGGTCGCTGCCGAGCGCGCCTTCGAGATAGCGGCTCGCATAATACAGAATGTCGCCGCCGCCCCAATCGATGAATTCCAGAAGTCCCAACACCGCGTAGCGGAAGCCGAAACCGTAGCGGATCGCCTTGTCGATCTCGTCCGCGCTGGCGACACCTTCCTCCACCATCCGCGCCGCCTCGTTCATGGCGAGCGCCTGGATTCTCGGTACGATGAAGCCGGGCGTGGCGGCGCAGACCACCGGCACCTTCCCGATGCCTTCGAGCAGCGCCTTCATGTGAGCGACGATGGCCGGATCGGTCGCTTTCCCCGGCGAAATCTCGACGAGCGGGATCAGGTAGGCCGGGTTCAGCCAGTGCACATTGAGAAAGCGGTGGGGGTGTTCGGTTGCGCCGGAGAGGTCGTCGACCAGGATGGTCGATGTGGCCGAGGCGATGATGACGTCGGGTCCGACCGATTTCGAAGCCTCCGCCAGCACCGCGCGCTTCAACTCGACCACTTCCGGCACGCCTTCGAACACCATGCCCGCCGTAGCGAGGGCGGTGGCGCTATCCTGCGCGGGCACGACTGAAACCCGCGCCAGCACGGTTTCGGCTTCTCCGTCCTTCAGCAGCCCAAACCGCGCCAAGCTGCCCAGTGTCTTTCTGACTTCGTCGAGCGCCTCGGTTTCGAGTTTTGCGAACTGTTCGGCCGAGCGCGGCTTGACGTCGATCATGGTGATGGCGTGGCCCGCATAGGCGAACGCCACAGCGATGCCGCGGCCCATGCGGCCGGCGCCGAGACAGGCGATGACGGGACGAATTGCGGTCATCGGCCAAATCC
>WNGJ01003173.1_pt1 | contig 41134 bp, 42 predicted proteins | sample 5400611 | NCBI WGS metagenome assembly WNGJ01 (sample SAMN13153375, study PRJNA577476) | soil metagenome | isolation source: 40 cm soil or saprolite under Garry oak tree replicate 1 | place: USA:California | collected 2016-06-15
TTCAGATGTTCGTCTTCTGGGAGCTGGTGGGGCTCTGCTCGTATCTGCTGATCGGCTTCTGGTACGAGCGGCCGGCGGCGGCGCGCGCGGCGGTGAAGGCGTTCTGGATCACGAAGCTCGGCGACGTCGGCTTCATCATCGGCATCGTGCTGCTGTGGTCGGCGACCGGCACGTTCGAGTTCACGGAGCTTTTCGAGAAGGCCCAGGACAACGCGCTGGTCATCCCCGGCCTGGCGACGATCATGTTCCTCATCTATCTGGGCGCCGTCGGCAAGTCGGCCCAGTTCCCGCTCCACGTGTGGCTCCCCGACGCGATGGAGGGGCCAACGCCGGTGTCCGCGCTGATTCATGCCGCGACGATGGTCACCGCCGGCGTCTTCATGGTGATCCGCGCCGAGCCCCTGTTCGCGCTGGTTCCCGACGTCTTGACCTTGATCGCCTGGGTGGGCGCGTTCACGGCGCTGCTGGCCGCGACGATGGCGTGCGTCGAGGGCGACATCAAGCGCGTGCTCGCGTACTCGACGGTCTCGCAGCTCGGGTACATGATGGCCGCCGCGGGCGCCGGCGCGTCGGGCGCCGGCTTCCTGCACCTGCTCACGCACGGCCTCTTCAAGGCGCTCCTGTTCCTCGCCGCCGGCGCGGTGATCCACGCCGTCGGCACGAACGACATCTTCCGGATGGGCGGGCTGTTCCGGGCGATGCCACAGACGGCAATCGTCTTCGTGGTCGGGACCCTCGCGCTGGCCGGGGTGCCGCCGCTCGCGGGCTTCTACTCCAAGGAAGCGGTGCTCGGCGGCGTGTGGGAGGCGCACCTGATGGGGCCGTTCCTGATGCTGGCGCTGACGGCGCTGCTGACGGCCTTCTACATGTTCCGCGTCGTCTTCGTCGCGTTCTTCGGAAGGACGCACGCGGGCGGCCATCCGCACGAAGCGCCCTGGCTGATGCGGGGGCCGCTCTGGCTCCTCGCCGCCCTCACGGTGCTCGTCGGCGTCCGCTTCGCCCTCGGCGGCGCCGAGGCCCACGAGGAGACGCCGGCGTGGCTTGCGCCGCTCGCGGTCGGACTGGCCGTGTCCGGCTTCGTGCTCGCCTGGGCGATGTACCAGCGCGGCGCGATCGATCCCGCTCGGGTCGCGTCCGTGCTCACGCCGCTCGACTACCTCGCGCGTCGCCGGTACGGGCTCGACGCCATCTACGCCGGTCTCTACCGCGGGTTCATCCTGGGATTCTCGGGGTTGATCGGCTGGATCGACCGGTACCTGGTCGATGGCATCCTCAACGTGCTGACCGCCCTCACGTTGCGCGCGGGCGACAATCTGCGACACCTGCAGAGCGGTCGAGCGCAGGACTACGTCTACGGCGTGGCCTTCGGCGTCCTGCTGCTCTTCGTCTGGGCCCAGCTATGGCGGTGACCCTGCCGCTGCTCTCGATCATCACGTGGTCGCCGTTCGTGGGCGCGCTGCTGATCATGTTCACAGCCCGTCGGAGCCCCCGCGCCGTACGGCTGATCGCGGCGGGGACGACGGGGATCTCGGCCGTGCTCTCGCTCTGGATCTACGTCGCGTACGATCGCGAGACGGCCGGATTCCAGTTCTACGAGAAGGTTCCGCTGGTGCCACCGCTCGGGATCTCCTACGAGGTCGGCGTCGATGGGATCAGCCTCCTGATGGTCCTGCTGACGTCGATCATCATCATGGCCGGCGTCTTCGCGTCGTGGACCGTCGCGGTCCGCAGCCAGGAGTTCTTTGCGCTCCTGCTAGCGCTCGTGACCGGCGTTTACGGCGTGTTCGTGTCCCTCGACCTCTTCGTCCTGTTCCTCTTCTACGAGCTGGCGGTGCTGCCGATGTACTTGCTGATCGGCATCTGGGGCTCCACGGGAGAGGTGCGACCCCGCGGGATCTTCGCGTGGGCGTACCGGGAGACCGGGGTCGGGACGAAAGAATACGCCGCGATGAAGCTGACGCTGTACCTCCTGTTCGGGTCGGCGTTCATCCTGGTCGGCATCCTCGCTCTCTACGTCAACGCCGGGTCCGGCTCGTTCTCGTTCCTCGACTTCGAGGCCACCGCGTTTCCACGTGCGCTGCAGCGCTGGGTCTTCCTCGCCTTCTACGTCGGCTTCGGCGTCCTCGCGGGAATCTGGCCGCTGCACACGTGGTCGCCCGACGGCCACGCCTCGGCGCCCACGGCGGTCTCGATGCTCCATGCCGGCGTGCTCATGAAGCTCGGCGCCTACGGCGTCGTGCGGGTGGGGATGGGGCTCCTGCCCGACGGGGCGGTCGACCTCGCGTGGCTGGTGGGCACGATCGCGTGCGTGAACATCGTGTACGGCGCGCTCTCCTCGATGGCGCAGACCGATCTCAAGTACGTGATCGCGTACTCGTCCGTCTCGCACATGGGGATCGTCATGCTCGGCGCGGCGACCCTCACCGAGGCCGGGCTCAACGGCTCGGTGTTCCAGATGTTCGCCCACGGGGTCATGACGGGTCTCTTCTTCGCGCTCGTGGGGCTCGTCTACGAGAAGGCGCATTCGCGCGAGATCGGCAAGATGGGCGGATTCGGCAAGGTGATGCCGGGCATCGCGACCGCGTTCACCATCGGCGGTCTTTCCTCTCTCGGGCTGCCGGCGACCGCGGGCTTCGTCGCCGAGCTCCTGACGTTTCTCGGAGCGTGGCGCTCCGCGCACAACTGGTGGCTGTTCCCCGCCGTCGCCGGGACGTTCCTGACCGCCGTGTACGTCCTGCGCGTCGCCAAGCAGATCTTCTGGGGGTCCCCCTCCAGTCACTTCCATGATCTCGGCGATGCGCGCGGGCCCGAGTGGATCGCGCTGGTCATGCTGGTTGCGGTCCTGGTGCTCTTCGGCATGGTGCCCGGGCTGGCGATTGGACCGATCGATACCGCGACGGTGCCGCTCCTCGCTCGGATCGTGAGCCCGTGAGCCCGTTCGCCCTCGAGCTCGCTCTCGGTGTCGTCATGCTCGTCGTCTTCGTCGCGAGCCTGGCCGGTCGCGGGACCGATCGCCGGTGGATCGCCTGGCTCGCCACCTTGGGCATCCTCGGCGTCGGCATCCTCAGCGTGTTCGCGAAGCCGACGCCGCCGGCGCTCCAGGGCATGTTCGTCCAGGACGGGCTCGCGATCTTCGCGAAACGCCTCTTCCTGGCCGCGACCTTCATCGGGTTCCTGGCCGGAATCTCCAGAGACGGCGTCGCGTGCGGCCGCCGCGCGGGCGAGTATCACCTGCTGATCCTCTCCTCGCTGCTCGGCATGCTCGTGCTCTCGTCGGCCCGCGATCTTATCTTATTGTTCGTCGCCTTCGAGCTGATGTCGATCCCGCTCTACGTCCTCGCGGGCTTTCTGAAGAGCCAGGACGAGGCGGTCGAGGCCGCGCTCAAGTTCTTTCTGGTCGGCAGCGTCTCCTCCGCGGTGATGGCCTACGGGCTCTCCTTCGTGTACGGCGCCACGCGCACGACCGACCTCGCGCGCGTCGCGCAGACGTTCTCGGCCGGCCAGCCGCTCCTGCTCCTGGGTATGCTCGCCGTGTTCGCGGGCTTCGCGTTCAAGATCGCGGCGTTTCCCTTCCACATGTGGGTACCCGATACCTACGAGGCGGCTTCCACGCCCTTCGTGGCGTGGCTCTCGGTGGCTCCCAAGGCGGCCGGCTTCGTCGCGCTCTTTCGCGTCTACTTCGAGGGGATGGGCGAGCGCGCCGCGGCGTGGATTCCCGTCACGGCGGGTCTCGCGGCGATCACGATCGTCGGCGGCAATCTGATGGCGCTGCCGCAACAGAACACGAAGCGGCTCCTGGCCTACTCCGGCATCGCCCACATCGGCTACATGCTCGTGGGGTTCGCCGCAGCTTCGGCGTCGGGCATGGCGATGGTGCTCTTTTACCTCGTCGCCTACGTCTTCGGGAACATGGGCGCGTTTCTGGTCGTCGAGGCCGTCGCTCGCTCCGAACGCTCGGAGGCCACGGTCGCGCTGCGCGGCCTCGCCCAGCGCTCGCCGCTGCTCGCGCTGGCGATGCTGCTCTTCCTGCTCTCGCTCGGGGGCATCCCGTTCGTGGCCGGCTTCTGGGCGAAGCTCTATGTGTTCTGGGCGGCCGCGGCCGCGGGACTTTACTGGCTGGTGCTCGTGGGCGCGGTCCTGACTGTCGTGGCGCTCTTCTACTACCTGGTCGTCGCCAAGCGGATGTACATCGAGCCGCCCGACGCCGCCGCGGGTCGCATTCGCCCGACACGGCCGCTCGCCCTGGCCGTCATCCTCTGCGCGCTCGGCGTGGTGGCGCTCGGCGTGTACCCCAAGCCGATCGTGATGGCGGCTCTGCGAATCGCGACGCCGCTCTTCTGAGCGGCGAGACCGCCCGGTCGGATTTGTTCTACAAGGCCCCAATATAGTTGCGCTAATCCCCTCTGTCTTGACAGCTTGAGCCTCGACGAGTACTTTCTGTACCAACTGGTCAGTACACATGACGACCAAGACAGCGGAAAACGGGAAGGTCCGTGAAGGTCGCTCGACGCGAGAGGCGATCCTCAAGGCGGCGAGCCGGCTGATCCACGTGCACGGCTACAACCACACCTCGCTCGACGACGTGCTGCGCGAGAGTGGCGTCGGCAAGGGCAACTTCTACTACTACTTCAAGAGCAAGGAAGACCTCGGCTACGCCATCCTCGATCAGATCATCGGCTCGTTTCTCGAGCGCATGCTCGAGCCCTGCTTCGCGGACCCCGAGGGGCAAGCGCTCGCGCAGATCCGTTGCTTCCTCGATCGCCTTCTCGAGGCGCAGCGCGCGGGCAACTGCGTGGGCGGCTGCCCGCTCGGCAATCTGGCCGCGGAGCTATCCGACGTCCACGAGGGATTCCGCGCGCGTCTGGACTCGGTGTTCGGCGCGTGGCGCGAGCGACTGACCGAGGTACTCCGCACCGCGCAAAGCCGGGGGACGGTCGACGGCACGTGCCGGCCCGAAGCCGTCGCGGATTTTCTCGTAGCCTCGCTGGAGGGCGCGATCTTACTGACGAAGCTGACGAAAGACATCGCCGTCATGGAGCGGTGCGTGGCGGAGACCAAGCGCTATCTGTCGCTGTTCGAGCCGAGGGTATGACGGTCATGGACACGACGAAAAGGGACGGCGACGCGGCCCTGGTCGAGGCGCTGCGCCGGGAGGACCCCGAAGCTCCGGAGCAGTTGGTCGAGACGTACGGCGACCGCGTGTACCGGCTCGCCCTGCGCATCACCGGGTCGAACGAAGACGCGGAAGAGGCCGCGCAGGATGCCCTCTGGACGGCCGCCCGGAAGATCTCCACCTTCAAGGGCGAATCCGCGTTTGGCAGCTGGCTCTATCGGATCGCCGCGAACGCCGCCTATCAGAAGCTGCGCGCCCGCCGGTCGAAGGCGCACGAGATCGCGATGGACGACGTGCTGCCGACGTTCGACGACGACGGCCGCCACTTCGAGCCGATGGCCGACTGGTCCGAGCGGGTCGACGAGCAGGCGCTCCAGGGCGAGCTACGCCGTGTGCTGGGCGACGCGATCGACGGGCTGCCGCCGGACTACCGCACCGCGCTCGTGCTCCACGACGTGGAGGGCCTGTCCAACCCGGACATCGCCGAGACGCTCGGCATCAGCCTGCCGGCCGTGAAGTCGCGGGTCCACCGCTCGCGGCTCTTCGTCCGCAAGCGGCTCGCCGAGTACATGAAGACGGCCTGAGACTCTGACGCCCGGAGGCTCCGAAAACCGCGCGCTTGTTGACGCAAGACGTCGGCGTGTGGTCTCATGGAGCCTCGTCGAAGTCGCCAGTTCAGAAAGGTCTGGAATGGAAGCGGTGATCGCGACCGGAGGCAAGCAGTACTGCGTGACGACCGGGCAGGTCATCTCGGTCGAGAAACTGCCGGGTGAAAAGGGCGCGGCGGTCGAGTTCAAGTCCGTCCTGCTCGTCAACCGTGATGGCCAGGTCATCTCGGGCGAGAAGGCCCTCAGTCGCGCCAAGGTCTCCGGCGAAGTCGTGGCCCAGGGGCGTCGCCGAAAGGTGAGAGTCGTGAAGTTCAAGCGCCGGAAGAACTATCGCCGGAACCGCGGCCACCGCCAGGCGGCGACGACGGTCCGAATCACGAAGATCGAGGTCTAGGACGCGATGGCTCACAAGAAGGGCGTTGGCAGCTCGAGGAACGGCCGCGATTCGAATCCCCAAATGCTGGGCGTGAAGCGGTTCGCCGGCCAGTTCGTGACGGGCGGCTCCATTCTCGTCCGCCAGCGCGGGACGCGGTTCAAGCCCGGCCTCAACGTCGGGCTCGGCTCGGACGACACGCTATTCGCGAAGGTGGACGGCTACGTGCGGTTCGAGCGGCGCGGAGACTCGCGCTTCGTGAGCATCGCCTCCAACCCGGTGTGACCTCCGCCGGGCCCGCCAGGGCCCGCGGTGCACGGCATGTTCGTCGACGAGATCGATGTCTTCGTCAAGGGCGGCGACGGCGGTGCCGGCTGCGTCAGCTTCCGCCGCGAGAAGTTCGTTCCCTATGGAGGTCCCGACGGCGGCGACGGGGGTGACGGCGGCAGCATCTGGCTCGAGGCCGCTCCCGCGCTGACGACGCTCCTCGACTTTCACTATCGCCGGCACTACCACGCCGCGCGCGGCACCCACGGCCAGGGTTCCAACCGTCACGGGGCCAGTGGGGACGATCTGATCCTGAAAGTCCCGCTCGGGACCGTCGTCGCCGACCGCGATACCGGCGAGCTCCTCGGCGACTTCACCGCACCCGGCCAGCGCATTCTCGCGATCCGCGGCGCGCGGGGCGGGCGGGGCAACGCACGCTTCGCCACCTCGACCAATCAGGCGCCTCGCCGCGCCGACCTCGGCCGCCCCGGTCCGGAGCGCTGGCTCCACATGGAGCTGAAGCTGCTCGCCGACGTCGGCGTGATCGGGTTTCCGAACGCGGGGAAGTCGACCCTGGTCTCCCGGCTTTCGGCGGCGCGACCGAAGATCGCCGATTATCCGTTCACCACGCTGGAGCCCACGCTCGGCATCGTGCGCGCCGACGAAGACCGCTCGTTCGTGATCGCCGACCTTCCCGGACTGATCCCCGGCGCCGCCGAGGGCAAGGGGCTCGGACATCAGTTCCTTCGCCATACGGAGCGGACACGCCTCCTCGTGCACATGCTCGACCTCGACCCGCAGACCGGGCGCGATCCGATCGACGATCTCCAGGTGATCGACCGCGAGCTCGCCGCCTATTCGGCCGAGCTCGCCGGGCGGCCCCAGATCGTCGTGGCCAACAAGGCGGACCTGCCGGACGCGGCGCCGAGCCGCGAGCGGATCGAGCGACACTGCGCCGAGAACGGCCTGACTCTCTTCGTCGTGTCAGCCGTCACCGGGAGCGGTCTCACCGAGCTGGTGCGCGCGATCGTCGTGCGGCTCGACTCGCTCTCGGCCCAGGAGGCCGGATTGCCGGACGCGCCGCCGGCGTCGAGCCCTGGTCGCTCGGGAGCGCGCACCCGATGAGCGAAGCGCGCCGCCTCGGCCGGGTGCGGCGGCTCGTCGTGAAGGTCGGCAGCGGGCTCGTGACCACCCCGGGCGCCGGCGTCAGCACCGCGCGCGTCAACGCCCTCGCGGCCGACATCGCCTCGGTCAGCGAGGGGCGACGAATCGTGTTGGTGTCCTCCGGCGCCATCGCGACCGGCATGGCGCGGCTCGGGCTCGTCGAGCGGCCGCGCTCGATTCCCGAGAAGCAGGCCGCCGCGGCCGTCGGGCAGTCGGCGCTGATGTGGCAGTACGAGGCGGCCTTCGGGCGTCATCGCATCCCGGTCGGCCAGGTGCTGCTGACGGCGCAGGACATCAGCGACCGCGCGCGCTACCTGAACGCGAAGAACACGTTGCTGGCGCTCCTGAAGTTCGACGTCATGCCGATCGTCAACGAGAACGACACCGTCGCCGTCGAAGAGATCAAGGTGGGCGACAACGACAACCTCAGCGCTCTGGTCGCCTCCCTGATCGACGCGGACCTCCTCGTGCTCCTCACCGACGTGGACGGTCTCTACACCGACGACCCGTCCGTCAACGCCCGGGCGCGCAAGCTCGACACCGTCGACGCCGTCACCGACGAGATCGTGGGGCTTGCGCGCGACCGCGTGGATCGCGTGTCGGTGGGGGGCATGGCGACGAAGCTCCAGGCCGCGCGGAAGGCGGCGGCGGCCGGCGTGCCGATGGTCATCGCTAGCGGGCTCGAGCCGGGCGTGCTCCGCCGGATCCTCGAGGGCGAGTCCATCGGGACCTACTTCGCGCCGAAGGCCGACCGCCTGGGGGCCCGCAAGCGCTGGATCGCGTTCGCGGTTCCGCCGCAGGGGCGCCTCACGGTTGACGCGGGGGCCCTGGCGGCATTAACTCAGCGTGGCAAGAGCCTCCTGCCTTCAGGCATAGTCGAGATCGAGGGCGACTTCGACTCGGGGGAGGTGGTGGCTCTCCTGGCGGGCGCGGGCGGCAAGGAGTTCGCCCGCGGAGTCGTGAACTTCGATGCGACCGAGCTCCGGAAGATCCGGGGAGCGAAGACGCAGGAGATCGAGCACCGGCTCGGGTACAAGAGCTTCGATGAAGTGATCCACCGCGACAATCTGGTGATTCTGTAGGAGTGCGCGCGGCAGGCCGTCGCGGGGCTGGGGCCCCGCCGGCCGAGGCGCGCCTATAAACGCATCGCGCGCGGCAGGCCGTCGCGGGGCTGGGGCCCCGCCGGCCGCGGCGCGCCCATAGACGAAGGGATCAAGATGGATCCGAAGGCTCTCATCGAAACCCGCGCGCGGGCGGCGCGGGCGGCCGCGCGCGCGATGGCGCTCTGCCCGACCAAGACCAAGAACGAAGCGCTGCAGCAGATGGCGCGCGGTCTCGTCGAGAAGAGCCAGGTGCTGCTCGAGGCCAATCGCGGGGACGTCGAGCGGGCGCGCGGCCGAGTGGCCAAGGCCTTTCTCGATCGCCTGACGCTCACCGAGTCGCGCATCGAGGAGATGGCCCAGGGATTGAGGGAGATCGCCACCCTTCCCGATCCGGTGGGCGCCGTCGTCGAATCGTGGCGCCGTCCCAACGGCATCGAGATCTCGCGGGTCCGCGTGCCTCTGGGCGTGATCGGGTTCATCTACGAATCTCGGCCCAACGTCACCGCGGACGCCGCCGGCCTCTGTGTGAAGTCGGGCAACGCGGTCGTGCTGCGCGGCGGCAGCGAGGCGATCGAGTCGAACATCGCCATCGCGGCCGTCCTGACGAAAGCCCTGGAGAAGGTGGGGGCGCCCGCCGACGCGGTGCAATTCGTCGACACGACCGACCGGGCCGCGGTGGCCGCGCTGCTCGAGCTCGACGAGCTCGTCGACCTGATCATCCCGCGCGGCGGTGAGGAGCTGGTGCGGTGGGTGAGCCGCTCCTCGCGTGTGCCGGTGCTGAAGCACGACAAAGGCGTGGTGCACGTATTCGTCGACGCCGACGCCGACCTCGCGATGGCGGGCGCGATCGTGGTCAACGCCAAGGCGCAGCGGCCGAGCGTGTGCAACGCGCTCGAGACGCTCCTGGTGCATCGCGATATCGCCCCGCGCCTCTTGCCGTCGCTGGCGGTCCGCCTGACCGAGGCCGGCGTCGCGCTCCGCGGATGCCCGCGCACGCTCGGGCTGGTGCCCGGGATGGGCGCGGCGACCGAGGCCGACTGGGATGCCGAGTACCTCGACCTGATCCTCTCGATCCGGGTGGTCGACGACCTCGACGCGGCCATCGAGCACGTCGCGCGCCACGGCACCGGTCTCGCCGAGGCGATCGTGACGAACGACCTCGGCCACGCCCGTCGCTTCACGCGCGAGGTGGACGCGGCCGCCGTGCTCGTGAACGCGTCGACCCGGCTGGTCGACGGTGGCCAGTTCGGGATGGGCGCCGAGATGGGCATCTCGACCTCTCGCGTGCACGCCCGCGGACCGGTCGGCGTGAGGGAGCTGACGACGACCAAGTTCGTCGTGCAGGGCGACGGGCAGGTGCGGGACTAAGTGCGGCGCCCGATCGAATCGACGCGGCGCTGATCGTGGCGCGCACGGCCGTCCTCGGCGGCTCGTTCAATCCGATCCACTATGGACACCTGCTGCTCGCCGACGACGTGGCGGAGCTGCTCGGTCTGGACCGCGTGCTGTTCGTGCCCGCCTCGCGGCCGCCCCACAAGCCGAACGCCGACCTGGCCCCCGCGGCGGACCGGTACGCGATGGTCGAGCTCGCGATCGCCGGCCATTCGAAATTCGCCGTCTCCGACGTGGAATTTCGCCGCCCCGGGCCCTCGTACACCGTCGACACGCTCGAAGCCCTGCGCATCCCACGCGAGGAGCTGTTCCTGATCGTCGGCTCCGAGACGTTCCTCGACCTGCTCAGCTGGCGGTCGCCCCGGCGCGTCGCCGAGCTCGCGCAGCTGGCCGTCGTGCCGCGGGTGGGCAGCGCGTTCGATCTCGAGAGCGCGGCCGTCCGGAAGGTCGCGCACGAGATTGGCCACGAGCCGGTGGTCGTCCGCGCGAGCTCGCTCCCGATCTCGGCGTCGGATCTCCGTCGCCGCGTGCGCGAGGGACGGTCCATCGCCTATCGGCTTCCCGAGGCGGTCGGCGCGTACATCCGCGCCAAGCGCCTCTACCACGCCGACGGGTCGTGACGACGCGGTCGGGCGAGTGGAAGGCCCGTCGCGCGGCGCGCGCCGCGCTCGACAAGCGCGCCGGGGATCTCGTGGTGCTCGACGTACAGCGCGTGTCGAGCGTCACGGATTACTTCCTCATCTGCAGCGGCAAGTCGACGACGCAGCTGGAGACGATCACCGAAGCCATCCGCGTGGAGCTCCGAGACGAAGGGGTGCACGTCCTGCACGCCGAGGGCGTCGCCGAGAGCGGCTGGGTGCTGCTCGACTACGGCGACGTGCTCATTCACGTATTTCTGGAAGACACGCGGACCTATTATGCGCTCGAGCGCCTGTGGGGCGACGCGCCGGCCCTGACGCTCGACGATTCGTGACCGGAACACCGACCGGAGGCGTGGTTGGTGTTGCGCGTCCCCGGGGTGCGTGCTAGCGTTGGTTGCTTGAGTGCGCGCTCGGTACGGAAGGAGGTCCACATGCGCAAGGATCGGCTCGCGTATTTCAAAAAGCAACTTGTCGAAAAGCAGCGGCAGCTGACCGAAGAGGTCGGCCGGACCGCTTTGTACGGAAAAGACGCGGAAGACGACTCGATCAAGGACCTGGGCGACCAGGCCAACACCGCGTACACGAGAGAGTTCTTCTTCGAGCTCGGCAACGGCGACCGGCGGCTGCTCCGCGACGTCGTCTCGGCCCTCCAGAAGCTCGACGACGGCGCGTTCGGGTCGTGCGAGCGATGCAACGAGCCGATTTCCGAAAAGCGGCTCGAGGCGCTGCCGTTCGCGCGTCACTGTATCGACTGCCAGCGCGTGATCGAAGAAGAGGAGCGGATGGCCACGGGCTAGTCGTGCCTCGCGCCGTCGCGCTTCCGCTCGGTCGTTACGAGGAATCGCCGCGCCCGTGACATTGCCGGTCTCGGTCCGTTCGCTGCTCTCGCTCGGTCTGACCCTCAAGAGCCTGTTCAAGGTCGGCGCGGGCCGGCGCCACGAGGCCGACGACTCGCCCACCGTCGAGCTCCTCCGCCGCGCCGAGGAAGCGCGGCGACTCGGCCGCCGGGACGAGGCCGCGACCACCTTCCGGCTCATCCTCCAGACGCGGCGCGATCATCTCGGGGCGCTGCGCGGCCTCCGCGACCTCGCCGTCGAGGGCGGGCGCTGGCGCGAGGCGCTGGACATCCAGCAGCGGATCCTCGGCGCCGCCGGCTCGACCGAGCGCTCGCCCGAGACCGAGCAGCTGGCCGCCATCTACTACGAGCTCGGCCGCGCCGAGCTCGCGCGCGCCAATGCCGGCGGGGCGCTCTCGCACTTCAAGAGCGCGTCGCGGACCGATCGTTTCTTCCTACCGGCGGCGCTCGCGCTCGGTGACGCCTACGAGCTCACCGGCGACCACCGCGAAGCGGTCCGCACCTGGGAGCGCGCCGCCGAGTCGCTGCCGGCGCTCCCGCTGCTCGCTCGGCTCGAGCGCGCCTACCGGCAAGAGGGGCGCCCGAGCCGCATGATCGCGCTCTATCGTTCGGCGATCGACCGCGCGCCGGACGATCTCGCGCTCGCCGTGGCGCTCGGCCGCGTCTTCCTCGAGCTGGAGATGCTCGACGAGGCCGCGGACCAGTTCGAGAAGGTCGAGGTGCGCGCGCCCGGCTCGGCGGTGGTCCACGCGCTCCTCGGCGCCGTCTTCGAGCGTCGCGGCGAGACCCGAGAGGCGTTCGAGGAATACCGTCGCGCCCTCCTGCTCGGCCACGCGTTCGACTGGCCGTTTCGGTGCGAGGGGTGCGGGGCGTCGGCGCCGATGTGGCAAGACCGCTGCGCTCAGTGTCATCGCTGGAACTCGCTGCGCCCTGCCGGGGCGTAGCCCCCGCCTGCGTGGTCTCGAGCTTCACCCTGGCGGCGCTCGACCTGGTGTTCCCGGCGCTCTGTCCGGTGTGCCAGACGCTCCTCGGCGCCGGCCGGCGTGATCCTCTCTGCGGGACGTGCTGGAGCGCCATCACGCGTCTGGGCGACCCATGGTGCCACGTGTGCGGCGCCGCGTCGCCGACCGCCCGCAGCGCGGAGCGCGGCGAATCGGGCGAGTGGGTGACGCAGCCGGCCGCGTGGGCCGCTTCCGCCGTGTCCCGGTGCGCGATGTGCACCGTGACGCCGCCGCACTACGACTACGCGCGGTCGGCGGCCGTCTACGAGGGCCAGCTTCGCGAAGCGCTCCACGCCCTGAAGTTCTCCGGCCGTCGCGCCCTGGCGGGTCCGCTCGGCGAGCTCGCGGTCGAGCAATGTCTCGCGTCGCTGCCCGACGGAATCGAGGTGTTGATCCCGGTACCGCTCGCGCGCGAGCGTGAGCGGGAGCGCGGGTTCAATCAAGCCGCCCTGCTGGCCCGGCGGATCGGCCGGCGGCTCGAGGTGCCGATCAGGCCACGGTGGCTCGCGCGCATCCGGCCCACCCGACCGCAGAGCGACCTCTCTGCCGCGGAACGCCGCGCAAACGTTCGCGGAGCGTTCCGGGCGTCCCCTCGCGTCGCCGGCCGCACGATATCCTCACGACCGGCGCGACGCTCGACGCCTGCGCGCGGGCGCTGCGGGAGGCCGGGGCGTTCCGTGTGGGGGTGCTAACAGTTGCCCGTGTCGTCCACGCGGCCGTATAATTCAGCAGAGTTGGACTTCCCACGGCCCCCACAAGGAGCTCGCCTATGAGCGTTCGTGTCGGCGTCAACGGATTCGGTCGAATCGGGCGCGTATTCTTTCGGACCGCGCTGGAGTCGAAGGATATCGAGGTCGTCGGCGTCAACGACCTGGCCGACGCGAAGACCCTGGCCCACCTCCTGAAGCACGACTCCGTGCACGGAACGCTCAAAGCGGAAGTCGTGGCGAAGGGCGAGGCGATCTTCGTGGACGGACGGGAGATCCGCGTGTGCGCGCTCAAGGATCCGGCGACCTTGCCGTGGCGCGAGCTCGGCGTCGACGTCGTCGTGGAATCGACCGGGGTGTTCCGTGACACCGCCACCGCCTCCAAGCACATCCAGGCCGGCGCCAAGAAGGTCATCATCACCGCACCGGCGAAGGATCCCGACGCCACGATCGTGCTCGGCGTCAACGAGCAGACGTACGATCCGGCGAAGCACCGCATCATCTCCAACGCGTCGTGCACGACCAACTGTCTGGCGACGACCGCGAAGGTGCTCGACGATCGATTCGGCATCAAGCGCGGCTTCGCGTCGACGGTGCATTCGTACACGAACGACCAGCCCGTCCACGACTTCCCGCACAAAGACTTGAGAAGGGCGCGCGCCGCGGCTGTGAGCATGATTCCCACGACCACGGGCGCGGCGACGGCCGTCGGCCTGGTCCTGCCCAAGCTCAAGGGCAAGCTCGACGGGATCGCGATCCGCGTGCCGACCATCAACGTCTCCGTGGTGGACCTCGTCGCCGAGCTCGAGAAGCCGGCCTCGGTCGCCGCCGTGAACGAGGCGTTTCGTGAAGCGGCGTCGGGCAAGCTGCGCGGGATCCTCGAGGCGACGGAGGAGGAGCTGGTCTCCTCCGACTTCAACGGCAACCCGCACTCGTCGATCATCGACCTGCCGTCGACGGCGCTGATCGAGGGCAACCTGGTCAAGGTGCTCGCCTGGTACGACAACGAGTGGGGCTACTCGTCGCGGGTTCGTGATCTGATCGGGTTCGTCGCCAAGACGCTGTAATTGTCGAAGCTGACGATCGCACAACTGGATCTCGCGAAGCGGCGCGTCTTCGTACGCGCCGACCTCAACGCGCCGCTCGACCACGGCACGGTGACGGACGACACGCGTCTGCGGGCGGTCGTCCCGACCATCCAGTACGCGCTCAAGGCCGGCGCGACCGTCGTCTTGGCCTCGCATCTCGGGCGCCCCAAGGGGAAGGTCGCCCCGGAGTTCTCGTTGCGCCCGATCGCCGAGCGACTCGAATCCCTGCTCGATCAGCACGTCGAGCTGGCGCCGGACTGTGTCGGCGCCGCGACCCTCGAACGGGCCCGCGCGCTCGGGCCGGGCCAGGTCCTCCTGCTCGAAAATCTGCGCTTCCACGCCGAGGAAGAGGCCAATGACGACGGGTTTGCCCGGTCGCTCGCGGCACTGGCCGAGTGCTACGTGAACGACGCCTTCGCGGCCGCGCATCGCGCCCACGCCTCGATCGCCGCGATCACGAAGCACCTGCAGCCGGCGGCCGCCGGGCTCTTGATGCAGCAGGAGCTGGCGGCGCTCGGCCGGATCCTCGAATCACCGGACAAGCCGCTGGTCGCGATCCTCGGCGGGGCGAAGGTCTCGGACAAGCTCACGCTCGTCGAGCATCTGCTCGACCGCGTCGACGCGCTGCTCATCGGCGGCGGCATGGCCTTCACGTTCCTCGCCTCGCTCGGCCACGCGGTCGGCCGCTCGCTCGTCGAGCCCGACCATCTCGAGACGGCGCGCCGCACGCTCGACGCCGCCCGGCGTCGCGGAGTGGCCCTGGTCCTGCCGGTCGATGCGGTCGTCGCCGACGGCCTCGACAGCGCGCGGGGGCGCGCGGTGGGGATTCGTGAGATCCCAGCCGGACAGATGGGCCTCGACATCGGACCTCGCACCGTCGAGCGTTTCACGAAGGCGCTGACCGGCGCCCGCACGATCGTCTGGAACGGACCGATGGGCGTCTTCGAGCGGACCCCGTTCGCGGCGGGCACGCTCGCGCTGGCGCGCGCGGTCGCGGGCTCGCAAGCCTTCACCGTGATCGGCGGGGGCGACACCGTCGCTGCCGTCACGCAGGCCGCCGTCGCCGAGCAGATCGGCTACATCTCGACGGCCGGCGGCGCGTTCCTCGAGTTTCTCGAGGGCCGCAAGCTACCCGGCGTCGAAGCGTTGACGGACGCCCCCTGATGCGCACCCCGCTCGTCATCGGCAACTGGAAGATGCACGGCACCGTCGCGGAGGCCCGCCCCCTGTCGACCGCGATCCGCGACGGGCTCAAGCGACCGCGCGGCGTGCAGGTGGTCGTGTGCCCGCCGTTCACCGCGCTCGCCGCGGTGTCGGAGATCCTGGCCGGCGCGCCGATCCAGCTCGGCGCCCAGACGTGTCATCACGAGCCCGCCGGCGCGCACACCGGCGAGGTCTCGGTACCGATGCTCGCCGAGCTCGGCTGCCGCTGGATCCTGGCGGGTCACTCCGAGCGTCGCAAGGAGATGGGCGAGACGGACGAGCAGATCAAGCTGAAAGTCCGCGCGATCCTGTCCCACGAGCTCACGCCGGTGCTCTGCGTGGGCGAGACCGCCGACGAGCGCCGGCAGGGACTGACCTTCACCACGGTCGAGGGCCAGCTGCGAGCGGGGCTCGCCGGACTCTCCGTCGACCAGATGGCGAAGACCGTGCTCGCCTACGAGCCCGTGTGGGCCATCGGGACGGGCGTGAACGCGACACCCGGTCAAGCGGCCGAGGTGCACGGATATCTGCGCGGGCTCGTCTCCGAGCTCGCGTCCAAGGAGATCGCCCAGACCATCCGTATCCTGTACGGCGGCAGCGTGAAGGCGGAGAACGCCGAGGCGCTGATGGCCGAGCCCGAGGTCGACGGCGCGCTCGTGGGCGGCGCGAGCCTCAACGCGCAGGGGTTCATCGGGATCGTACGAAAGGCGGCACGCATCGGGACCGCCTCCAAGGAGTGACTGGGTGCATATCGTCCTGACGATCATTCACGTCCTCGCGTGCTTCGGCATCATCGGCATCGTCCTCCTGCAGTCGGGCAAGGGGGCCGATATCGGCTCGGCGTTCGGCGGCGCGGGTAGTCAGGCTGTCTTCGGCTCGATGGGCACGCCGACCTTGCTCGGAAAGATCACCACCGGGATCGCCATCGTCTTCACGCTCACGTCGTTCACGCTCGCCATCTTGGGCGGCGAGCGCGGGAGCTCGGTCGTGCGCGAGGCCGCGCCGCCCCCGGCGAGCGCGCCGGCGGCCCCGGCGGCCCCCGCCGAGCCGACATCGCCGACACCGGCGCAGCCGCGCTGACCCCCATGCGTCGCGGCGGTCCGCTCCGCCTTCACGGCCTGCTCCTGCTGCTGGTGCTCGCCGGATGCAGGGGCGAGGCGGACAGCGCCGTGGAGGTCGCGGCGGGGCAAGGGTCGGCCAAGCCCGCGTACGGCGACACCTACATCGAGGCGCTGCAGGGCAACATCTCGGGCCTGATCCCCAACGTCCTCAGCGACGGGCCCTCGTTCGAGGTCGCTACGCTGATGTACAACGGCCTCGTGAAGTACGACAAGGACCTCAACCTCGTCGGCGAGCTGGCTGAGTCCTGGCAGTACAGCCGTGACTGCCTCGATCTCACGCTCAAGCTGCGCCGCAACGTGCGCTGGCACGACGGCCAGCCGTTCACCGCCGCCGATGTCGTCTTCACCTACGAGACCATGATCAATCCGAAGACGCCGACCGCCTACGGCGGCGATTTCAAGGCGGTCGAGTCGATCGAGGCGGTCGATGCCTACACGGTGCACGTCCGCTACAAGCACCCCAACGCGAAGGCGCTCCAGAGCTGGAGCATCTGGATGCTGCCCAAGCACCTCCTGGAGACGGCCGCGCGCGAGGGCAAGCTCCGCGAAGCGCCGCAGAACCGCACGAATCCCGTCGGGACCGGCCCGTACCTGTTCAAGGAATGGAAGTCCGGCGAGAAGGTCGTGCTCGTCGCCAATCCCAGCTACTTCGAGGGCCGTCCGTATATCTCGCGCGTGGTCTACCGGATCATTCCGAGCTCGGCGACGACCTTTCTGGAGCTGAAGGCCAAGGGCGTCGACGGCGCCAAGCTCACCGCGCTCCAGTTCAAGCGGCAGACCGAGTATCCGGCGTTCCGCAAGGCGTACGTCAAGTACCAGTACGCGGCGAACGTCTACGTCTACCTCGGCATGAATCTGCGAGACCCGCGCTTCGCCGACCGGCGCGTGCGGCAGGCCTTCGCCCATGCGATCAACAAGCGCGAGCTGATCGAAGGCGTGCGTCTGGGGCTCGCCCGCGAGGCGACGGGCCCCTACAAGCCCGGGACGTGGCAGTACAACCCGAACGTGCGTCAGTATCCGTACGATCCCGCCAAGGCCCGGGCGCTGCTGGCCAGCGCCGGCTGGACCGAGACGAACGCCGACGGTGTCCTCGTCAAGAACGGGCAGCCGTTCAAGTTCGATCTGCTGAGCGCGCAGGGCAGCGACGAGGGCCGGAAGGTCGCCGAGATCATCCAGGCCTCGCTCAAGGACATCGGGGTCCAGGTCGAGATCCGCGTCATCGAATGGGCGGCCCTCCTGAAGGAGTACATCAAGAAGCGGAACTTCGAGGCCGTGATCCTGGCCTGGGGGATCACGCCCGACCCGGATCAATACGACATCTGGCACTCGTCCAAGACCTCACCCGACGAGCTGAACCGCATCAGCTACGCGAACCCCGAGGTCGACGACCTGCTCGAGAAGGGGCGGGGCACGTGCGTCGCGGCCGACCGCAAGAAGTACTACGACCGGCTGCAGGAGGTCCTCGCCGAGGACCAGCCGATCGTGTTCCTGTATTTCCGCGACGGGCTCCCGGTCGTCTCGTCGCGGGTTCGCGGCATCGTACCGGCGCCGATCGGCATCAACTACAACTTCAACGAGTGGTTCGTCCCGCTGAGCCTGCATCGCTATACAGCCGGGTAGATCGGGCGCCGCCGCGATAGAATAGCGCGCCATGTTCGGCTACGCGCTGCGGCGGCTCATCCTCGCGATCCCGCTCCTCATCGGAATCACCTTCGTCTCGTTCCTGGTGATTCACCTGGCGCCGGGCGAGCCGGTCGAAAACCAATCGGGTGAGAGCAGCACGCAATCCGACGCCAAGCTCCGCGAGCGGCTGCGGGAGATCTATGGTCTCGACAAGCCGCTGCACGTCCAGTACTGGAACTGGGTGACGCGGCTGGCGCGGCTCGACTTCGGTCGCTCGTTCTCGCCGGATGCGCGGCCGGTGCTCCAGAAGATCGGCGAGCGGCTTTCGATCACGCTGCTCCTCAACATCGTCGAGCTGATGATCATCGTCATGCTGGCGATCCCGATCGGGGTGCTGTCGGCGACGCGCCAGTACTCGACGTTCGACAAGATCACGACGGTCTTCGTGTTCGTGGGCTTCGCCACGCCCGACTTCTGGCTGGCGCTCATGCTCATGATCCTCTTCGGTGTCCAGCTCGGCTGGCTCCCGATCTCGGGCCTGCGATCGCCCACGTGGGAGTACCTGGCGTTCTGGAAGCAGCAGTGGGACTTCGTCGCGCACCTCGCCCTGCCGATCCTGGTCGCGACCTTCGGCGGGCTCGCCGGCTTCTCGCGCTACATGCGCCAGTCGATGCTCGAGGTGGTGCGCCAGGACTACATTCAATCCGCCCGCGCCAAGGGCCTTCCGGAGAGCGTGGTGATCGGCAAGCACGCGCTCCGCAACGCGCTGCTCCCGATCGTCACGGTCCTCGGCCTCTCGCTCCCCGGCCTCATCGGCGGCAGCGTGATCGTCGAGTCGATCTTCGCCATTCCCGGCATGGGGCAGCTCATGGTCCAGGCGGTCTTCGAGCGCGACTACCCGGTCATCATGGGTAACCTCGTCATCGTCGCCACCCTCACGCTCGTCGCCAACCTGATCGCCGATCTCACGTACAGCCTGGTCGATCCGCGGATCCGTGTGGCCGCGCGCCGGGGCCGCCGGTGAGCGCGTGAGGGGGTTCTGGAGGGCGTTTCGCCGAAACCGGCTCGCGCTGATCGGCGGGGTCGTCGTCGTCGTCCTGGTGGTGCTGGCGTTGCTGGCGCATTGGATCGCGCCGTGGGATCCGAACCGGCCCGACGTGCGCAAGATCCTCGACGCGCCCTCGAAGTCCCATCCGCTCGGGACCGACCAGCTCGGCCGCGACGTGCTCTCCCGCATGCTCTATGGCGCGCGCGTCTCGCTCGCGGTCGGCTTCGTGTCGGTCGGGATCGCGACGCTGATCGGCATCGTGCTCGGGTCGCTGGCCGGCTACCACGGCGGGACGATCGACGCGACGGTGATGCGGCTCGTCGACCTCATGCTGGTCTTTCCGCGCCTGTTCCTGCTCCTCGCGGTGCTCGCATTTCTGCGGCCCTCGATCTGGACGATCATGGCGGTGATCGGCCTCACCGGCTGGATGAGCGTCGCCCGCCTGGTGCGCGCCGAGTTCCTGTCACTGAAGGAACGGGAGTTCGTCATCTGGTCGCAGTCGATCGGCGCGAGCGCGTACCGCACGATCTGGCGTCACATCCTGCCCAACGCCATCGGGCCGGTGCTGGTGGCGATGACGCTCGGCATCCCCGCCGCGATCCTCACCGAGTCGGGGCTCTCGTTCCTCGGGCTCGGAGTCCAGCCGCCTCATGCGACCTGGGGCAACATCCTGAACGAGGGCAAGGACGCGATCGAGATCGGCTGGTGGCTCTCGGCCTATCCGGGTCTCGCGATCCTCGTCACGGTGCTCTCGTACAATCTCCTCGGTGAAGGGATTCGTGACGCGCTCGATCCGCGGCTCCGCCAGAGCGTCGGCCGAATTGTCAGTCGCTCGCGATAGCGTTATACTTTCGCCTCGCATCTCGCCGAAGTGGCGGAACTGGCAGACGCGCACGTTTGAGGGGCGTGTGGGGCAACCCGTGGGGGTTCGAGTCCCCCCTTCGGCACCAAGTTCTCTTCCCGCGAGAATCCATGATCGGGTCGACGACACTCACGCCGCTCCTGAGCGGCGCTCGAGCCAATGACCGGCCTCGTACGGCTCCAGCTCGTCACGCTGGTCGTGCTCGCTTCGGTGCTCGCCGGCTGTGCCACGATGAGAGGTGGAGTGCTCGATCTGTCGTGGACGCCCCCGACCGCGAATGTCGATGGAAGCCCGGCGACCGACATCGCGTCGTACCGCATCTACTACGGCACGACGTCGAACCCGTGTCCGGGCCGTGTCCGTCTGACGGTCTCTGCGACGACGGCGCGCCCGGGCCAGACGGTGACGACGAGGCTGACCGGGCTGAAGATGGGCGAGCTCTACTACGTGGCGGTCACCGCCGTGAGCTCGACCGGCAAGGAGAGCGTCTGCTCGGTCGCGGCCAGTGGTCGAGCCCGCAATCCTGACTGAACGGCCTCGAGTACCCCGCGCACCTGTCCGCGCGCTCCGACCGCAGACCAACGGCTGAGGTGAGCGCGGCTCACCCTGGTCCTGGGTCCCGCGGCCGCCGGACGAAGGGCCATATGGCATAATGGCTCGGTTGGAAAGAACTGAACGGCTGCTCATGGCGCAATCACTTCCGGTGATCCAGCCCGACAGTCATCCGCTCCTGGGTCGAAAGCCGGCGTGGCTGAAGGTGCGGGCGCCCGGCGGGCCGAACTACATGCGGCTCAAGGGCCGCCTGCGCGAGTGGAATCTCCACACGGTCTGCGAGGAAGCCCACTGTCCCAACATCGGCGAGTGCTGGGAAGAGGCCACTGCGACCTTCATGATTTTGGGCGACGTGTGCACGCGCAACTGCGGGTACTGCGCGGTGGCGCACGGTAAGCCGGTCTGGGAGGACCGCGAGGAGCCGGAGCGGATCGGGCGGGCCGCCGGCGATCTCGGCCTCGAGCACGTCGTCATCACCTCGGTGAATCGCGACGATCTGGCCGACGGAGGCGCCGCCCACTGGGCGGCCACGATCCGCGCCGTCCGTCGTCACGCGCCGCGCTGTCGGGTCGAGGTGCTCATCCCGGACTTCCAGGGAAGCCCCGCGTCGCTCGAGACCGTCATCGCGGCCGGGCCGGACATCCTGAACCACAACACCGAGACGGTTCCGCGCCTCTACAAGGTCGCCCGGCACGGCGGCCGCTACGCGCGCACGCTGGCGCTCTTCCGCCATGCGCGCGCCGTGGCGCCGGCGCTACTGCGGAAGTCGGGGCTCATCCTGGGTCTCGGCGAGACGCGGGACGAGCTCGTCGCCACCATGCGTGACCTGCGTGAGGTCGACGTCGCGATCTTGACGCTCGGTCAGTACCTCCGGCCCTCGGCGCACCACCTGCCGGTCGAGAAGTACTATCACCCCGACGAGTTCGCCGAGCTGGGCGTGGTCGGCCGCGGGCTCGGCTTCAGCCACGTCGAGTCGGGACCGCTGGTCCGCAGCTCCTATCACGCCAAGCGCCAAGCCGACATCGCCGGAGATAGAAGTGCTTGACCGGCGAACCGCAAGTTCGCAGACGCGACACCGGCTCAATCAACTACAAGCCGGGCTCGAGAACCGCGCCGCGATGAATACGGCGCCCCGGAGCCAGGTCGCGTCTGTCTCAGGCCGGCCTCGGTTCAAGCCGACCTCGAGGGCCCCGATCACATGACCTACGCGCCGATGCTCATGGTCTTCGCCATCGCCGCCCTGGTGGCCGGCGCGCTCGTGCTCCTGCCGAGCCTGCTGGCGCCGCGGCGCCCCACGCCGGTGAAGGCCCAGGCGTTCGAGTGCGGCAAGGATCCGATCGAGCTCGCGGAAGGACGCTTTGCCATCAAGTTCTCGACGATCGCCATCTTGTTCATCCTGATCGACATCGAGCTCCTGTTCATCTGGCCGTGGGCCATGTTGTACCGGCAGCTCGGCTGGTTCGGCTTCGTCGAGATGCTGGTGTTCCTGGGCATCCTGATGCTCGGGTTCGCGTACATCTGGCGCAAGGGGGGCCTCGAATGGGAGTAGGCGGCTTCTTCACGAGCAAGCTCGACGAGGCCATCGGGTGGGCGCGGAAGTATTCGATCTTCCAGTACCCGTTCGTGACCGCGTGCTGCGGCATGGAATACATGGCGACGGCGTGCTCGCACTACGACATCGACCGGTTTGGCGCCGGGCTGCCGCGCTTCTCACCGCGCCAGGCCGACGTCCTCTTCGTCGTCGGTACGATCAGCCACAAGATGGCGCCCGTCCTCAAGCGCATCTACGACCAGATGACCGAGCCGAAGTGGGTCGTCGCCTTTGGCGTGTGCACGTGCACCGGCGGCTTCTACGACAACTACGCCACCGTCATGGGCATCGACACGATCATTCCGGTCGACGTCTACATCCCGGGCTGCCCGCCTCGCCCCGAGTCGGTGATCGACGGGCTCATGAAGCTCCAGGACAAGATCTCCGCACAGGTGCAGAGGTACTGAGCGCGTGCCGATTCTCGACGAGCTCCGGCGGCGGTTCGGCGACGCCATCGTCGAGACGGAGGACCATCGAGGGGACCTGACGGCGGTCGTGGCGCGCGACGCGCTGCTGGGTGTCTTGGCCCACTGCCGTGACGACGCGGCGCTGGCGTTCGACGTGTTGATGGACCTCACGGCGGTCGACTACCAGAAGTTTCCCGGCCGGGAGGACGGCCCGCGCTTCGACGTCGTCTATCACCTCTACTCGATCGCCCGCAACCACCGGCTGCGGCTGAAGGTGCGGGTCGACGAGGACGACGCCCGCGTCCCGAGCGCCTTGGCCCTCTGGCCCATCGCGAACTGGCTCGAGCGCGAGGTGTGGGACATGTTCGGCGTGCGCTTCGAGGGGCATCCGGACCTGCGACGGCTCCTCATGTACGAAGAGTTCGTCGGCCATCCGCTGCGCAAGGACTATCCGATCAACCGGCGCCAGCCCCTGATCGGACCGGCGAGCTGACGGCGATGGCGCCGACGACGCGGCGCGAGTTCATGCTGGGCGAGGGAAGCGGCACCGGCAGCGGCCCCCAGAACCTGCACCTCGGCGTCGGGCCGGCCCATCCGGCCATGCACGGGATCATCCGGATCGTCACCGAGCTCGACGGCGAGACGATCGTGAAGGCGGACGTCGAGATCGGCTACCTGCACCGAGCCTTCGAGAAGGATTGCGAGCAGGGCGGCTGGAACAACGCGATCCCGTTCACCGACCGGCTCAACTACGTGTCGCCGCTGATCAACAATTTCGGGTACGCCTCCGCGGTCGAGAAGCTCCTCGGCATCGACGTCACCGAGCGGTGCCAGTACATCCGCGTGATCATGTCCGAGATCTCGCGGATCTGCGATCACCTCACGTGCGTCGGCGCCTCGGCCATGGAGCTCGGCGCCTTCACCGTCTTCCTCTATATGATCAAGGCCCGCGAGTTCCTGTGGGAGCTGGTCGAGGACGTGACCGGCGCCCGGCTGACGATCTCCTACGGCCGCGTGGGCGGCGTCAAGGCCGACCTGCCCGACGGGTTCGCCGAGAAGACCTTGCACGCGTTCAAGCAGACGCGCGAGGTCCTCGACGAGGTGCATCGCCTGCTGACCGGCAATCGCATCTTCATGGACCGCATGGTCGGCGTCGGCATGCTCTCGCGCGAGGAGACGATCGGCTACGCGATCACCGGGCCGCTGCTCCGCGCGGTCGGCGTGCCGTACGACGTCCGCCGCGCCCAGCCCTACTACGTGTACGACCGTCTGGAGTTCGAGATCCCGACCCAGAAGGACGGCGACAACTACGCGCGTTACCTCGTTCGCATGGCCGAGATGGAGCAGTCGATGCGGATCGCCGAGCAGGGGCTCGCCGCGATCCCGACCGGTCCGATCAACGTGGACTTCGAGGGGCGTGCGATCGATCCCGCGGCGTACGTCGACCGGGGCAAGCAGGGAAAGACCGAGGGGCTCCTCCTGATGCCGATCACGCTCTCGCCGAATCTGCAGGGCCAACAGCGGGCGGCTCACGACCGGGTCAACGTCGAGGACAAGCGGATCGTCCTGCCCCCGAAGGAGACCGCCTACGGCTCGATCGAGGGCCTGATGAACCATTTCATGCTGATCATGGAGGGCTTCGAGACCGCCTACGGCTCGATCGAGGGCCTGATGAACCATTTCATGCTGATCATGGAGGGCTTCGGCATTCGCCCTCCGGTCGGCGAGGCGTACTTCCCGGTCGAGGGCGCGAACGGTGAGCTCGGGTTCTACGTGGTCTCCGACGGCTCCGACCGGCCGTACCGGGTCCGGTGCCGCCCGCCATGCCTGCCGCCGCTCGCGGCGCTCCACCGGATGATCGTCGGCGAGATGGTGGCCGACATGATCCCGACGTTCGGCTCGGTCAACATGATCGGCGGGGAGCTCGATCGGTGAGCGACGCCCCCGGCATCGCCGTCACCTTTTCCGAGGCGCAGCTCGGCGAAGTCCGCCGGCTGCAGGCGCTCTACCCCGACACGAGGGGCGCGCTCCTGCCGGTGCTCCACATGGCGCAGGAGACCTTCGGGTACATCTCGCTCGAGGCCGAGGAATACGTGGCCACGCTCTTCGATCTCTCGCCGGCCCACGTGCACGAGGTCGTCACGTTCTACACGCTCTACTTCCGCGAGCGGCCGGGCCGCCACGTCGTCGCGGTGTGCCACAACCTCTCCTGCCATCTCGCCGGCGCGCCCGGGATCGTCGCGCACCTGAGGCAGCGGCTCGGGATCGATCCCGGCGAAACGACCGACGACGGCCGCGTGACGTTCCTCACCGTCGAGTGTCTCTGCGCCTGCGAGGCCGCGCCGATGATGCAAGTGGACGATCGCTACGAGATGAACCTGACGCCGGCGAAGCTCGACCAGATCCTCGGGGGGCTCGCATGAGCGGCGAAGCGATCCTCACGCGCAACTTCGGGCGGTCCGACTCGCACACGATTCGAGCGTACGTAGAGACAGGGGGCTACCAGGGCTGGGCGAAGGCCAAGTCGATGGAGCCCACCGCGATCGTCGACGAGGTCAAGCGCGCAAACCTCCGGGGCCTCGGCGGCGCCGGCTTCCCGACCGGGACCAAGTGGTCGTTCATCCCGAAGAACCACACGGGCCCGGTCTACCTCGTGATCAACGCTGACGAAGGCGAGCCGGGAACCTTCAAGGACCGCTACCTGCTCGAGCGCGACCCCCACGCCCTCATCGAGGGCATGCTGATCGCGGCGCGGGCGATCAACTCGGCGAAGGGGTTCGTCTACATCCGCGGAGAGTACGTCGAGCCCTGGCGGCGGTTCTCGACCGCCGTGAGAGAGGCCTACGAAGCAGGGCATCTCGGAAAAGGTTTGGATATCGTCGTCCACCGCGGAGCCGGGGCGTACATCTGCGGGGAAGAGACCGGGCTTATTTCATCGCTCGAGGGCAAGAAGGGCTGGCCGAAGCTCAAGCCGCCTTTCCCAGCCATCAAGGGTGCCTTCGGCGCGCCGACGATCGTGAACAACGTCGAGACGCTGAGCCACGTCCCGCACATCATCAACCGCGGCGCCGCGTGGTTCGCCGGGCTCGGCACCAAAACCCAGGGCGGCACGCGGATGTACTCGGTCTCAGGACGCGTCGTGCGCCCCGACGTGTACGAGGCGCCGGTCGGGATCACCTTGCGCCAGCTCATCTACGACCGCGCCGGAGGCGTCACCGGCAACGGGCGGCTCAAGGCCGTCGTGCCGGGCGGGTCCTCGGCCGCCATTCTCACGGCGGACGAGATCGACGTCACGATGGACGTCGACGGGCTCAAGAACGCCGGCACCATGGCGGGCTCGGCGGGCGTCATCGTGATGGACGAGACGGTGTCGATCCCCGAGGCGCTCATGGTGGTGGCGCGCTTCTACGCGCACGAGAGCTGCGGCCAGTGCACGCCGTGCCGCGAATCGACCGGCTGGATCTACAAGATGACCCGGCGGATCGTCGAGGGGCGCGGGCAGAAGGATGATCTCGACACGATCCTCGACGTGGCCAAGCGCGGGGCCGGGACGACGATCTGCGCCTTTTACGACGGCGCCGTCGGCCCGTACATCTCCTACATCGAGAAGTTCCGGGCTGAGTTCGAGGCGCTGATTCCCCATGCCTAAGCTCACCGTGAACGGGAAAGACGTCGAGGTCCCGGCGGGGACCAATCTCATCGAGGCCGCGCGCGCCGCTGGTGTCGAGGTGCCGCACTACTGCTACCACCCCAGCCTGTCGATCGCGGGCCAGTGCCGCCTCTGCATGGTCGACATCGAGAAGACGCCCCGGCCCACCATCGCCTGCAACACGGTCGCGACCGACGGCATGGTCGTCCAGACCGAGACCGACCGGGTGCGCGAGACACGGAAGTCGATCATGGAGTTCCACCTGATCAACCATCCGCTCGACTGTCCGGTGTGCGACCAGGCCGGGGAGTGCTGGCTGCAGATCTACTACATGCAGCACGGCCTCTACGACCCGCGGATGAAGGACGAGAAGGTCCACAAGCCGAAGGCGGTGCCGCTCGGCCCGCACGTCATCCTGGACGCCGAGCGCTGCATCCTCTGCTCGCGCTGCGTGCGGTACTGCGACGAGATCACGCACACCGGCGAGCTCGGCATCTTCGAGCGCGGCGACCTCTCGGAGATCGGGCTCTTCCCGGGCCGGGAGCTCGACAACAAGTACTCCGCGAACGTGGTCGACATCTGCCCCGTCGGCGCCTTGACCGACCGCGACTTCCGGTTCCAGGTGCGTGTCTGGTATCTCGACACCACCAAGTCGATCTGCCCGGGCTGCGCGCGCGGCTGCAACATCGAGGTCCACGTGAACCGGCGCCGCCCGCATCACGCCGAGGGGCGCCGCGTCGCCCGACTCAAGCCGCGCTTCAACCCGGAGGTCAACAAGTGGTGGATCTGCGACGCCGGACGCTACGGGTTCGGCTTCGTGGACGCGGCCGAACGGCTCCTCGCTCCCGCACAGCAGCAAGGCGGCTCGAGCACCGATTCGACGTGGGACCAGGCGCTCGGCGCCGTGGCCGGCGCGCTCCGGCGGCTGCCGCCCGAGCAGATCGGTGTCATCGCGTCGCCGAAGATGTCGAACGAGGACCTCTTCGCGCTGCGCCGCCTGCTCGACCTGCGCGGAATCCGGCAGGCCGCGGGCCAGGTGCCGCCGCGCGTTCCGGGCGACGAGGACAACTTCCTGATCCGCGCCGACAAGAATCCGAATTCGCGCGGCGCCGAGCTCATGGGCTTCGGCGGTGACGCGCGGGCCGTCCTCGAGGCCGCGCGGGCGCGTCAGATCAAGTTCTTGTGGATCTTCGGGCACGATCTCCTCGCGAGCGGGGTGTCCGAACGGGAAATGCTCGAAGCCTTCCGAGCGGTCGAGACGGTCATCTTCACCGGCTCCAATGCGAACTGGACCAGTGCCCACGCTCATTGGGTGCTGCCGGCAGCCGCGTGGGTCGAGCGCGAGGGGACGTACACCAATTTCGAGGGACGGGTGCAGCGCTTCCGGACCGCGACCGAGCCACTCGGCCAGGCGCTGGCCGAATGGGAGATCGTCGGCCGCGTGATGGCCTTGCTCGGCGAGACGCCGTCGGCGACCCGCGCGGAGCACTGGTTCCGCCAGCTCGTCGGGGCCGTGCCGGCCTTCGCGGGGCTCAGCTATCAGGCGCTCGGCGACACCGGGCACCCGCTGACGGCGGCGGCGGTGGCGCCCTAGCATGCTGATCGATCTCCTGCTCGCCCTGGGCCGCGTGGCGTTCGTGATGCTGTTCGTCCTGAACGTGGCGGCGCTCCTCGGCTGGGTCGAGCGCAAGCAGTCGGCGATCATGCAAGACCGCATCGGCGCCAACCGGGCGTCGATCTTCGGCTTCCGCGCGCTCGGGTTGTTTCACCCCCTGGCCGACACCTTGAAAATGCTCACCAAGGAGGATTTCCGTCCCGCGCGCGCCGACCGGCTGCTGTTCGAGCTGGCGCCGGCGGTTTCGGTCTTCTTCGCGCTGGTCGCGTTCGCCTCGATCCCGTTCGGCGACACCCTGCAGGTGGCGGGCCGCGTGGTGCCGCTGCAGGCCGTAACCCTGAACGTGGGCGTGCTCTACGTCTTCGCGATGCTCTCGCTGGGCGTGTACGGCGTCATGATGGCGGGCTGGTCGTCGGCCAACAACTACGCGCTCATGGGCGGCCAGCGCGCCGCGGCGCTCATGATCTCGGCCGAGATCGCCATCGGCGCCTCGATCATGGGCGTCATCATGATCCACGGCTCGCTCAACTTGATGGACATCGTGAGGGGACAGGGGCACCTCTTCTGGGGATGGCTGCCGGCCTGGGGCATCATCACCCAGCCGCTCGCCTTCATTCTCTTCGTGACCGCCGGCATCGCCGCGACGAAGCGAATCCCCTTCGACATGCCCGAGGGCGAGTCCGAGATCATCGGCTACTTCGTCGAGTACAGCGGCATGAAATTCGGCATGTTCCTGATGACCGACATGGTCGAGACGATCGTGCTCGCGGGCCTGAGCACGTCTCTCTTCCTGGGCGGGTGGCAGATTCCGTATCTCGTCGCGGAGGGTTTCCGCTTCCCCTGGGGCGCCGGCATCGCGCTCTCGCCCCTGCTGGTGACCCTGCTCCAGGTGGGCGCGTTCGTCGGGAAGGTCGCCGTCGTCATCTTCGTCTTGATGCTGATCCGCTGGACCCTGCCGAGGTTCCGCTACGACCAGGCGATGCGGCTGGGCTGGCTCGGGCTCTTTCCGCTGGCGATCGCCAACATCGTGTTGACCGGCCTGGCGCTCGCGGCGTGGGGGAATCGATGAGCCCGATGAATCTCCGCCAGCGGTTCTATCTGGTCGAGGTGCTCACCGGGCTCGGCCTGACCGCGGCGCACTTCTTCCGCAACATGGGACGCCACACCGCCCGCGCGTTCGGGCGAAAGGGTGCCAGCGGCGCGGTCACGATCCAGTACCCGGAGGAGCGGCGGCCGTACTCGCCGCGTCTACGCTCGCTGCACCGCCTGGTGCGGCGCGAGGACGGCTCGCCGCGCTGCGTGGCCTGCATGATGTGCGAGACCGTCTGTCCCGCTCACTGCATCTACATCGTCGCGGACGAGCATCCGAACCCCGAGATCGAGAAGGTCCCGCGGCGCTTCGACATCGACCTCGGGAAATGCGTGTTCTGCGGCTACTGCGTGGAGGCGTGCCCCGAGGACGCGATCCGTATGGATACCGGAATCCTGGAGTTCTCGTCCTACAGCCGAGGTGGGATGATCTATACGAAGGAGATGTTGCTGTCGCTGGAGCCCGCCGACACCACCGGACGCCCGCGCTCGCCGATCCCGATCCCGGCCAATCGGAGAGTGTGATGGCGTACGTTTCGTTCTTCGTCATCGCGGCGATCGCGGTGGGATCGGCGCTGGGGCTCATCCTGAGACCGAACGCGATTCACGGCGCCCTCTTCCTGGTCGTCAACCTCGGGTCGGTGGCCGCCCTCTATCTCATGCTGGGCGCCGAGTTTCTCGCCGCCGCGCAGGTGATCGTGTACGCCGGCGCGATCATGGTGCTCTTCGTCTTCGCGATCATGGTGCTGATCCCCGGCAAGGAAGAGGCCGGATCAGACCCCCGCCGCGGCGCGCGGCTGCTCGCGCTGCCGGTCGGCGGGCTCCTCTTGCTGCTGCTGGTGTTCGTCGTCATGGGCCGCTGGACTGGCCCCAGCGCTCCGGCCGGGCCGAGCGGCAGCGCCGGCGCGGTTGGTCGGCTGCTCTTCACGAGCTACCTGTTCCCGTTCGAGCTGACCTCAGTGCTGCTGCTGGCGGCGATGGTCGGCGTGCTGCTCCTCGCGAGGCGCCGCGCGTGACCGGCCGGGCCGGGAGCCGGGTGGTGGAGCGACATGGTGCCTGAGAGCTACTATGTGGCGCTGTCGGCGGTACTGTTCTCGATCGGCGTCGTGGGCGTCGTGATCCGGCGCAACCCGCTCGTCATCTTCATGTCGATCGAGCTCATGCTGAATGCGGCGAATCTCGCGCTGGTCGCTTTCGGCCAGCGCTTCGGCAACCTCGACGGCCAGGCCGTCGTTTTCTTCGTGATGGCTGTCGCGGCGGCCGAGGTCGCCGTTGGACTGGCGATCATCGTGACGATCTTTCGCGTTCGCCGGCGGCTGTCGGTGGACGATCTGAGCGTCATGCGTTGGTAGGGAGGACTCATGGCCAAGACACTGACACGGAGTGAAGCGTCGTCTTCAGGGTTCGGCGTCGATGCCGAGGCCGCGAGGCGGCTGCTGTCCGAGATGATCCTGATCCGCCGCTTCGAGGAAAAGGCGGCCGAGGCGTACGCGCTCGGGAAGATCGGCGGCTTCCTCCATCTTTACATCGGCGAAGAGGCGGTGGCGGTCGGCGCCACGTCGGCGCTCCGTCCGGACGACTACGCGATCTCCGCCTACCGCGAGCACGGCCACTGTCTGGCCAAGGGCTCGGATCCCAAGCGGATGATGGCCGAGCTCTACGGGCGCCGCGACGGACTCTCCAAGGGCAAGGGCGGATCGATGCACCTGTTCGACCGGAGCACCAACTTCCTCGGCGGCCACGCGATCGTCGGGGCCCATCTGCCGATCGCGGTCGGGGTCGCCTTCGCCATCAAGTACCAGGGTGGCGATCAAGTGATCGTGTGCTACTTCGGCGACGGCGCGGTGCCGGAGGGCGAGTTCCATGAATCGATGAATTTGGCCGCGCTCTGGAAGCTGCCGGTCATCTTCCTGTGCGAGAACAACCGCTATGCGATGGGCACCTCGGTCGAGCGCGCGCTCGCTCAGACGGAGATCTGGAAGTTCGGCCAGACCTACGGGATCCCGGCGGAGAAGGTCGACGGCATGGATGTTCTGGCGGTCCGCGAGGCCGTCAGCCGCGCCGTCGCTCGGACCCGGCAGCAGAAGATCCCCGCGCTGATCGAAGCCGACACCTACCGCTACCGTGGCCACTCGATGCGCGATCCGGCGGGGGCCGTCTATCGTACGAAAGAAGAAGTCGAGCGCGAAAAGCTCCGGGATCCGATCGTCCTGTTCCGCGACAAGATCCTCGGCGCGGGTCTCCTCTCGGAGGCCGACATCCGCGCCGTCGAGAAGGACGTCAACGACCGCATCGACGAGGCGGTGGCCTTCGCCGACGCCTCACCGGAGCCGCCGGGCGAGTGGCTCTTCACCGACATCTACAAGGAGCCATGACGATGGCGGTGATGACCTATCGCGAAGCGCTAAACATGGCGCTGCGCGAGGAGATGCGCCGCGATCCGAATGTCTTCGTGATCGGCGAGGAGGTCGGCCTCTACGAAGGCGCCTACAAGGTCACGCAGGGGCTCCTGAAGGAGTTCGGCGCCCAACGCGTGGTCGACACGCCCATCGCCGAATCGGGATTCACCGGCGTCGGCATCGGCGCGGCGATGGCCGGGCTGCGCCCGGTCGTCGAGATGATGACCTTCAACTTCGCCTTGCTGGCCCTCGACCAGATCGTCAACTCGGCCGCGAAGATGTATTACATGTCGGGCGGGCAGTTCAACGTCCCGATCGTCATCCGGGGCCCGGGCGGACCGGCCGCGCAGCTGGCCGCGCAGCACTCGCAGTCGATGGAGACGTATTTCTATCACGTGCCGGGCTTGAAGGTCGTGCGCCCCACGACACCGATGGACGCCAAGGGGCTCTTGAAATCGTCGATTCGTGACGACAATCCGGTGATCTTCATCGAATCCGAGACGCTCTACAACGTCAAGGGCGAGGTTCCCGAAGATCCGGACTTCCTGATTCCGCTCGGCAAGGCCATCGTGCGGCGCGAGGGAACCGACGTCACGGTGATCGCGTACATGGGCATGATGTATCGCGCGATGGAGGCGGCCGAAGAGCTGGAGAAGGAGGGGATCTCGGTCGAGCTGGTCGACCCGCGCACCCTGCGCCCCATGGACACCGAGACCATCATCAATTCGGTTCGGAAAACTCATCGCGTCGTCGTCGTCGAGGCGGGTGCGGGCTTCGCCGGCATGGGCTCGGAGATCGCCGCGTCGGTCACCGAGCAAGCGTTCGACGATCTCGACGCGCCGGTCGAGCGAGTGACCGGCTCGAACGCGCCCATGCCCTATGCGCGCAACCTCGAGAAGCTCAAGACACCCTCGAAGGACTGGATCGTCGCCGCGGTCCGCCGTGTGTGCAACGGCAACGGGAGCTGAGCCATGGCCGTCACGAAGGTCGTCATGCCCAAGCTCTCCGACGCGATGGAGAGCGGCAAGATCATCAAGTGGCTGAAGAAGGAAGGCGACCGGATCCAGGGCGGCGACATCCTTGCCGAGGTCGAGACCGACAAGGCCGACGTCGAAATGGAAGCGTTCGGCGCCGGCGTGCTGCGCAAGATCTTCGTCCCGGCTGGCGAGTCAGCTGCCATCGGGGCTTTGATCGGGGTCATCGCCGAGCCCGGCGAGGACATCGCCGCAGTCGTCGCTTCCGCGCCGGCGGGAGCGGATGCCGGGGCAGGCTCGGCCGCTCAGAAAACCCCACTTCGCGCCGAGCCTGCCCCGGCACCCGCCCCCGCCGGCGCGGCCTCGGCGACCGCGCCTGCGCCTCGTCCAGCAGCAGCGACGCCATCGGCTCCGGCGACACCGGTCGCGCGCCCGGCGGCGGTGGTCAGCGCGCCCGCAGCTGTGCCCGCTGGCTTAGGACAAGGAATGCAGTCCGGGCGGGTCAAGGCGTCGCCGCTGGCTAAGAAGATTGCGGCGCAGTCGGGCGTGGATCTTCGGCTCATCCAGGGCTCGGGGCCGGGTGGGCGGATCATCCGCCGCGACGTCGAGGCTGCCGGCTCGGGCGCTGCGCCGGCCCTCACGATGCCTGCGGCTGTGGCGGGCGCCGAGTTCGAGGACGTTCCGCTCACGCAGATCCGCGCGGCGATCGCCCGGCGGATGCCTCTGTCCAAGGCGCCGGTACCCCACTTCTATGTCACGAGTGAAGTGGCGATGGATCACGCGTGGGAGCTGCGCGAGCAGCTCAACACACTGGAGGGGCAGCCCAAGACCTCCGTCAACGACCTCGTGATCCGAGCCTGCGCCTTGGCGCTCCTGAAGCATCCGGGAGTGAACGCCTCGCTGCAGGGCGACGCGATCCGCGTCTTCCATCGGGCGCACATCGGCATCGCCGTGGCGCTGGAGGACGGGCTCATCACTCCCGTGCTGCGCGACTGTCAGGCCAAGCCGCTGGCCCAGATCGCCGTCGAGGCACGCGACCTCGTCGAGCGCGCGCGGAACAGGAAGCTCCGAGCCCAGGAGCTGTCGGGTGCGACCTTCTCGATCTCGAACCTCGGTATGTTCGACGTCACCGAGTTCTCGGCGATCATCAATCCGCCCGAGGGCGCGATCCTCGCGGTAGGATCGGTCCGCCGCGTGCCCGTGGTGGACGAGACCGGGCTCGGGGTCGGCCGGCGGATGATGCTGACGATCTCGTGCGATCACCGCGTGATGGACGGCGCGATGGGCGCCCGGTTCCTTCAGGATGTCAAGCGCCTGCTCGAAGAGCCGCTGCGCCTCCTCGTCTAGCGATGGCGACCCATAAATTCGACGTCGTGGTCGTCGGCACCGGGCCGGGCGGCTACGTCTCGGCGATCCGGTGCGCCCAGCTCGGGCTCTCGGTCGCGACGGTGGAAGACGACCGCCCCGGCGGTGTGTGCCTGAACTGGGGCTGCATCCCCACCAAGGCGCTCTTGCGCAACGCGGAGGTCGTCACGCTCCTGAACCACGCCGCGGACTTCGGCATACGTCTGAACGGTTTCGAGGCGAGCTATCCCGAGGCGGTGCAGCGGAGCCGCCGGGTCGCCGATCGGATGGCCAAGGGTGTCGAGTTCCTCTTCCGGAAGAACAAGATCACCCTGTTTCCAGGGCGGGGCACGCTCAGGGGAAAGAACGTCGTGGAGGTGAAGGGGACCGGCGGCGCCGAGACGCTCGAAGCGCGCGCGGTCATCCTGGCCACCGGCTCGGAACCGAAGTCGCTCCCGGGTGTCACGATCGACGAGAAGACGGTGATCTCCTCCAACGGTGCCGTGCGCAACGAGCGGGCGCCCAAGTCGATCGCGGTCATCGGCGCCGGCGCGGTCGGCGTCGAGTTCGCCGACGTCTTCGCCTCGTACGGCGTGCAGGTCACCCTGCTCGAGGCGCTACCACGCGTCGTGCCGGTCGAGGACGAGGAAGTCTCGAAGGAGCTCGCGCGGACCTTCACCCGTCGGGGGATCACCATCAAGACCGGCGTCAAGGTCGCGTCGGTCAAGCCCGGTGGTCTCGGCGCCGTCGTCGATCTCGGGGGCGAGAAGCTCGAGGTCGAGCAAGTGCTGATGGCTGTCGGCCGGGCCGCGAAGGTGGCAGGCCTCGGGCTCGAGGGCCTCGGCGTCCAGCTCGAGCGCGGGTTCGTCAAGGTTTCGCCGACCATGGAGACCTCGGTGAAAGGGCTCTACGCGATCGGCGACATGGCCGGCGCGCCGCTGCTCGCGCACAAGGCCATGGCCGAGGGTGTCGTGGCCGCCGAGGCGATCGCCGGCAAGAGTCCGCGGCCCGTCGAGTACGGCAACGTGCCGTCGTGCACGTACTGCCGCCCCCAGATCGCCTCGATCGGGTCGACGGAAGCGCGCGTGAAGGAAGCTGGGCGTGAGGTCTCGGTCGGACGCTTCCCGTTCACGGCCAGCGGCAAGGCGGTCGCGCTGGGCGAGACGGAGGGCTTCGTCAAGGTGATCGCCGACAAGGCAACGGGCGAGATCGTCGGCGTCCACATCATCGGTCCCGAGGCGACCGAGATCATCCACGAGTTCGCGGTCGGCCGCACCCTCGAGGCGACGCTCGAGGAGATCATCCACACGATCCACGCGCATCCGACTCTGTCGGAAGCCGCCCTGGAGGCGACGCTCGCCGCGCTCGGCCAGGCGATCCACATCTAAGAGAGCTCGATGACGGTCAGTGGTGGTGAAGGAAGGACAGGGAGAAGATCGGGACGAAGCCGTTCACGGTGAGCCCCGCGCCGACGACCGCCAGGACCAGCGAGAACCAGAACATCTGGCGTGAGGTGGACAGGATCGCCACCGACGCGCTCACGATCGCGATCTGCAGGAGCACTTCGCCGAACTCGAAGTACGGATGCCGCTCGCGGCGGTGGTCGCGCGCCGCCTCGAGCTTCTTGGCGTCCTTCTCGATGTCCTTCTTCTCGGCGTTGTAGCGCTTCTCTTCCTCGGCGAACTTCGCGGCGAGCGCCTCGACCTTGGCGCGCTCGGCGCCCTTCAGGGTCGAGGGTTCGGCCAGCTGCGTCTCGAGTAGCATCTTCTGGCCCCGATACTGATGCTCGCGGATCACCTTGGCCTGGTAGAAGGCCCACTGGTCGGAGGACTGCTGCTGGGCGAGCAGCATCTCCTTCACCGTGTTGTTGCCCCCGAGCGCGGCGATCGACAGCACGATCGCGTAGATCGCGGTCGTGAGCGCGGCGCGGCGGCCGAATGCCGTCTCGCCGCGCTCGTGGATCTCCTCGGGGTTGGGGACCTCGATCTCAGCCACGCGACTCGCTGGATCCTCTCCGGATCTCCTCGCGCATGGCGTCGCGGCCGGCCTCGAACGCGCTCATGAGGCGCTGCGTCTGCTCCTCGAAGATCTCACGGCTCTTGTCGATCCACTCGCCGGCGCGGCCCTGCGCCTCGTTGGCAAACTCCTGCGCCCGGCGCGCGACGTCACCGCCGCGCTCGGCCAGGAGCTCGCGCGCCTGAGCGCCCGTCTTGGGCGCCATCAGGAGCGACACCCCGGCGCCGAGCACCGCGCCGAACAAAAACCACCCCATGTACCCTCCCGCGTCACGTCGATCGTTACTCATGGTGATCTCCTTGATGCCTGAGGCGATGGACGAACACGTCGATGCCCTTCTTGAGGCCTGCCGCCACGCCGACGATCTGGCCGGCGCGGGTCAGGCTACCGAGCGTCATGATGATGCGACCGAGCCCAGTCGCGACGTCCTCCACCCGGTCGGTGACGGCGCCGACCCGCTCGAGCTCACGGCCCGCCTCACGCGTGAGCCCCCGCACGTCCTCGGCGAGTGCCAGTGCCTGGCCGATCAGCGGCCGCAGCTCCTGCTCGACGATAGCTAGCACCGCCTCGGCCCGTTGCGCCACCCCCCGGAGCGCCCAGACCGCGGCGACGAGCGCCAGCAGCAGCGCAAACGCCGCCAGGGAGAGGAGCATCTGGACCCAGAATGGCATGAGGCTGAATTATTGGTGGAAAATCGACCGGAAGTCAATGAAACTAGGACCTTGATGTCACATCAGGATCGCTTCGACGAGCTTCATCGCCGACATGCGGAGGCCGAACTCGCCGGCGGCGAGGAGCGGATACGTCGCCAGCACAAAGCCGGCAAGAAGACTGCACGCGAGCGGCTCGAGATCCTGCTCGATGCCGGATCCTTCTCGGAGATCGACAAACTCGTGGTTCACCAGAGCCACGACTTCGACATGGCCGCGCAGCGAACGCCCGGCGACGGTGTCGTCACGGGCTCAGGCCGGATTCACGGCCGGCCGGTGTTCGTCTTCGCTCAGGACTTCACCGTGTTCGGCGGCTCGCTCTCGGAAGCTCACGCGCGCAAGATCTGCAAGATCATGGATCTGGCGGTGAAGACCGGCGCGCCGATCATCGGGCTCAACGACTCGGGCGGCGCCAGAATCCAGGAAGGGGTCGTCTCGCTCGCCGGCTACGCCGACGTATTTTTGCGTAACACGCTGGCTTCGGGAGTCGTTCCCCAGATCTCGGCGATCATGGGGCCGTGCGCGGGTGGCGCGGTGTACTCGCCCGCGCTGACCGACTTCATCCTGATGGTGAAAAACACCTCGTACATGTTCGTCACCGGCCCGGACGTGATCCGCGCGGTCACGCACGAAGCGGTGTCGGCCGAGGATCTCGGCGGAGCGCGAACGCACAGCACCACCTCGGGCGTCGCCCACTTCGCCGCCGACGGTGAGGAAGAGTGTCTGGCGCTGATCCGTGAGCTGATGACGTTCCTGCCGCAGAACAACCTCGAGGAGCCCCCGCGCCGGCCGACCCGCGATCCCATCGACCGGCGCGACGAAAGTCTCCAGTCGATCGTGCCGGACCAGCCGAACAAGCCCTACGACATGCTGGACATCATCCGCACGGTGCTCGACGAGCACTACTTCTTCGAGGTCCACGCCGGGTTCGCGCCCAACCTCATCGTCGGCTTCGGGCGTCTGGGCGGACGCCCGGTGGGGATCGTCGCCAATCAACCCGCACACCTGGCGGGATGCCTCGACATCAACGCGTCGCTGAAGGGCGCCCGGTTCGTTCGGTTCTGCGATTGCTTCAACATTCCGCTGGTGACGTTCGAGGACGTGCCGGGATTCTTGCCGGGGACGACGCAGGAGTTCGGCGGGATCATCAAGCACGGCGCCAAGCTGCTCTACGCCTTCTGCGAGGCGACCGTGCCCAAGCTGACCGTAATCACCCGCAAGGCATACGGCGGCGCGTACTGCGTCATGTCCTCCAAGCACATCCGGGGCGACGCGAACTTCGCCTACCCGACGGCCGAGATCGCGGTCATGGGCCCCGAGGGCGCCGTGAATATCCTCTACCGGCGCGAGGCGGAGCAGGCGGGAGACCCGACGAGCTTCAAGGCCGAGAAGGCCCGCGAGTACCGCGAGATGCTCGCGACCCCGTACGTGGCCGCGGAGCACGGCTACATCGACGAGGTCATCGAGCCCAGGGACACACGGGCGCGGCTCTGCGAGGTGCTCGAGCTCGTGCGGAGCAAACGCGACAGCAATCCACCCAAGAAGCACGGTAATCTGCCCCTGTGACGGACCGGCCGAAAGAGTTCACGACGTCGTGGGGGGAGCCGCTGAAGCCCGTCTACGGGCCCCAGGACGCCCCGGCCGACCGCCTGGCCTCGGAGCTCGGCGCGCCCGGAGAGTTCCCGTTCACCCGCGGCGTGCACCCCGAGATGCATCGGAAACGCCTCTGGACCATGCGGCAGTACGCCGGCTTCGGGTCCGCGGTCGAGACGAACAAGCGCTACCGCTTCCTGCTCGAGCAGGGACAGACCGGTCTCTCGGTGGCCTTCGATCTGCCGACCCAGATGGGCTACGATCCCGACGCGCCGATGGCGCGTGGCGAGACGGGCAAGGTCGGCGTGTCCATCGCCTCGCTCGAGGACATGCACGATCTCTTCGAGGGTATTCCGCTCGACCGCGTCTCGACCTCGATGACGATCAACGCCACCGCGTCCATCCTGCTCGCGCTCTACGTCGCGACTGCGCGCCGGCAGGGGGTCATGGCCGACCGGCTCAGCGGGACCGTGCAGAACGACATCCTCAAGGAATACATCGCGCGCGGAACCTACATCTTCCCGCCCGGTCCCTCGATGCGGCTGATCACCGACACCTTCGCCTACTGCACGGATAGCGTGCCGCGCTGGAACACGATCTCGATCTCCGGCTACCACATGCGCGAGGCCGGGTGTACCGCGGTGCAGGAGGTCGCGTTCACGCTCGCCAACGGCATCGCGTACGTGCTGGCGGCGGTCGAGGCCGGCCTGAGCGTCGACGTCTTTGCCCCGCAGCTCTCGTTCTTCTTCAACGCGCACAACAACCTCCTCGAGGAGATCGCGAAGTTCCGCGCCGCGCGGCGCCTGTGGGCGCGGATCATGCGCGAGCGGTTCTCCGCCCGCGACCCGCGGTCCCTGGCCCTTCGGTTCCACGCGCAGACGGCCGGCAGCATGCTGACGGCCCAGCAGCCCGAGAACAACATCGTGAGGGTGACGGTCCAGGCCCTCGCGGCCGTGCTCGGCGGCTGCCAGTCCCTGCACACGAACTCGATGGACGAGGCGCTCGCGCTGCCCACCGAGCGCGCGGTGCGGATCGCGCTCCGGACCCAGCAGATTCTCGCCCACGAGTCGGGCGTCGCCGACGTGGCCGACGCGCTCGGCGGCGCCTTCGCGCTCGAGCGCCTGACCGGCGACATCGAGGAGGCGGCGCGGGCTTACATCACGAAGATCGACGACCTGGGCGGCGCGGTCGCCGCGATTCCCTTCATGCAGCGCGAGATCCAGGACGCGGCGTACCGTTACCAGAAGGAGGTCGAGGACCACGCGCGCATCGTCGTCGGGGTCAACGAGTACGTGACGGACGACCTCCCGCCGGGCAATCTCTTCCAGCTCGACGCGGCCGTCGGGGCCGCCCTCGCCGAACGAGTCGCGCGCGCGCGCGGGGGCCGGGATCGCGATGCCGCCGGGCGGGCGCTCGACGGGCTCGAAGCCGCGGCGCGCGGCCGCGATAATCTCCTACCGCTCCTCGTCGGGGCGGTGGAGGTGGGCGTCACCCTCGGCGAGATCTGCGACCGTTTGCGCGGGGTCTTCGGTATTCACAGGCCCTCGGTGACGTTCTGAGCATGCGTGTCTGGGCGATCGGCGGCCTCCTCGTGCTGGGCGCGCTCGCGAGCGCCGGGAGCGCCGCCGCCGGGATGGCCGATCGCGTCGGGGCGACCTTCGCGCTCATGGTCGACGACTTCACCAAGGCGTTCAGTCCCCTGGAAGGTCTCGTGATCGGCGAGGACGGGAGCACGCTCTATCTGGATATCGGTGAGAGCGGGGGCGCCCAGGTCGGTCAGGAGTTCACGATCTTCCGCAAGGGGGACGAGTTCTATCACCCGATCACCCGGAAGGTGCTCGGACGGTACGAGCAAGTCCTCGGCTATGCCCAGATCCGCACGGTGCAACCGCGGTTCTCCGAGGCCCTCTACGTCCCGATCGAGGGCAAGCCCGCCCCGCTGCCCGATGACGGCGTCAGGATCTCCCGGGGGCGGATCAAGGTCGCGGTCACGCCGGTCCTCGATCTGACGGATTCCAAGTCGAGACCGGACCTCCGTCGCGTTCCGTATCTCCTGGCGGTGGCGCTCGAAGGCTCCAAGCGCTTTCAGGTCGCCGATGCGCTCGCGGTGAGTGACCTCTTCGCGAGCGGCGGCGCGCACGTCCAGGAAGTGCTGGCCCTCCCGGATCGGGCGGTACGCGTCTCAAGGAAGTTCGAGGTGGCGGGCTGGGTCGTGCCGGTCCTGATCGAGCGCCGGGGTGTCGTCTATCTCGACGCCACCTGGATCTCGGCCGTGACGGGCACCGCGCTCTTTTCCCGCCGCGCGCCCCTCCTGCCGCCCGCCGCGGCGGAGGAACAACGCTTTCCGTGGGAACCGGCCAGCGAAGACTGATGTGTTGGCCTGGTGATCCTGCTATGGTATGGCCGGCACGATGACTGTGCGACGCCTCGCGCTGCTCCTCGTCGTCGCCGTCACCGCGTTCGGCTGCTCGACGGCGAAGCAGGTCCTCGGTGTCCCCAGCGCCGGCGATCCGTCGGTCGCGATCAAGTCGGCCGAGACCAAGTGGCTCCTGATCAGGAATCCCCGCTTCGGCGACGTGCCGAGCGAGCCCGAATACGTTTGGGTCGAGGAAGACAAGACGCCGGTGACCTTGGGAACCGTGGTGTTCGGCAAGAGCTCGATCATCGCGCCGCCGGAGATCGTCGCCCGGTACGGCTCGCCGCCCGGCGGCGGGAAGATCAGCTCGCGTCAGGGCATGCCGACGCAGACGGCGCCCACGACTCCAGTGCCGGCCCAGACGAGCGCGGCCGGCCCGCGCGGTGGCGCTCCGACCGCAGCCACGCCCCCAACGCCCATGAACGGGAAGGCAGCCGAGAGTCCGAAGAGGGGGATCGTCGTCTACGTGGACACGACCCGCATCGTCATCGACCTGACCGCGGCCGACGGGATCCGGACGGGGAGCCTCGTGAGCCTTCGTCGCGACGCGATCCCGCTCGTGCATCCCGTGACGGGCGAGGTGCTGGGCGAGCTCGACGAGGAAGTCGG
>WNGJ01000515.1_pt2 | contig 41048 bp, 49 predicted proteins | sample 5400611 | NCBI WGS metagenome assembly WNGJ01 (sample SAMN13153375, study PRJNA577476) | soil metagenome | isolation source: 40 cm soil or saprolite under Garry oak tree replicate 1 | place: USA:California | collected 2016-06-15
CCCTCCCCCCCCTCCCCCCACCGCAGCACGGAGGGCCTGGAGGGACATTCCCGGGTCGATCGGATGCTCCTCGTGATGCCGCCGAAGCATCCCGCTGAGCCGGGCCAGCGCCGCGCTGACCGCCGCGCGCGCTACCAAATACTCGCCACACGCTACGACGGACTCGCCCGCCCCGGCGATGACGGCGGTCACAGCCTCCGGCAGGACCCCCAGCCGGACGGCGATGTGGGGGATCGGCACCCCCCCGAGCCCTGCCTCCGTGGTCCAGCTCGCCATCCGCTCGGCCGGCGGCTGCCCCACCTGGAGGCGCCGGTGGCGCAGCCGCGGCCCCGGCACCGGCGGCATGGGGTCGAGCACCACGCCGCCGCCGATCGTCGTGACGGGAGAGAAGGAGCGGAGCACAAAGCGGTCCTCCCCGCGGGCAATGAGGGGAGACTCGAGCACGAACCGCGCCCGTCCCCGCTCGCCGGGGGTGATCGACCCCACCTGCACCACCCGCGCGAGCACTTCGGCCGTCCCGAGGTGAACGCGCAGCCTGGTCCGCGTCGTGAGGGCTCGGCGCGCCGTGGGGAGCAGCTCCACCGCGGCGTCGAGCAGGCAAGTGGCCGTCCATCCCGTGCCGGTCACGGCGACGTGGCCGCGGGCCAGCTCCGCCTTGTCCACCCCCACCAGGGCGAGCGCCGTGCGACGTCCCGGCACGGCGCGCTCCGCCGCCTGACCATGGACCTCGATCGAGCGCACCCGGGCTACGCGATCGAGCGGCAGCAGCCGCACCGAGTCGCCCACGGCCACAGTGCCGCTCCACGTTGAGCCGGTCACGACAGTCCCGGCCCCCGGCAGAGCGAACACCCGGTCGATGGGCAGGCGGAAGAAGTCCGCGACCGGCCGCTCCAGCAGATCGTGCGCGATGCCGCGCAGCGCTCCTCGCAGCTCCTCAAGCCCTGCGCCCGTGAGCGCCGAAACGGCAATGGGGGCATGCCAGCGCACGCGGCTCGAGCGCAGGCGGTCGGTCACCTCGCCCCGCACCAGGTCGAGCCACTCTTGCTCCACCAGGTCACGCTTGGCGATCACCGGGATGCCACGGGCGACGCCCAGCAGCTCGACGATCGCCAGATGCTCCTCGGTCTGCGGCATGATCCCCTCGTCGGCGGCGACCACGAGGAGCGCGACGTCGATACCGGTGGCGCCCGCGAGCATGTTGCGGACGAACCCTTCGTGGCCCGGGACGTCTACGACGCTCGCCTGGATCCCGTCGCCCAAGGGCAGGGGGGCGAAGCCGAGATCGATCGTGATGCCGCGGCGCTTCTCCTCCTCCCAGCGGTCGGTATCGACGCCCGTCAACGCCTTCACGAGCGCCGTCTTGCCGTGATCGATGTGGCCGGCCGTGCCGACTACGAAGTGGCGGGGGCGGGAGCCGGAGGCATCCATGCGTGGCGTTCCCAGGAATCGAGGGCGGCGAGCGACTCTGCGTCGACGTGATGACGGATGAAGCGGGCCACGAGCCGCCGGTGGGCGGCGGCGTGCGGCGCGTCTAGTGCCGGGAGGGAAGCGCGGGGATCGGCGAGCGCGACGAGGTCGCGGTAGTCGTCGGCCGAGAGGCGGGTCGGGGGTTGGGCGGGCGCGCAGCGCGGGCAGAACACCCCGCCCTCCGCGGCGCTGAACGCCACGGGCCCTCCTCCGTTGTCTCCTGGCGCGAGCGGGGCGCCGTCCCGAACGCACGCGCTCAGGGACGGGCCGAACCCAAGAGCGGTCACGAGGAGCCAGAGCGCCCGCACCGCCGCAGCATCGACGGCGTCGGCCGGGACCGTCACCAGCAAGTCGAGGCCGGCGGTGAGGGTGGCGTAGGCGCCGGGGAGCGGCGCCGGGGGCGCCATCTTGAGCATCACCTCCGCCAGACCCGCGGCCCCCGCGAACCGGGCGACGTGCAGCGCGAGGCCGCGGCGCAGGTTGCTCAGGTCGAACGCCGAGAGGGTGTGAAGCTCGCGCGAGTCACGGAAGTACAGCTGCGCCTCCCCCTCGCTCAGGAACTCGAGTCCGGCGCCGAAGCGGCTCTTGGGACGCGACGCCCCTTTGGCGATCGCGCTCTGCACCCCGAGGTCGCGCGTGGCGAGACGCACGATCTTGGACGTTTCGCTGTAGCGATAGGTCTGCAGCACGAGGGCCGGCGTCGTGACCAGGGGCATCGCACTAGGGGACGAGGATCGTCGCGGCCGCCGCCGGACACACGCCCACGGCGATTTGCAGGACGTCGTCGTAGTCGGGAGGCGCCGAGAGAATGTGCAGCGCCCCGGGCTCAGTGCAATCCCTCCGATCGAAGGCGTACACCCGCCCCGCCGCGTCGACCGCCAGCGCGGCGACGCCGCTGCTCCCGGTCGGGACGATGCCCTTCCCCGGGCCCCGCAACAGTGTGCGTGTGGCGGTGCTCACTTCGAGGATGCCGTTCGTGCGTGTGGCGATGAGGAGCCGCCCCGACGGATGGTACAGGGCCGGTCCCGGCGACTCTCCCAACCCGTTCACGACCACCAGCTCCACCTTCGCCCCGGGATCGACGATCGACAGCCTGCCGTCCGCTTTGCCTGGGCTTCCCGCCTCCACGACGTACAACAGGCTGTCGGCGCCGAGGGTCGCGTAGCTCGCGTTGGTGCCGGTGAGGGGGATCGAGTCCACTGTAGGGATCGCTCCCCCGCTGGTCGGCAGGACGTTGAGCCAGCTCGGACCCGGCGAGGGGGAGGTGCCGTTCACCACGAAGACGAAGCCGGCTGTCACGACCACGGTTCGGGGATACGCACCGACGGCCACGCTCGTGGCGACGCCCGTCCGCACGTTCACGCGGGTGACGCTGCCGACGGCGGGGTTCGCCAGCCACGCGATCGAGTCGTTCTCGAACGCGACGCCGCTCGCTCCCGAACCGCCGGGGAAGCGCCGGATGGTGACGGCGGGCGGGGCGCCCATTCGAGAAGTCGAAAATATCCAGCGCGGCGGAATCTCCTGCCGGGGCGGCGAGCAGGCTGCCGCGCACCGCGACGCTCAACGGGGCGGAGCCGACGGGAGGGACGTTTTCCGAGGAGACCGAGTGACCGTCCACGGTGACGAGCGACAGCGTGCTGCTCTTCGAGTTGACCGAAACCACGACCTGACCCGCCGACGTCGCCTGCTCGAGCGCGTCGCTGCAGGCGGCGAGCAGCACCACGCTTGCGAGCCATGTCGGCCTCATGCCGAAATATACTCCCGCCATCTCAACCTCCCAGCGCCAGCTGACCGCCCACCACGACGGTCCGCCGCCGGGCGGGGTAGTTCTTCACCTCCTCATACGACCGGTCGAACAGGTTTTCGATGCGTAGCGCGAGCCCAAACCCCGGCGCGTTCCCGCGGGGACGCACGACCTCCGCCTGCGCCGCGAAGTCGACGCGCGTGTACGCGGGCAGGGTGACCCGCGGGAACGGATAGGTGGAGAAGTCCTGATCGGCGCGTTGGCCGACGTAGGTGAGGGCGAGCGAGACGGTGCCACGCGCCGGGAGGCGGTACGCCACGTCGAGCCGCGCCGCGTGCTTGGGACGGCGCAGCAGCGGTCGTCCCGCGGCGAGCACCGCGCCCGACGTCGAGTCGAACCCGGAGTTCGTCACCTCGGTGGACAGGTAGGTGTAGGTCCCGCCCAGCGACCACGAGGCGCCCGCCATCCCGCGAACGCCCAGCTCCACTCCGCTCGCCGCGGCACCCGCGACGTTCGCGTAATTGGGCGCGCCCGGCGCCGCGCTCGGGTTGTAGTCGATCACGTCGCGGAACCGCTGATCGAAGAAGGTCACCGACAGGCCGCCCCGCCCGGCCGCCACCGACTGCTCGACGCCGACCTCCCAGCTCCACGAGTGCTCCGGCCTCAGATCGGGATTCCCGACCGAGTAGCCGGTCGAATAGTTCTCGTAGAAGGCCGGCTCGCGGAAGGCGTTGCCGGCGGTCGCGCGCAGGCGCGTGCCGCCGGCGCGCCGGTAGACCGCCCCCACCCGGTAGGTCCCATACGTCCCGAAGCGCTGGTTGTCCTCCAGCCGCACGCCGCCGGTCACGGACACGCGACCGGCCAGGTCCGCGACGGCCTGCAGGTACGCGGCCCCGTTGGTGCGCGACGTGTCGATGGGCGGAGTGCCGCAATCGCCGGACTGGGTCTGGCAGACGGCGAAACCGTGATCGTCCTCCCGTTCCAGCACCACGCCGGCCGTCACCACGGCTCCGCCGTTGAGCGACAGGTTCGTCCGGAGGTCGGCGCTGGCGCGCCGCTGGTCGTCGAGGCTGCGGTACAGCGTCTGGTCCGCGGCGCTGTCGGGGCGGTTGTCGAAGCCGCTGTTGGTCTCATTCGCGGCGAGCAGCACGCGGGCCTCCAATCGAGGCGTCAGGCGACGTCCGACGTCGAGCCCCAACGCGGGACCGCTGCCGTACGTGAACTGGTTGTGGTCGGTCGGCACCCCGGCGCCGTTCGTCGGGAAGTGAAAGACGTGGTCGTCGTAGCGGACGGTGAGCGTGGCGTCTGTGCGATCGTCAGGAGCCGCGCGCACCAGGCCCGAGAAGGCCGTATTGCCGTAGTCGTTGTTGAACGGGTACGTCCCCTCGCTCGCGAAGCGGGACAGCGTGAGGGAGTAACTCGCGACACTGCTGCCGCCCGCCACGCCGAGCTCCGAGCCGAGCGACCCGTACGTCCCCGGACGCACGGTGAGGTCTGCGCGCGCCGGCCCGACCCCCTGTCGGGTGAAGATCTGGACCACGCCGCTGACCGCGTCGGAGCCGTACAGCACGCTCGCGGGACCCCGCAACACTTCGATCCGCTCGACGTTGTCAGTCGTCAGGTTGGCGAAGTCGTACGCGCCTCCCGGCTGGTTGAGGGGCACGCCGTCCACCAGCACCTTCACGTAATTGCTCTGGCCCCCGCGCAGGAACAGCGAGGTTTGCCCGCCGTACGAACCCGTCTGGACGACGGCCGCGCCCGGCACGTCGCGTAACGCCTCGAACACTGTCGCGATCCCGGCTGCGCGGAGCGCGGCCCCGCTGAGCACGGTCACCGCCTCCGGGATCTCCCCGGCCGGTGTCGGGATCCGCGTGGCGGTGACGACCACCGGGGCGAGGTGCGCCGTGTCGGCCGGCTGCTGCGCGACGAGCGTGGCCGGGGCGAGGGCGAGCAGGCTGAGCCTGAGTTTCATGCGCCGTCCTTTCTCGAGCGAAGGGGAATCATCTGCGGCCGGTCCTGAAACCGCTCGATCGCGACCGGCCATCCGAAGACGCGTTCCACCGCCTCGCGCGTCAGCACGTCACCCGGCGGACCCTGCGCCACCACACCCCCCTCCGAGAGCAAGAGCAGCCGATCGGCGAAGCGTGCCGCGAGGTTCAGGTGATGGGTGATCAGGAGGACGGCGAGCTGCGCTTCGTCCGCGAGGCGGCGCGCCAGCTCGAACAGCTCCATCTCGTGCCTCACGTCGAGGCTCGCCGTGGGCTCATCCAGCACGAGCAGCCGCGGCTCCTGCGCGAGCGCCCGGGCGAGGCGCACACGCTGGTATTCCCCTCCCGACAGGGTCCAGATCCAGCGATCGGCGAGATGGGCGATGTCACAGCGTTCCAGGGCGCGGACGACGGCTGCGTGATCTGCGGGTCGCTCGTCGCCCCACAGCGAAAGGTGCGGGTAGCGGCCCAGCAGTACGGTGTCGCGCACGCGTTGGGGGAAGAGGTTCTCCTCGCGCTGCGGCACGACCGCGGCGATCCGCGCCAGCTCCCGCCGCGACCACCCCGCCACCGGCCGGCCCAACAGCCGCGCCGCGCCCTGGTGCGGCACCAGCACGCCCAGCGCCACCCGCACGAGCGTCGTCTTGCCGCTGCCGTTCGGGCCCAGGACGGCGTGGAAGTCTCCAGCGCCGAGCGCGAGCGCCACGTCGTGCAGCGCCTCCGTGCGCGCGCCGGGGTAGCGGTACGAGACGCCGCGGACGTCGAGGATCAGCTCGCGGTCCATCGGCGCATCAGCAGAGCGAACACGGGGACTCCGACGAGCGCCGTGACGATGCCCACGGGCAGCTCCCGCGGCGCGACGACGACGCGCGCCACGGTGTCCGCGAGCGTGAGCAGGATGCCGCCGCCCAGAAACGCCGCGGGCAGGAGGACGCGGTGCTGGTGTCCCCAGAGGGCGCGCATGGCGTGCGGCACGATGAGTCCCACGAAGCCGATCACGCCGGACACGGCCACGGCCGCCGCGGTGAGGAGCGACGCCGCCACGTACACCCGGCGTCGCACACGCGCGACGTCGGCACCCAGGTAGCGCGCCGGCTCTTCCCCCAGCGCCAGGAGATCGAGCGGCCGGGCCGCGGCAAGCAACACAACGAGGGGGACGGGGAAGTAGAGGCACACCACGAGCACCCCGTCCCACGAGCTCCCTGAGAACCCACCCCACAGCCACAGCAGGGCGTTACGGAGCTCGACCGCGCTCGCGAGCGATACGATCGCGGTCGTTACGGCGCCTGCGAACGCCCCCACCGCCACTCCCCCGAGGATCAGGGCGCGGGGGTCGAGCTCCGCACCTCCCGCGAGCCCCAGGCGATACACCAACGCCATCGCGGCGAGCGCGCCCGCGAAGGCCGCAAGCGGCAGGGTCCACGGGCCGCTCAGGTGGGTGGCGATCGCGAGCACTGCGCCGAGACCTGCCCCGCCGGACAAGCCGAGGAGGAATGGGTCCGCCAGCGGGTTCCGCACGAGCGCCTGGAGCGCCGCACCCGCGAGTCCGAGCCCGCCGCCCACCAGAAACGCGAGCAGCGCTCGCGGCAGGCGCAGTTCGCGCACGATGTCCGACGAGCCCAGCGCAGCCCAAGGGACGGGGGTGGGGCCGAGCACGAGGGCGAGGCCGAGCGCCAGGACGGCGGCGAGGCCCAGTCCGAGCCACCTCATCGCGTCGCTCCCTCCCCACCTTCGAGCTGCCGCCGCAGCTCGGCGACGGCGGCGGCGGCGCGCGGCGAGGGACGGCCGAACAGGGAGCCCGTGAGCATCACGAGGCGCCGTTCGCGCACCGCCCGGAGTGCCTGCCACTCGCGCCGCGCCGCGAAGGCGGGCAGGCGGGGCGCGCCGCTATCGACGAGCGTCACCAGCAGGTCGGGGTCGCGGGCCGCGATCGTCTCGATCGACACCACGGCCGACGACGTGCCGAGGTCGTGAAATACGTTGCGGGCGCCCGCGAGCGTGGCGAGCTGATCGAGATAGCTCGCCCCGCCGATCACCATCGGCGGGTTGTCCCACACGATGAAGGCGACCCGCACGCCAAGATCGGGCGCGGGAGCGGCAACCAGCGCGACGAGGCTCTGGGCGATCGAGTCCCCCGCGGCGCTGCGCCCGGTGAGACGCCCCAGCACCCGCGCCGCTGCGGCCAGGTCTTCGAGGCGGTCCTGGGGGAGCACTGCCGTCGCTAGCCCGAGGGCGCGGAGCCGCTGCGCGGCGGTCTCGTTCAGGGCCGAGCGGTACAGCACGACCAGATCGGGCCGCCGGGCCACGATCGCCTCGAGGTTGGGACTGAGGCCGTCGCCCACGCTCGGCACTGCTCGAACGGCGGGGGGATAGTCGCACCAGGTGGTGCGCCCAACGACGCGGTCCCCCGCCCCGATGGCATACAGCAGCTCGGTGACCGCCGGGGAGAGGGAGACGATGCGCTGGGCGGGGGCGCGCGCGGCGTGCGCTCCCCCTCCCCCTCCGCCACAGGCGGCGAGGAGGGCAAGGAGACCCGCGAGGTGGGTGCGATGTGCCGAGCGGCGCATAGCAAAAAAGCCCACCCCCGTCGGAGCGGAGATGGGCAAGCGCCTGCGCGCGTGATGCGCGAGCGCCACCATCCCTCCCGCGAGGGAAACGTCAGGTGGCGCGAACGGAGAGGTCTCCTGGCTCCGGGCCCGCGGCTCGCCTTCCCGGTTGCCCAGTGGCGTTGAGCCGCAACGATCTGCCCGTTACAGTGGCGGGGCCGCGCCGGACTCACACCGGCTTCCGTGGATCCCCGTTCGCTTGAACGACGAAAGCTAGTCTATCGTGGCGATCCGACGAGCGCAAGTTCAGCGGCGGCGCGCGGCTGACGGCTTCCTTCGCAGCGCCACCACCAGTCCGCCCACGAGCGCCAGCGCCACGAGGGCGACGACGTAGGGCTCGAGCGACTCCACCCGCAGCCCCTTGCGCGGGAAGGTGAGCGCAATCGTCAGCGGGGGCCCGAGGTCGCGCCCCCGATAGCTCGCGAAGTGACGCTGATCGACGACCTGGACATCCCCCGGCTCGAGGCCCGCCGCGCTCACGAGCGTGGTTGTGTCCTCGAGCAGCAGGTCGAACTCACTTGTCGGCTGGTCGATGCGGAGCGCCAGCCCGTCGGCGGTGGCGGGCAGATTGTACGAGTAGGTCAGCTGCTTGGCGTCCCCGGGCGGGATCGGCCCGACGACGATCACGCTGTCGCCCCGTAGTCCGACGGCATCGCCGGACAGGTCTCCCTGCCCCACCTGGAACTGCATCACGCCGTGTGGCAGCGCGCCCGCCCACGTGGGCTTGGCGGTGTCGTTCGTCACGCGCGTCGCGACGCCGGGGTTCGTGACCATGAGCAGCTCGAGCACTGACCGCGTGCCGTCTTTCCCGGGATGCGTCACCGTCACGAGGCGGCGATCTAGCCGGATCGGGGGCCCGGTGGAAGCCGTGTCGTAGACGCGAATCGGCTGTAGGGCGACGGCGCTGCGGCCCGGGGGCACTGGCTCCGAGAAGTACGCGATTCCCTCGTACCAGCTGCTCGCGACGTACATCGCGGCCGTGTCCACGCGCGGGATCGTGAGGGTGAATCGTCCCCCCGGCCCGGTGCGCATCGAGTCGATGGGCCCGCCCCGGCCATGCGGCTGGATCTCGTGCAACACGACCCAGTGGCCCGCGAGCGGCGAGCCCTTCGGGCCGTAGAGCACTTCGCCCGAGACCGCCACCCGCTGCGCCACCGCGCCGCGCCCGCCCAGCAGGCACGACAGCAGCAGCGCGCTACGGCGTAAACTTGCCGAAGTCTTCAGGATCGAGGTTCTGCAGGTAGCTCTTGAGGGCGTCGGGGTCGAGCGGTGTGGGCCCACCCCCTCCGGACTCGGCCGAGGGCTCGCCCGTGTCCACGGACGTGAGCGCGAGGAGATTCTCGCTCGTGAAGATCGGGGCCTTGAGCCGCAGCGCGACGGCAATCGAGTCCGAGGGGCGGGCATCGACCTGGATGACCGCGTCCCCGCGGTAGATGTGCAGCTCGGCGTAATAGGTGTTGTCCTTCACCTGGGTGATGATGACCTTGCGCAGATCGGCGCCCAGGCCGACGATGATCTGCTTCAAGAGATCGTGGGTGAGGGGCCGGGCGAATTTCACGCCCGCGAGCTCCATGGCGATGGCGCTCGCCTCCGCGGGCCCGATCCAGATCGGCAGCACCCGCTCCCCCTCCCGCTCCTGCAGGATGACGACCGGGGTGTTGGTCGTGCGATCGAGCCCGAGGTGGGCCACCCGCACCTCGATCACTGGCGCCGGATCAGGTCCCGAGATCCCAGGACGCGAGGTACTTGCGTTGCTCGGCCGTAGGCGTGTCGATCGTCACACCCATCGCCTGGAGCTTGAGGCGGGCGATCTCCCGGTCCAGCTCCGCCGGCACGCGGTGCACCTCTTTCGCCAGCATGGCGCCCCGCTGCACGACGAACTCCGCCGCGAGCGCCTGGTTCGCAAAGCTCATGTCCATCACGCTCGCCGGGTGCCCCTCGGCGGCGGCCAGATTGATCAGCCGCCCGTCCGCCAGCACGAAGACGCGCTTGCCGTCCAGGCGCCATTCGTCCACGAGCTGCCGTACGGCGGTCGGTCCCGTCGCCGCCTGTTTCAGGGCTTCGAGGTCGATCTCCACGTTGAAGTGCCCCGAGTTCGCGAGCACGGCGCCGTCCTTCATCGCCCGCATGTGCTCCACGCGGATCACGTTGACGTTCCCCGTGAGCGTGATGAAGATGTCGCCCACGCGCGCCGCCTCGGCCATCGGCACCACGCGGTAGCCGTCCATCTGCGCCTCGAGGGCCTTGAGGGGATCGATCTCCGTCACCAGCACGATCGCCCCGGCCCCGCGCGCCCGCATCGCGACGCCGCGGCCGCACCACCCATACCCCGCCACCACCACCGTGCTGCCCGCGAGCAGCAGGTTGGTGGCGCGCACGATGCCGTCGAGCGTGGACTGACCGGTGCCGTAGCGGTTGTCGAACAGGTGCTTCGTGTCCGAGTCGTTCACCGCGATCACCGGGAACTGGAGCACGCCGTCTGTGGCCATCGCCCTGAGCCGGATGACGCCGGTGGTGGTCTCCTCCGTGGAGCCGAGCACGCCCGCCACGAGCGCCTTGCGATCTCGGGCGGCGAGCGTCTCCACCCAGCGCCGCACGGGGGGCGCGAGGTCGTCCAGCCGGTTCAGGGCGATCATGTGGAGCGCGCCGACCAGGTCGGCGCCGTCGTCCATGGTGAGGTCAGGCCGGTGAGCGAGCGCCGCGCGGATGTGCTCGTAATAGGTCTCGTGGTCCTCGCCCTTGATGGCGAACACCTTGGTCCCGTGGTCGCGCACCAGGTGGGCCGCCACGTCGTCCTGCGTCGACAGCGGATTGGAGGCGCACAACGCCACGTCCGCCCCACCCGCTTGCAGGGTGACGACCAGGTTCGCCGTCTCCGAGGTGACGTGGAGGCAAGCCGAGAGGCGCTTGCCCGCGAGCGGGCGCTCGCGCGCGAAGCGCTCCCGCAGCTGGCGCAGCACCGGCATGGCGCGCTCGGCCCATTCGGTCCGCCGCCGCCCCTCGTCGGCCTGGCCCAGGTCTTTGACGTCGTGCGCGGCGCCGTGCGCCGTGGTGGTCACCGGGTCGCCCTGCTCGTCTCGTAGTGGCGGGAGCGCTGGACCGCGAGCCGCAGGTCCTCCACTCGATTGGTCCGCTCCCAGGTGAACAGCTCGACCTCCTTGTCCACATCCGTGTCCACGAAGCGGCGACGCTCCGGTGAGCGACCGAAGTGGCCGTACGCGGCCGTGGGACGATAGATGGGATTCCGGAGGTTGAGGGCCTCGATGATCTTGAGGGGCCGCAGGTCGAAGACCTCGCGCACGGCCTCCTCGATCGCCTGCTCGGGCACGGTGTGGGTCCCGAACGTCTCGACCATCACGGAGACGGGCTCGGCGACGCCGATGGCGTAGGCGACCTGCGTTTCGCACCGGCGGGCGAGCTTGGCGGCCACGATGTTCTTCGCCACCCAGCGCATTGCATAGGACGCCGACCGGTCGACCTTGGTGGGGTCTTTGCCGCTGAAGGCGCCGCCGCCGTGCCGCGCCATGCCGCCGTAGGTGTCCACGATGATCTTGCGACCGGTCACACCGGCGTCACCCTGGGGCCCGCCCACGACGAAGCGCCCGGTGGGGTTCACGAGGATATCCGCGTCGGCGACCTCGAAGCCCGCCTCGCCCAGCACGGGCCGCACCACGAGCGCGATGACGCCGGCGCGCAGCTCCTTGGCGTCGATCAGGTCGGAGTGTTGCGCGGACACGACCGCCTTGCTCACCGCGACGGGGCGATCCCCCTCGTACACGACCGAGACCTGCGTCTTCCCGTCGGGCCGCAGCCAGGCCAGATCCCCGGCCTTGCGCACGGCGGCGAGCCGCTCGGCGAGGCGGTGCGCGAGGACGATCGGAAGCGGCATCAAGGCGGGCGTCTCGTCGGTGGCGTAGCCGAACATCATGCCCTGGTCGCCGGCTCCGCCCGAGTCCACGCCGCGTGCGATGTCGGTCGATTGGCGGTCGATGCTCGTGAGGATGGCGCAGGTCTGGGCGTCGAAGCCGAAGTTCGCATCGGTGTAGCCGATGGCGCTGATCGTGCCGCGCACGATGTCGGGGATGTGCACGTAGGTGGACGTGGTGATCTCGCCCGCTACGAGCGCCATGCCGGTCGTCACGAGCGTCTCGCAGGCGACGCGCGCGTTGGGATCGGTGCCGAGAATAGCGTCGAGGATCGCGTCGGAGATCTGGTCGGCGATCTTGTCGGGGTGGCCCTCGGTCACCGACTCCGAGGTGAAGGCGTGGCGCAGTGCGGGCATGGCGCGGTCCGTTAGAGGTTCAAGGTAGCGGCCGCCCGCCCGGCGGGCAACGGGGCGTCGGGACCCGCGAACAAGAGTTTCAGATCGACCGCTTCCGCCAGCGCCGGGCCCATGACGTCGATGACGCCTTCGGCGCTGCTCGCGTCGAGCGCGGCGGTCGCGGCGGCACGCGCCCGCGCGGCGCTCACCTGGCGCACGATCCACTTGACGAGCGGCAGCGCGGGCGGCGACACCGACAGCGTCTCGTACCCCAGGCCGATCAGCAGGAACGCCGACAGCGGCTCCGACGCCATCTCGCCGCACACGCTCGCGGGCTTGCCGGCCGCGCGCGCCGCGTCCGCGATCATCTTGAGCAGGCGCAGCACGCTGGGGTCGTGCGGCGTGAAGCGGTCGGCGAGGCGCGCGTTGCCCCGATCCACGACGAGGGTGTACTGCGTCAGGTCGTTCGTGCCGACGCTGACGAAATCGCTCGCCGCCGCGAGGCGATCGGCCATCACCGCCGCCGCCGGCGTCTCGATCATCACGCCGACCGGCAGCGTGCGCGCGGCCTCGATGCCTTGCGCGGCCAGGGTCGCGCCCTCCGCGACCACCATGGCACGCGTACGCTCGATCTCGTCGAGCCGCGTGACCAGCGGGATCATGAGCTGGATGTCGCCATGGGCGGCGGCGCGCAGCGCCGCCCGCACTTGGACGCGCAGCAGCTCGGGCTGGTCGAGACAGACGCGGATCGCGCGCCATCCGAGGAAGGGATTCGCCTCCGGCGGCGCGCGGAACGGCGCCGGCAGCTTGTCGCCACCGAGGTCGTACGTGCGGACCACCACGGGATGGCCGCGGAACGCCTCGCCCACCCGGCGGAAGTAGGCCGCCTGCTCGTCCTCCGACGGCAAGGCGCTGCGCGCCGTGATGAGAAACTCGGTGCGCAACAGGCCCACGCCTTCCGCGCCGTGCTCCTGCGCGGCCTTGATCTCCTCCGGCAGATCCACGTTGCCGCGCAGCGTGATCCGCAGGCCGTCGGTGGTCACGGCCGGCAGGCCGACCACCTGCTCCAGCTGCACCGTGAGCTCCCGCCGGCGGGCCTCGCCCTTGCGAGCGCCCGCGATCTCGGCCGGCGTGGGACGCAGCAGCACCGTCCCCCGCGCCCCATCGACGATCACCACCGCGCCGGAGGTGATCCGCTCCTCCGCGCCGGCGAGCCCCATCACCGCGGGAATCCCCATCGAGTGCGCCAGGATGGCGGCGTGCGAGGTGCGCGTCCCCTCCTCGCTGACGAGGCCCACCACGCGGTCGCGCGGCAGCTGCACCGTGAGGCCGGGGGCGATCTCGTGAGCCACGATCACCGATGGCTCCGTGAGGGCGTTCCACAGCTCGTCCTGGCCGCGATGCAGCAAGTGCTCGAGCACGTGGATCACGACGCCATTCAAGTCGACCAGCTTCTCCTTGAGCCGGGGGCTGCCCGTCGCGCTCCAGAGGTCGCGCGTCTCGAGCGCCTTGAACTCGTACGCTTTCTCTGCTGTGAGATGGTTGTCGCGAATCAGCACCTCGACGCCCGCCAGGAACTCCTTGTCCTCGAGCATCATGATCTGCGCGTCGAAGATGCGCGCCTCGTCGGCCCCCGCGCGGGCTTCCGCCTTGGCCTTCAGCTCGAGCAGGTGGCGCTTCACGTCGCTCACGGCCGCGCGCAGCCGCCGCACCTCCTTGCTGATCTGAGAGCGCGGGACCACGCGCGCCGGCACCTCGGGCATTCTGGAGTGCACGACCAGCGCCGGCCCGATGGCGATCCCCGGCGACACGCCGATCCCCTTGAGCAACCGCTCGCTCACGCGACCCCCTCCTCCGTGTCCTCGGACTCTGGCACCCCGTCGCCGGTCAGGTGCATCTCGTGGAAGCCGTCCGCCACCAGGGCCAACAACGCCTCCATCGCTTCGCCCGCATCATCGCCGTCCGTCTTGATGATGAGCGACGAGCCGCGCTCCGCGGCCAGCATCATCACCCCCATGATGCTCTTGCCGTTCACCGTCAGGTCGTCCTTCCTGACCTCGACGTTCGACCGGAAGCGGTTCGCCACCTTGACGAACTCGGCCGCCGGGCGCGCGTGCATCCCGAGCGGGTTCACGATCTGGGCCGCGCGCTCGATCACCGCCATGCCCACCCCACCACCAGCGCCACGGCGACCGCGGCGAGCCCGAAGCGCAACCCCGTGACCCCGAGCCGCGGCCAGCGGAGCAGCACCAGCCCCGCCACCGCCACGCCTGCGACGGTCAGGCGGGCCCAGCTGGGAAAGGGAGCCCCAAGGTATCCCGCGGCGAGCGGGAGCGCCGCGCCCACGGCCAGAGCCATCCCCGGCTCCACCAGCGCCGCGGCCCGCTGCAGCACCGGCTGGCGCAGCGCCTCCCCCACCCGCGCCCCGCGCGCCCAGCCGGCGCGCAGCGCCCACCACCGCAGCGCCACGTGCCCCACGTTGTAGAGCGCCAGAAACGCCACGACGGCCCACCAACCGAGGCCGAGCGCCACCCCCACCAGCGCCAGACCCGACGTGAGCGGCAGCCACCCCGCCCACACCAGGCGATCGCCCAGCGACCCGAGGGGGCCCCCCAGCGCGCTCCGCAGCCGCTCGATCTGCTCGGGCGGGGTGCCGTCGTGCTCCGCCCGCGCCGCCGCGCCCACCGCCAGGCCGCAGAGGTAGGGGTGCGCGTTGAAGAATCGCGCTCCCCGCGCCAGGGCGGCCCGGTAGGCCGCGCCGTCCCGCGCCGCCAAGTCCCGCAGCAGCGGCTCTTCCGCGACCCCGAAGCCCACGCCCTGCATGCGCTCGTAGTTCCACGAGCCCTGCACCGTGAAGAGGCGCAGCAGCGTACGCGCGAGCGGCGGCTTCACTTGAGCCACGCACCGGCGGCGCCGCCGAGCAGCCCCGCGGCGAACCAGCCCAGCGGCGCCGCCCGGGCCACCAGGCGGAGCGTGCCGGCAGCCCCCGCCGCGACGGCGGCACCCGTCGCCGCGGCGGCGACCACCATCGCGCCCCGCACCGTGAGCGTCCCAACGAGAAATTCCCGCACGCCCGCCGCGAGCAGCAGGCCGACCGCCGTCACGAGGGCGGCGCGCGCGGCGTCGCGCGCGATGCTCGTGACGTGCAGGCGCACGAGGGCGCTGGCATCGCCCGCGTCGAGGGCCGGCGCCGCACGCCGCACCGCGCGGGTGTTCAGCCGGCGCAGCCAGTGGAGGCTCACGCCACCGAGCAGGCCCGTGAACAGCCCCACGACCGCCCCGAGACCGACGCCGAGCGCGCCGGCCGCGGCATGCGCCGCGCTCACCCCCGCCACGGTGGCGGGGCCGTACTCCGGGTAGCGCACGGCGCCCAGGTGCACGATGTCGTGCTGCAACAGTTCGAACACCACGCCGAGCCGGAGGCCGGTGCCGACGTCACCCAGGATGGCGCCGCTCACCACCCCCGCGACGAGGGGCCGCGCAATCATCATCTGCGGCACGCTCGCCAGGTCGAGGCCGACGAGCGTGCCCCACGCGAGCAACAGGCCCTGGTGCTCGAGACTCACGCGAACTCCGCCAGTGGCACCGGACGGGCCGTCGGCACGTCCTGGGCGGTCACTTCGATGCCCCGGGCCGCGAGCCGTTTCAGCTGCTCCGCTTCGGCGTCGCTCAGGTACACGAAGCGCAGCCGCTCCGAGCGCCCGGGCCGAGCGTGCAGGCCCCCCACGTTGATGCGGGTGACCCGGTGACAGTTCTCCGTGAGCGCCGCCAGCGTGGCGATGTCGCCGGCGATCACGATACCGGGCCGCGGGTCCGCCTCCCACTGGGGCAGCCGCACCACCGCTTCGGCGACGGAAGCGAAGATGACCTCGACGTGCGACGGCACCCCCATGCGGTACAGCTCCTGCTCGAGCGGACTGGCACGCACGGCATCATCCACCAGCACGATGAACCCCACATGCATGGGCTGGCCCCATCCCACGACGACCTGCCCGTGAATCAGGCGGTCGTCGATTCGGAACAGCTTGACGCTCATGCGGCCGGCGTGCGGATCGCCCTGCTGCCGGCAGCCGCCGCCCGCTGGGCGGCGGCGAGCGGCGTCAGGTCGCGGTGAAAGACGAAGTCGAGCAGCATCGCGAGATTCACGCCGGTGACGACCGCCAGGTGGGGGCGACCGCGGGCGTACGCCACGGCGCCGGTCAGGCACGAGCCGCCGGGGAGATCGATGAACAGCACTGCGGGCGTGTCGCCGACGGCTTCCGCGAGCGTCCGGAACAGCGCCTCGCGGTCGCACCCGTCGTTGCTCACCGCCACGAACGCGTCACCGATGCCGGTAATGGCTTCTACGGCGGCGATCAGCGCCCGGGCGACGCCCGCGTGGGACACGATCACGCCGCGCAGCGGCTCACTCATAATCCTCTTCCAGGTATCGCTGCAGCTCTCGCGGCTCGGCCATGCGCTTGAGCAGCCGCTCGTTGAACCGCTTGGCGGAGTCGACGCCCCCGTAGCGCAGCAGGTGGTTCATCGCGACCACTTCGCAGATCACCGTCAGGTTCTTCCCCGGGTTCAAGGGCACGGTCACGCGCGGCAACGTGATGTCCAGGATCACCGTGCGCTCCTGATCGAGCCCCGTCCGATCGTATTCGCCCGAGGCGTCCCAGTCGGCGAGCTGCACCACCACCTCGATGCGCTTCTGCTGTCGCACCGCGCGGATCCCGAAGAGCGCCTGGATGTCGATCAGCCCCACGCCGCGGATCTCCATGTAATGGCGCGCCAGCTCGTGCCCGCTGCCGATCAGCACGTCGTTGCCGCGTCGCTTGACGTGGACGACGTCGTCGGCGACGAGCCGATGGCCGCGCTCCACTAAGTCGAGGACACACTCGCTCTTGCCGATCCCCGAGCGACCCACGAAGAGCAGCCCGACCCCGAACACGTCGGCGAGCGAGCCGTGCAGCGTGGTCGCGGGGGCGAAGGCGTCGTCGAGAAACGGCTTCACCAGCCGGTAGAACTCGGAGGTCTTGAGCTTGGTGCGGATCACCGCGACGCCTCTCGCCCGCGCCAGCTCGAGCAGCTCGGCCGGCGGCTCCTGGCCCTTGGTGATCACGACGCACGGCAGGTCGAAGGTGAAGAAGGTCTCGAGCGAGCGGCGCCGTGCCGCGGCGTCGAGCGCCGCGAGATAGGTGATCTCGGTCTGGCCGAGCACGTGGATGCGGGTCTGCGCGAACCGCTTGGTGAAGCCCGCGAGCACCAGGCCCGGGCTCGACGCCTCGGGGGTGGGCATCACGCGGTCGAGGCCCACATCCCCCGTGAGGGCCTCCAGCTGCAGGGGATCGCCCTTGCGCTCGAGCAGGTCGCGGACCTTGGGGGGCATCAGCGCGCCCCGCGCCCGGCCTTGTCGAGCTGGCGCCGCACCTTGGCCGCGGCCCGGTCCAGGGCCGAGCGATGGTCGGCGCCGTCCGCCGTGCCGACGTGGACCCGGCCGCGCGCCGTATGGAGCCGCAGCTCGACCCTGGGCGTCCCGTGATCCGCCCCGAAGATGACCTGCGCGTCGTGCGGCCGCGGCGCCACCTTGGAGAGCCGGTCGAGCAGGTGCCGGGCCCGGTCGCGCAGCTCGCTCGGCACGTCGCAGTGGCGCGCCGTGATGGTGATGCGCATGGTCACCCTCCCCCTCCCCTTCCCTGAGCGACGATACGCTCGAGATGCGCCTCGGTGGCGGCGGCGGCGCGCTCCCACGACAGCCCGGCGGCGAAGACCCGCGCGGCCGCCCCGAGCCGCGCGACGAGGCCGGGGTCGCGGGCGAGCTCGAGCATCCGGGCGGCGAGCGCCGGCACATCGCCGTGCGGCACCAGGAAGCCGGTCTCCCCGTGCCGCACCGACTCCCGGAGGCCCGGGCTGTCCGACGCCAGCGCCGGTGTGCCGCAGGCTCCCGCCTCGACGTTGGAGATCCCCCAGCCCTCCTTGGGGCTGGGCAGCACCACGGCCCACGCCTGCCGCATCAAGCGGCGCTTCTCTGCCGCGGACACGAAGCCCAGGAACCGGGTCCGGTCCGCCACGCCCAGCGCGCCGGCCAGCCGCTCGAGCCGGGGCCGGTCGTCTCCCTGCCCCGCGATGTCGAGCGCCAGGTCCGCGCCGCTGCGGCATGCCGCGGCCAGCGCCCGGAGCGCGATCTCCACTCCTTTATAACGCTTCAACCGGCCCAGGTACAAGAACGTCGGCCGCAAGGCCTTGGGCGTCCCGGCGTCGGGGCAATACCACGCGGCGTCCACCCCCGGGTAGATCACCTCGATGCGTTCACGCGGCACCCCACGCCGCACCAGGTCGTCGCGCGTGCTTTCGGAGATCGCGTGGAACGCCGCGCGCCGGTAGAGGCGCGGCAGCGGCAGCTCCGCCGCCCACACGATCGCGGCCGTCATCCAGTGGGCCTCCAGGAACGCCGTCGTGCCGAACAGGTGCGGCACGATGGCGCAGAACGGGATGGCGGTCAGGCGGCAGAGGTAGAGGGGCAGCTTGTTGATGTCCTCCACCAGCACGTCGTAGGGGCGCGCGCCCAGCAGCGCCCGCACCGCCGGTCGCGCGAGCAACGCGAAACTGTGCCGGCCGCCGTGCCGCTCCACCCGCATGCCGTCGAGCTCCGCGCGCGGTGCGGCGCCCGGCCAGCCGCTCGTCACCAGGTCGATCTCGTGCCGGCGGCCCGCCAGGCGGCCGAAGATCTCGTGCAGGTGGATCTCCGCCCCCCCGGCATGTGGATTCTCCCGGTCGTTCCAGTTGACGAGCAGGACCTTCACAGCGCGCCCAGCTCCCGGGCGACGGCGTCGAGCACGCCGTTCACGAACGCCGGCGCCTTCCAACCGGCGAACCAATGGGCGAGCTTGACCGCCTCGTCGATGACCACCCGCGGGGGCGTGGCCCCCTCCGCGAGCTCCGCGAGTGCGAGGCGTAGCAGGTTGCGCTCCACCACGCCGACCCGCTCGAGGCGCCAGTGCTCCGCCGCATCCGCGATCCAGCGGTCGAAGTCGGGGAGCCCAGCGATGGCTTTCGCCGCGAGATCGGCGCCCCGGTCGTACCCCGTCGCGCCGGCGCCGTGCATCGCCGCGACGCGGGCCGCGACCGTTTCGATCGACGGCCGTCCAGAGAGGTCCCACGCGTACAGGAGCTGGAGGGCGCGCACCCGCGCCTTAGTCTCGGGGCGCTGCACGGGTGAGCTGAGCCAGGACGTCGGCCGTGGCGAGCGCCGCCTCGGTGGCCTCGTAGCCCTTGTTCCCGCCCTTACCCCCGGCGCGCGCCATCGCCTGCTCCAGCGACTCCGTCGTCAACACCCCGAAGCCCACCGGCAGCCGGTGGGCGAGCGCCACGTTGCCGAGTCCGCGCGTCGCTTCGCCGGCGATGTACTCAAAGTGCGGCGTCTCGCCGCGGATGACGCACCCCAGGGCGACGATAGCCGCGTAGCGGCCGCTCGCCGCCGCCGTTTCGGCGGCCACCGGGAGCTCGAAGGCACCGGGCACCCAGATGACGTCGACGGCGGCCTCCGGCACCTGGTGCTCGCGCAGGGACTGTTGTGCCCCCTCGAGCAGGCGCTGGGTGACGAGCTCGTTGAACCGACTCACGACGACGGCCACACGACCGGCACGCGAGGCGCGGGGCGAGCCCTGGATGTCCGCCACGGTCAGTGGGTGAGGAGGTGGCCGAGCTTGTCGCGCTTGACGTCGAGGTAGGAGCGGTTCTCGTCCGAGGCGGGCGGCACGATGGGGAGGCGGCCCACGATCTCGAGCCCGTAGCCCTCGAGGCCGACCAGCTTCATCGGATTGTTCGTCAGCACGCGGATCGAGGACAGGCCCAGGTCCAGCAGGATCTGGGCGCCGATGCCGTAATTGCGCAGGTCCGCCTTGAAGCCGAGCTTCTCGTTGGCGGTCACGGTATCGTGGCCCGCGTCCTGGAGCTCGTACGCCTTCAGCTTGTTCAAGAGACCGATGCCGCGGCCTTCCTGATCGAGATAGACGACGACGCCGCGGCCCTCCTGGGCGATCATCCGCATCGCGCTGTGCAGCTGCCAGCCGCAGTCGCACCGCCCAGAGTCGAACACGTCGCCGGTGAGGCACTTGGAGTGCATGCGTACCAGCACGTTCTGCTGCGCGCGCACGTCGCCGTACACCAGCGCCACGTGCTCGGCCAGGTCCACGTCATTGCGGTAGCCGATGATGCGGAACTCCCCGAACGGCGTCGGCAGCCGCGCGTCCGCCACGCGATGCACCAGCCGCTCGGTGACGAGCCGGTACGCGACGAGCTGGGCCACCGTGATGAACGTGAGGCCGTGCTGCGCGGCGAACCGCTCGAGCTCCGGCCGCCGGGCCATCGTGCCGTCGGCGCTCAGGATCTCGCAGATCACGCCCGCCGGATACAACCCCGCGAGGCGGGCCAGGTCCACGCTCGCCTCCGTCTGACCGACGCGCTGGAGCACGCCACCGGGACGCGCCCGCAGGGGGAACACGTGCCCAGGCCGGCGCAGGTCGCTCGGGATCGTGGTCGGGTCGATCGCCACGCGGACCGTGGCCGCGCGATCGGCCGCCGAGATGCCGGTCGTGACCCCGAAGCGCGCCGCCGCGTCCACGCTCACCGTGAACGCGGTCTCGTGCGCCTCCGTGTTCTGCTCGGCCATGGGCGTGAGCCCCAGGGCCTGGCAGCGCTCGGGAAGGAGCGTCAGGCAGATCAGCCCGCGCCCGTGCGTCGCCATGAAATTGATCATCTCGGGAGTAACCCGCTCGGCGGCGCCGATCAGGTCCCCCTCGTTCTCGCGGTCCTCGTCATCCGCCACGATGACGAGCTTCCCCGCACCGATGTCCGCAATCGCCTGCTCTACCGTTCCGAACGGCATAGCCCTCTCACGTACTTGCCCAGCACGTCGGCCTCGACGTGCACGCGGTCGCCCGGCGCGAGCCCCCCGAGCGTGGTGTGCACGCGGGTGAAGGGGATCACCGAGATCTGCACCAGCTCAGGACCGGGGAGCGCGTTGATCGTCATGCTCACGCCGTCCACCGTAATCGATCCCTGCGGGATCGACACGGCGCCCACCTCGGGTGGCACGCGCAGGTCGTACAGCCGGGCGTCGCCCTGGGCGCCCACCCGCACGACCTCGGCCACCCCATCCACGTGCCCCTGCACGATGTGGCCCCCGAGCCGATCGGCGGCCCGCACGGCGCGCTCCAAGTTGACCCGCCGCCCGGGCGCGTACTCCCCGAACAGGGTGCGCCCCTCCGTGGTCTCCACCACGTGGACCGCAAATCCCCCTTGCACGACGCGTTCCACGGTGAGGCAGGCACCGTTCACAGCGATGCTCTCGCCGCGCTTCAAGCCCTTGTAGGGGGCCCGGATCGTGAGGGTAAGTCCCTTTCCCCCTTCCCCTTTCCCCTTTCCCCCGTTGCGGGCCACGGTGCCGACCCGCCCGACTGCGCTCACGATTCCGGTAAACATGGCTGCTTGTCCAATACCAATAATGTATCGACACCCAGGGCGCGGCGCTCCACCGGGGTCCAGCGCGGCGCCTGCGGGAGCGGCACGCTGGGAACGCCGGGGAAGGCCGCGACGCCGCCATCTCCCAGCCACACGGGGGACTGAATCCAGTACAGCCGGTCCACCAGCCCGTCGGTGAGCAGCTTGGTGCCGAGCGCGCCTCCACCTTCACATAACAGGGAGTGGATCCCGGCCTGCCGGAGCTCCTGCAGCCCCTCCGCCAAGGACCCCGGCCGGAACACACGCACGCCGTTCTGCTCGAGCGACGCCACGCTCGGCGGCGGTGCCTCGCGCGACGCCACGACCCAGGTGGGCACCTCGCGTGCCGTGCGGACCAGCGTGACGCCGGGGTTGAGCATGGCGCGGCGGTCAAACACGACCCGCACCGGCGGCCGGCGCGGCGTGACGCGGCCGCGCACCGTGAGGCGGGGATTGTCCATGAGGGCGGTGGTGCCGCCGACGGCGATGGCATCGAACCCGGCGCGCAGCCAGTGCACGTAGTCGCGCGCCGCCTCCCCCGAGACCCAGCGGGAGTGGCCCGCCGCGTCCGCGATGCGTACGTCGATCGACGTCGCCAGTTTGAGCGCGACAAAGGGGCGCTCGCCGCGGGTGCGGCTGAACAGGAACGGCGCGTTGAGCGCCGCCGCTTCTTCCTGCATCAGGCCCACCGCGACGTCCACACCCGCCCGGCGCAGCACGTCGAGGCCGCCGCGCGCGTCGGGATCGGGGTCGCGGATCGCGGCCACCACCCGCGAGACGCCCGCCGCGACGATTGTATCGGTACAGGGGGGCGTCTTTCCGTGATGCGCGCACGGCTCGAGCGTCACGACGAGCGTGGCGCCGCGCGCCGCGGGACCGGCAACGTCGAGGGCGACCACTTCCGCGTGCGGCTTGCCGTACTCGGCGTGGTAGCCCTCGCCCACGACGGCGCCCTGTTGCAGCAGGACGGCGCCGACGAGCGGGTTGGGGGCGACGCGCCCCCACCCCTCGAGCGCCAGCTCCAGGGCGCGGCGCATCGCCGCTGCTTCAGAGCGAGACGCGAAGGCCGAGCCCCCCGAAGACATGCCCCGCCTTGGGATCGAAGCTCGTGAAATTCGTGGTCAGATGCTGGTCCTTGCCGGTCTGATAACCGATCTCTCCCACGAGCTTCGCAGTCGCGAGATCGAGCCCCGCGTCGAGGAACAGCACCTCGCGCGTGTCGTGCAGGTCGAGCGCGATGCGCTGCGGGTTGGTCGGCTGGGTGGGATCGTTGAACGCCACCTCCGCGCGCGAGGAGTAGCGGTCCCACCCCACGCCGGCGGCGACGTCGAGGAACAGCAGCCGCAGGCTCGCGGCCGCCCGCACGTTAGTCGCGTTCAGATCGCTCGAAAACTGCGCCGCGTTCCCCGCCGCGACGTCGCCGTATTGGATGCGCGGGAGGTGGCGGCGCATGACGCTGAGCGACACCGCCGGCAGGGCGAAGCCCCCGTGAAAGACGCCGACGCGCACACCGTAACCCAGGCCCAGGGCGACCTGGCCCACGCGCGCCGCGGACGAATCGACCGACAGGCCGCGCACCCCGCTCGTCGGCAGCAGAGTGGCGGACGCGAGGGCGTCCACCGACAGAAATCCTGTCCGCCCTCCGCCCAGCACACCGAGGGCCCCCTCGACCACCGGGGCCGGGAGCAGCCCGTCGAAGCTCGAGGGTACGCTCGAGCGGCCCGCGCTGTCGGGGTTCGGCACCGACACGTGGATGGCGTTGACGCGCGCCGACACCGACAGGTGCCCGAGCCCGTCCAGCGTCGCCCCCGTGCCCAGCACCGGGTCGCCGCCGCTCACGATCATCCCGGCGAGCGGGTGGAACGCGCGCGCCGCGTCCACGAACGCCTGACACGTCTGTGCCGCGGTGCCGCCGTACCCCTGCGCAGTGCATTCGGTCTGCGCCGCGAGTGGCGCGGTCACGAGCACAAGACCCATGAAAGCCATGTACCGCCGCATACGTCCTCCTTCCGCTTCAGCGCTCCGCGAACCGCACGGCGCGCCCGCCTCCGCGTATGTCGCCGATGATCCACGTGGCCACCTGGACCCGCTCGGCGGCGCGGCAGATCGTCTCGACGTCCTCGCGCGCCGCAACCGCGATCATGCCGACGCCGAGGTTGAAGACCCGCCGCATCTCACCCAACGACACGTCGCCGGCGCGCATCAGGACGCGGAACACCGCCGGCCACGGCCACGCGCCTGCGTCCACCACCGCCTCGCATCCCTCGGGAAGGACGCGCAGGAGATTCCCGGCGATGCCGCCGCCCGTGACGTGCGCCAGCGCATGCACGCGGGTGAGGACCGGGGTCACGGCGGCGGCGTAGCTGCGGTGCACGTCGAGCAACACCTCGGCCACCGACCGGCCGGCGTCGGGGAACGCGTCGCCGACGTCGAGGTGGAGTCGCTCGAACACGACGCGTCGTGCCAGAGTGTACCCGTTGGTGTGCAATCCGTTCGATGCATAGCCGATCAGCAGGTCTCCGGCCCGCACGCGGTCGCCGTGCAACGCCGCGGCCTCCTCCACGACACCGACGATCGTCCCTGCGAGATCGTAGTGCCCGGGCTGATACAGGTCGGGCAGCTGCGCCGTCTCGCCGCCGGCGAGGGTCACCTCGTGCGCGCGGCAGCCACGGGCGATCCCGCTCACGACCGCGGTCGCGACGTCCGGGTCCAGCCTCCCGGTCGCGAGGTAGTCGAGCAACGCGAGCGGGCGGGCGCCGTGCACCAGGATGTCGTTCACGCAGTGGTTCACGAGGTCCTCACCCACGGTATCGTGCACCCCCGCGCGCGCGGCGACCAGCACTTTCGTGCCGACGCCGTCGGTCGAGAGCACCAGTACGGGCCGCTCCAGATCGGGGGGGAGGCGGACCATGCCGCCGAAGGCGCCGACCTCCCCGAGCGCGAGCGCGGTGCGCGTGGTGCGCACCAGGTCGCCGATGCGACGCTTCGCCTCCTCGGCCACATCGAAATGCACCCCCGCGGCGCCGTAGCGGTCGGTCACGGCTCCTGCTCGTCCACGTCGAAGTGCACGAGCTCCTTGAACGCCCGCACCCGGGCCCTGACGTCGGCCGCCGTCACGTGCTCCAATCCCTGGATGCCGAACGCCTCCACCGCGAACGACCCCATGGTGGCGCCGTACACCATCGCCCGGCGCAGACTGGCCGGCGAGAGATCGTCGGTGCACGCGAGATAGGCCATGAAGCCCCCGGCGAATGCGTCGCCCGCGCCGGTGGGATCGAACACCTCCTGCAGCGGGTAGGCCGGGACCATGAAGGTCGTCTCGCCGTTCACGAGGAGCGCCCCGTGCTCGCCCTGCTTGATGACCGCCATGCGCGGGCCGCGGGCCAGCACCCACTGGGCGGCGCGGTACACGTTCCAGTCCCCCGACAGCTCCCGCGCCTCGGAATCGTTGATCATCAGGATGTCGATGTGGCGCAGCAGCTCGAGGAGCAGGTCGCGCTTCGAGTGGATCCAGTAGTTCATCGTATCGCATGCGACGAGCGCCGGCCGTCGCACCTGGTCCAGCACGCCCAGCTGCAGCTCGGGATCGATGTTGCCGAGGAACACGTAGCGCGCGTCGCGAAACTTCGCGGGCAGCTTGGGGCGGAAGGCGGCGAACACCCCGAGCCTGGTCTCGAGCGTCTCGCGGCTCGACAGGTCGTAGGAATACTTCGCCTTCCAGCGGAACGATTCGCCGGGGACGCGCTCCACGCCGGACAGGTCCACGCCGCGGGTCTCGAGCGCCGACAGCACGCCCGGCGGGTAGTCGGTCCCCACCACGCCCACCACCTGCACCGGATGGAGGATTACGGCCGCGGCGCTGAAGAAGACGGCCGAGCCGCCGGGTGCATCTGCCGTCTCGCCGAACGGCGTCGCGACCGAGTCGAGGGCGATCGAGCCCACCACGAGGAGACCCATGCGTCACATCCTGTCGGGGGCCCCGATCCCGAGGATCGCGAGGCCGTTCGCCAGCACCTGCCGCACCGCGCGCGCCAGCACCAGGCGCGCGGCCTCTTCCGGCTCGCCCAGCACGCGATACTTGTGATACCACGCGTGCGCCAGCCGGGCCAGCCCTTCCAGATAGCCCGTCACCCGGTGCGGCTCGAGCGTCTCCGCCGCCCGCGCCACGACGGCGGGGAACGCCGCCAGATCCTTCATCAGATCGCCCTCCTCGGGCTGGGTCAGGACCCCCAGGTCGACGCCCCCCGCGGCGACGGAGCCGGGCTCCCGCGCCGCCACCCGGAAGATGCCGCTCATGCGCGCGTGCGCCATCTGCACGTAGAAGACCGGGTTCTCCTCCGTCTGACTCTTCGCCAAGTCCACGTCGAACACGAAGTGCGAGTCGCTGCGGCGCATCAAGAAGAAGTAGCGCGCGGCGTCCCTACCGACCTCTTCGAAGAGGTCGCGCAGCGTGACGAATTCGCCGGAGCGCTTCGACATGCGCACCTCTTCCCCGCCCCGCACGACCTTGACGAGCTGAACCAGCACCACCTGGAAGAAGTCATCCGGAAAGCCGAGCGCGCGCAACGCCGCCCTCACGCGGCTGATGTAGCCGTGATGGTCGGCGCCCCATACGTCCACCGCGCGCTCGAACCCGCGCTCGCGCTTGTCCACGTGATAGGCGATATCGGGCGCGAGGTAGGTGAGCGAGCCATCTTGCTTGCGCAGCACGCGATCCTTGTCGTCGCCGAAGGCGCTGGTGCGCAGCCACAGCGCCCCTTGCTCCTCAAACGTGAGCCCGCGCAGAGCCAGCGCGTCGAGCACCGCCTGCACGCGGCCACTGTCGTACAGCTGCTGCTCCGATTTCCACTCGTCGAACTGGACTCCGAAAGCGCGCAGGTCCTCGACCTGCTCCCGCTGCATCGTGGCGAGCAGGTACGTGCGCAACGTCGGGGCAGCCGCCTCGTACCGCCCTTCCAGCAAGCGTTTATCGAATTCGACCAGCGCCTTCTGGGCCGCTTCCACGAGGTATGCACCCTCGTAGCCTCCTTCGGGCATCTCACTCGGGACGCCCCGACATTGCTGCATCCGCGCCCACAGCGACTGCGCGAGCTTATCGATCTGCGTCCCCGCGTCGTTCACATAGAACTCGCGGGTCACGGCGTGCCCAGTCCATTCGAGCAGCGACGCCAGGGCGTCCCCCAGGGCCGCGCCTCGCCCGTGGCCGACGTGCAGCGGGCCCGTGGGGTTCGCCGAGACGAACTCGACGTTGACACGCTTGCCGCGCCCCGCGTCGCTCCGGCCGAAGCGCCCTCCGGCCGCGAGGATCTCACCCAGCACGCCCGCGAGCTGCGCTTCAGCGAGGAGAAAATTGATGAACCCGGGGCCCGCGATCTCGATATGCTTCACGTAGCCCGCCGGTAGCTCCAGCACCCCCACCAGCTGCTGGGCGACGTCCCGCGGCTTGCGGCCGAGCTGCTTCGCGAGCACCAGCGCGAGATTGGTCGCGGCATCGCCGTGCGCCGGGTCGCGCGGCGTTTCGATCGCGAACTCGAGACCTTCGGGCGCACCCAGGGTCCGCGCCGCACCTGCGAGCGCGTCGCGCAGCAGCTCGAACGGCTTCACTTGTCGCCGGAGTCTTTTTTCTTGGCGCTCTCGGAGGCCTTGGGCTGGGCCGGCTTGGACTCGGCCGGCTTGGACTCGGCAGGCTTCGACTCGCCCTCCTTCTGGTCCTGCTTCTCGCCCGCCCGCTTGTAGTCGGTGATGTAAAAGCCGGACCCCTTGAAGACGAGTCCGGCCCCGCCCGAGATCACCCGCTCAGCCGTCTTGCCACAGGTGGGGCACGGGAGGTGGCGGCGGTCGTTCATGCGGGGAAAATACTTCTCGAACAGGTGCCCGTTCGGGCACTTGTACTCGTAGGTCGGCATCGGACAACAACTTAAGCACGCAACGCGGGGCAGGTCAATGACGCGGCCGTCCGGCGCCCTCTAGGGGGCGTCGCTGTCGGCGCGCCGGCGCCAGAGCATGAGGCCGAACAGCAGCGCCGCGCCCGCGACCCCAGCCGCCACCCCGTTGATCAGGAGGCCCGGAATCCGCGCGGCGCGAACGCGGTCCCAGTTGTTGAAACGGAACTGTACGTCCGCGGCCGCGAGGGGCACGGCGCGCGACTCGGTGACCAAACGCAGCCGTCCGGCGGCAAGCAAGTCCTGGAGCTCGGCGCCGCGCACGTACGTCCGCACCCGATCCTGACTCTCGGCCAGCGACACGAGCATCGTCGGAGGCGTCCACCAGATGTCGCTCGGCCCTCGGAGCAGGACATAGACCTTGATCGACGAGATGAGCACGAAGGCGGCGCCGAACGCCGTCAAGAAGACGCGGAGCCAGGGGGGAACGGACATCGGTGCTCTCCTGTGACGAAGGAATCACTGCTCCACGCGCCAGCCGATGCTGAACTCCGTCGTGCCCCATTGGATCTTGAGGGCCCCGCGCAGCTCCGCGAGCCCGCTCGTCGGCTGCGCCGCCTCGGGGACGAGGGAGATGGTGAGCGATTCCACCGGCCCGGCGAGGGGCCGGCTCGCGACAATGACCCGGCCGAGGTCCTTGGAGCGATCGTACTCCGTGCCCCACTGCCCGGTGCCGCGATTCACGATCAGCTGGGTGGCGCCGCGCGAATACCGCAGGAAGAGGGAGTAGTCGCCTCGCGGGACATGCAGGTCGCCGAGCGTCAGGTCGACGTCTGTGTGCAGGGTCGTGGCCGCGTTCGCGCCCAGGCGCCAGATCGTATCGAGCGGGATCAGTCCCCCCTCAACGATCCGGCCGCGAGCGTGCGGCTGACCGTAGGTGATCGCGATGCGCGACGGACCGGCCAGGCCGGCGTCCTCATCGTACCAGCGCGCGCCGATGTGCCGCGCGTTGATGTGCACTTCGACCGAGGCGAGGCTGCTGGCGGCGATGCGCGGCGCCGGCGGCGCTTGCGCGCCGGCGAACGACGCGCAGAGCGCCAGGACGAATGCGAGACGAAGCGTCATGATTCCTCTAGCTCTGCGGAGCTGCCCCCTGCAGCGTGGCGAGCCCGCTCAGAATGAGTGCGGCCACGGAATAGGAGATCCCGGCCGCGGTATATCCTGTCGCGCGGCTGGTCCCCTGCGTCACGGCGACGCCCACGCCCGTGAGCCACACGCCATAGACCGAAAAGGGGTTGACGGCGTTCAACAGCGCGCCGACGAAGCGGCTATCGCCGCTGTACAGGAGATCCAGCCCCAGCGCCGGGCGCAGGTCTTCCATGGCGACGATGCTCTCGGGACCCCGCAGCCACAACACGACGGCGGAAACGGCGGAGAACAACAGGAAGCTGACGAAGGCGTAGGCGAGCACGCTCAGGAGCGTGTGGTAGTTCGCGTCCCCCGCGAGCAGCAGCACGTTGATCCACAGGAACAGCGCGCCCATGAGCACCATCGGTAGGTAGCTCAGGGGATACAGGACCATCCCGACAGTCGCCTGCGTGGACGCGCTCGGGACTTTCTCGAGCTGCTGCGGCGTGAGGTGCGCCATCGCTGCCTGCACGCCCGCCTCGTAGAACGGGCGCAGCGCGACGGCGACGCACAGCGCCCCGACGATGAGCCCGGCCAGGGGGGCGACCACGCGAGGCCTCTCCCTCACCCGCGTGAACACTCCCAGCGGATCGGACAGGACCTTCACGAGATCGAGCACCGCCTCCATGCTCACGCCCGGCCGCGCAGCTTCGCGACCCACCAGCGCAGCCCGATGAACAGGAACCGCCAGTCGTGGAAAAACTCCGGAGGCTTCCCCTCGACGTAATGGCCGGCAAACTGGAAGACCCAGCCCAGCACGAACAGGACTACCGGGACGGGCCACAGCCGGTGCCAGAAGATGGTGACGACGAAGAGGGGCAGCGACAGGGCGATCATCGGAATGCCGATGGTGTGACACATCCGGTTGATCGGGTGCTGGTGGCTGCGGGAGTACTCGGCGATCCAGGTGGCGAGCGGCTTGTTCCCCAACATGGCGACGCTCCCGTCACGGGTGTGGGCGCTTGGGCGAGCAGCGCTTAAGGTGCGGGGGCGGGCGGCGGGGCGCAACGCCGCGCGCTTACCCGCGACCGGTCAGCAGCTCGCGGGCCGCCGTGAGCTGATGCGGCTCGCCCATCACGACGAGCTCGTCGTCGGCAGCCAGGCGGAATTCCGGGACGGACGCCGGGAGGTCGTCCGCGCCACGCCGCACCGACACGATCAGGGCTCCCGTCCGCGTTCGCAACTCGCTCTGGGCCACGGTCTGGCCCGCGAACGGCGAGTCCGTCGGAATCCGGATGCGGGCCACGGCCATCCGGGGGACGCCAGCCACCGTGCCGAAGTCGAGCCGCGCACCGCCGCGCAGCGCCTCGTAATGGGAGGCGCGGATCTGCTCCTCCAGGCGCTCCACCTCCTGGCGCGCGACGCCGTACTGGGCCAGCACGCGCGCGAAGATCTCGATCGATGTTTCGAACTCCTCGGGAATCACGTCGTCGGCGCCCAGACGCGCCAGCTCAGGGATCTCGACGACGTAGCGGGTGCGGGCGATGATGTGCATCCTCGGGTTCAGGGCACGCGCCACCCGCACCATGCGGCGAGTCGCCGCAGGGTCGGAGATCGCCACGACGAGCATCCGTGCCCGCTCTGCGCCGAGCGCCCGCAGGATTTCCTCGCGCGTAGCGTCGCCGTAGAACGCCGGCTCCCCCCGGGCGCGGGCCTGCCGCACCGTCTGGACATTCAGCTCCACGGTCACGTAGGGCGCCCGTACCGACCGCAGCGCCGCCGCGAGGTTGCGACCGTTGAGGCCGTAGCCCGCGATGATGACGTGGTCGGCCATGGCCTCCGCCGCGTCGCGGATGCTGCGGCCGCGAAAGCCGGGCAGGAAGCGATCCAGCGGCGTGACCCGCTCCAGGGCTTCGACCAGGACCGGGCCGCCTTGGAGCAGGAAGGGCGTCACCAGCATCGTCGCGACCGCCACGGCGAGAAATCCCTGGTACGTGCCCTCGGAGAGCAGGGCCAGCGCCCGTCCCTCCTTGGCGAGCACGAAAGAGAACTCCCCGATCTGCGAGACGAGCAGGGCCGCGAGCAGGGCCACGCGCCCGGCATAGCCGAGCAGCGCCGGGCCCACGGCGGCGACGAGCGTCTTGCCGCCGAGCACCGCGGCGACCCCGCCCAGGGCAAGCGCCGGATGGGCGCGGATGAAGTCGAATTCCACCAGCATCCCGACCGCGACGAAGAACAGCGAGATGAAGACGTCCCGAAACGGCAGTAGCTCCGCCAGCGCCTGGTGGCCGTAGTCCGACTCAGAGATCACGAGGCCGGCGAGGAAGGCGCCCAGCGCGAGCGACGCCCCCGCCGCGGCGGTGCCGAGCGCCGTGAGCGTGCCGAGCAGGATGACCGCGATCAGAAACAGCTCGCGGCTGCGCGTCTTCAGGATCTCCTCGAAGAGGCGCGGCACGATCGTCCGCGCCAGCCACGCGACCGACAGGACGATGACCACCGCCTTCGCGAGGGCGAACACCAGCGCCGACGGACCGCCGCTCGCCCGCCCGGCGAGGAAGGGCAGCACGAGCATGATGGGTACGACACAGAGGTCCTGGAAGATCAGGATTCCGGTCGCGAGCCGTCCGTGGGGAGCGTCGATTTCCCCGCGATCGGCGAGTCCCTTCAGCACGAGGGCGCTGCTCGACAGGGCGACCAGACATCCGAGGAATAGCGCGACCTGCCACCGCATCCCCAACGCCGCTGCCACCACCCCGGCCACCGTGATCGTGAGTCCGACCTGCAGCCCTCCGCCGATCGCCGCCTGCCGCCCCATTTCGCGCAACCTGCTCAACGAGAACTCGATCCCGATCGTGAAGAGCAGGAGGATGACGCCCACGTCGGCAAGGCTCTCGATGGTAGGGAGGTCAGAGATGAGCCCCAGCGCATTGGGGCCGACGACCACTCCCGCGACGATGAATCCGGGGAGCGCTGGCAGGCGGAGTCGGTGGAAGACGAGGATGACGACGAGCGAGAGCGCGAAGATGACCGCGAGATCTTTGAGGACGAGGAGTTGCTCCACGGTGGCCCAAGTTGCTACCGCGGGGCGCAGGCGTCGAGGTGCAGGCGGTAGCGCACCTCGGCGAGCATCGCACGCGGGCCGACGGCGTGTGTCTGGTGCGCGCCGTCGGGCTGCATGCCCCGGCGCTCGTAGAAGCGCCGGGCCGGCCCGTTTTCGACGACCACCCAGAGGGTGAGCTCGCGCGCGCCGCGCTCGCGGCCGAGCGTGACGCCTGCGTCGAACAAGCGGCTCCCGATCCCACTGCCGCGGCGCGCCGGCGCCACGTGGAGGTTGTAGATCTCCCACACCGCCGGTCGATCCGCATCGGCGCCACGGCTGGGACCGCAGGCGCAGAAGCCCAGCATGCCGTCCGGGTCCTCGTCCACGAGCACGATGGTCTCCGGCGTCGCGAGTCGATCGCGCCACGCCTCCGTGCGCTCCCCGGGGTCCTGGGAATCGAGAAAGGCATCCGACAGCACACCGCGATACGCGGCCTGCCAGCTCGCGATGTGCAGCCCTGCGATCGCCTCCGCGTCCGCAGCGGTGGCCCGCCGCGGCACCCCGCTCACGGCGGGGCCTCGGGGGGGGGGAGCGGGGCGAGCGACACCGCCGCGTCGGGCCCTACGACCGTGGTCCATTCTCGCACCCGCCACCGCGTGACCAGGCCGTTGGTCACGTAGGGATCGGCGGCGGCGAACGCGGCCACCACCGCGGGAGAGTTGCAGCGGAACAGTAGCACCGCCCCGTCCACGGGATCCGCCAGGGCGCCGGCCAGCACGAGCTCGCCACGTGCCACCGCGCGGCGCGCGTGCTCGAGGTGCGCCCCACGGAGCGGCAGCCGCCGCTCGGCGTAGTCGTCCACGACATCGTAGAAGAGGAGATAGTGCACGGGTCTCGTCTAGCCGCGGCTTCGCCGGGTCACGATATTGGGGTCGTTATGTGGTACATCCCCAGCTGGGCCGCCGGCGTCGCGGTCATCATCTTCGCGGTTTCCCTCGGCCAAGCGCTGACCCGACTGCTCGCAGGACGTCGCCCTCCGAGTGGCCGTGGCGCGCCCCCCGACATGACGGAATTTCGCGACGCGCTCGCCCAAGTCCAACAGCGGCTGGCCGAGCTCGAGGAGCGCCTCGACTTCGCCGAGCGCCTGCTCGCCCAGCAGCGCGATGGCGAGCGGCTCGGTCCTCCCAGAGGCTAGGGCTGCGACGGCGTCGCACCCCGGGAGACGAGGTTCGCGACCAGCATGGCCAAGACCCCGATCAGCAAGCCGGACGCGATGCCGATCACCGGACCCACCAGCGCCATCATCAGCCGTGGCGAGCCGGGCAGCGGCATCGAAGTCATCATCGCCGCCTCTCGGGGATGGTTCGCGATGTAGTGGTCGAACAGCACGACGTGCGCCGCCGTCACCCACACGCTGTTCGCAATACCTACGAGCAGGCCGTGCAGGAAGTACTTGCCCGCGACCCGTTTCGCGATGAGGTAGGCGGAAACCGCGAAGATCACGAGCCAACACAGCGGCTCGACATTCGAGGGAATCACGAAGACCGTCGCTATGCCCATGAGTAGTCCGAGCAGCGACAGGCGCGCGACCAGTGGCCAGCTCACCGTGCCTCCTCCTTCACGCGGGTTTGATCTAGGGTGACCGCTTCCTCAGGCAGCGAGAGGGCGAGGACGCCCGCCACGACGAGGGTGGCGGCGAGGACGAACAAGCCGCTCCCGAATGCGTGCGTCCGAGCCTTGAGAAACCCCATCACCGTGGGTCCCACGAATCCACCGACATTGCCCACCGAGTTGATGAGGGCGATGCCACCGGCGGCCGCGGTGCCGCTCAGGAAGGCGGTGGGCAGGCTCCAGAATGGTCCCAGGGTGCTCCAGATTCCAGTCGCGGCGAGGCACAGGGCCAGGAACGCGAGGACCGGCTGTCGCTGCACCACAGCGCCCGCGATCAGCCCCGCCGCCGCGGCGAACGCCGCACCCGCCACGTGCCGGCGTCGCTCCCCCGTGCGGTCCGAATGGCGCGCGACGATGACCATGCCGACCGCGGCCGCGAGATACGGCAGCGCGGAGAGCAGGGAGGTCGCCGCGTTGCCCAGTCCGGAGAAGCTCTGAACGATCTGCGGCAGCCAGAAGGCCACGCCGTAGAAGCTGATGATGGTTGAGAAGTACAGCAGGGCGAGCCGCCACACGCGCCCGTGCGTGAGCGCCTGCCACAGCGTGAGGGGATGTGTCCGCTGCAGCGCCGCCCGCTCCTCCTCGAGCACATCTTCGAGCCACGCCCGCTCCGCGGTGCTGAGCCAGCGGGCCTCGGCGGGGTGGTCGGGGAGAAAGACGTAGGTGGTGACCCCGAGCACCACGGCGGGGAGCCCCTCGACCAGGAAAAGCCACTGCCACCCCGCGAGCCCGCCGACCCCGCGCAGCTGCAGCAGCGCGGCGGAGATCGGTCCGCCGACTACGCCGGCGAGCGCGGTGGAGGTGAGAAACAGGGCGAAGACCCTGGCCCGGTCCCGCGCCGGAATCCAGTGCGTGAGGTAGAAGATCATGCCGGGGAGGAAGCCCGCCTCCGCGACGCCGAGGAGGAACCGCACCAAGTAGAAGGAGACGGGGGTCCTGACGAACAACATCGCGCACGAGAGCGCCCCCCACGTCGTCATGATGCGCGCGATCCAGCGGCGGGCTCCGAGGCGCTGCAGGATCAGGTTGCTCGGGATTTCGAACGTCACGTAACCGGCGAAGAACATCCCGGCTCCCAGCCCGTAAACGGCGTCGCCGAGCCCGAGATCGGCCTTCATCTCCAGTGCCGCGAAGGAGATGTTGAAGCGGTCCAGGTAGTTCACGATGTAGCAGAGAAACAGATAGGGAACGAGCCGGCGGGTGACCCGGGCCGTGACGGCGATCAGAAGAGTCTCCGCTTGAGCTGATCGACCGTAAACTTGGCGGTGTTGGCGATCGCCATCACGGTCATGACGCCCGCCTGCACCGGGTCCGTTACCACGAGGTCGGCTGCGTCCGGCACGCTCCCGGCCATGTTCAGACTCACCACCAGCAGCCCCTGCGCCCGCACTTCGCGCACCGCCCGCTCGATCTCGCCGCCCATCAGCGCGCCCGCCAGCACCAGGGCGGACGCGCGGGGGAGGCGAGCCACGCCCCGCACGGCCTCCGCGAGCTGCTGCTCGCCCACCAACGGAATGGTATCGACCGAGATGTGCTCGCCGCGGATGTTGTGGCGGTCCGCTTCCGAGATGGCGCCGATCGCCACCTGCCCCACCTGCGCGCCGCCCCCCATGATGATGACCCGCTTCCCGTAGATCACCTGCAGCGTCTTGACCACCGCCACGTCGCGCACGATCGACAGGGCCCGGAACTCCTCGACCAGCGCCGCCGGAGCCTCGGGCAGGTCGATCTCGAAATAGACGCGCGCCTCGCCGGCTCCCTGGCCGACGATCTCGACGGACGAGATGTCCCCCCGGCGGCGGGCGATCACCCCCGTCAGCTGGTGCAGCACCCCCGGGCCGGAATCGGCCCGCACCATCACGCCCACTCGTTCCATCATGGCTCTCGCGTCAGCCCTCGATCTTGTAGATCTCGCGCCGGCCGTACTCCACCAGCTCGTGGTACCCTTTCATGATGTTCTCGAACTGCTTCATGTCCTCGCTGCTCTGCTCGCCGCCGCCCTGCCCCATGCGCTCGAAATCGTCCATGCTCGCCACCTCCATCTCGGTGACCAGGGTCCAGTACCGCTCGGCGCAGAAGTCGGTCATGACGCGCATCTTCGGCATGCCGACCTTGGCGCTGAGCTTCGCCATCGCCAGAAACTTCTCCACCAGCGGGCGCACCTTACCCGGCTTACAGTACATGATCTCGCGAACGAGCAGCATGTGATCCTCCTGTGTGCGGGTTGGCCAACAGAAATGGTGGAGACCTTCGGTCTCGTCAGGCGGCGCGCCGCAGTCGCAGCTTGGCCAGATACTCTTGCGCCGCCCGCAAGGCGCGGCGCTTGCCTCCATGGGTCGCGTCGCCGAAGAACCGGCGGTGGCGTGGGACATAGGTCCCGTCGGACCGTTTGTAGAAGTCGGTGCGCACGAACCAGCCGTGGGTGCGGGTCGAAGGCTGATCGATGCGGCTGATGCCGCGCCGGCGGGCCGGCCGGGAACGCGCTCTCTTCATGGTAGGAAGCCCCTCCGCGCGCAGCTCACGTCTTCCCCTCCTTCTGTAGCTCGGCAATACGTGCCCTGACGAGGCGCCGCACGAGAACCGAGGGCGGGAGCTCATTCGTCGACTTTGAGGAGGCTCTCAACGAGTCCGCCTGCCTTGACTATGCGCCCGAGAAGCCGATCGCGACTCCTCCAGGTGCCCGGACGATGGCGATGGTGATGCCTTCCATGATCCGCTCCGGTGGGAACATCTCCTCGGCACCTTCCCGCAGCGCCTTCTCGAAGGCCGCGCGCGTGTCCGCGACGTTGACGTAGGGAATGCTGCCCGGTACCTCGGGCGGGTTGCTCGGACGAATCCCGCCGCCGCCCTTGTCAGAGTACGCAAACAGGTGGTAGTCGCCGCCGCCCGGTATGGGAAAGCTCGGCTTGAACGCCCAGCCCAGCACCTTGGCGCACCAGGCCTTGGTCGCGACCGGATCGGCGCTGGCGAGCTCGGTGTGCGTGATCGAACCGTACAGGCCCCGCGTCGGTAGGTGACTGGGAGACCGCTTCTTCGGGGACCGCTTCTTCGGCGGTCGCTTCGCTGGTCGGCGTGTTTTCTTGGCCATGGCTGGGTGGTGTCCTACTCGGCGGTGGTTGGTTCGATCATCGTATGGACCCGCGCGACGACGTTGGCGGGAAAACCGCCCTGCTGCGCATGCTTGCGCACGGTGGCCTCGTCGGGCGCGACGTACACGCAATAGATCTTGTTTTCAGTGACGTAACTGTGCACCCACTGAATCTGTGGTCCCATCTTCTGCAAGACGCCGCAGGACGTTTGGGAGATGCCCTTGAGCTCCTTGGGAGAGAGCTTGCCTGCGCCGGGAATCTCGCGCTCAATCACGTACTTGGGCATCGTCAATCTCCATGATGGGGGGTAACGGACTGGCGCGTAAGGTGCGGGCGACCCGCGCGCCGCCGCAAGGGGGTTTTAGAAGCCGCATCAGCGCGGGCTCTTCATAGAGGACGACGAAGCTGTGTGTAGCGACGAGAAACAGGGCCACGTAGCCGAGCACGGGCAAAAACGAACGTAGGGAGCCTCTAGCGCTGCGGGCCCATGCGGCGCGCTTCCGATCCCTGCGCCAGCAGCCGCTCGGCAAAGTCCAGGCGCTCCTGCGTCTCGCCGAGCTGCTGCCGCAGCCTGTCCACCTCGACTTCGAGCGCGTCCTGCCGAGCCTCCAGGTCGCTCCGGCCGGGACGCTGCCGCATCAGGCGCTGGGCCCATAACCCGAACCCCAACGCGAGCCCAGCGTGAATCGCGGCGTGCCACGCCTCGCCTTCACCGGCCGCGAACCCGACTGCGACCAGGTTGATGATGCTCAGGACGACGGCGATCGGGAGCCAAAGCGCGGGCTTGAAGGTCATGTGAGATCTCCCATTCCCTTACAACGATTACCGCCCCTGAGTTTCAAAACGCTGCCAAGGCCACAGGCAGGCCGAAGGGGCTTGTTAGGCGGCACCACGCTGGTCGCGCCAGAGAATCTTCTCGTTGGTCGCAGTGCTGAGAAAATCGGGGCACCGCCCGTCCCCCTGCCCCGTGAGCCCACCATCGGGATGACAAATGACCGCAGGCCGCGAGTAACACGGGCACGAGGCGGTTCATCTCGGTTAGGCCGCGCCTTCCCCTTCGAGACGCGCCGGCTGAAGCAGCATTCACATCCGGCCCTCGTCGGCCGTCGGGCCGTAGATCGGAGGTAACGGGACGTCATTCAAACGCAGGTAGACCGTGAGCTGGCCCCGATGGTGGATGAGGTGGTTGATGTGGGTGCGCACAACGGTGCCGCGCGGCGCGGTGAACAGTACCCGGTCGCCGTGCTTGAGGGACCAGGGCAGAGCGTAGTCCGCGTCCTTGGACCCTGCCAGCGCCTCCCGCGCGGCACGGACGTTGGTATCGAACTCTCTCAGGAGCGTCTCGGTCGTTTCGAAGTTGTACTTCGGAGCGGTCGCGAGGTCGAGTGCGGGCTCGCGCACCGTGTTCGCAATCCAGCCGGGGATCCAAGCCACGAGCTGAGCGAGGTGACCCAAAGCAAAGGACTTTGGATGGGGCTTCCACGGACCCTTCACGGCAGGCACGCGCTCGAGTAACCGGCGTGTAGCGGCCATTTCCTGATCGAATTCAGGGAGCAGGGTGCCGGCGATGGTCATGGGAGTTTGGGGTGAGGGTGATTGCACCGATTCCGCTTGATCCTCACGCGACCGCGGCGTAGACCCCGCGCCAAGGGCGCCGGAGAACAGGAAATCGGAAGACTGCGTCATGACGATCGCGACCAGGTCGCGGCCGGGGTCGTTGATCCAGGACGTGCCGAAGCCGCCGTCCCAACCGTAGCGGCCGGGCACGGGCGAAACGGCGTCAGGCGCCGTGCTGACCGCGACGCCGTAGCCCCAGCCATGCGTGTCGAAGAAGCCGGGGAAGAACGTCGAGGCGCGTTTCTGCTCGGGCGTGAGGTGGTCGGTCGTCATGTCGCCCACGGACTGAGCGCTGAGCAGCCGCCGGCCCGCGTGCACGCCGCCGTCGAGCAGCATGCGCGCGAACGTGAGGTAGTCGTCGACCGTCGACACGAGACCGCCGGCGCCCGATGGGAAAACCGGTGGGCGTGCGTACGCGCTGGCGGCGCCGTCGCGATCCATGCGGCTCTTCGCTCCGCTTTGGGGGTCGGTGAAGACCCCGCATCCGGCGAACCGGCCGAGTTTCGCCGGCGGCACGAAGAAATCGGTGTCGCGCATGCCGAGCGGCGTGGTGATGCGCTCGCGAACGAACGCTTCGAAGGGTTGCCCCGAGGCACGGCGGATGAGGACGCCCTGCAAGAGACTGCCGGTGTTGTACATCCAGCGTTCGCCCGGTTGATGCATGAGCGGTAGCGTCCCGAACCGGCGCATCCACTCGTCCGGCGGATGGGGCGTCATCGGCACGGGCGGGCCATTGACGAGCTGGCGCGCGTCGATGGCGCGCTGGATCGGCAGGGTGTTCTCGAAGAGCAGGCCGAACCCCAGGGTAAACGTGAGCAGGTCCCGCACGGTAATGGCCCGGCGCGCGGGCACGGTCTCGTCGAGCGGGCCGTCAACGCGCCGCAACACTCGGCGGTTGGCGAGTTCCGGGAGCCACCGCTCCACCGGCGCATCGAGCGAGAGTGTGCCTTCTTCGACGAGCATCATCACGGCCGTCGCGGTGACGGCCTTCGTCATCGAGGCGATGCGGAAAATCGTGTCGCGCCGCATGGGCGCGCTGCCGTCGATGGCCGTGACGCCGACCGCGTCGACCGCGACATCGCCGCCCTGCGCCACCAGCCAGACTGCGCCGGGGAAGTGATGCTGCGCCACTTCGCCCGCCATCAGGTCGCGCAGCGGGCGGATCCGACCCTGCAGGCGTCGTGTTCTGGTGCATCCGCCCAACGCGGCGGCGGCGATCGTGGAGCCGGAAATCAGGACAAACTCGCGTCGTTTCATCGTCATGGGCGACCGTGTCTCAATTGGCGCACGCATGGAATTCTACTCTACTGGGGCGCGCCTGGCACCTCGACCGGCAGTCGTGCTCGGCGGCGAGTCGCCGACCGGCAGTCGTGCTCGGCGGCGAGTCGCCCGGCAAGGTATGCTCCACGGATCCCTTACGTGAAGCCTTCAGATGAACGAGACGCTTGAAGCAGGTGTCGTGCTGGTGCGCGGGAGCGCGGCCGGGTTCGCGCAGGAGATCAGAGCCGGTCGCCACCGCCTCCTCGCCGATGAGCCTGTCGCTGATGGCGGCAGCGATACCGGGCCTGGACCCTACGATCTGTTACTTGCTGCACTCGGCGCCTGAACGTCGATGACCATCGCGCTGTACGCGCGACGGAAGCGCTGGCCCCTGACGGAGGTGGCCGTGCGGCTGCGGCACTCAAGAGTCCACGCTGAGGATTGTGCAGACTGTGAGACGAAGGAGGGAATGCTCGATGTCATCGAGCGGGACATCTCTCTCATCGGTACGCTTTCGGAAGAGCAGCGGGCGAAGGCCAGAGAGATCGCAGATCGCTGTCCCGTGCACCGGACGCTAACCTCGGAGATCAAGATCCGAACGCGCCTCATCTAGGCGGCCAGCAGTTCGGCGTCCAGAATCGGATAGCGAGCGTGGAGCCTTGGCCGTACGGTTCTTTCATCACCTTTCTGGGAGAAGCCATGCCGGTGTTCCGCGTTATGGGTATTCCTGAGACAGTGGCGACGGAGGTTCGGCAGACCATGCGAGCGCCGCAGTATGGGCACCCTGCTCACCGTGAGGTGGCTCGCGGGTACGGCCCGTGCCGCCTCTGTTTGCGGACATTCCAGATCGGGACCGAGGAGCGCATTCTGTTCACCTACCAGCCGTTCAGCGAACGCGACAGTCTACCGGCTCCTGGTCCCGTATTCATTCATGCGGAGCCTTGTCAACGGTACGATGCTCTCGAGTTGCCACCGGACTTTCGGACCCTGCCGTTGGTATTCGAAGGCTACCAGACGGGCGGCAGGCTGATAGTGCAGCAGAGACTCGGAGGCCAGGCGGCCGAGGAGCTCTTGGAGCGGGTGTTCGAAGCCGGAGCGAGCTATGTGCACGTTCGAAACGGCGAAGCGGGGTGCTTCATGGCGCGGGTGGAGCGATGCATGGCTGGTTAGGCGGCTATACCTGCGAGCTCTTATCCGCGCTGCGCGTAGAGCAACGCGAACGCTCTCAGAGACGCAAGCCAGGCGATGAGCGTGATCGCGTGCCGCAGATAGTTCAGGCGCCGCCAGCGCGTCGCCGCAGCCACGGCTTCCGGCGAATCGGCGGATCGCATGAGCCACACCATGGTCGGAATGAAGTAGGAAAAGGTGAAGGCCCGATCCACCAATGCCGCAAGCGCAGCTGCAAGCCACCAGGAGTGAATCGCACCGGACGTTCGCCATGCCGCGAGCAGACTCGCGAGGGTCAGCAGCGTCAGGGGAAGGGTCGTGACGAAGGCCCAGAACCTTCGGCCGGTGTCGTCGTGGCGCGCGATGGCGGCGTTCCAGTGCGTGCCAGTGTCAGGTGATGAGCTGAGCCACTTGGAAACGACGATACGGTGTTCGTACAGACCGGCACCGAACGCGATGCCCAGATTGATGACGAACAGCCAAGCGAGAATGACGAGAAGAGTGCTCGTCATGGCGAGGCCGCTCCCTTCCGGGCGAAGGGCCAAGGCAGCCGTGAGATATGGGCGCGGCCTAGCTGCCAATCCGCCGTTCTTCCCGTGCCTTGCTGAGTAACCGCTCTGCGAAATCGAGACGCTCATGTGTTTC